>Ga0302325_10014485_pt1 | contig 16785 bp, 15 predicted proteins | sample Palsa_T0_2_FD_201948 | JGI IMG/M metagenome (GOLD analysis project Ga0302325, IMG submission 201948) | Peat permafrost microbial communities from Stordalen Mire near Abisko, Sweden - Palsa_T0_2 | ecosystem: Environmental > Terrestrial > Soil > Palsa > Peat permafrost | place: Sweden: Abisko... | reverse complement strand
CGGCGAGCATGTCTCCCTCCGACGTTGAGGCGGCCTATCTCTATAACTTCGGCAAGTTCGTCCGCTATCCCGCCCTCCAAGTGCAGGACACAGCCTCTTTCTCCATCTGCATTCTTGGTGAGGACGGTTTTGGCGGAACGCTGGACTCGCTGGTGGCGAATGAATCCATCGAGGGACGCAAGATCGCCGTGCGGCGCCTGGCATCCGCCTCGGCCGCAAACAACTGCCAGATTGTCTTTATTGCTCCGTCGGAAGAGACCCGCCTGGCCAAGGACCTGGCGGCTTTCGAAAAGAGACCGGTGCTTACCGTCAGCAACCTCCCCGGCTTTCTGGAACACGGGGGCATGATTCAGTTTCTGCTTCAGAACAACAGGGTTCGCTTCGCGGTGAACCTGGCAGCCACGGAGCAAAACAGCCTGGCGCTCAGTTCCGAGCTTTTGAAAGTGGCTGTCCGCGTGGATGCAAAGCCGGCATTGGAGGCGAAATGATGAAATCGCCTTTCCGCCGCAGTTCCATCGCAGCCAGACTTACCTGGATGAATATCCTGGTAAGCGGCATCGGCCTGCTTCTGGCCTATGTTTCATTTCTTGCCTACGATCTGTACGTCTACCGGCAAGCCTCGGTGGAAAGCCTCGCCGGGGTGGCGAAGATCGTGGGGTCGAACAGCGTGACCGCCATTATCTTCAACGACGATTCGACGGCGGAAACGACGCTCTCGGCCTTGAGCGGTTCGAACGATATTGTTTCCGCGGCAATCTATACGAATTCCGGCACTCAGTTTGCCCGATATGTGCGCGATGGAGAATCGCCGCCCGAGGCGCGCGCCTTTGCCCCAACCGAATTGCAGGCAGATTGGGTGAACGGGCTGAATATCGTCGCCGGTTCGCGCATCGAATCCCAGGGCAAGCCGGTCGGCACCGTCTATATTCACGCCCGGCTGCATGGGCTGCGCAAGCAGACGATTCAATATACAACCATCGCCGCGGTCATCCTTATGCTTTGCCTGGGAGTGGCACTGCTGGTGGGCGTGGTATTTAGAAAGCTCCTCGCCGAGCCGATCGTTTCCCTCGCGCAGACCGCGCGGCAGGTTTCCCGATCGAGGGATTACACGCTCCGGTTTACACCTCGGCAGGAGTACGACGAACTGTTGTCGCTTACCGAGGCATTCAACGAGATGCTGGGGGAGATTCAGGAGCGCGATGTGGCCCTGGAACAGGCGAAGGTGAACCTGGAACGCCGCGTGGAAGAGCGCACGGCGCAGTTGCAGGCAGCGAATCGCGAATTGGAAGCATTCTCGTACACGGTGGCTCACGACCTGCGCAGCCCGCTCCAGGCCATCAATAACGTCTGCTATCTATTTGGGCTGATGGACGAAAGCGATCCCTCATCCGAGCGCAGGTCAATGCTCGGCCAACTTCGCACCTCGGTAACGTCCATGTCGAGTATGATCGACGACTTGCTCGATCTATCCCGCTCCACCAGCGCGGAGCTGCATTTGAAGCGATTGGATCTAAGCCCATTGGCCAACTCCATTTTGGAAGGCCTGGCCAAGGCCAATCCGGAGCGACATGTGAAAGCCTTGGTTCATCCCGATTGTGTTGTCGAGGCAGATCCGGGACTGATGCAGATCGTGCTGCAAAACCTGCTGAGGAACGCGTGGAAATTCACCGGACGGCGCGACGTGGCCGAGATTGAGTTCGGCTGCTTTGAGCGCGGCGCCGTTCCCGTTGTTTATGTTCGCGATAATGGCGCGGGGTTCAATCCGCAGTTGGCCGACCGCTTGTTCAAGCCGTTCCAGAGGCTGCACGGCGCAGGAGATTTCCCCGGTACCGGGATTGGCCTCGCCACAGTGCGACGCATCGTGATTCGCCATGGAGGGGAAGTTTGGGCAGAGGGCAATGTGGACAAAGGCGCGACCTTCTATTTCACGCTTCATTCCTTGCCGCAGTGAAGCCGGCGTTATCCAGTTAGGTGCCGGCGCAAATCCTCGGGGTGGTTGCAGTGGGCAAAGGCTGTCTCTTGAGAGACGCGCCCCGCCCTGACAAGCTCGGCCAGCGACTGTTCCATGGTCAACATGCCTTCTGCGCGGCCCGTCTCGATGTTGGCCCGCAGTTGATGGTCATCTCCGCGGCGGATCAGATTGCGGATAGCGCTGGACGCCACCAGAATCTCGACAGCCGGGTAACGGCCAACCCCGTTTGCAGCGGGAAGCAATTGCTGCGAGATCACGGCCAACAACGCCAGCGACAACTGCTGGCGTATCTGTGACTGGTATCCCGAAGGAAATGTGTCAAGGATGCGGGAGACGGTTTGAGCGGCATCGTTGGTATGCAATGAGGTGAAAACCAGGTGGCCGGTCTCGGCCGCCGTCAACGCCGCGGCCATGGTTTCGCTGTCGCGCATCTCGCCCACCAGGATCACATCCGGGTCTTGCCGCAGCACAGCTCGGACTGCGCTGGAAAAACTGAGCGTGTCGGTCCCCAGCTCAATCTGCTCGACGAGCGATTTGCGATTGGTGTGCTGATACTCGACCGGGTCTTCGATGGTGACGATGTGATCGCGGCGGCTGGCGTTGATACGATCGATCAGCGCCGCCATGGTCGAGGTTTTCCCGCTGCCCGTGGCTCCGGTCAGAAGCACCAGTCCCTGGCGGCGATCCGCCAGAAGGCCGAGCGACGCTGGCAGGTGCAGCGATTCGAGCGTGGGAATCTGCGCCGGCAGAAGGCGGATGGAGGCGGCGAGCGTTCCCCGCTGAAAGTGGAAGTTGGCGCGGAACCTACCCGTCGATCCGCGCACAAAACAGAAGTCCACGCATTTTCGCTCCTGCAATTCTTCCGCCTGGGCGGGCGTCAGCAGCGGCAGCAGCAAGCCGCGAATGCTCTCGGCTGAGAGGGCCGGCCCTGGGTCCGTTGCCAGCGCTCCGTTCACGCGTAATGTGGCCGGAGACCCGGCCACGAGAATCACGTCGGATGCGTTGCTCTGCACGGCCATGGCAAGAAGCTGGTCAATCGATCTCTTCTCGCCGGCCTTCGCGGCATTCGCCGAGCGATTGAGCTGATCCACAAGCCGCGAAAGTTCATTCTCGTGTTCATCCATCAGGGGAATCATAAGATTCCCGGCCTGCGGGCGCAAAGCACAACCCGAAGCAGGCGCCCGAATAGGTTGTCCTGCAACAAAGAACCTCGTTCTCAACCCATCTCGCATGGGTGTAATATGGGTTCCGGCTTCAAGCGATCATGGGTTGAGAACGTTTACAGAGACGGGGGATTTTGGGCTCTATGAGAAAGCTGTGTTGGTACGGGCTGATTGCGGTGGAAGCAGGTATGGGCCTGGCGTTGACAGCTTGCGGCGGCGGGGGAAGCAGTTCCACGGGACCGGTGATGCCGACAGGGCCCGTGGTGACCTCAATCACCGTCACGCCGGCGACCGCCACGATCGGTAGCCAGGTGCAGTTCGTGGCCACGGTTGCCGGCACGGGCAACTTCAGCACTGCGGTCTCCTGGTCGATTGCCGCTCCTTCCGGCAGCCAACTGAGCCCGGGCACACTGAGTACAAGCGGGCTCTACACTACGCCTTACCCTGCGCCGGCGACGGTGACGGTTTCCGCCACCAGCACCGAAGACCCCTCGGTGGTGGGCAACACAACGGTTACACTGTCGCCGCCGGCCACGGCCGCGGGCCCGGCGCTGCTGGTGGATGCGGGCAACCCAACCCATGCCATTAGCCCCGACATCTATGGCATGGACGCTTATCTGCTCGACGGAACTGCGGCAGACGCCGACGCCGTGGCGAAGACCAACATGTCCATCAACCGCTGGGGCGGAGATTCCACCGAGCGCTACAACTACCAGTTGGACGTGACCAACTCCATTGCCGACTATTACTTTGAAAACACGACGGGCAACGGTGGAGACGGTTGGCTCGCGGTCAATAACGTCTCGGCTTTCGATGCGCTTGTCGAAAACAACAATAGCAACGGCATCAAGACATTGGGGACGGTGCCGGTGCTGGGATGGGTGGCCAAGGACAGCACGTCGTGCAGCTTCCCGCAGTCTACCTATCCGAACCAGCTGTCGTACTCGCCTAGCGGCTGCGGCGACGGCCTCTATCCGCAAGGCACCAGTGGGTGCGCGAATGCCAATGGCTGCTACATCACCGGCAACGATCCTACGGTGACCAGCATCTCGGAACCCGCACCTGCGCCCCCACTCCCCGCCGACGTGAATGCTGCGTGGGCAAACGCCACATGGGCCGGCCGCTGGGTCAGCTCCCTGGTCAACAAGTTCGGACCTGGAAATCCGAGTGGGGCAACCGGCAAAGGCGTCGCCATATATGACCTTGACAACGAGCCTACCTGGTGGGATTCGAACGACGTGGACGTTCATCCCAATCCGTTCACCTATGACGAGGTGACCCAGGGCGGCATTGGCACCGCCCTGGCCATCAAGGCCGCCGACCCCACTGCGCAGGTGAGCGGCCCGGTAATGGACTTTTGGTGGGGCTACTTCTACTCCAAGAAAGATATTGAGTCCGGTTGGGGCTCAGGCCCTTGTTATCAGCCATGGAGCGGCCCGGTCGATCGCAAGGCGCACAACGGAATTCCGTTCATTGAGTACTATCTGCAGCAGATGGCACAGGCCGAGAAAACCTACGGCATGCGCCTGCTCGATTACGTCGACCTGCACACCTATTTTGCCGCCACTTATCCGGCAGGAAGCAGCGGCAAATCCGTTGCCTTTGCTACTGCGGGCGATACCGGCGTGCAACAGGCAAGATTAAACTCCACGCGCGCCTTCTGGGATCCGACCTATACCGATCCCAACTACTCGCAGCCTAACTACATCACCGATGCGAATTACACGACCAACTGCTCGCCTCCGGCGCAATCGCCGCAGTTGATTCCGATGATGAAGAATTGGGTTGCGACCGACTATCCGGGCACCAGGCTGGCCATCGACGAATATAACTGGGGCGGAATGGAAGCCATCAACGGCGCGCTCGCCCAGGCTGACATTCTGGGCATCTTTGGGCGCGAAGGCCTCGATGTGGGCACGATGTGGCCGACTTCCGATCCCTCCGGACAGATCCCCGGCATGATGGCGTTCACCATGTACCGCAACTACGACGGCAATCACTCCACGTTCGGCGACGTGGCGCTGGCCTCGACCAGCATGGCTTCAGGAGCAGACGCGGAAGGTTCGCTGGCGATCTATGGAGCGCTGCGCAGTTCAGATAAGGCAGTCACCATCATGGTCATCAACAAGACCTACGGCGACCTGTCCGAGACGCTCTCGTTGAATAGCGTGAATTCGACGGGCACGGCTTCGGCTTATCTTTACTCGAATGCCAATCTCGCGGCTATCGTTCCCCAACCCAGCATCGCTGTCACTCCGCCTGCGGGGGGAAGCACAATAAGTACGCTCTCGACCACCTTCCCGGCGCAATCGATCACGCTGCTGGTGGTTCCGCAGACGTAGGCGACCGGACGGCCAGGTTTCGAAGATATCGTGGCCCTGCCTTTATACTGAGATGTCTGCTCAATGTGAGTTGGGTGTTCCCGGCAATGCCCGGAGGGCGCCCGGTTCGCGGTCGGATTCAGAAGAGGAGTTGGGATTGGCGCAAGCGGAGATCGGCATTATCGGCGGCAGCGGGCTTTACTCCATGCCGGGATTCACCAACGTGCGCGAAGAGCGCGTGGAGACGCCGTTTGGCGCGCCTTCCGAAGCGTTCGTGCTGGGCCAGTTGGAAGGCCGTAACGTCGCGTTTCTCGCCCGCCATGGGCGGGGCCACCGCATTCTTCCCTCGGAGCTGAACTTCCGCGCCAACATTTACGCGATGAAGAAACTCGGCGTCGAGCGCATTCTTTCCGTCTCCGCTGTCGGGTCGCTCAAGGAAGAGCACAAGCCCACGGACTTTGTTATGCCCGACCAGTTCATCGATCGCACTTTTAGTCGCGTTGCCACTTTTTTTGGCGAAGGCATTGTTGGGCACGTGGCGTTCGGCGATCCGGTCTGCGCCACAGTGGCCAAGGCGGCTGTTGAGGCCTGCGCTACAGTGGGCGTGGTGGGCAAGCCGGGCGGCACATACGTCTGCATGGAGGGACCGCAGTTTTCCACGCGGGCTGAATCGAATCTTTATCGCAGTTGGGGCGCGGACGTGATCGGCATGACCAATCTGCAGGAGGCCAAGCTGGCGCGCGAAGCGGAGATTTGCTACGCCACAGTCGCCATGATCACCGACTACGACTGCTGGCGCGAGGGACACGACGCGGTGACCATCGAGGAGATTGTCGCGGTGCTGCACCAGAACGCGGAAAACGCGGCCAGGGTTGTGAAGGCCGCCATAGCTGCGATGCCCGCGGAGCGCACATGCGCATGTGCATCGGCCGCAAAGTACGCCGTCCTCACGCAGCCGGACACAATTCCTGAAGCGACAAAGGAGAAAGTAGGGTTGTTGTTCGGGAAGTACCTTGGGTGGTAGAGCAAGGGTTCTTTCAATCGAAATTGCGATATAATTTGGGGTGCGGAAGCTGTGCCGTGCGTCTCGGGAGGCCAAAATGAAAAAGAGCGACATTCTTTGGCAAGCAGACTATCGCTACAACTTCGACCGGGACCTGTGGGTGAACCCGAAAGCGAAGAAGGCTTTCAGCGTTGAGTTTGTCGATGACAACGTGGAAGGGGAGATTGTGCGCCGCATCGAACAACGCACGAACGGTAACGGTTGGACTTTTTACTTCAATACGGACCCTTCCGATGGCGTGAAGCGCGTACTGGAACAAGTACTGGGATGACGCCAAAGCGCACGATTGAGGATCACCTTAAGATCGAAGATTTGCTTCGCGAGGAGTATTTCGAACTACTTCCCGCCTTACGCCGTCTGGCCATGCAGCTTGAGACAGAGATTCGGTCTCTAACTCTTCCTATCCTGCACAATTTGAGACCCTATGAGCAGTTGGTCGTAAAATCGCGCGTGAAAGAGTGCGAGAGCGCCCTGAACACCTTGCTGGGCCCAAAGGAAGGCAGAACCTTCGATCCGGATAGGCCTGGAGGGTATTCATTGTTGCAATTGCCGGATCTGGCCGGAGTTCGGGTACTTGTTTTTCCCAATAACCGACTCATTCAGGTTGACGACGCGCTTCGCGATCGATTCGCCGATTGGACACCCAAGCCGATAAAGTATGGCGGTGGATCGGCTCAAGCGCCAAAGTACTTCGGATACTGCAATGAAATCAGCCGGAACATTCGCGGTGAATATCAGGTGGTGCCTATGCTGCTTGGTCTCTTCTGGGAGGTAGAACACGCAGCAATGTATAAGTTCAGACCCGCGGCGAATTCCAAGGATATGCGAAATCATCGAACCGTTGTAGAGGACTCATTGATTAGCTTTGAGAATGGCATGGAATGCTTTGTGCGCGACAACATCGGAAAGTATCCCGAGAATCCATCGAAGAACTGAAATCGAAAGAGAGATCCATGGCAATTACTGTAGTGGGCAGCGTTGCCTACGATTCAATTGAGACGCCGGCAGGGCGGCGGGACCGCTGCCTGGGCGGAGCGGCTACTTACTTTTCGCTGGCTGCGAGTTTTTTTACCGATGTGCGCGTCATCGCCGTCGTGGGCGAGGACTTTGGACCCGAGCAAGAGGCCGTGTTCCGCGCGCGCAACATTGACATCAGCGGCATTGAGCGGGCCGCGGGCAAGAGCTTTTTCTGGGAAGGCTCGTATCTCGAAAACCTGAATGAGGCCAAGACGCATAACACCGAGCTGAATGTGTTTGCCTCCTTCAATCCAAAGATTCCCGATGCGTATCGCGACTCGGAGTTTCTGTTTCTGGCTAACATCGATCCGGTCTTGCAGCGGCGCGTGCGCGAACAGATGCCCGACGTGCGCCTAGTGGCAGGCGACACGATGAATTACTGGATCAAGGATCACCGGCCTGCCCTGCTCGAAATGTTGAAGGGCCTGGATGTCTTGCTCATCAACGACACCGAAGCCCGGATGCTGGCCGCCAACAACAACCTGGTGCAGGCAGCGCGCGGCGTTCTCAAGCTGGGGCCGCACACGCTGATTGTGAAGCACGGCGAGTACGGAGCCACGGCCTTCTTCAGCGACCGCAGCTTTCCGAACCAAAAGCCAAGTCACGCTTTCCGCGCGCCGGCGCTTCCGCTCGAGGAAGTGGTGGACCCCACCGGCGCGGGCGACAGCTTTGCCGGCGGGTTCTTCGGCTTTCTCGCTTCGCAGCAGGAAGTCACGCCGGCAACATTCCGGCGCGCCATGTTTTACGGCAGCGTGATGGGCTCCTACGCCTGCGAGCGCTTTGGAACCGAGCGCCTGCAGCAGCTTTCGCGCAAGGAAATTGACGAGCGCTTCAACGTGTTCCGCGAGCTGACTCACCTTGACTGAGGCACCGATCGCGCACGAAACGAATTCGCGGCAGAACTTCGCGCCGCAAGTCGTCTCGCGCACCGAGTGGTCGATTGTGCTGGCCTGTTGTGCGACGGCCTCTTTGATTGCCATTGCATGGAGCTGGCGCAACGGTGCATTGCTCAATTATGGCGATGCCGTCGCCCATCTCCACATCGCGCGCCGCGTCTTCGATTCGCACCAGCCGCGCTTCTCGCTGCTCGGGTCGGTATGGCTGCCGCTGCCGCACATTCTACTCATCCCGTTTGTGCAGGTTTACAGTTGGTGGGCATCGGGGCTTGCCGGGGTGTTTCCTTCGGCGCTGGCTTATCTGGGTGCCTGCGCCGGCATCTATCGCCTGGCGCGGCGCTGGCTTCCGCCCTCAGCGGCGGCTCTCTCGCTAGTCTTCTTCGCCATCAATCCAAATGTGCTGTACCTGCAGACGACGGCCATGACGGAGCCGCTGTTTCTGTGCGAAATGGTGTGGATCACAGTTTGGCTGGTGGATTGGCGCGCCAGCATCGACACGGCTCCGAAACAGAGCAGCCGCATCCTGTGGCTGATCGCACCGGCGCTGGTGGCCGCGGTCTTCACCCGCTACGACGGCTGGATTATGGCGTTGCTGGCGTGGTGTGCAATCGGCGTCACTCTGGCACGGCGCGGTGAGATGCGGTCACAGGCATTCTGGATGGCAAGCGCTCTTGTGATAGCTGCGCCCGCCGCATGGTTCATTTACAACTCAGCGGCCTTCAATGACTGGCTCTATTTCGCGCGAGGCCCATATTCCGCCAAGGCCATTGAGATTCGCACCGCGGTGCCGGGGTTTCCGCCGCATCCCGGTTGGCACGATCCCTGGGTTTCATTTCTCTTTTACATGAAGGCCGCGGAGATGGATGCCGCCGCGCGCGCGTGGGGCAACACGCTGCTCGCTCTAAGCCTGTTGGGCGGCGCGTGGGCGTGGCTCACTGCGCGCCGCCACGCGCTTCGCTGGGCATTTCTGCTGGCGCTGCCCGTTCCCTTCTATGCATACTCGGTCGCTTACGGTTCAGTGCCCATTTTTCTTCCTGCCTGGTGGCCGCATTCGTATTACAACCTGCGCTACGGACTCGAACTGCTGCCGGCTCTTGCGCTGGGCCTTGGCTTCGCCGCGCAGTTCTGCTTTGACTCCGTGCGCCATTTCGCGCCCCGCAAATCAAGGGCCACGTGGACAATTCTCGCAACTTCACTCCTCTTCGTTCTTGTTGGGATGAATGCGTATGGCATGCTTCGCGAGCGTCCGCTGGTTTACGTGGAAGGCACAAAGAACATTCAGGCCCACAGGCCTTATGAGCTCGAAATTCCACCCGTGCTGCGTGCGCTTCTGGTCCAACGGCCCGGCGGCGTGCTGCTGATGATCTCTTCATCCGATCCGCAAATCGTCGCCCTCGCCGGCATTCCTCTTCGCCAGACCATCAACGAGAGCGATCTCGAAATTTATCGCGACGCGCTCGCCGCACCCGCGGCCCACGCGGCCTTTGTGCTGGCTTTCGACGGCGATGAAGTGGACCAGGCCGTGCACACTCATCCTGCCGGCCTGACTGTCTATCGTCGCTTTTCCGCGCCGGGCCAGCCCTCGGTTACGCTTTACGTCTCCGATACTCCCGGCGCATGAACCGGCAAAAATGGCGCATACTCAGTGATAGCATCGCTCAAGGAAACATCCAATGACCACACCCTTCGCACAGCTCGCACAACCCTTCAGCTTTAACTGGCTGGAGCAGATGGTGATTGCCAATGGCGCCATCCAGCGACTGTTGTTGGCGTGCGGCCTGGGCGGTCTGATTGGATTGGAACGTGAGCTGAAACACAAGTCTGCCGGCGTTCGCACCAACCTGCTTATCTGCATGGGTTCCGCGTTCTTTACTCTTCTCTCACCGGTACTGGCGGGCGACATCGGCACCAGCAAGGGACAAGTAGCTTCAAACATTGTGCAAGGCATCGGCTTCCTGGGCGCTGGGCTCATTCTGCACAACCGCAGCCGCGTGAGCGGGCTGGCCAGCGCGGCCAGCATCTGGGTGGTTGCCTCCATTGGCATGGCTTGCGGCGCCGGGCTTTATGTTGCCGCTTCGCTTGGCGCCCTGATTGTAATTGTTGCGCTTGCCGCAGTCGGATTCGTTGAGCAGAACGTCAACATCAAGAGTTATCCTGTTACCTACGAGGTACGCGGCCACGATCAGAGTGCCATGCTCAGCGCCATCCTTGCGGCCATGGATCACGCCAAGCAGCGCCTCACCGATGTTCAAACTGACGCCATCGGCGAATTGCAGCGCGTAAGCTTTCCCATCGCAGCCACCAAGCGCCAGCACGAGCGCCTGCGCGCGGAACTCAGCGCCAGGCCCGACATTGAAAAGCTGTTTACCTTTCGCGATCCGGAGGACGATTGATCCCCTTCACGAAGGCACACGCATGCGGCAACGATTTTCTGATCGTCACCGAAGACGACGCCAGCGGCCACAACTGGGCCGAGCTGGCACGCCGTCTCTGCGCCCGCACCACCAGCATCGGCGCGGACGGCGTGGAGTTCTTCGCCTGGACCGGCCCCAAGTCCGGCCGCATCCGGCTGCACAACGCGGACGGTTCTGTCGCCGAGATTAGCGGCAACGGAACGCGCTGCGTGGCTGCGTGGATGGCCCATTTTCTTCGCTCCCAGCCCGGAGACGTTCTGGAGATCGTCACCGATGCAGGACCTCGCCTGTGCCGGATCAACACCCTCAGTGCCACGGCGGGGTTCACCGTGGAGGTAACAGCCGGTATGGGCGTGCCCGCGTTTGAACCGCACACCGTCAAGCTTGCCGGCGGCCTTCGTATTGTCGGCGTCCGCGTCTCCATCGGCAATCCGCATTTTGTCATCGTGGTTGACAACGCCGACTTTGCTGTGGCCGGAAAGCCCTGGCAAAGCCTGGGCGCGGATATTTGCGTTCACCCGGACTTTCCCCAGCAAACCAACGTGGAATTCGTCCGCGTGCTCAACCCTTACCAGATCGAGATTCGCATCTTCGAGCGCGGGGTGGGGCCAACCGCTTCGTCCGGCACCGGCACCTCGGCGGCCGCTACAGCAGCCACCGCCTTCATGAGCTGTCTTTCACCTCTCACCGTTCTGGCTCCGGGCGGCGCGCAGACCGTAACCTGGGAGGGTCCCGGCGCCGAACTACGGCTGACCGGCCCGGCATCGCTCATCGCCCGCGGAGAGGCCTTTTACGCGTGAACGCTGTGCTCAAGCCCTCTGCGGTTCCCAGCGATGCGCTTGTAGCCGTCGTGTCTCCTGCGTCTACACCCAAGCCTGACAGCGTTGAAGGCGGCCTTGAGGCTCTGCGCGCTCTCGGATACGCGGCGCAAGCCGCCGACCACATTCTCACCCGCGGGCCGCTCTACTTTGCGGGTACGCCGGAGATGCGGCTGCGCGATCTTCACCATGCTTTTGCGGACGATGAGGTGCGCGCCATTTTTTCCACGCGCGGAGGCTACGGATCGAATTACCTGCTCGATGCCCTGGACCTGGATTTGATTGCCGAAAGCGCCAAGCCGTTGATCGGATACAGCGACCTCACAGCGGTGCAACTGTGGCTGCTCGATCAGATTCAATTGCCGGCCTTTCACGGTCCCATGGTCGCGGCCGATTTTTCACGCGAGGATGGCGTCCATTTGCCCAGCCTGCAAGCGGCGCTCGCTGGTCAGACTTACTCCGTCGGCGCCGCGGAGGGAATGCGCACCCTCCATCCCGGCCGCGCGCGCGGCACCCTTTATGGCGGCTGCCTCAGTATCTTGGTTGCGCTGCTCGGCACGCCCTATGAGCCGCAGACGGAAGGCAAACTTCTTTTTCTCGAAGACTTGAACGCCAGGCCCTACCAAATCGACCGCATGTTGTGGCAGTTGCAGCAGGCGGGAAAACTCGACGGCGTGAAGGGTATTGTCTTCGGGGAAATGCTCGATTGCACTTCGCCCGGCGCAGCGCCGGAATTACTGGAAGAAGTCATTCTGCGCGTCTTCGACGATTTTCAGGGGCCGATCGCGATTGGCTTGCGCAGCGGACATGTCTCGCGCTCGAATGTCACGCTCACGTTTGGCGTCGAGGCTGAATTGCTAGCCGCCAACCTGGCGGAGCTGCGTCTGCTGGAAGCGGCGGTGATCAAATGACGGTATCCCCGCGGCATATCCATTTGAGCGGTATCTGCGGAACGGCGATGGCTTCGCTCGCGGGACTGTTGCAGTTGCAGGGACATCGAATCACCGGTTCCGACAAGGCCGCATATCCGCCCATGAGCGATCTGCTGCGCTCGCTCGCCATCCCCATTCTCGAAGGCTTCGCCGAATCGAATTTGTCGCCCGCGCCGGACCTGGTGGTGATTGGCAATGCGCTGTCGCGCGGCAATCCTGAAGTGGAGTGCGTCCTTGATCAGCGAATTCCGTTCACTTCCATGGCTGCACTGCTGCATGAGGAGTTCCTCGCCCGGCGCGAGTCACTCGTCATTGCTGGAACGCACGGCAAGACAACCACGACAAGCATGCTGGCATGGATCTACCAGGTTGCGTCGAAGATCGATCCGCAGCGTGAGCCGTCGTTCCTCATCGGCGGCGTAGCGGAAAACTTTGCCACCAGCTTTCAATTGCGCCCCACCCGCACCTTCATCATTGAGGGCGATGAGTACGACACAGCCTTTTTCGACAAGGGGCCGAAGTTCCTGCATTACTTTCCCGATGCGCTCATTCTCACAGGCGTCGAGTTCGATCACGCCGACATTTACGCGGACCTGGAAGCGGTCAAGACCGCATTCAAGCGGCTTGTGAATCTGGTGCCGCGGCGCGGGCTGATTGTGGCTTACGACGGCAGCGCGAATGTCACCGAGTGCCTGCAGCCCGCGCTCTGCCACGTGGATCGCTATGGGTTTGCCGAAACATCCGACTGGCAGATTCGCAATCTACGCCATGAAGATGGACTCACGCGCTGGGAGGTCTGGCGGGCCGGCGTGTTGTGGTGCGACCTCGAGATGCAACTCGCCGGCGAACACAACGCACTCAACGCCACGGCCGCGGCGGCGCTTGCATCTGGCATGGGCATCGGCAAGCGGTCCATTCAGGAAGCGCTGGCCAGCTTCAAGAGCGTGAAGCGGCGGCTGGAAGTGCGCGCCGTGATCAACGGCATCACCATCATTGACGACTTCGCGCATCATCCCACGGCCATTCGCGAAACCCTGCGCGCGCTGCGCTCGGTCTATCCGCAATCGCGGCTGTGGGCAGTGCTTGAGCCGCGCTCGAACACACTGCGCCGCAAAGTGCTTCAGAACGATCTTGTCGCCAGCCTGCGGCTCGCGGACCGCGTGTTGCTGGCCGGCGTCTACCAGCAACAGCGCATTCCCGACGCTGAGCGGCTGCATCCCGAAGACGTAATCGAGGCCCTGCGCGTCGAGGGCTCTCAGGCCGAACTGCATCCCAACGGAGACGCGATCGTCGACGCCATTGCACCGCGGCTCGAAGCGGGCGACGTGGTTGCGATTCTATCGAATGGCGCGTTTGACGGCATCTACGAGAAACTGCCCGCGCGCTTGAGGGAACGATTTCTCTCGCGCCCCAATGAGATCAATCCGGCATGATTCGTGCCCTCGTTCTGCTTTTCACCATCATCCTCCTCGGCGCGCCGACGGCGCTGATCTGCATGCCCTGGGCATTGATTACAGGCAATGCCCTGCCGCTATATAACGCCTCGCAGATCGTTGTCCGCTTCGGCTATTGGCTGGTCGGAATTCGCATCGTCGCAACCGGCCAGGAAAACGTGCCGCCGAAGACGGCTTGCATCTTCATGGCCAACCATGTCTCGAATCTCGATCCGCCGGCGCTGCTGCCGCGCATCCCCGGCCGCACCTCGGCGTTCGTCAAAAGCTCGCTGATGAAGATTCCCGTCTTTGGGCGTGCCCTCCGGCTGGGCGAGTTCATTCCCGTGAGCCGCGATGGCAGTGCAGCCGGCGCGCAAGAGAGCGTGGCCGCCGCACGCCGTGTGCTCGAGAAGTGCATCCACATCACCACCTTTGTTGAGGGCACGCGCTCGCCGGATGGCCGCCTGCTGCCCTTCAAGAAAGGGCCGTTTTATCTGGCTATACAGACCGGAGCGCCTTGCATTCCCGTCTCCATCTTTGGCACGGAGACCCTGATGGCCAAGGGCAGCCAGCGCATCTTTCCCGGCACCGCGCACGTTATCTTTCACCCGCCCATCTATCCCAATAACTTTGCCACACGTGAGGAGTTGATGGCGGCTGTGCGCGCAGCCATCGCCTCCGGACTGCCGGAATGGATGCGGAACTGACCGCATCGGTCAATGGTTTTAGTCGCTGCGATATAGTTTCAATATCCTGCGTGGTGGAGAAGACAGGTCGATGCAGCAACTGCCTCTTTCGCGCCGCAAATTTCTCATCAATGCGGGCCTCGCCTCAATGGCGTTGCCCTGCACTCCGCTCTCCGCACTCGCGGATGCAACTCCCGCCATCGTCCACACCACATGCGGCACGCTGCGCGGCGAGCATTCCAGCGGCGTGCAGCAATTCCGCGGAGTTCCCTTTGCGGAGCCGCCCGTAGGTCCGCTTCGCTTTCGCGCCCCGGTTCCCGTCAAGCCATGGACCGGCGAGCGCGATGCCACGCAGTTCGCAGCGGCCGCCATGCAGGCCGGCGAACTCGGCATCAAGCAGAGCGAAGACTGCCTCTACCTCAATATCTGGGCTCCGGACGGCAAGGGACCGTTCCCTGTCTACGTGTGGATTCATGGCGGCGGCTTTACCGGAGGGCACGCGTTTGAATCCATGTATGACGGAATGGAGATAACGAAAGAAGGAGTGATCTGCATCTCCGTTGCCTACCGGCTGGGCGTCTTCGGGTTTCTCGATTATGAACCGCTGCTGGGAGCGGAGTATGCCGGCAGCGCCAACAACGCGCTGCGCGATTTGATGGCCGCGCTTGCATGGATCCAGAAGAATATTTCCGCATTCGGCGGCGACCCGGCACGCGTGACCATTGGCGGAGAATCCGCCGGCGCCAAGCTGATCGACATCCTCATGGGCGTGCCTTCCGCACAGCCGCTCTTCCACCAGATGATCTCCGAGAGCGGCGGTGCGGAGCGTGTGTGGACGCGCGCGCAAAGCAAGACCGTCACGCTCGGTTTCGGCGATATTTGGCGCACTCTGAGCGGCCGAGAGCCCTCAACCGTTCTGAATGCGCCCGCCGATTTGCTCATCAAGGCGCAGAAGCAATTCATCGCCGCGTGGCCGCAGCATTTTCCGCTGCGCTGCCAGATTGACGGCTCACTGGTGCCGCTGCGGCCAGTTGAATCCATTACGGCCGGGTCCAGCCGCGGCAAACGCCTGCTCATCGGCACCAATCGCGACGAGAGCGCCCTGTTCATCGGGCCACACCCGGAAAAAGATCCCGTTGCCGCCGACCTGGGTAACATGCTGTCAGAAAAATTCGCGCCGGTGTTCAAGAAATACCGCGAGGTCTACCCGCAGATGACCGACGATCAACTGCGTATTCGCGCCGTCACGGCGGAGGAGTATTGGATTCCTTCCATGCGCGCCGCCGATGCCCACCTGAAAGGCGGCGGCAGCGCGTGGATGTACCGGCTTGATTTCTCCGAGACCAGCGGCTTCCTGCGCGGATACGCGTTTCACTCCCTCGACGTGCGCCTGGTCTGGAATCGCCCTTCGCTGCTGGCCGTGAATGCTACTGCGGAAGCCGGCCTTGCGCGCCAGATGTACCAGGCCTGGATCGCATTCCTGCGCGGAGAGACGCCCGCCGCGCCCGGCATCCCTGCATGGCCCGAGTACGATTCTTCAACGCGCCCCACCATGATTTTCGATACGCAGAATCATGTGGAGTTCAAGCCGGAGGATGCGGAGCTGCGGTTGTGGGACGGGGTGCTGTAGATACCTTCGCTACGGCTGGACGATGGCGTTGTACCCATCGCTGAGCAGCTTCTGCCGCCACGTTTCCGCCTCGTCGCGTGTTTTGAAGGGCCCGATGCGCACATGGATCAGACCATCCAACGGCTCGCGGCGCGCAGCAACCGCATAGCCGCGCCTGCGCAGCGCAGACATTAACACGTCCGCGTCTTCCTGCTGAGAGACCGCCGCAATCTGCACCATCACCGATCCCGCGGATGCAGGCGCAGGCGCTTCTGCCGATGCCGTGAACGGCCCTGCCTGCACGGGATTTGCCGCAGTCGGGAAGGCCGGCCTCACCTGCGCCGCAGAGCTGGAAGATGTTGCCGCAGGAGCGGCCGATGAGGTTTGCGCGCTGGCGTCCAATGCGCTCGATAACTGGTCGTCTGCCGGCTCGGGCGGCGGCTCGCTGGCCGGCGCAGGCT
>Ga0302325_10014483_pt1 | contig 16786 bp, 25 predicted proteins | sample Palsa_T0_2_FD_201948 | JGI IMG/M metagenome (GOLD analysis project Ga0302325, IMG submission 201948) | Peat permafrost microbial communities from Stordalen Mire near Abisko, Sweden - Palsa_T0_2 | ecosystem: Environmental > Terrestrial > Soil > Palsa > Peat permafrost | place: Sweden: Abisko... | reverse complement strand
GCTCAAAGCCTTTTGGAAACGTCCCAGGTCGAAGCTCTTCATATAGTTGTTCTAAGCTGGTTTGTGCAAAGAGATTCGTCAAGACAAGCTTTGCGAATAAGAACATTCCTTCCAGGATTTCAGTTCAAGGCCGAATGAGTTGCCCGAGCTGTGTACATACCGTCAGAACCATTAGAAACAGTGGACTGGATATATTTTCTCGTGTCATCGCCTAGTCCAAATTTCTTCTGTATTTGCACAGACCATTGATTCGCATAACTCTCGATGTCGGATTTGTTATGCGCATCCGTTAGACGTAAAACAGAAGCTGTTCGGAGAAGTTTGCGGATATCATTCTCATCTTGACTAACAAACAGAGCACGAATCTTCCCTGGCAAATCATCTCCTTCGATGATGGGCGTAAAAAAGGACAGGATAGATTTCCGCTCGGAGAAATCACATTCATCGATCCCATCTACAACTATATAGATCTTGGGTATCGTCTTCAAACATGTTTCGAGGATGTCTGCGCATAATTGAGTGGACACCAATGAAACTTGACCACTGCTCACGCACTTCTCGTACAGAAACGGGAGAAGAGATTCATCGTATCTCAGCAGTTGAGCCAACAACGAGCGTCCTAAAGCCAGAAAGCTTCGTCTTTGAACATCTTGGTAATTGCAATAAAAGTAGATAATGGCAATCGAATCTATTTTCATACATTCTTCGACAATGAGTGAAGTTAGAATGGTTTTCCCTGGCGATGATCAGTCCACTTTCAATAATTATCTGAACTCATTGCCTACCCGCTCCTGGAATACCATTTATCCACATGATTGGAATCATTGAATTCTTCGGATCCATCCAGCTCTTGATCTTCACATCATGAAGGATCCACTTGCCAGTTGACGGATACTCATGCCGAACAGTTGCCGAGTCTTCTTGATCAAGGATAGAGTCAACAGCAGATAGCCAGTTAATGACGTCGAGGCGCCTTTTATTTTGTGCATTTTCTTCGATGATCATAAATTGATTGCGTACATGTGCTCGCTCGCTTCGAGCCTCTTCAATTTGAATGATGGTTGCCTGTCTTTCGATTAGAGCGTGGTGGTTTGCCAGATCATCCAGGATGTGTTGAAAGCGGGTTTTGAAATCTTTCCAAGCAGATCTGAATAACTGTTTCCATGCTAGACTAACTTTTAGCTTTTGAACGGTCGAGACTTTGAATGACATACTTGGCCGCTTGAAAACTCTCAGAGCAGTTTGGTGGAACTCCAAGATATCTTCGTATATGATGGCTAGAACACTGGCCATCCGAGGATTGGCTTCAAATAACGACTGATATTGCTCAAATAGAGGAATGTTCTCTGCAAGCTGTTGATAAGCGTCAAGAAGGAGATCGAAAGCATCGGCCCATGCACTTGCAACCTTCACACCGTGTGAGCATCAAACCGAAAGCGTTATTTGAAATGGCCTTACTTGGAGGCAGAACTTCATCGGTCCCCAGACAAAGCATAAAAGCGATGAAGCATTGAGAAACACTTCAATAACCTTTCCGTACTGATCCATTGCTTCAAGAAATCTTCGAATCCGTGTAAGATTCATCATTTCCTTGCGCCGACCTTGTTCGGCCTGGATATCCTCGACAACATCCAAGACATCCCTGAGCGATGAGAACTTGAAGTCCTCCAACTCCTGCTTCGTGAGCCGTTTGGAAAAGTTGACCAGCGCCTGCTGGAAATTGTTGTCGATTGAAGACATGGCGATGATGGCGTCCCAGCTTCGAAAAAAGACTACATGATACTTGGCTGCGCAGATTCGTTGCACAACGCCCTTTACCAGCCATGCAGCGCTTTCCGTCTTCTGAAGTCAGCGACCTTGGCCGCCTTTATGCGGAGACCGCATGTCTAGTGACACCGCAGGTGAGAGAGTGTTTGGAAAAGCTAGCGCAAGGCAGATTCCGATTCAGCGCGCTGCCATGGTCCTTTACTGTACAGTGGCGCCAAGCGATGCCTGAATCCCACGCAAATCAGCCTGTTCTCCCGCACCGCAACTTCCTTCTGCTGTCTAAGCCTCACTCACTCACGGCAATCGTGCAGAGCGATCACCTCTTATTGCCAGCCTCGTCGGAGGTACGCTCTGATATCCAACATGACCGAAGGTGTGATATTTCAATTTCTCGCCTCTATCAATGACATCCCTCAAGAGGGCAAGTGACCTCGAGGCATCCACGGAAAGTCCAATAAAGAAGCCCAGAGATTCTCTTGATACGATTGAACCAAGTGTAAACTTGCGAGGCCCGTAAGTAACAACCAGTGCCCTGGGTGAAGCTAATGCCCGCCCTAACTCTCCAAATAGAGACGACTTCGAGAAAGCTTTAAAAAGATGGCGCAGATACGACAGACAAGCATCAAGGTCTCCAAACAGCCCAGATGGGAGTGCACAGGACGATGATTCAACGACGCAAGACCTATCTTATCAGCTTGCACCACTTTCTCTTCCGGCCACGGCCGGAGTGTCTGTTTGTTTTGGAATGGTGATTATCTTGCTGCTGAATTCCCTGCATCCCTGTCATGAGCCAATCCTTGGAGATTCGAATTCTGATAAATACAATAGATCCACAATGCTAAGACGAAAGTGATCGAGACTGGCGATGCGTCAATTGAGGAACTTGGTAGCTGCAGAGGCCTTCTGAAGCTTGCAGGTGTCTCCTCAATCTCAATGGTCGACCAGCTTAACATGTCGTTCAAAGACCAAGCAGTCTTCGTAGGATTTTCTTCTGAAGACAATGTTGCGGTCATGAACCAGGAGACCGGCAAAGTACTTCGCGATCTTTCTAGTTTGGACTCCTGCCGATTTCAAGTGTTCGTGGCGGATGAATCTCGAACTATGTTCCGTGGAACTCGGATGATAACGGACAAGGACAAGCTCATGTCTGTGGATATTGTCATATATGGTTTGCTGGACATTCGAAAGAGTGTCGGCCATTTGCTTTCATCTGCTCGAATTTACTTGCAGCACCCTTGCCATCAAGACCCCAATACCGAATATGACAATCCACATTTCTTAAATTTGGCCGATTTATCAATCACATCTGCGCTTCCCAGCCCAACTTCTGGAAGTCTTACTCCTCTGATTGATTCCGAGCCTCCGATTATCACTACCGTCGAGTCCTCCAAGGACCTTATTATAGGAGAAGCTCTTCAGACAAAACTCGACAAAGTCTTTAACTCGTTGATGAGATACAAAACACTGAGGCGGTTAGAGGCTGATATCAAGATAACCACCCCGCTGTTGCAGTAAGTCGTCCGGATGCTGACCTCGCTAACTGTCTCTGACTTCCTAAAGACACCAAGAAGAGGCTCTAGATTTTATGTCTCAACGAGAACTGGGTCCAATTCCGACAGAGTTTGCTTTGTGGTCAGCATGCGAAAGGGGAAGTGACACATGGTAATTAAGGGTCCAAATTCCTCCTTGCTATAGGACTCTCCTGATGTGATATTTCAGTTACGAGCATGATATTACCGGAGCAAGGACTGCAGAGAACCCGACTGAGACGTTGGGCGGAATATTAGCAGATGATATGGGACTTGGGAAAACCTTGACCGTTCTCTCTACGATCCTTCGTACTGCTAATATCAGCAAGTCATTTGCTAAAGAAAACAAAGAAAACACAACAATGCTGAAAGAAAATGGAGACCACCCCGGCCAGATCTTCTCAAGGGCAACCCTTGTAATCGCCCCTTCGTCGTGTAAGTAGTTCCTTTCACAGGACGGTGGTCGGGCCTGCCCCCACCAAGTCCCATCATCCAATTCAGTGAAGCAACTGACAGAGACAGTGTTGATCAATGGTTGGCTAGAAGAAATACAAGCGTAAGGATCTCCTCGCATTTCATCAGATGTCTAGCTAACCAGTCATAAATAGTCACTGCGATGGATCGCTGAATATACATGTGTATCACGGTCGAGGTCGGGAGGTTGATCCCAATGCTCTTGCCGACTGGGATCTAGTTTTAAGCACGTATCATACTGTCGCCGCGGAGGCTCTTCAGTTTCAAGGACCACTGAACCAGATAGTCTGGTTCCGGATTGTTCTAGACGAAGGTATGACTACGCCTTGAGGCTGATACGTTTTGGGCTAATGAGAGCAGCACACATTATTCGCCGCATGACCACAAAACTCTTCCAAGCAGTATCTAGACTATCTTCAAAGTTCCGTTGGTGTCTGACCGGAACTCCAATCCAGAATAGCCTCGAGGATCTAGCATCACTTGTTGCCTTCATCCGGGCATCACCACTCCACACCCTGCCTGAGTTCCGGAAGCATATCATTACTCCGTTGATGAAAGGCAAAGATCAAAGCTCGAATCATCTCCGCATTCTTCTGGACTCGATTTGCTTACGAAGGACAAAGAAATTGCTAAATCTCCCAGACATTGTAGATGAAGACCGACATATAGACTTTTCCCCCATGGAAAAGAAATTCTATAATGAAACTCAAATCGAGATGATTGCTACAGTCAAACAGCACCACAGCCACGCCCAAAATTCCAAAGATTTCTTCGGGATTTTCCAGCTCCAATTGCAATTGCGTCGTCTTTGCAATCACGGCACGTTCCAAAAAGGAGTATCCAAATCTCCAGCGGATGACCTCCAATTTGATCCCGAACAAGCGTTTGAATTCCTCCAAGAGAAGGGTGAGACGAAATGTGCATATTGTAACATTGTGATTGAGGGAATACGAGGCATTGAGGACAACCAGTGTGGCAGCTTCAGCGGCTGTGGCCATCTTTTCTGCTCCGAGTGTATTTTCCAATACAAAACAGCGCTTCGAAAACTTCCTGGTATACGCCGTCAATGTTCAATATGTATGCGGAATATCTCTGAGGATTGTATGATAGAACACGCTACTTATGCGGACCATTTGTCAACCATTCGTCAATCTACCCTTTTCCACATCGACGGAGCTACAGTGTCCTCCAAGGTTGCGGCACTCATCCAAGACCTCAAAACCAATGACAGCGAAGGCAAGAGGTAAGCTTCCCACAAGTTCAGAGAGACCAAATGGCTAACTCAAGCCGAGCATTGTATTTTCGTGTTGGACCGCATCCTTAGATTTAGTTGCCCAACACCTTACGCTCCAGCAGCTAAAATATGCTCGAATTGATGGCACTTATTCTCTGTCTCAAAGACAGAAGATACTTAGCCACTTCCATACCGACGCTCAAATGCGCGTACTACTCATGACTACAGGAACGGGTGCTGTGGGGTATGCACTTCGTTGCCCACTGTTGAATTGTGTTTACTAATCTACTTGACAGACTCAACCTCACCATAGCGAACTATGTATACATCTTGGAGCCACAATGGAACCCGAAGGTTGAGGAACAAGCAATTGCTCGTGTCTATAGATTGGGTCAAACGAGGAATGTCAAAGTGGTGCGTTATATTGTGAAGGGAACTGTGGAAGAGGTAAGCACGAGGCAGAAATTGAGGACATCTGCTAATATGACGAACTTAGGTGATGCGATCTCAACAAGCGAGGAAACTTGGATTCGCTAAGCTTGGGTGGAGGGTAGAAGAATGATTTTAGTCTTGATCAAGGTTCTTAGTGCTTCACACTCGAGTAGGAACTTTAACTAGAATACTGGTAGACTGACATACACAGCGTTGTTGGTTGCAAATAGAGTAGCAAATAAGAAAAGGGGAATCCTAAACACAGAGCCCATACTTTTCTTCTTTCAAGACATACCAGACATAGAGGAGTGAGAAGTGCCTGCATCTTCATCGGCCCCTTGTTGCGTGGCTGGAAATGCTATAGGGACCTACCTAGATCGGGTGTCCACTTCACATGACGCTAATGGCTGATATAGTGTGACGAAAAACGGCCAATCTGCGGAAACTATACGCGGCTTTATGTTGGCATATCCTATTGTGAATATCCTTCAACGGGCGAAGGGGGGCCCAGTCCTTCTGCCAACTCCAGCATTCTTTCCAGCTCTAAACGCTGGGAGATCCTTCCACTTGCAAACTCGCCGACGATTACCTTATTTGGCCTCAGTCATTCTAATACTCTACAATTACGTCTTATGCACCATTACACCAAACCCACCTGCGGTTGACATATTATATCGACCGTACCGCTGTTGCCTCTATCTCTGGTAAGTAATCGAGTTCGGCGGCAGCTGCGTTACCCATTTCTGGACCAGTTACCATCTTTCCAATGTACTTGAGAACAATCTTACAAGACACTTCAGTCATACCCTTTTTGTTTCGATTTCAACTTAGATTGCGAATGTTAATGTCTGATGCAGTGGGAGATTGAGATTCCACACGTTGCGTAAGATTCCAGGGTCAGTAAGCTCTGTTCCAGGACGAAAAGGGGAAAGTTAATTCGTTGTAGATTCTGCCACGACTTCATAAGGTTGAGGCATCTCGTCTCGAGCAAGGAACAGGAAATTTCTATGGCCCCGATGAACTTACAGGATCTGCTGGCATCTTTTCAAAATTCCTGGCTATGATTTCCGCCACCTCGCTGGCCATTTCATGGATATTGTGCATCTGGCCCCTCCCCTAAACCCCAAAATCTCGGATTAGTATTGCTTGAAAGGGTAGAATTAGGGAGTTGAGATAGTGTCTTGCGAGCTATCTGCTCCTAAGATATATTTAGGAAGTAAACGACTTGCAAGACATGCGAAGAAGGAAAGAATGCTCCGAGAAACCGAGGACTTACATAGAGACCAGTTTGAATAAGTGCAGCCGATTCTTTCAGCCAGTCGGGAATTGTTGTCACCGCTACATTGTTCATCACAACAGGTCCGAGAGCCTCAACCTTCTGCAACTATTCTCGGCCGGTTTTCTCGTCTTCTGAGCTCCATGTGAAGAAGACTCCAAAGGCTCTACCACGAGGTATGTTGACAACTCTTTGACTAGCCATTAGTTGCAGTGGGAGTCCTTTCGCGGTAAATTCTTGAGATGTCTCATTGAAGTTCCGGAAGGTCGTGTTCAGATCTCGAGAATCATAGAATATTGCCCCTGCCAGAATCTGATTTAAAGTAAGCTTTTCTGTCAAGCGTGAGGAAAGAGTCTAGAGACTAACCGTCTTCATGGGATACGCCTTGATCGTCAATTCTACGATGACGCCAAATATCCCACCACCGCCACGAATCCCCCCCACTAATCGTTTATCTACTTTAACGATGGCACATTTGGCATCAACAATCTTAGCAGCAACTATTTGGTCAGCACCCAGTCCGAAGTTGGCCGAGAATGCATCGTATCCACCATATGTAGCCCATCCCACATATCCAATCGAGGGCACCGATCTCGTAAGCGTTGCCAGACCCTCCTTCGCCAATGCTTCTGCTAAATTTCCCAGCAATGTACCTCCACCCCACTCTAGCAGTAGACTTCTTATTAATGTGGACGTATGAAAGATCCCGGATGTCAATAGTCAATGCTCCTTCAACAGTCGACAAGCCAAAGATGCTGTGGCCCCCTGTCCGGACCATTAATTTGATGCCATTGGATTTAGCGTACTTAACAAGGAGCGCCACATTGCTAGCAGACTGCTGGCGAACAATGAATGGCAAGCGGAGTTGCGGTATTGTCGAGGCTAAACACAGCTCGTAGAGGGGCATAGTCGGGAGAAGAGGAAGTTATGAAAGTGAGATGTGGATGGTCTTTCAAGGAGCTCTGAAGTGCAGCTACTTGCGAATTCCGAGAAGTAGACATCTTGAAAAGGTAATATTTCAGGGTGGAATAGTGTGACAGTTAAGATAGTTGGAAATCTGGGCTTGCTCGACTGTAGATAATTGGTGTCTGTTCAGCTTTTAGAGTCCTGACTAACCCCTAAGCTTTTCGTTCCCTTTCACGTAAACATTTCAACGCGAACTTGAACGCGTATTTCTACCATTGGTCAATTCAAGAGCTGTGTATCCCATCTCAAAGTAAGACGTGATCTGACATGCCGAGGAAAGTGCTAGTCTAGTCTGCTGAGTGCTGTGCCTGAATAGCCGTGAACCCGAACGCGCATTGCAATGAATGGCTATGACTACGATAGGAAGTCTAAACCAACTCACTTCATTCGATTCAAGCTTACTTCGTACGAATATCGCACATAAAAATTTGGCACTTCTCCCCAGTCTCAGCTTCGCCAAGCATTCATCATTGGCCAACATGTTGTCATCTCTTAAAAAGAAAGCCGAACAAGACTTCTTCCGATTTCCCGGTTTGGTGATTCGTAAAGCTTGCCGGCCAAACGTGCGTATCGGTCAACTCGTCTAGATGCGAATTCGACAACAGCCCACACTTGAGAGCTTGGCATTTCTATTAGGTGGGAAATAGCATCGACACTTGCAACTGCTTTACGGCAGTATTAGGTCGGCGATTGCCTCAATAATGCCTGTCTAAAGACCTCAGACTTTAAAAGAGAAGGTAAGCGAGCTTCAAATAAGTCGCTGCTTTCGGAAATAAATGCCCTTCTCTTCCCTTCACAGGATATGCCCGGGAAGCGGTCCTTTCCCATTTTCTAAGGAGACATAGGCTCCCAGGAATATATAGTTGAAAGGCAAGTCACTAGACTAGCTCACTCGCTGCCAAGATTCACATCAAACCTCCGCCAGGACGAATCTTTCCCGGAGATGAAACAACCCTCATACCCGCTCTTCGCCCCGCAATCACCCTAGGAACCCTATCCTCAAACACCAAACACTCCTCCAGCTTAATCTCTTCCTCACTCTCCTCTAACGTCTCATTGATAGCTCTCAGCGCAACCAAATAAATATCCGGACTCGGCTTCCCCCTCCCCTTAGGAATCCGGTCATCATCCCCCAGCACCCTCCTCTCTGGCTCAAAAACCTCAAACAATTCCCCCACATTCCGAGTTTTTATCCTAAAATACGATTCATCACTTGAAGTTGCGAGCGCTATATGTATCTTCCCGTCTGTCCATTTTGCGCGGTTTTGAGATTGTGGAGAAGGGTTTCGACGCCAGGGAGCGGTTGGGCGTGAGGGAACTCGCATTCTTGGATGGTTCTTAGGGCGGTGGTGTAGGATTCGGGGGAGATGTGGGTGAGGTTGAAGAAGGCGAGGCGGCGGAGGATTGATTCGTGGGCGGGTCGGCCTTGGAGTTGGATTTTATGTCCCAGGTTACTGGACCGGCATTATAGGTCGAGAGAACCATGTTGTGACAGAGTGAGGATACCTTCTGCGTTGATAAGAGACAGGCGCGGACCGGAAGGAAACTGGAGGAGGTTAAATTGGGCTCGTGACCGGGATGGGAGGCTTTGTGCGTGCTTTTGCCATTGTGGGCGCGGAGGATGTCGGTTCTTGATCAATTGAGGAGGGGAATGTTGTCGATGGTACAGTTTAGTAAATTACAAGTAGAGATTCTGGAGAGTCGCGACTTCACGCACGGTGATTTGCAACGGCCAAGGAAAGGATATCGGCGTGGCTCAGAGAGAAGGAACTGTTGAACCATCCATGTGTAGCCTCAATTGCGCACTGAGTGGGAATCAAAACTTTCACTTATCTTTGTTCAATCAGGTACCAGTCATTCTTGGTGGTCCTGATGGCCGAGATGGGATGAGCTCGTGGCTTGCTCCGTTCAGAAGTCGGTGTTAGGAAGAAATTATCCCTTAGTGGAACAAGGGCAACTGCAACACCATTAGATGAAAGTCTCTGTCCAGTGTCCAAACCCTTCAATGTTGTGCAAGACTACTGTAGTGGTTTGATGCGCTGGTGGCGTGTTAATGTATGCTGAGACGTTTTCACCTTACTGTACAAGTTACAGTGAAAAGCTGCAACCGCTCTTAATAATCATATGACGTCCTGGTCATCGGTTTCTTTTCCTTTTCGGACACCAAACCTTTATCTATCACAGACCATGCACCTTCCCCATCTCTCTCTTCGGGATCCGCAACCATGCCGCTCGTACACATAGTCCTTTTCGAATTCAAGCCCATTGTTGAGCGAGGTGTGATTCAAGATGTACGTCAATCTCTCTCGATGTTGGAGTGCGGGGCAATCGCGGGGTCCCGAAACAGCGACTTTTGTGCTGATTCCTTGGACTTGGGTTTAAATTGAAGAATTCCGTAGCTGATTGAGAAATGCATAGGTCTGCAAACGTATGCTAGCTTTGAAGCAGAACTGCCTACATCCGACGAGCAAACAGCCATATATCCTGGATAGCTCTGGCGGAAGGGACAACTCCCCGGAAGGACACCAAGTAGTACCCACCCTGTTCCCCTTACTTCCATTATACGACTATACCAGAAGAATCCTAATAAGTGGGTTGTTGCAGGGCGGGTTTACACACGGCTTCGTAAGCCATTTCGCGAACGAGGAAGACAGGAGGTATTATTTAGAGGAAGATCCTGCGCACAAAGCTTTCGTAAAGAGCTTGGACGGGATTATTGAGCATATAAGAGTTGTGGATTATGAACCGGGAACGTTCTAGATATGGGCATGTCGGGAAGAAGAATTGAAGGCGTTGAAGGTGTTAATAGAATCTATCGAACAAAGTTCGGACACAGTGAAGCATTCGCATAAGTGAAGACTGTGAATCACTCTCCGCCGAGTGCCCTGATCTGCAGACGAATTTCTTTTACTCTGACAACTATGTATGCATCTATTCGTCTCTATGACCGATGATGGTATCCAATCCCTAAACGCCATCCCAATGCCAATGCTATGCTGTAAAGTCGATTGTGTGGTTCGTGCAGAGAAGTTATTGTTGCCATCATACCATAAAGGATTCGCCACATCCACATTGCTCCTCTGTACTTGTAGTTAGCATCAAAAAAGAAGAAAGATATGAAATGGGGTCCTACTTATGTTTGGATTTCTGAACACAAATCGCTGGTTCAGCTTATCCTCCACCCAGTCCATCTCACTGCCAATGATGCTAAACAGCGCCTTGCTGTCAATCAACACCTTCACGCCATCCTGTTCGACTTCCTCGTCAAACATTCCTGGCTTCTCCACGAATTCGAGATGGTATGCCAGCCCACTACATCCACGGTTCCGGACCCCCACCTTAATCAGCTTCGGTGAAGGTTGGTTGAGTAGCTCTCGCAGTTGCTTTACCGCGCCTGGTGTGAGATTCATAGCAGCCTTTCTCGCTCGTAGCTTCGGTCTGGGCTTCGCCCGGGTTTGTTGAGAAGTAGTGGTGGTGGGCTTGGATCTCTGGGCTTCCTTTTCCATGAGGCTAATGGAGGACTTCTCCTCTGCTGGTCTCTCCAAAGAAATCTCATGTTGTCCAGTTTGCTTCGGTGGTCTTGTCTCGTTGACTTGTGGTATGCCACCTGCTATGGAGGTATCGGGGATGCCAGTGTTTCTGGGTGGCGGAGGTTGTGTATCCAGGGAATATGGTTGATATGCGGTACTTGTCTGCATCTTTCGCTTTGATGACATCTGGGATGCTTGTGCAGAGGAGAAGGTTCGTAGGACATGTTGACAGGGTCGTAGAGGGGAGGTAGCTGGTGATAAGGCAAGGCGGACGAAGAAGCTCGATGGCATTGCCAATGGAGCAAGGACTCGTTGTGCAGACATGTTGAAGGACGTCTGGGATATCCGAGGAAATATGATCGGATCCGTGAGTCTATGAAACGTTGAAAGGACGGACGGTTGCCCTTTCAAGGGTATGAATGTATCCTCTTGGTAATCGCGCCACTTCTCGGGACCATCACGGGTAGCGATCGGCCAATCACAATCGTTCAGTTTCTAAGCATAAAAACGGTTGGTGAGTGAATATGAATGTTGGCCGATGTTCGACAGTTGGCAAGGAGCATTGCGCAGTGCAATAAAAGGAGGAAATATCTCTAGGGAAAGAGGAGAAGGAATCCCGACAACGACAGTTGTTTCTAGCGTCCACCGAGCAACTTTCTTTGAGGCCCGAGAAGCGTGCAAGTGATGTAACAACGGCGCGCTAACCTGCTGTGGTGCAGATCGGTCGGCTCGGGATCCTTGCTGGGGCTGAATGAAGATGGGAGCAAACATTCGGCGCTGACAAGTCTCGTCGTGAAAGTGATGATTGAGAAATCTTGACGAAACGAAACGAAATAATCTGCGCAGACTCGAGACCGTATCTTCTCTTGGACCACCTAGGACGAGCTTCTACTATGAATTAAAACATGGAGCCATCCCCTCTGACCCAACAAGCTCGGCCTGAAGTCTTCCAACAGAAAGTTGTTTCTTTATACGAGGAATTGTTCAAGGTGGGGATGGGGAGCTCATTCTCGGTGGAAGCTCAATTCGCTGACCGCTTTGCAGGATGAGGAAGACCACGAGAAGTCCGAGGGATACTGGAAGGAGTTCTTTCTCTTGAAACCGGACAAAGCCACCTTGCAGAAAATCATTCTCGAACTGAGCCCGGACGACCTTCTGCACCTCCAGGTACGAGGCTGAGATGGGAAATGGAAAATTCAAGGTGCTGATTCGCATGTAGGCGCAGACACGACAGTTGTTCTCCAGGGCAGTGGGTTGCATCAAAGCAGGAAGTGCTCCAGCAGATGCGCACGCTCTCGATGTAGGAATCCATGCATCCCTTGACTCCGGGCGAGGCTGATGAAATAGACTGCAACAGCTTTCCTCGCCGCTGCCCTTCCAAAGAAGTACACGAATCCGAGTTCCGACATAATAAATGTCATTGCAGGATTGGATCAAGTGGATGCGGTTTTCACGGACTTTGTTGCAGCGCTGGATGTTACCATAAGGACAGGAAGAACCTGTATGTGATTTGGCCACCGCTTGCCAACGTTTTGCTCAACCTTCATAGTGGACATTCGCCAAAAGGCGATTGAGGCTGCATTGTCTGTCGTCTCTGGCGCATACCAAACGAGTCTCCTTTCGTACTTCACACATCGCGATTTGTTTCCTTCTCTTATGAAAGTAAGGAATCTTCATACCTGGAGAGCGTGGAGCTGACAGGTATCAGTTTATTCAAGATTGCGATACAACTTCTCGCGCATTTGAGCCATTTACTCTCCTTGGTCTATTAGCAAATTACAACAAATTCGAATTTCAGAATCCGTACCGATTACGACTAGATGATTTTGTCAACGAGGGAACGATACAGAAGATCATAAGATCAGTGGGCCAGACTTGCTCGATTTCACGAGGGAAATATGTAGCAGTTCAGGAGGATCTTCCGGAGGGATGGTCCATAAGTACGACCTTGACTATGATCGGGTTGGGATCAATTGCCCCCGGAGCGAAGACTGCAGCTCCCGCAATTGACCCCGAAGTTGCGAAGGAGATGTTTGCGCAACTGTACGCTCTCAAATGCCCCTGTCTGAACGAGTTACTAACTTTGATTAAGGCCTGGAAGTGAAGCAGCAGTTCTGCTTGCAACATATGACTTCGCGCACGCGAATAAGCTTTTCTGCTTCAACTTCGTCTCCTTACCTGCTGAGAAAGGACAAGAAGCCCCTATTGGCAGCTTTCTGTCGCTTACCTCTTATCTCTTACAACACGCTCACTTATCTTTTCGGACAACACTTTATTCTCACCTCAACCTCCTCATTTTACGACTTCTGATAGAGGATCAAGTCCTGTGTAAGAGGGTATGCAGCGACGAGAGCAAAATTTCCGTTAGGTTGTGCCGACAAAGATCGCCATACCTACCGCTAGTCAGAGGTGATAGGATATTTGCAGCAAGCATACTGGACACGATGATAGATGGCATCAACCATAACTTGCGGCGCCGGCTAGACGTAGAGCTGTACATTTTGTGCGTTGGAACCGTACTGCGAGTCATCTCCCACCTATCTCGATCACGAACGCGCCTCAACTATCACTGGCCAGAACTCTTTAGGTCACTGCTCGCCCTCGTCCGGTTTCTCACTACCTATGCTGCGGATCTGAAGAATCTTAATCACATCGACGTTCTTCTCGATGATCTCGTTAATCTCATTGCTTTATCTCTTTCTGCTGGCGAGGCGTTCCTTCCTAACCCTACGACTTATGATGACCTGTTCTACAAGCTTGTTGAGATGGGAGAGATTCTAGTAAAATTTCGCGATAATTACGACCTGGGGAAACGGCCGACGAGTTCGATAGGCACATTGATTAGCGTCAGCATGCATTACAATCAGCTTCTGGAAGAGGGGGCTTCGGGGAGAAGAGGAAAGCACTTGACTAGTGCTCAAGTTGCCGGAGTGATCAAGCAAGGATATGAGACTTTGAGCATTCAAGCCAAAGAAGGATTAGACAGCTGGGACAAATATCGGGAAGCCGACAAGAGAATGTTCTTGAAGAAGATTGCTAGAGCAGCGGTAGCTGATGTTAAGAGACTCATCAGTGAAACTTGAATGGCATCGAGCCCAAATTGCGCTGTAATGACTAGCAATAGATTCTGTACGAGGTTTTCCAACACGTGATCTCTGGGCTGATGCCAAGTGATACCAAAGCGGTTCTAGTTGTTTGGAGTATGAACCAGTTCCTGGCGTTTAAATAGAGGATAAAGTCTATCTGCTGCGCTGTTTTAGATTTAAAAGCGTTGGTTTCGGGCGTTTAAAGAGTTACTGTGGTAGTATGGCGCTTACAGTCATCTTCAAGACATGTATGTATCGACGAATCACGAAGAAGCGAAGAAGCAACATGAAACATCACTCCCCATTGGCTCTCAATCTTCAAATTGACCCGGCTGTATCCGCGGCATGAGTCACATTTCACGCCGAACCGAGGTGCTGCCAGACTCAGCACCGCCTCCATGATGATCTTGAAGATTTCTGCGTTCAGATGGTGGTGGGTGTTGAAGATCTGGGAAGGGCCAGGAATAACAGGGTTTTTGGAGGACCCGTAGGACCCGCAGGACCCCTGAGAGCGAAGCGAGTGGGTGTCATTCGCCAGTGCCTTGATTGAACCTTGCTGCGACGACTCGACCCTGCGACGAACACCGCTCTTGAAATCGCTGTACCTGACCTGCCTGCCCCGATGCCTTGAAACTTGACAGCCAGGCAATTCCACCAGGCACAGCCCCGCTGGCCGACGAGCTTCTTTATCGCTTCCATGGCGTCAGGTGGCGTCGTCGTCGCTGCCCTCGGGTCATCGCGAGCCTTCCTGTTGGTGGAACTCGAGAGAGTCTATCTTGATCGGGACGAATAAAGCAGGACACCACCCTCTCCCGGAGGCAACTTCTTTGAAAGATGGGCACCTCCAAAGTATCGCACCGCTCCATCTTGGTGCCCCCTTGCAAAAGATCTCTTCTGGTCTTGGTATATGATCACCTCTCGTCCCCGAGGAATCATTCGCAGCCAAAGCCTCGGTATCAGAATCTTATTAGCAAGCCAAGTTTATGGAGCATCAATCAACCACTAGTCTTACCTAGTATTACCGGTTAGTGAGGCCACAGGACCATCTCACCCCCGAAATACCTTACCCTCGAACGCGTTTAATAGCCGCTTGATCTTGGATTTCAGTCGTGTTGGCCGCAGGAGAATCGACTGGTTGTCAGGCCTCAATCGCCAAAGCGCCTATTTTTGGACCTGCGCCTACAGCAACAAAGGACATCGAGTCGAGGCCAGAACACCGGATTTTGTGCATGACCGAGATTTTGGAATTAGAAACAAAGGCAATTCGCTGTTTCGGATTTCTCGTGATTCACTTGAGTCTTTTGGTCGCTGTTTGGGTCTTTGTATCGTTTTAAAGTGTACGTCAATCCCGCACTTCTCTTTCTCGAGTATTCTGCAATTCACCATTACCCCCCATTTTACTATTGTCCTCGTCAATTCCAATAATAATTGTCCGTCCCTCAACTAGCAAACACAATAGTTGATGTTCCTTATTCACAAGTTTCATTTATGCGAATAATTTTTACTCGATCTCATCGTCATCATCCCCTCTTAATCAGTCATACAACTTAATCCTGTCCACCAACAACCTTTTCTTCGTCAACCACAACTATCGATTCTTTATTTCACAACATCAGCCTTTCATAGAGAGAACACAAACTAAGATGTCTCCACTTGGTGGTCTTAGACGGTTTTTAGTTTCACATACAGAGATGTCTTCCGCGAGGAATCAACCAAGTCAGGGCTTCCCAGCCGTACCATCCACTCTCAACGCTGGAGATCACGAGATGCAAGATTGGAATAGGGATTACAACACTCCTCCTACTACAGCGCCTTATTACACACCATACCTCGGCCTCCGAGCTCGATTATCGCAAACATGGGTAAATCGATGGACGGTCTTATTACTTCTCGCCCTTGTTCGACTTCTCCTCTCAATCAAAGACATCAACTACGACATTGCGAACGCCAAAGCGGAAGCATTATCGGCATGTACGAGCGTTGAGAACGTTGGAAGTGCCATGGCTTCCATGCCCCATTTTCTATCAGAAGGTGTCAACGCTCTCGCTGCCGATGGCGTGACTAAAGCCATCAACGGGATGATGGATATGCTGATGCTTACCGTGACTGGGGTGGAGGAGATTGTCTTGTTCTACATCAACATGTTGACCTCCACTTATCTCTGTCTAATCACCTTCGCCGTTACTGGAAGCTTGCACGCCGCAATTACGATGATCGAGGATGTTGGCAACTTCATGAACAAGTCGATAAGTGGCATCACAGGTGACATGGCAACAGACGTCACCAATTTCGAGAGCGATATCAACAAATTCCTTAGCGACATCAACATTGGTGGCGTGTTTGGAAGCTCGAAGAACCCTCCTACAATCAATCTCACCTCACAGATCGATGCACTGAACAGCATCCAGATCGATCCCTCGACCATGGACTCGGATCTGACCAAGCTCAACAATTCTATTCCAACTTTCGCCGACGTTCAGAACTTCACAAAC
>Ga0302325_10014481_pt1 | contig 16790 bp, 22 predicted proteins | sample Palsa_T0_2_FD_201948 | JGI IMG/M metagenome (GOLD analysis project Ga0302325, IMG submission 201948) | Peat permafrost microbial communities from Stordalen Mire near Abisko, Sweden - Palsa_T0_2 | ecosystem: Environmental > Terrestrial > Soil > Palsa > Peat permafrost | place: Sweden: Abisko... | reverse complement strand
TGTCCGAGAACATAGCTCAGCAAATGGGGTCTCTTGAACATATCAGAGAAATCGGGAGAGGTTATCATGGAATAGTTCATGAAGTACGTGAACAAAACTGACGAAACTAATTATTCTTGAAGTATCGCGATTCGAAGACCCAAGAGGTTTCTTTTAACCAAGCCTACATTGACTTAGACTAGGTTTTCGCCAGAAAGATTTTACATGCCCATAGGACAAATGAAGTGGCTCAGAACCAGTTGTACGAACTCTTGAAGAGAGAACACCCAAATATTGTACATGTGAGACAAGTTGGGCCGCTGCAGCTGGACCAGTCGCTTACGATGTTTGTGGATATGGAATTGTGTGAGAAAGACTTGGAGACTTACAACAAAGAGCGTTGGACGGAGCCTTTGACGGATTCTCTCGTTTTCAAAGACGGGCCAATGAAAATATGGGACATAATTAGTCAAATCGTTGCTGGGTTGACGTTCCTCCATGATAATCAGGAACCGGTGGTCCATAGGGATTTGAAGCCCGCCAATGGTAGGAATAGCCACGTGAACTTGAAGCTGATTGTGCATTAGTTCTTTTGAGCAGATTAAATGGACAATGGAAGATCAGTGATTTCGACCTCGCCACCAAGTTGATGGGCCCGGACGATGAATTCCAAACGGAAGACGGGAGGGGCACTAGGGGATACAGGCCTCCAGAGTTTCTCTTGAACGAACAGCAGGCAATTACTGTGACATGCTCAGTGGACATCTGGGCCGTAGGGTGTATCCTCTTTGAGCTCTGGCAGGGCAGAAAGGCGTTCCAAAAAGATTGGAACACCCGCGAATATTACCTGACCCATGACCACTTTATGGACGACGGAGAGCTCAAGTGCCCTGACGTCACATTTTCAAAGGCCGCCGATACAATTTTCTGGCGCGAAATCGAACGTCTCACTTCGAAAGAGCCCGAGTCCCGGCCCAAGTCACAAAAATTACTCGAGCGTGTGCGGGAAATTCAAGGATTCAACGATGCCGCAGTCCAGACAGATCCCATCGTGATCTGTCCACCCGTAAAGAAGCTTCCAGGGGTGGACAGTACCGAGGAATGGACAGTTAGGGACGCTGTCGTCAGCTCGACAAGTCCTTACATCGTCATCGGAAGTTACGGACAGGACCGTCGCCAATACCGAATTCAGCTTTGGAGCATCGAACCGGAGACGATATTGTGGGAAGATGTTGTGAATCCCGTCATTCCAACCTTTAGTCAAGATGGACGGTATTTGGTACTCAATTCTGGAGACACTTTGGGTGATGACACTTTGGAACTTATGGAAACCGTCGGAGAATTGAAGATTATTGGGTTCAAGTCGACGAATCCGGTGGCCGCGATGTGCGTCCGAAACGGCGGAGTCGGTATAGCGTATTCGTACAACGAGGTTAAGGTTACAAGCACGACTTCACGGCTCATCAATAAAAAGACGGAATCCAAAGTGACGATTTTAACTGCGGACTCAAAGCCTGTTGATGTCGTTATATCCACTCCGATGTCGGATGTTTCTATAGCGTATGACCCCGACGAATGTTATCTGTACGCGATAGGGAAACCACAAAGCTACCGGGCCTCAACTCTAAAAGGCTACGTTTGGGACCTCACTAGCGACGGGCGGAATTGCATCAAGTATTTGACATTTTCCGACGGAGATTACCGCGAACTTCCCCTTCGAGCTTTTAGTCTCGCTGATCGAACGTATCTCACTGTCTTGTCAACAAACCCCAGAGAGTCGCCAGACGAGGTGCGCACAATATTGCGAATGTACACCCGAAAGGGCACACTTACCAGCCAATTCGGTTGTGGATGGTTGATATTCACACCATCGCTCGAAGGAGTGTTTATATTAAGTGTCGGCAAGTTATTGTACCATGATCGAGACCTTCCTGAGTATGATGAGTTTGAAGAACGGTCATCTCGATGGTGCTACGTGGATTGCCCCGCACCTCTGTCCAATCGTGTTGAGGACTATAATGCGACTGGATCCAAACTTCCATTGTGTTTATGGAGGTGGGATGGAGAGGACAAAAAACCACAGTGGGTTGGAAGGTTAACAGCGGACGTGTCTGATTTCGAAGACGTGAAAGCCTTTGTTCCGCATGAGGGCAAAGTGAAGTTATGGCTAGAGAATGGGGCCCCCCCCGTGAACTCAAGTATAGAAAGAAAGAGAGAAAACCATAGGATCAGGGCTGTTGCGATCAAAAATCGGTAGCATTAAATGAACCCCGAAAAGTCTACCCTCTATTTCCCCCCATCTGGAGCGCGTCCAAATGATATCTAACCCCTAGTAATCATTCCGGCTTGAAATCCCGGGGGACGTCGTACCTCACTTTTACAAAGTTCCCGCTGGCAGCAAATCCCAACGGCTATAACAGGTGGTTAAATGAGCTGATCGGATTGGACCGAAGTATGGGTTGAACTGGAGGATACATTAACGTTGGCTTTTAGTCAGGTTCTGCGCTGTTCATCCCTCCATCGTATGAGTTGCCGAAAGCTCAACTCAGGCTTGGCAACTATTTTTCGACTGGGAACAGTGAGAAGCAACAAGCACTCGCAGCTCGGTACATTTTCTTGCCTGCGGAGTCCCACACGAGATCGAGGTGACTCTAACGAGGGAACGTGTTGATTGTCCGCCGATCAATCGCCGGCGCCGGCCCGGGTATGAGTTCCAGCACATGATCAATCAATCCACCGTATCACCGCCGACCGGTGCATGTATCGCATGATTCCCCGCGCTACGCCTCTGCTGACAAGACCTCTTCTTCGCGGAATACGCAACACTGCAACCATGTCTGCTGCAGCACCCCAACTAATCTACATTGTCACCGCAATCCATTGTCCCTCGACCGAGGGCGTAAATCCCCACTGCTACACCATCACAGGGGCATATAATTCCTCCTCGGCGGCACAAAAAGCAATGCTCGCAAAGGCCAGGGAGTTGTATACCTCGCCGGTGACGCATTGGCATGGGCTGAAACATGAAACGAAGCAGGAACCAGTGTGGCGGGAAGGGGAATTCAAGGTCGAGTTCACGGGGGAGGAAGGGGATTTTGGGGTTTGTTGGGTGGATGAACGGGTTCTGGGAGTGGAGGAGGTGCCTATTACGGCACACTTGAGGAGAGGGGGGTTTGGATGTGTGGTGCAGGGGGAGAGTGAGATGGCTGAGGCGGAAGACGAGAAGACGTTGTGCTCGTTGTTGAGGTTCTAAAAGTGAATACTGCAAATAGGGGCCGATTTTGGTACTTGGGACGGCATTGGGGCTCTGAACAAAGTTCTTGTATTAAATAGGTTGGTTGGAATTAATTTAGTGATATGGTCCCTCGTTAACTTACAACTCCTTCGATTGATGGACTTAGACCATGCGGTGAATGACTCCCCGTTCTCCTTCGAACTTTTCCAGAGTATCCAGACTTTTCCACCACTCGAACAAAAACTTCTGACAGATAAGTTGGAACCACGGCGTAAATTGCAGTCCTACAAATCAGTCACGCCCTTCCAAAAGTCGAAGCGGAGATGTATTACCAGGTTGTTTAAACATCTCCTTTAATTCTTCTGGAGAGACGTATTTTGTGTCTCTCACTTCGTTTGGATTGACGTCCAAATCGACCTTCGCAGTTATCACAAGTATGTAATCCACTACCCATTAGTTCCACTCTGCGAGGCTTGGTGCTTACTTTCATGCTCCCCCCAAAGTCCCTGCCCCGAAGCACTCAAATAATGTATCCTAGTAAGAAACGCAAACCCCTCCAACGGGACCTGTTCGCTCTTAATCCCCAGCTCATGCTCCAACTTCCTCTGTGCCGCCCGCTTCACGCCCTCGACACTACTCTGCAGATCGTGTCCCCGGCCTAATTCCGAGGCCGTGTGCAGAGGGTGCGAACAACAGGTATTTGTCCACTGGTCGGGGAAAGTGATTTTCTCCGAGGCGCGCTGTTGGAGCAGGAGTTTCTTTGTGGTGGGGTCGAAGAGGAAGACTGAGAAGGCGCGGTGGAGGAGGCCTTGGTTGATATTGGTCATTAGGTGGCCTGCAATTAGCATTGATTGAAGATACTAGGACAAGTTCGATTTGCATAGACGCCGCAAAATAGAAGGCTGTAAAGTCTGGGCATAGACGGGGAATACAGGGAAAGCATCGGGGGAATACATTCTTTTTTCGTGCCTGGACGAAGAGGCTGATCATTCTCGTCGATGACAATACATAATTCCTCCATAAGACGAATCTGTTCATCATCATAGCCAGCCGCAGTCGTCAAATCCACGTCCCCTTCTGAGGGCGCCGTCGCCATGCTGGCTGTGGTCATTGACGGGGAGACCATTGTTGTGAAATTCCCCCGTCAAATTTGTGTGGCGATTTTGACTATTTACGCAAACCAAAAGATAATTGCACCAACAAATGTCCGATGTGACGATAATTAACCAACTTTTGGGCATGCTCCCGCCGTTTCCCCCTCTGATTCCCTTGGGCTACCGTTTAAAACCTTGGGCCAAGCCTTAGCTTAAGCGATATCCTTGAAGAAAGTCTGTAAAACATTCCTTCAAGTATAATGTCCATACCTATGAAGAAATTAAGCTAAAATAAAATACACCGCCATGCAACTGTTGGAAAGTAGGAATATACTGTGTGCTCGAAATTTATCCCACTTTCAACTGGTCATATCTTCGGCCACAGGGGTGCGGTGAGGTAGTAGGACGTTGGTTCATTTTCATCCCCGTGATCTGTTCTTTCTATGGCAGGACTTTATCGGTTTTCTATCACGTATCTATTTCTTTCAACCATCTATGCCCGAGAAGTTCTTCTGCTGTTGCGCGCTTTTTCGGGGAGATGGTCCACATGCGCAGCAATAAATCCTCAACAACTTCCATCTCTTCAACCGATAGATCAATATTGTATCGTGAGCGCTGCTTCAGTGTCTCTAGCAGCCGCCTCACGGAACTTTTTCCAGCATCCACCCCAAGGTTTCTAAAGCGCCCTAACGTAAGCTCTGCTGTGCTACTAATAGGACCTACCGCGACGATCAAAGTATTTGCTGGCCTGGCTTCCTTCCTTGATCATGTCCCTTGGAATATCCCCAAGCAGCTCAACCATTGTGGCTAACTGGATCTCGGTGGCGCTTATACCAGTGTCGTCTGGCCGCGGTTGAAAAAGAACCAAGTTGGTAAGCATTTCGAAGATCTGAATATGTAAGTCCAATCCTCATTGTGACTTACAATGCATCCGAGACTCCAGATATCTGCCGCGGCGCCCCACTGGCAGCCTAAAATAACCTCCGGTGCCCTTCTGGCTGAATCAGCGTGAGCCGTGGTCTCTCAAACTTCACTTGCAATGGAAGTGAACAACATTCCGTCACTTGGTATTCTTCACCACTTAGCAAGAGTACTGTCGTGACTATCCTTTGTCCATCTCCCGCTTGTAGAAATGCTTCTATTGCTGCGACAGGGTCATCTAACTCCACCAAGTGTTATTCGGCTGCAAGTCTAGGAGTGAGAGTGGTTCTTACAAGGATGGATGTACCAGTGTGGACAATGCCACAAGAATGATGAAGGTAATCCAGTCCGAGAAGGATTTGATTTGTGAACCGTTTGACGATGGCCGAAGGGACTTCTCGTTTTTCCGTACTGCGATATAAATCTCGGAGGCCCCCTAGACTAGTACCCAAGACTTCAAGCACGAGACAAAGGTGAAGTCCGTGCGGCCCAGTGTACTCGAAATGGTCAAGAAGTTGAACAATGCGGGAGTGTCCAGGATGCCGTGGGTTGGCAGAGGAGGTTCTCCGTAGAATATTGAGCTCATCAATATGTTTTTCACCGTGTAATGCGTCAGCTGTCATGACCTTGAGTGCAATAAACGCGTCCTTCAAGACTGCTACCATCAATACCCACGCAGAACCGTGACAATAGTACGCCGTGTCCTTCGCCAGCCAAACTGTCGAGTATATCCCGAATCCGAACTTTCGAAGAACAACGTAGCGGTCCTTAAATCTGTCTCCGATTCTTACTGGGTGATAGCCGCCAGGAACATAACGATGGGGGCCGTTGCCGGAGGTTGTTTTTGCAAGCGAAGTGACGCTGGGGGATGTTGTCATTGAAGAAGTATGAAGCGACGCCGCTCTGGGCTTGTAGCATCTGATAAATCGCCTCAAAGAGTTCATGGGTGAAATCTGGCCATGGTATTGCAGGCTGGAAGCACGACTGATGTGGCCTTAGCTTGAGCGTTTGGTGCCTCAGGCACCGAGCGGCGAGAACCAGACGATTACGTAAGAGGGGGCCAACGAAAGTTATCCACTCAGGGGCTTAACATCAGCTATATCAAACCGTGTGACATCGGGGTAATGAAGAGGCTGTACACAAGTGGATTATACAGAAGCAGAAGACGGAAGGGTTTCTATCCCAGCTGTAGCAAATGCCATACGACTTTTAACTTGTTGAATTATCCTCTATCGACGCGCTAGCTGGTTCCTTTGATCTTTGCTCCAGCGCCAGGCTCGCTAAGCTCGTCAAGCTGTTCGGACCTTCCGCTCCAAGCCATAATTGTGGCTCGAATCGCGTCGATCCTCAACAACAGCCTCACGGGCAGTCGTTCCTCCTCCCTCGTAAGTATCCCCATCCTCAGCCTTCCCTTCCGTCCCGTCCAAGTTCGCTTCCTTGGCCGAGGGCCCTGTATAGTAACCCTCCCCAACACTAGGACTATCGGGTAGATGCACAATCTCCTGCACCTCCCGTCCAGACCACCTAACCTCCGTCCCAAAGAACACCACCTACCATCAGCCCCGTCCCACCCCAACCCAATCCAACACAACCTAATCCACGGGGCAAAGTACACGGGGCAAAGTACGTACCTGTCCCTTGAGAAACCTATTGGCGATATTCATTCTCAGACAACCAAATTTGAGACGCTGTCGGACGCCCTTTAATCGCTCGATGACGCGGTATAACAGGGTCCATGAATGCGGGAGGTGAGAGAGGGCGTATTTCAGGAGATGCATTAGGTAGGTCCCGGAGCGTTGGGCGTCGTTGAGGCGGGATGTTATGTATGCCTGTTTGTCGGAAGTCAGCGAGATGGGACGAGAACGGGGGATAAGGGTGAGATGGGGGGACGAACTAAATTCCACCATAACAGAGCGATGCATTTGTCCACTGTCTCGGGCGGAACGATTTCTCCCGTGTCTCCCTGAACAGTACCCTTCTCCCGCGCGTCGCTTCGGAGTTGTTCTAATTCGCGCAACCACAACAAGAATTTCTCCTCCATTTCGATAAACGTTGTGCCGACGGGGATAAACCCCTCTCCTTTTCCCGTTCGCAGGGCCATGTACTCGTTGAAGATCTTGTCTTGATACTGTTGGAACAGAGATGGCTTACCCAGCGCGTGAAGGCCCGGGAATTTCTTATCGTCTTCGAGTAGGAGCGCAGGGGGGTGGAGGTCTTGTGATTCTCGTGTCGAGGTTTGTGTGGAGGTATTTGTCGGCGACGTTCGTTGGTCTTGCACTAGACTTCGTTAGTGAGACGGGAGCAAGTAGGTACAGGCATGTAATTTTTCCCTGGCGCGTTCCTGTGCGATGACCACATTCCGTGAAAAAGCTCTTCCAACGAGGTCGTCCTCGTCATGGTGATTCGGCCCCGGAGGTCTAGCCTCAACCCAATATCCCACGAGGCCCGTTGACCCTGTGCCGGGCGTAGCCAGCCTTCCCCTCCATAGGAAACTTAACCTTCGTACTCATCCACTGTACCTTCCCCATCTTCCCCCAGAACTGATAAACCCCCCCAAGTCGACCCACTCCCTAATCATCTCCCTGTACCGCCATCCACAAACCCACTCAACCCAGTCCTCCAGGCGTCCAGGTCGCTCCAACCACCACATATCCCGCTCAATCTCAATCATACCGATCCACCCCTCCACGAGATCTGCCCAGTGTTTATCCTGCACATGGTCAAAGTTCCGCATATGTCTGTCGAGGCAGTAGTATTGTCCTATGCGGCGCAGGAAGGCATTGCTTTTTGCGTGGGGGTACACATTCAGAGTCATTTGGTGGTTCTCGAGGCTGAAGAGACGGAAGAGGCGCAGACGCAGGTGGTATTGTAAAAAGGCATCGCCGATCCAGTGGAATTGGTTGACGGTCAGGAAGTGTGGGCCAACGGATTCGGGGTGGTTTGCACGGACTCGGACTCCTTCGCTGAAAATGTGCAACAGCTCGGGATCCGTTAGGGAGGGCAGGGGACACACTAAAAGTCAGCCGCATGTACAAGGGACAAAGGGGAGTATACCGCTGTTCCAGGGATTCTCGAATTCCAGGCTCGGGCTCCGCGTTCTGCGTCCACCTTTCTCTTTTTGTTCTCACGCGAAGTTTCCTCACCATCGTCCTCGTCCTTGTCCTCCTCCAAAGGTCTCTTTCTCCCGTCATTGAGTGATGTCGGCGGTGTACGCACTTTTCCTGCCGGTGCCGGTTTCTGTTTGTTGCTCCGTCGACGCACATTGCGGTAGTATTTGGGAGGCATCAAAGCTCAGGGGCCCCAGGGTGGTCGGAAACACTGCCAATATTAAAGAGAAAACGACGGTGTGTTTAACAGCCCTAGTTAAGGGTTACGATCGGCCCGTAAAACGAAGGGAAAGAGAAGGATCATCTTTGCATTTCGGCTGTATTTTACGGAGTGAGTACTACTGAGGAAAGCTTGTAAAAGAATGTACGAAAAATGGCGTACTAGAGGACAAATCCGACTGTCCAACGGCTTCTTATATATCTTAGAACAGCATGATTTCAGAATCGAAAGATCGTGTTCGCTCTGTCCGGATCATACTCCTTTTAATAAAATTGTGAAACTTCCCGAGCGGGGATAGTGTTAGATCAGGGCAGTAGCATTATATAGTAATAATATACATGAAACAACCTCCAGTCCAAGGGAAAGTATCAACAGCAGAACCGAAGGCCCTTCAACAGGTACCACCAATTCGCGAGGATGCTTCGCGCCGCTGTCGGTAAGTCCTGGCAAAGGATTTAGGTACCGTCCGGGGACCACCGGGGAAATAATACTCCATCTTAGCCGAACAGCCTTGACCGGCATTGTCTATCACTTTAAACTTTCCCACCATCCAATCAAACTCAAACCTCATATTTTTGAAACGCGCCTCAGAAATTAATTCATGCACCCTTACCACATCATCTGGAATAACTGTGCCTCTCATTCGTTCGCGCGCGAACTTTATTTCCAGGCGTTTGGACGGTGCGGATAATCGGGCCCTGCCATGCCACCCTTCCCAAAACAATAAATCCCTCTCCAGCCCCGGTTCGCATCGCTTTCCTCTCTGCATCCATCGTCCATATCGTGCGCTGCCAGCAACGTCTGTCACAGTCCAGGACATTGCAGTCGGCTTGATACGACCGAGATGGCCTCCAACGGCGCTTCGAGCGGTTCTTCCAGTGGAAACAATGCTTCCACATCCAAATTCGATCCCAAGTTCCCTGCTGCAGAAGAACTCAAAGACCTGCACTCAAAATACATCACCGCCCATACGGACACACTCTCTCTCCTCGCGGACCTGTCCATCCCCGTCGCAGGCCAAACCGCCAAACCCAACGCCATCGCCAATACCCTCGCCGACGTCCGTGCGCAAGGCGAAACAATCAACTTCTTCAGCGACATTTTCGAACGCACCCAGCAGACGGGGGGGAAAGTCTCCCGTGAAGAATTGGACCAGAAATTCGTTAATTGGGCTTTGAAAGTTCCGGGCTTGAAAGAGAAGTTCGATGACTTGCCCGATGATGTCAAGAAGATTGTCGACCAGTTTAAGGATGCCGATTTATCGCAGGACGGACATGCGGGAGAGAAGGCTGCTGAGGAGTTCAGGTTGCCTACTAGTCCCAAGACGGCACTCAAGGCGACCAAGTTGAAGACATTGTGGGAGGAACAAGTCAGGGTTGATGGAGGGAAGAAGTATGATGGCGTGGTCGAGAATGATGGAACTCCCGTTGCATACGTGGAGAAGTTTCCGTTTGAAAATTGGGGTGATACGGTCAAGAATACTCCTGCCGTAATTGCGCTTTTACAACTGAACTGAACGGTAGGTTACTTTTATTCCCAAGAGTGTGGTTGGAGTTCAAAATATTGTCAAATACGCCAAGCAAAAAGGCAAGAAAGTTCGTTGCTCAGGATACAGGTATCCCCCCGTCCATCCCAATCCTAATCCAGACACTCCTGGACCGCAATTTTCTCGGAGGACGACGAAATCCTGATCTCTCTTCTCCCACTTGATACCGCGATTGACCTCCCCTCCATTGCAGGCCAATTCAACCCCGGCGCCGGCCTCCTCCAACAAATCCAGCTCCTCCCCTCCACAGGGGACCCAGAGCACAACCTCTGCAAAATCGGCACCGCAACAACAAACGAACAATTCCGCGAATGGTGTCTCTCGCCCACCGGCGGCAACACAAAATGGACCCTCCCCCTCAACGTGATCATGGTCGAAATCACCTTTGGCGGCAGCGTCTCGCCCATCTGTCACGGCTCCGGAATCAACAACAAGACCCTGTCAGATTTAGTCGCCGAGGTGGAATATGTGGATCCGAATGGCAATTTACATACTGTCTCCGATCCCGAGTTGTTGAAAGCTGCGGCGGGGGCGTTTGGATTGTTGGGCGTCGTAACAGCGTATACCATCCGATTGGATAAGATGAGTTTTGCTGCCATGAGACCGTTCCGGTGTCCCGTGGAATTGGCCATCCCGCCTCCACAGGAGTACATCGACGCCGCCAAACGAGGCGACAAGAAATACAAATGGATCAAAAATCTCATGGCCAAGCACTCACAAGCAGACATCGACAAGGCGCTGGCCGATTTCATTGACAAAGCAGAAAACGACTACTACGCAGAATGGTTCTGGTTCCCCTTGCAGACCGATGTCTGGGTGAATACCTGGAAAAACGACGGTGCCGAAAAAGATGCGACGGATATCCCGGATCCGTTTCAGGTGTTCTTGGAGTGGTTGGAGGAGTGGCTTGCGCAGACTATCAATGAGTGGCCCGTGTGGCAGGCCATGCCCGGCGAATTGCAGGCCAAGTTATTGGGATTCTTGACTCTGACTCAATTGGCCAATGTCCAACCTGGTGATCCTACTTGTACTATCCCTCAGGATACGGACAATCTAATAGTAGTGACCACACAGTTGATCAATGCCTTGCATTTCCGCCGCGGGATTCAAAATATGCAAGTCTTCGACATGGAATGGGAAATCCCCATCTCAGCCCTCCCCGGCCCCGGCACCGCCACCATCGCCCCCGGCACCTCTAAATCCAAAAAGTCAAAACCCCCCCGCGAAGCGTCCACCTCCGGCTCCCGTCCCGACAAGGGAAAAGCCCCCGAAACGACCCCCTCGGCCGCCAGCACTCCCAAGCGCGACTGGTCAATCACCCAAAAGGCCTGGTGGGACGGTATCCTCGCCATGGAAGCAGACAAAAGCGCCGTGCGCGTCGCTCTTGAAATGCGTGTCATGGGCGGGAGTAATATCCTCATGGCCCCACAAAGGGGCAACGATCTCGGGACATGTTCGATCGAGGTCCTCACGACGCCGAACATCCCTGAAAGCGAGTGGTACTCTTTCTGCCAGAAACTGAGCGACCAGTGGAATACATATGTCGATAAATCCACCGGCAAAAGACTCATTCCCAAACCCCATTGGTGCAAACAGTGGACCTTCCTGACTGTCCCCGATGCGCAGGGCGTGCCTGTCAAGGCCGTGGACTGGATCCGTACGATCTACAAGGACGAAATTAAGTCCTTCATGGAGATTTTGCGGAAAATCGGAGAGGCGCATGGGTTTACGTTGGAGGATTTGAAGGCCAGGTTCGGGGATAAGTTGTTGGAGAATGTGTTTTGGGGGGATCCCGTGTTTGTGGAACAGGATGCCCCGCCCTGGGATAAGAGTAGTGGGGTCATTAATAAGATCAAGGCTTGGTTTAGGAAGCTTTTTAGTTGATGTGGGGCGAACTAGGGGAAGTTGCTGCAAGTTGGATTTGATGCATTTTAGCTAGGATCGAGGTTCATTGATGATAGGTTTGTAGGCATATCTTATAATTAATTGAATTGAATGAATGGCTTAGGAACTTCTTGCCGTGAAGACTCTGACTTGTGTGGTTATTTGGTCGATTTTGCTCTTGAGGTCTTTTGTTTCATTCCTTGATCTGATCTGATCAGATGGAAGTCGTGAACGTCCCCCCTTCCCCTGACAGCCAGTTACCCCGCCCCAAGATTCACCAAGCCATAAAATCGAACTTTTATCCTCATCCGACGTATCTTTAAGATGTACCCATCCCAGTTCCCCAGATCCCATCCTCATCTGACTCAATTCATCCCTTCGACTGAGACTGAACTTAAATATTATTATAATTCTGTAGGTTCAAATGGTTGGTCGGATTTGAATTTCCTGGCCGGACCCGCCACTCTTTTTCTCCGCTCACACTGCGGGCCCAGTAGTCAACCTTCATCATGAACGCTGCCATACCAGTCCATCGAAGCCTGCCCCCCCCTGATCCAGAAAATCGATATGTTGCTAACATCAACGCCATGCGAGAGCATTACAGCGAAGCCGTGAAGCGTTATGAAGACAGAGTCAAGGTTTCTGAAGCCGCGACACAGAATCTCGAGCTTGATGCGGACGCTGATGTCGAAATGAAGGATTCAGAACGGCCTGGGGCTCCAAATCCCTACGAGCGACCCACTGGACCTATCGCCCTGGCTATCAAAGAAATCGAGGGGTTCGTCGCATCTGGATCAGGCTGGACGACGGATCATTTGAAGAATTTCCAAGTGGTCGTACTTGAGAATCAAACTCCCCCTGGCCTCTTTCCGGGGGCCTTCTTGATCCTTGATCATGATCCAACAATGACCGCCCTCCGCGAAGACGGCTTTCTAACCACCGATGCCAGTACCATCAAACACGGTCGCTGGGACACCTCGAAATCCTACAATCCTGTGTTCCTCTGGTTGATGCAACTCAGCCGAGGCGGGTCTCGGACCCCGTCGCCTCGAACATCTCCTCCCACACGTGTGAGCGTACCTCGCAATGCCAGAGAGATCGCTCGAAATTCCATAAACGAAGTTCGTGATTCATCATCTTCCTCCGTTTCCAGCAGTGGCAGCGATTCCTCTTTCACCTGGTCTGCCTCTGAAGCGATGTCTTTGACGGAGGATTTGGGACCAAGGGAAACTTTGTCATTTATCCTCTTACACAATCTCCTCACCTATCTTGGGACGGTGGAACATCAAAAGCGGCCGGCAAGCGAGCTTTGGATTAATTGGTATACACTTGGTGTTTGTAATCATCCCTAAATCCCTTAGGCCGGACTCTGATAGATTTTCGGTGGTTGCCGCAGGACAAATATTTACTAGTGAGAATGATGGGTCTATCCACTTATGGCGTCGGCGACCTTCTGGTATGATGAAGAAAAATTCGCTGCCGATATGCAGTCTTAAAGTGAGCTCTCTTCGCTCACTCTCTTGACAATATAGTGCAAAAGGCAGAGGCATCAAAAGCCAGAGGACAGTATAGTTGCGCAAGAGGTGGCAGAGATCATTGCTTTGGCGTCGCAAAATCTTAATGCGAAAAAACCATCGGTTCGACCAGCGGATGAGGCAAGCCTTTGCTGGCTCAACTTTACTGATTGAAAGGCCTATGTCATTGGATGCCATGGTTCAACCATTCATATTTCAACGGCTGTTGTGTCGCCAGAATATCTCATGGGTATTGCGCAGGACAATTTAAGGGAAGATCAATTCCTAACACTCAAGCGAGGGCAAAAATGGAATCTCATGAATCCCACAGAGCGGTCTCTAGGGTGTAGAGAAATACTTTCTCTGCTTCGATATCTTTGTCGCTGACTTCGATCCAGTTCTTTCTTCTTAATGATTGTTTTTCATTTTCATTCTTTGGATAGGAATCCTCTTTGCTAGTTAAATAGCTGTGTTTGCTTTACTAATAGCTTGAGAAATCTACTGCGAGTTCAGTTGTACCGATTTCCTATAGAAGCGACTGCTGGTTGGCCAATTCTTCCGACATAACAACTGCTGCAGTCGTCAGATATCGCTTCTCGCTACACCAACGGCGGGTTTCCTGCCCCTACACTTTCGTCACCGGAGATAGCGATCCTTGGCAGTGCGAGTATCATCCAATTCCTTCCTCAACTCACAGATTGTGATCCTCGACTCGCTCGCTTCACTCTTGAACTCCCTGCAACTTTCGGCTTTCTAAAGTTCCATCTCGTGCAACTTCTTTCACATTTGACTCCAGTTCCATGTTTTTGTTTAGGGTGTGATTTTGTCCACAAGAGCTTGGATGTGAGGCTTGACTTTCGCGAGCATGGGTTCATTGACATCCCATTAGCACAACATCGGAGACAGGCGCTTCGTTAGCAGACCTCTGCGGCTCAAATTGCATGTTGAGTACTCATACACTCTGTATTTGCATTGATGGCAATTTTGGTAAGCTTCGGATGGTGTCGTCTTCTGACAACTTTCTTTGCAATAGAGTCTTTAAAATTCAACACAATAACTTGAAAACTACTCCTTCAAACCTTCCCGACATCCAACCCACAAATCGATCATCTCATACTACGAGCCCTCCCACTCCCCGTCTTCCGAAAGTTCCTACCGCGCAGGATGAAATCCCCACGCCAAATACCGCACATCATCATTGCACAAAGTACACTTCATCCCCGCTCCCCTTTCCAACCTCGGCCACAACCGCGAATAAGCTGCTGCCAGTGTCTGGCAGACGTGGCACTGGCGGTGGCACTGTGGCGGCACATTGTGTGGAGGGGTTCAAGGGGAGCGCGTTGGGGACAATGCGGTGAAGAAGGGAGGGTTATATAGAGTTGTGGTGGAGATGGCGTGTAGTACGGAAGCATGTCCAAGTGGCTGAAGGAAAGGGGTGGTTGGTGGGATGGGAAAGGGCGGCGAGGGTACTTGTAGCCTCTCCGTCGGTTGAATTAAATAAAGGAGAGAACAATAAGAAACACGACTAATTCATATCCCGATCTGAAAGGAATCCGCTGCTAGTCTTTCGCTAAACTGGTCCACCAACCACAGAGAATCACTCCGTACTACTAGGGAGCGCCCTGCCGTGCACCTCGGTTCCACCAGCCAGCCAGCTAGCCCCGAGCCTTCCACGCCACAGCAAGCCAAGTGTTTTTTATACCTTGTTCGTGGGGAAGGCTCTCAGAGTCGCCGCTTGCGTCGCTCGTGGTGCGTGATGCGCCATCGTCAGTTCGATCGGCAACTTTGCATCGCGGTCAACTTATTTATGGCTCACCCATTAGAGTTTTCCCATAATCGATCAAAACCGGAGGATGTCACGAGGATACCGTGGATATTACTAATCTCCCTTGCTTAATTGCCATATCAACTCTGGTCAACCGTCACACAACTCAACGGGCGTCACGAGTCGGCCATCGGCACCTTACACATTTACGACACCGGCGATGTCAAATGTCCCATATCTCTGGCGTCGACATCCATTCGATGAATACTGGTAGTGTCTTGTGGTAGCCTCACGGGCCTGGGTCACTCAGGGGTTGCAGATCGCTGGGCTGGCCGCGTATCGGCTATATGGTCTGCAATTATATTTAGCCATCTGACGAATCACCATCGGACCCTCATGCCGCTCTCCACAGACATTCCATACAAGCGAGGCATGGATAACCGACAGTGGAAACCACATACTCCTCATCAACACTGTTGCCTGAGCCCGACGGACGACAGCCAGCAATGGCCGCGACAGTTGGATACGCAGAAGTCATAACTCTGCTGCTGCTGAGCTTTGGCGTCTGGAAGTACTGGACGCGAGACCCACGACGCGCGCACTTGCCTCCACATGTTCCCGGCTGGCCGCTGATCAACCAGACTCTGCTGCAGGCGCAGGACAATCCCATCCCCTATGTGCAACAATGGGCGAGGGACTATGGCGAGGTCTTTTGCACTACGTCTGGATCGACGCTGTTCGTCTGGATCAGTGGACGCAAGGCGTTCAAGGAGCTGATTGATCGGAAGTCTGCTATTTATTCGAGCAAGCCGCCTGCGCCGATGGCAACGAGAGCCAGTGGTGGAAAACGCGTTACTTTCATGGAATACGGACGACAATGGAGGGCGCTTCGGAACATCTTGCATCGTGTATCTCTCCCGGTTTTTGAGCTGAGTGCGTGTAGTTGTTAACTCCGGCAATGTCCAAATCGTACTCTCCGATCCAAGAGTTTGAAGCAAAACAATTCACGGTCGATCTCCTCGACCGGCCCCAAGACTTCTACATGCACAACCGGAGATATGCCGCCAGTGTGATTATGAACGTCACCTACGGACACCGTATTCCCACTTGTACTTCCCGAGACTATCTAGTTGACCGTAGGGGACTGCGAAGAGATCCGGCAGATCTATGGCGTCCTAACAAGATTTGCAACATTTCGAAGACCGGGTGCGTACCTGATCGATGTCTGGCCTGAATTGGAGAACTGGCCGTTGTATGATATGCTAAGCGGATGGAGGAAAACCGCGGATGATATCCATAAACAGGATACCGCTGTCTTCACTCACTTTTGGAATAAGATGAGAAAGGAAATTGATGAGGGAACAGCTCCGCATAGTTGGGGAAAGTTGTTTCTGCAATCAGATTATAAAAAACATGGCGTGGACGATTTGGCTGCGATCTATGCTGCGTATGATCAATTTATTAGTGGACTAATTGAAGTGGTGCCATGATTGAGGCCGGAAGCGAGACCACTTCGCAAGCGCTG
>Ga0302325_10014480_pt1 | contig 16790 bp, 14 predicted proteins | sample Palsa_T0_2_FD_201948 | JGI IMG/M metagenome (GOLD analysis project Ga0302325, IMG submission 201948) | Peat permafrost microbial communities from Stordalen Mire near Abisko, Sweden - Palsa_T0_2 | ecosystem: Environmental > Terrestrial > Soil > Palsa > Peat permafrost | place: Sweden: Abisko... | reverse complement strand
GCCGCGACGATATAGCCGTGCATCAGGGCGGCGCGCGAGCCGGAATCTATCAGGCGGCCGAAAAACCACGGCGCTACTATTCCGCCGGTAGCAGTGCCGGCGGAATAAAACAGCGCAATTGCGAGTCCGCGCATCTCCAGCGGAAAAATTTCGCTGACCGTCAGATAGGCTGAACTCGCGGCGGCGGACGCGAAGAAAAACATCCCCGTCCATAGGGCGGTCTGCGTGGCGGCTGTCAGCGCGCCGCGACTGAACATAATTCCAGTGAAAATCAGGATTACCGCCGCGATCGAATAGGTTCCCGCGATCATCGGGCGGCGTCCGACGGTATCGAAGAAGCGGCCAAGTATCAGCGGACCGATAAAGTTACTGATTGCGAAGGGCAGCAGGTAGAGTCCGGTTGCGTTGGCCGGGACCTGGTAGAAGCGGTTCATCACGAGCGCATAGGTGAAGAAAATGGCGTTGTAGGTGAAGGCCTGCGCAACCATCAGGGTCAGCGCGAGAACTGCCCTTGAGCGGTAGCGCGTCAGAATCTCGATCGCCGCCCCACCGAGTCCCAGTTCAAAGCTTGGATTGATCGTAAGCGTGTGCGTTTTGTCAGGATCTTCCAGCTTGCCAGGAGCCTTGCGCTCGATCTCACCGACGATAGTTTCCGCCTCGTCGCGCCGCCCATGTGTCAGCAGCCAGCGCGGACTTTCAGGAATGTGCCTGCGCAGGAACAGCACCGACAGCCCGATAATCGCGCCGATCCCGAAGCCCATCCGCCATCCGAGATTGTACGGTACGATGCGCGGATTGAGCAGGACGATCGTCGAGAGGGATCCGGCGGCGGCGCCGAGCCAGAAGCTCGCGTTGACGATCAGATCGACGCTTCCGCGGATGCGCGCGGGAATCAATTCATCGATAGCCGAGTTGACCGCGCCGTACTCGCCGCCGATTCCCGCGCCAGTGAGCGCGCGTGAAAACGCCAGGCTCGCGAGACCCCATGACAGCGCGCTCAGGCCGACGCCGATCAGATAGATCGACAGCGTGATAAAGAACAGCCGGCGCCGTCCGAACTTGTCCGTCAGCCTTCCGAAGATCAGCGCGCCGATCACCGCGCCAGTCAGATAGCAGGAGCTGATCAAACCGATTTGAGCTGCGCCGAGATGCAGTACATCGGGGCGCTGCAGGACCGCGCCGATCGCGCCCATCAAGGTTACTTCGAGACCGTCGAGAATCCAGGTGATTCCGAGCGCGATGACGAGCATCGAGTGAAAACCGGTCCACGGCATCCGGTCGAGCCGCGCCGGAATCAGAGTTTCGAAGGTGTCGGATTGATCAGTCACGCTGAAATGCTCTATAGAGGTCCCAAATCAATCTTGAGGAGGATGAAGCAGCTATGGCGACTAGCCGTCAATTCGTGTGCGCACACTGCGCTACTGAGAAATGGGCAGGCGGTCTCTTTCAGACACTGCAATCTTGCGCCAACGGCAAGACGGAGATCTGCGAGTGCGGCCGAACGAAAGACCTGCAACTGATCTTTCCATTCGGGTTGGATGCTGAGAAATATTTCTGCAAAGTACTTGCCGTTTTTCTGCCTAAAGGCTTGCCTGAGACATGGCCGAATTCTGACGGTGGTTCAGTGGAGTTCTATCCATTTTTGGTTATCGGGCGGAAGATCAATGATGAATCCCACAGAACCATATGGCTGCCGTACTGGCATATCATTAAGTATGACAGTGACAGACCGACTGAAACCAAGTACGGACAATGGGCGCCTCACTTAAACCTTGAAACTTTTGAGGATCTTGTCGGTCAAGCTCGGCAGGCTGGTTTTCTAGCCTGATAGGACTCGACGGGCGGCTTTCGGCGCGCAATTCCATCTGGGATAATTTTGCCGGATGCCCGAAGAAATCTCACTCGACCACGTGCGCGACGCGCTGCGGCGCGTCAATTACCCCGGTTACCCGACCGATATCATTCGCCTCGGAATAATCGAAGAGATTGCGCCCAAGCCCGACGGCAGCGGCGTCATCCTGACGGTTCGGCAGGCGGGCGGCGGCGAGGACGTAATGCGCCGGATGGCCGGCGATATCCATCGCGTGCTGACCCATGAATTGGGCGTCGCGGTCGAGTTCCGAATCCATCAGCTCGAGCCGGAACTAGGCGAAAAGACCGGCAGGGCGCGGCTCGAAGGCACGCGAAATATAATCGCGGTGGCGAGCGGCAAGGGCGGCGTCGGTAAATCTACCGTCGCGGCGAATCTTGCTATTGCGCTCAGCCTCGAGGGTTTCAAGGTCGGACTGCTCGACGCCGATATTTACGGGCCGTCGGTACCCCTGATGTTTGCGACCGGCGCCGAGCGACCCAAGTCCGCGGGCGGCAACAGTTTCTACCCGATCGAAAAGTACGGTATCCGGCTTATTTCGGTCGGCTTCTTCGTGACCGACAAGACTCCAGTGATCTGGCGCGGTCCGATGGTGATGAGCGCGGTGCGGCAATTCCTGAAGGATACCGCGTGGGGGAGCCAGGATTTTCTGGTGATCGATCTGCCGCCGGGGACAGGCGACGCGCAGTTGACGCTGGCGCAGATCGTGCCAGTGGACGGCGTGGTTATCGTGACGACGCCGCAGGACGTCGCCACGCTCGACGCGCAGAGGGCGATCACGATGTTCAGGCAGGTCCATTGCCCGATTCTCGGTATCGTCGAAAATATGAATGCTTATGTATGTCCGGATTGCGGCGAGCGCGAGGAGATTTTCGGCGTCGGCGGCGGGGCCGCATTGGCGGAGGCAGAAGGCGTGCCGCTGATAGCCGAGATTCCGATCTATCCCGAGGTTCGCGAGGCCGGCGATCGCGGCATGCCGGTGACGCTCGCTAATCCCGACCATCCGGCGAGTCTCGCGTTTATCGAATTGGCACGCCGGGTCGTATCCATGATGCCGGATTAAAACAAGCGAGATTAGACCAGATTAGGCGCGATTGGCCGATTAGGGGCGCGCACTACTTGCCCATATGGGGGCTGCTCTATATCCTGCGAGACTACGTCGATCGGCCTTTACCGGCGCTGATATTTCCCTTGCGCGAAGCGGCTGTTTCTATCGCCAATGTCTACCCTGATAACCGAGGAATGTATCAACTGCGGCGCCTGCGCGCGGGAGTGTCCGAACACAGCGATTTACGCCGGGGGCGAGGGCTGGGAGATGGGCGGCGGGCGAAATCCAGCCCTGCGCGAGGATATTTTTTACATCGCGCCGGAGAAATGCACCGAATGCGTCGGCTTTCACGAACGCGAGCGATGCGCGACGGTTTGTCCAGTGGACTGCTGCATCCCTGACCCGGATATTCCGGAAACCGAGGACGATCTGATTGCGCGGGCTCGCAAGCTGCATCTCGATACCGACTTCGGCGCCGAATACCCGTCGCGCTTCCGGGTCGCCTGAGGCCACCTCCGCCCGCCGTCAGTCTACAGGTTGTTGATGGGCAGGGTCGAAATTCGCAACCTGTTGTGTACTTTGCGGCATCGCTCCGGTAATAGAATGACGACTCGCGCGGAGTACCGCCGGCAGCCCAACCCGGTCAAACCGCCGCGGCGGCCAGTTTGGTGAGGTAAATGGGGAAGATTCGGGTCGCAATCGTCGGGGTCGGCAACTGTGCCTCCTCGCTGTTACAGGGTATCGAGTACTACCGGCACGCCGACGAGGCCGCGCGGACCACGCCGGTCGGCCTGATGCATTACAACCTCGGCGGCTACAAACCCGAGGACATCGAGATCGTATGCGCCTTCGATATCGATGCGCGCAAGGTCGGTCGTCCGCTCGAAGAAGCCTGCTTCGCGCCGCCCAACAACACCATCACGATTTGGCGCGACCTGCCCCGCTATGGCGTTACGGTCGACATGGGCGAGGTACTCGACGGTATCGCACCCCATATGGCGTCGCATCCAGCTGAGCGCAGTTTCGTCGCGTCGAAGGACAAGCCCATCGACATAGAAGGTCGCCTGCGTGCGAGTGGCGCCGAGGTGATGCTGTGTTATCTGCCAGTCGGCAGCCAGAAGGCTGTCGAACGTTACGCGCGCGCCTGCCTCGAGACCGGCGTCAGCCTGGTCAACTGCATGCCGGTCTTTATAGTTTCAAATGAGAAATGGGCCGGCGAGTTCACCGATCGCGGCATTCCGGTGATTGGCGACGACGTCAAGTCACAGCTCGGCGCGACGATTCTGCATCGCACGATCATGAAGCTGTTCGCCGATCGTGGCGTCCGGCTGCGCCATACCTATCAGCTCAACACGGGCGGCAATACTGACTTTCTGAACATGCTCGATCGGACGCGGCTGGGCTCCAAAAAGAAGTCGAAGACCGAGGCCGTCCAGAGCGTTCTGCCCGAGCGGATGGCCGACGAGGACGTACATATCGGTCCTTCCGATTACGTGCCGTGGCAGAACGACAACAAGGTCTGCTTTCTGCGCGTGGAAGGCGAGGGCTTCGCCGGTATTCCGATGGAGCTCGAGCTCAGGCTGTCGGTGCAGGATTCGCCCAATTCGGGCGGCGTTGTGATCGACGCTATCCGATGCCTGAAGCTGGCGCGTGACCGCAAGATCGGTGGCCCGTTGTTCTCGATCGCCGCCTATACGATGAAACATCCGCCCCGTCAGATTGCCGACGATATCGCACGCGATCGAGTCGAAAAGTTCATCACGGGCGAGCTGGAACGCTGATCGAATCGGCGCTTGCGCGCTAAGAATTCGACGGCCTCTCGCAATTTTATGGCCTCCAACGTGGGCAACGCCGAAGTCCGCACTATCGACACACCGGGTGCGGCGGTGGCACGCGCCTTCGACGTCGACGCCGACAGCTACGACTCGCAGCGCCGCCGTCTGATTCCATGCTTCGATAACTTTTACGGAACCGTCCTCGATCTACTCGATGAATGGGGCGGCCCGGATTCGCCGCGGATAGCCGACCTCGGTGCCGGCACCGGGCTGCTGTCCGCGATGGTCATTCAGAATCTTGACCGGCGCAATCGTGAACGGGCCCGGCTTCATCTGATCGACTTATCGGAAAAAATGCTGGCGCACGCGCGGGCGCGCTTCGCTGGCGATTCGCGAATCACGTTCGCCGTGGCCGACTATGCAATTGAGCCGATCGGCGGTCCGTGGGACGCGATCGTCTCGGCTCTGTCGATTCATCATCTCACCGACGATCACAAGCGCGCGCTCTATCGGCGGATTGCCGAAGCGCTTGCGCCGGGCGGAATCTTTATCAACGCCGAGCTGGTAACCGCGCCGGATCGTGAGACCGAGCATCGCCAGGAGAAGCGCTGGGTTGCTGCAATTCGTGACGTGATGTCGGAAGAAGAGTTCGCCGCCACGATGGAACGCACGCGCATCGACCGCTCGGCTTCGATGGAGGCGCAGCTCGCATGGCTGCGCGAGGCCGCGCTGGTCGAGGTCGATTGTCCGTTCCGCTCCTGGCAGTTCGCCGTGCTGACCGGGCGTCGCGCCACAAACTGACGGCCATAGACGCTCTTCCGTAACCGCGGCATCACGCCGTAGAATCTAAACCGGTGGCTATGATGCTGCGGGACAAGACGATTGTCGTCGGTGTGACCGGCGGGATTGCCGCCTACAAGGCGGCCGAGCTGGTCCGGCTTTTAGTGGGACGCGGTGCACGCGTGCGGGTCATGATGTCCCACAACGCGACCGAATTCATCACCCCGCTTACGCTGCAGACGCTTAGCGCCAACGCGGTCGCGACCGACACCTTCAGCCTGACGCAGGAATCCGAAATCGGACATATTCGTCTGGCCGATAGCGCCGATGCCATCATAATTGCGCCTGCCACGGCGGATTTTATCGCCAAGGCGACGGTCGGAATTGCCGACGATATCGTGACCACGGTGATGCTCGCGGCTCAGTGTCCGATAGCGATCGCGCCTGCGATGAACGTGCATATGTATGCGCATCCGACAGTGGTCGAAAATCTTGCCCGCCTCCGCGCGCGCAATATTACCGTGATCGAGCCGGCCGAGGGCGAGCTCGCGTGCGGCTACGAAGGCAAGGGACGCCTGCCCGACCCCGCCATAATCGTGGATATGCTCGAGCGGATGCTGACGCCGCAGGATCTGGCAGTCGAGCGGATTCTGGTGACCGCGGGACCGACGCGCGAGGCTATCGATCCCGTGCGTTTCATCTCGAACCATTCGTCGGGGAGGATGGGCTTCGCGATCGCGCGGGCAGCTTGGCGTCGCGGCGCCGAGGTGCGTCTGATCGCGGGACCGTCCGCGCTGGCGACTCCCACCGGTGTCGATCGGATAGACGTTATCAGCGCCGCCGATCTGCTTGGCGCCACCGCGCGCAACTTTCCATGGTGCTCCACGCTGGTGATGGCGGCGGCGGTCGCGGACTTCCGGCCGGCGCATCCGGCCTCGCAGAAGGTAAAAAAATCCGCCGATGGCATATCGCTGGAGCTCGCTTCGATAGCCGACGAACTTCCGCGCCTGGCCGGCAAGAAGGCTGGACGGATCGTTATCGGCTTCGCCGCCGAAACCGATAACCTCGAGCACAACGCAATTGAAAAGTTACGGCGCAAGAAACTCGACCTGATCGTCGCTAACGATGTGAGCCGCGCCGACGCGGGCTTCAACGTCGATACCAACGCGGTAACGATGATCGCGGCGGGAGAGTCTCCGCAGCTTCATCCGCTGCTCAGCAAGGACGCCGTCGCCGATCTGATTCTCGATCGCCTCGCCGCGATACGCGCAGCGCGCAGCCGGCAACCGTCAGTTCGTGCCGCTCGCTGAAAACGAATCGCTCGCTACGGTCGTGCCGCTCGCTGAAAACGAATCGCTCGCTACGGTCGTGCCGCTCGCTGAAAACGTATTACGCATCTGAAGAGCGGCTCGCCGCGGGATACCCTATTCCGAGGCATCCGGCCTATGATGCATACCGTGAACTCGAGATTGGAGATCGTTGCACCGTCATCGGCACGGTCGTCGGTGATTCAACGGTGAGTGCCTCGTCGCCGCAAAACGATCGCGGGCGGCTCGCCGCCACGATCCGCGATTACGTCGACCAGCTTCGCGAAGAGGGGTTCGACGGTGTCCCGCGTGCCGCAACGCTGGGCGCTGCCACATTGAGCGCGACGCGTCCGTCCTCGGCGGAAGCCGCGACTGCCCAACCAGCCCCGGCTGGCCGTGCCCCGATCGAATTGATATCGCCGTACCCGGGATTGAACCAGACCTCGAACCTCGATGAACTGCGCGCATTTATCGGCGAATGCACGCGATGCAAGCTCGCGCCGGGACGCACGAACATTGTCTTCGGCGTCGGCAATCCGAACGCCGAGTTGATGTTTGTCGGCGAGGGTCCGGGCGCCGACGAGGATGCGCGCGGCGAGCCGTTCGTCGGCCGCGCCGGCCAGCTTCTAACCGACATTATCGAGCGCGGGATAGGCATGCGCCGCGACGACGTCTACATCTGCAACGTCGTCAAATGCCGCCCGCCCGGGAATCGCAACCCTGAGCCAGACGAGGTCGCGGCCTGCGAGCCGTTCCTGATGCGCCAGATCGACCTGGTGGCGCCGCGCGTGATCGTCGGCCTCGGCACCTTCGCCGTGCAGGCTCTGCTCAAGGTGAAAACGCCGATCAGCCGCCTGCGCGGAGTATGGCATGAGGTGCGCGGCGCGCGTCTGATGCCGACGTTTCATCCGGCCTATCTGCTGCGCAATCCCGCCGACAAACGATTGGTGTGGGCGGACATCCAAGAGGTGATGCGCGTGCTCGGGCGGCCGGTTCCGCGCCGGGGTGGCGGCGCATGAGGCACGTCGGCGCATTACGCACGCGGCGCAGTTTCGTCGCGGCCTTTGCGGTCGCGATTGCGGTGGCGATCGGTCCTCGTCCGGCGATTTCGCAATCGCCAACCGAGAAGACGCCGTGGGTCGAGTCGATCAGGATTGACGGATCGATTAATCCTGCGGTCGCCGATTTCGTTGCGTTGGCAATCGATTACGGTCATTCGCACGGCGCGCAAGCCGTGCTGATCGAAATCGATACGCCGGGCGGGCTTTTGAGCGCGACGCGCAAGATCGTCGAAACGATGCTGAGCGCGCCGATTCCGACGATCTCATACGTTTCACCGTCGGGCGCGACTGCCGCCTCGGCCGGAACGTTTATCGTCGAGGCGGCCAATATCGCCGCGATGGCGCCCGGGACGTCGATCGGCGCGGCACATCCGGTTGAGATGGGGAGCGACATTCCAAAAGGGCCAATTGCCGACAAGATCGAAAATTTCACCGCCGCGTTTGCCCGCTCGATCGCGCGTGAACGCGGCCGCAACCAGGACTGGATCGAGTCGGCCGTCAGGCAGAGCGTCGCGATCGGCGATAACGATGCGCTCAGCCGCCAGGTAATCGATATCGTTGCTCCCGACGTGCCGAGTCTGCTCGCGCAGGCCTCTGGCCGCGTCGTCAAGGTTGGCGGTGGCGCGACCGTGACGCTCGACCTGCGTGGCGCCGCCGTGCGCGATTTCTCCATGACGGCCGGTCAGCGAATTCTGAACACGCTCGCCGACCCCAACCTGATGTACCTGCTGCTCGTCGGGGGCATCATGGGGCTCTACTTCGAGTTTGCCCATCCTGGTGTATTTTTTCCAGGCGCCGCCGGCGCGATCGCTCTGCTGCTGGCGCTGGCGTCGTTCCAGATGCTGCCGATTAACCTGTCAGGTTTGCTGCTGATTATTTTGGGAGTGGCACTCATAGTTTCCGAAGTCTTCATCAGCAGCTACGGCGTCTTTGGCATCGCTGGTGTGATCGCATTCATGCTCGGCTCGATGTTGCTGGTAAACACCGGCCAGAGCGATCTGACGATCAACCGTGGAATAATCCTCGGCACCGCCGCTGCGATGACGCTCGCGATAATCGGCCTCGGTTATATTGTGATGAGTGAGCGGCGCGGACGGTCGACCACCGGCCGCGAGGGACTAATCGGCGAGGTCGGCGAAGTGCGCGACGCGATCGCGCCCGGCGCGCCCGGCCGCATGTTCGTTCACGGAGAAATCTGGCGGGCGAGCGCCACTGAGTCGATAGCGCCCGGTATGCGGGCGAAAGTCGACGCAGTCAGCGGACTCGAACTCAAGGTAAGTCCGGTCGCCGCGCGCGGGGGAGTGTCGGATGGTGGCGCGGGCTGAAGGAGAATAGTTCGATGGAAGGAATTCTTGTCCTGGTCGGAATTATCGTGATCATTTTCCTGAGCGGTCTCAAGGTGCTCAAGGAATATGAGCGCGCGGTCATTTTCAGACTCGGCCGCCTGACGCCCTATCGCGGGCCCGGCGTGATTTTCGTGATCCCGATGATCGAGCGGATTGTCCGAATCGATCTGCGCACGATCACGCTCGACATCCCCCCGCAGGATGTCATCACGAAGGACAACGTGACTGTCAAAGTCAGCGCGGTGCTTTATTTCCGCGTGGTGGATCCATCGCGAGCCGTCACCGAAGTTGCCGATTATCTCTACGCGACGCTGCAGCTTTCGCAGACTACGCTGCGTTCGGTCGGCGGACAGAGCGAGCTCGACGAGCTGCTGAGCCAGCGCGACAAGCTCAACGCAACTATCCAGACGATAATCGATGGTCAGACCGAGCCGTGGGGAATCAAGGTGACGCTGGTCGAGATCAAGAACATCGATCTGCCGCAGGATATGCAGCGCGCGATCGCCGCTCAGGCCGAGGCCGAACGGGAACGCCGGGCCAAGGTTATCGCGGCCGAGGGCGAGTTCCAGGCCGCGCAAAAGCTGGCCGAGGCGGCCGACATCATGAGCCGCAGCCCGATCACGCTGCAGCTCCGCTACCTGCAGACCCTCAGCGAAATCGCGACGGATCACAACTCGACCACCGTCTTTCCCATCCCGCTCGATCTGTTCGAACCGTTCATCCGGATGCGCAACGCGGCCGACGCGATCACGGCGGGTGGACCCGCGGCACCGATCGCGCCGCCACCGGACGGCGGCAAGAAAGATTGAGACCATTCTCAGGAATTAATGTAGAACTTTAACTTCGCGGAGATGAATTTGTTCGATAAGCCAGCGGCTACAATCGCACCAACCGGCCGGCTGATTCTTGTTCGCCACGGCGAGAGCGAGGGCAATCGCGATCGGATATTCACGACATCGCCGTCGATTGGCCTTACCGATGCCGGCCGCGAGCAGGCCCGCGCTGCCGCCGAGCGAATCGCTGCCAAATTCAAGCCGCGGATTATCGTCTCGAGTCCGTATGTACGGGCGCAGCAGACCGCCGAAATTATCGCCGCGCGGCTCGAGCTGCCGATCGTAATCGAGCCGAATCTGCATGAGCGTCGGTTCGGCGATCTGCGCGGCCAGCCCTACGACGCCGCCGAGGTCGCGCGCGTGTTCGACGGTGCAAACCATTGGCATTGGCGTCCGCCAGGTGACGACAGTGAAAGTCTCGAGGATGTCCGTCTGCGCGTCGGCCCGGCGCTCGAGCGGCTGGCCGCGGAAAATCCGCTCGACGAACTCGTGGTCGTCAGCCACGGCGCTGTGATGTTGTCGGCGTGGGCGCATCTGACGGGAAGTATCGAGGGGGTCACGATTACGCCGAACTGTGGAATCGTGCTGGTCGAACACGAACGCGGCCGCCTCGGTCTCCCGGTTCCGATCATCGACACGGCCCCTGTTATCAACGAAGAATAAGCAACCGAGGGAGTGATCTCGGAAATCCGGCAGCAGCCCGATTCGGGCGGCGCAGTGGGGAGAGATCGTGATGGAGAATACTTCGCAAGCATCATCGCAAGGAACGTCAATCGACCAGGCGGCGGCGGGCGCCAAGTCACCCGCGGTGCATGAGTTCCTTGGCCGCGCGCCGGGAAAGCTGCTGATCGGTGGCAAGTGGGTCGCCGCCAAATCCGGCCGCATCTTCGAAACGATCAACCCGGCCAACGAGCGGGTTCTCGGCCTGATTGCCGAAGGAGATCGCGCCGATGTTGACGACGCGGTGGCGGCCGCGCGGCGCGAATTTGACGAGGGCAAGTGGTCGACGATGGGACCACATAAGCGCGCCGCGACAATCCGCCACATCGCGGACACCGTCGAAAGCCACGTTGACGAGCTTGCGGAACTCGAAACCCTCGACAATGGCGCGCCGCTTTGGATGACGCGCAACATGGTCCTGATGGCGGCGGAGACGTTCCGTTACTTCTCGGGATGGCCGACCAAGATTTATGGCGAAACCAATCCGTCCGACCCGGGCCTGTTCAACTACACAGTGCGCGAACCGGTCGGCGTCTGCGGCCTGATCATTCCGTGGAACGCACCGCTGATGCTCCTCGCGCGAAAAATGGCGCCCGCCCTTGCCTGCGGCAACACCGTGGTCTTCAAGCCGGCCGAGCAGACGCCGCTGACGGCGCTGCGTTTCGGTCAGCTCTTGGAGGAGACCGGAATCCCGGCCGGAGTCGTAAATATCGTCACCGGGTTCGGACCGGGCGCCGGCAGCTCGATCGCGGAACATCCCGGAATCGATCGGGTATCATTCACCGGCTCGCCTGAAGTCGGCCGGCTCATCCTGCAGGCGTCCGCCGGTAACCTGAAGCGCGTATCTCTCGAGCTCGGTGGCAAGTCGCCCAACATTATCTTTCCCGACGCCGACATGACCGCCGCCGTGCCCGCCGCGATGATGGGCTTCTGCGCGAACTCGGGCCAGATCTGTTCCGCCGGCACGCGCGTCTTCGTGCAGCGCGGATGCTACGACGAATTCACCGACAAGCTGGCGACCGCAGTCTCCGGCCTGCGTCCCGGCGACCCTTTCGCGCCCGACACCAAGCTCGGGCCACTTATCTCGCGAGAGCAGTTCGATCGCGTGCGATCCTACGTCGAAACCGGCAGCCGCGAAGGCGCCGCGCTCGCCCTCGGCGGTCCGCCCGCCCGGGGTCGCGGCTTCTTTGTTGATCCGACGATTTTCAAGGGCGTCGACAATGGGATGACGATCGCTCGCGAGGAAATTTTTGGCCCCGTTGCGTCTCTCATCGCATTCGATGACGAGACCGACGCGGTCTTCCAGGGCAACGATACGACTTACGGGCTCGCCGCCGCCGTCTGGACGCGAGACATCAGCCGCGCCCACAAGGTCGCCCGCTCGCTCAAGGCCGGGACGGTCTGGATCAACACCTACGGGCATATCGATCCGATTTCCCCGGTAGGCGGCTTCAAACAGTCGGGCATAGGACGCGAGCTCGGCCGCTACGCGCTCGATCTCTACACGCAGGTCAAGTCGGTATATTTGAGGTTGTAGACACGCGGACTTGAGCGGCTTGCCGCGGCGATGGAGCGCTGCGAGAATCGGCCCAATCGGGGTGGCATCAATGCGGGCAATTGTGGTCGGATCCGGAATCGGCGGACTGACGGCGGCGTTGACGTTGCGGCGCGCCGGAATTGAAGTTGATCTGTATGAGCAGGCGCCGAAGCTTGGCGAGGTCGGCGCCGGTATCCAGGTCAGCCCCAACGCGACGAAAATTCTACGCCGCCTCGGATTGGGCGAGCAGTTGCACGAGTTTGGCGTGCGGCCAATCGCATCGGTGTTCAGGCGTTACGATGACGGTCGCGTGCTCGGGCGCCATGCGCTCGGCGACGAATGCGAGCGGACCTTCGGCGCCCCTTATTATCACTACCATCGCGCCGATCTGCTCGACCTCCTGGCGGCCGCCGTGCCGAAGGAAATCGTTCATCTGAACCATCGATGCGTCGGCATCAGCCAGTCCCCTGACGCCGCCGAAGTGAGATTTCAAAATGGATCGACTGCGACCGCCGATGTCGTAATCGGCGCGGACGGAATCCACTCGGAAGTGCGCAAGGCGATCTTCGGTCCCGAATCGCCACATTTTTCTGGTGACATGGCTTATCGCGGGCTGGTGCCGGCCGAACAACTGGCCCATCTGAACCTCGAGCTGACGGCCAGTTCGTGGTGGGGGCCGCGCCGCCATTTCGTCCATTATTTTGTCGGTCGTGGCGCCCGCTACGTAAATTTTGTCGGGATCGTTCCCGCCGGTGAATGGCGAATCGAATCATGGACTGCGAAGGGCGAAGTCTCCGACGCGCTCGCGGAGTTCGCCAGCTTCCATCCGACGGTGCGCGAAATGATCGGCAGCGTGAAATCGATCAACAAATGGGCAATGTACGATCGCGATGCGCTGGCGCATTGGACCTCCGGCCGCGTGATGCTGATGGGCGACGCCGCGCACGCGATGCTTCCGTACATGGCTCAGGGGGCAGTGCAGGCGATCGAGGATGCCGCTGTGCTGGCGAAATGCCTCGAACGCGCAAAGCCGGATGGCGTCAACGCGGCGCTAATCCGCTACGAAGAGATCCGCAAGCCGCGAGCGACTCGATGCCAGGAAGGGTCGCGATCGAACCGCAACGTTTATCATCTGCCCGATGGTGACGATCAGCAGCGGCGCGACGCTGACCTCGGCTCGGTGTCGACGCTACCGTCCGCGCGCTCGGTGTGGCTCTATAGCCACGATGTGGAAGCCGAATTCGACGCCGACCCGCGCTGAAGCGGACACCGAGTCAGGTAGATCCGGCAGGGATAATCGAATCGAGAAAATCGAGCGAGCGCAGGCGGCGGTCGACTATCGAGGCGATAAAGCGGGCGAGCGCCGCGCTGGCGTCGGCACCCGCCGCGGGCAAATCGCCGCGCGCCGTCTCGAATGGATTCGCCGCCAGGCTTGCCAGCGCGAGCGCGCTTTCCGTCGTCATTCCGACCGCACCTTCCTGTGCCGACGACCGGCATCGCGGACATAGGACACCTCCGCGCGAGGCGATAAAGAAGAGCCGGCCGCCAGAGACATGGCTCGGCGTCCCACAGAGACGGCAGCGCGAGAACTCCAGCCCGAATCCGGCCCACGCGAGAATCTTGAGCTCGAAAGCCTGACGCAAAGCCGCCGGCGGCGCGCCCAGGCCGAGCGCCGACAGGCCCGACGCCAGCAGCCGGTACGCTTCGGCGGCCTCGGCCTCCTCGGACGCGAGGACGTCGCACAACTCGAGCATGTAGACGCCGAGCGCGATTTTGCCAAGGTCGTCGTCGAGTGTGGGCGTCGCTTCATCGACCGGCTCAGCGCGCGTGATGAAGACGAGCTGGCCCTGGTGGCGCCGTTGAAAGTAGAGCATCACGTGGGACAGCGGTTCGAGCTTGCGGGTGAACCGCCGGCGCGACGCCTTGGCGCCGCGAGCGATGCCGCTCAGCTTGCCCATGTCGCGCGTGAGCAGCGTTACGATGCGATCCGATTCGGAGTAATCGCGCGCGCGCAGAACGATTGCTGGGGTGCGTTCCTCGACGGCCATCGGAGCGTCAGCCGAGCGCCTGGCGCAGCACGGCCTGCTGAATCTCTTTGACCCGCGCGCGCATCGCGTCTACTCCACCGATAATGCGGCCGCTCTCAGCGGCGTCGCGCATCAGGGAGTCGAACTTCACCAGGATGTTGGAGATCTTGCTTTGCGCCTCGACGAACGCGCGTCGGCGCAGCTCTTCGCTGTCCCACGGCCGTTCGGCGTATTCGCGCATCTCCTCGCTCTGGATCAGCAGCTCGCGTGCCTGTTCCTCGTAGCCCTTGAGCAGGCCGCGCAGCGTCTCTCGGACCTTGGGCCGCTCCTCAGGATCTTTCCACAGGACGTGTTCGAGGAACATCAGGTCCTCTTCGTCCACGGCCGGGCGGCCATAAATGAGCGCATGCGCACGCAGCACCGCCAGCGAGTTGCGCCATCGCCGATCCGAAACGACTATCTGGCTGGCGAGCAGGGCGCGGCGCAGGTCGGCTATCGATCGGAGGATCGATCCCGACAGCGGAATCGATTGCGCCGCCGCCGAGAGCTCCGCCAGTTCCGCGAAGCTGATCGTCGTCCGTTCAGCCTGCGGAGCGCCCTCGAGCATCTTCAGAAAACGGAATTCCTCGGTCAGATAATCGACCGTGAAACGCAGCATAAAGCGATCGTAAAGCGCCGTCAGCTCATCTTCGTCAGGCAGCTCATTGGAAGCGCCGAACAGACTGATGAGCGGAACTTCGATACGCGCGCGACCGTTGTGGAACAGGCGCTCGTTGATAATCGTCAGCAGGGCGTTGAGGATCGATGAATTGGCCTTGAAAATCTCATCGAGGAAGGCAATATGCGCGTCGGGCAGCTTATGCGTCGTGACGCGACGGTAGTCGTCCTGCTCGAGCCCCTTCAGACTGACCGCGCCGAAAATCTCCTCCGGCGTGCTGAACTTGGTAAGCAGCCATTGAAAATAATCGGCGCCGTCGATTCGCCGGCACAGTTCGTCCGCGAGCATCGACTTAGCGGTCCCGGGCGGTCCGATTATCAGGACGTGGCTGGCGGACAGCAGCGCGCACAGCGACCCGTCGATAAGTTCGCTGCGCTCGAGGAACGAGCGATTGAGTTCATCGCGGATACGGGCGAGCTTGACGCCGGCCATCGATTGCGCGGGAATTGCAACAGCCACGATCCAGAATTAGCAGAGCGGCGGTAAATTCTTAAGGCGGGGTCAAAGACTTACGCTCGGGTCGTCCGCCCGATCCGCACTCGCCTTGCCGCCATCGGCGGCGGGCGATACAACGAAATTCGTCGGCTCGATGCGCGGCGGGCGCCCACGGCCCCGCTCATCTGCGACGGCAAGGAGGACTTCGATGGAGAAAGCGCTGGCGGGTGTGAAAGTCCTCGATCTCACCCAGTTCGAGGCGGGTACTTCATGCACTCAGATGCTCGGCTGGCTCGGCGCCGACATTATCAAGCTCGAATCGCCCGCCCATGGGGAGCTTGGACGGGTCACTTTTGCGGATAAGCCGGATGTCGACTCGTTCTACTTCCTGCAGCTCAACAGCAACAAGCGCGGTATCACGCTGAATCTAAAGGATGATCGCGGCCGCGAGCTTTTTTTCCGCCTGGTGCGTGAGGTCGATATTCTCGCCGAGAACTTTTCGCTCGGCACGCTCGAACGCCTGGGACTCGGCTACGAAAAGCTGCGCGAAATTAATCCCCGGCTGATCTATGTGACGATCAAGGGCTTCGGCACGTACGGGCCGTACAGCTCATACAAGAGCTTCGACATGATTGCGCAGGCGTGCGGCGGCGCGATGTCGATGACAGGCACGCCCGAGACGCCGCCTATCAAGCCCGGCGTCACGGTCGGCGACACAGGTACGGGGTTGCATGCGGCGTGCGGCGTACTTGCGGCCTACATCCAGCGCGAACGGACGGGACACGGTCAGAAAGTTGAAGTCGCGATGCAGGACGCGGTCGTTAATCTGGCGCGGGTTTCGATGATCCCGACGTTTTTCACCCATAAGGCGATGCCGCGAATCGGCAACCGCGTACCGGTTGGCAACGCAAACTATTGCTACCCGTGCGCTCCCGGCGGTCCCAACGACTACGTGATAATTTTCTGCTCGACGCGCGAGATGTGGCTGCAACTGTGCAATGCAATGGGCCGTCCCGAGCTGACCGACGATCCGCGCTTTGCCAGCGCTCGCGGCCGCACCGAAAATTCGGAGGCTATCGACGAGATTGTGATCGAGTGGGCGTCGCGGCTGACCAAGCGTGAGATAATGCGCGTGCTGGGCGAAGCCGGAATCGCATGCGGCGCCGTGCTCGACAGCCTCGAACTGCTTGACGATCCGCAGTTGAAAGAGCGCGGGATGATCGTCCCGCTGAACCATCCGACCCGCGGGGAATTTCAGATGCTCGGCTGTCCGGTGCAAATGGAAGATTCGCCGGTCGAGATCAAGGCAGCGCCGCTGCTCGGGCAGCACAAT
>Ga0302325_10014479_pt1 | contig 16790 bp, 17 predicted proteins | sample Palsa_T0_2_FD_201948 | JGI IMG/M metagenome (GOLD analysis project Ga0302325, IMG submission 201948) | Peat permafrost microbial communities from Stordalen Mire near Abisko, Sweden - Palsa_T0_2 | ecosystem: Environmental > Terrestrial > Soil > Palsa > Peat permafrost | place: Sweden: Abisko... | reverse complement strand
ATGCCCCAACTCCCGGGCACGCAGCGCCGCCGAGCCCCCGACGAGCCCAGGGCCTGCGATTCCGATGCGTTCGAGGTTACGCAGCGGCGGCGGCCGGCTCCGGCAGCGCGCGCCCGACAGCTGCGGCAACCGGAGCTAAGCGGTCCATCAGCTCGGCGAAGTTCGGCAGCGTCAGCGACTGCGGGCCGTCGGAGAAGGCCGCGGCCGGGTTCGGATGCACTTCGACGATCAGGCCGTCCGCGCCGGCGGCCACCGCTGCTAGGCTCATCGGCGCGACCAGCGATCGCACGCCGGTGCCGTGCGAGGGGTCGACGATGATCGGCAAGTGCGTCAGCTGCTGGACGACGGGCACCGCCGAAAGATCGAGCAAGTTCCTGGTCTGCGTATCGTAGCTGCGAATGCCTCGCTCGCAGAGCACGATGTCGTGGTTGCCGGCGACGTACACGTACTCGGCGGCCATCAGCCACTCGTCGATCGTCGCCGCGATTCCGCGTTTGAGCAGGACGGGTTTGCGCGCTTGGCCGACCTCGCGCAACAGGGTGAAGTTCTGCATGTTGCGCGCGCCGATCTGCAAGATGTCGGCGTAGCGTTCCACTAAATCCACGTCGCGCGGGTCCAGAACTTCGGTCACGACCGCCAGGCCGCTGCGATCCGCCGCTTCGCGCAAGTACTTGAGGCCGTCTTCACCCAGCCCTTGGAAAGCGTACGGGGAAGTGCGGGGCTTGAACGCTCCGCCGCGCAGGACGTTCGCGCCGGCCCGGGCGACGGCGGTCGCGGTCGTCTCGAGCTGCTCGCGCGATTCGACGCTGCAGGGTCCCGCGCAGATGGCCAGCGTGCGATCGCCGAAGCTGACGCCGTCGCGCACGCGCACGATGCTGCGCGTGGCGCGCGCCTCGCGGCTGACGAGCTTGAAGCTGCGGGAGATCGGCACGACCGACTCGACCCCATCGAGGCCTGCGAACTGTGCGAGCAGCGTTTCCTTGTCGGCCGGTGCGCCGATGACCCCGACGATCGTGCGTTCCGCGCCTTTGCTCACGTGGGCGCTCAGTCCGAGCGACGAGATGAGCGCCGTGACGCCGTCGAGTTCCGAATCGAGTGCGTTCGTGCGCATGACGATGATCATTGGGGCGTAGAACTCCGGATCGTGGCTTGCGCGTTGGGCGCGGGGTGAACGAGGTCGGGCCGAAGCGCAACGGCTTCGCGCAAGTAGACATGAACCATCTCGTTTTGGGTGCGCGTGGTGTTGACGTGCACGAGTACGCGGATGCAGCGCTGGAGCCGACCGGGGACGCCGATCTCGGTGAAGTTCAGCAGCGGCACCATCGTCCAACCCATCCGGCGGGCGGCTGCGGCCGGGAATTCGGCGCGCAGGTCCGGGGTTACCGTGAACAGCGCCGAGCCGATGTCCTGGGGCACCAGGGCGTTTGCAGCCACGATCTCGCGGACCAGTTCCTCGGTCGCCTCGAGAATAGCCTGGGCCGTGTCCTCGTCGACGGTGGTAGCCCCGCGAATGCCGCGCAGGACCGTCGGGGGCGACGGCCGCTTGCGGCGCTCGTCCCGGATCCGCAGGAAAAGCAGGGCCGCCATGCCGATGCGGACCAGGACCCGGATAACTCTACCCATCCTCGGGCTCTCGTTCTGCGGCGCGCTGGATCGCGCGCAGTTCGGCCAGCTCTTTTGCGGTCGCCTCGCGCCAATGGCCGACCCGCAGGTCGCCGAGCGACAGCGGTCCGAAGCGCAGGCGCACCAGCGACAGCACCGGGTGGGTGGTCGCTTCGAACATGCGCCGCACCTGGCGGTTGCGTCCCTCATGGATCGTGACGTCCAATTCCGAGGACGCGGAGCCGGCCCGGATCACGCGTACTTTGGCCGGGGCCGCCTTGCCGTCCGGGAGCCCGATGCCCGCCAAGAAGCGCTGCATGTCCTGGCCGCGCAGGCGACCTTGCACGACGGCCCGGTACGTTTTCTCGACCCCGAAGCGGGGATGCGTCAGGACGTGCGCGAGATCGCCGTCGTTCGTCAGGAACAAGAGCCCCGCCGTGTCGTAGTCGAGCCGCCCGACCGGGACGACCCGGCCGCCCTCCCGCGGCACGAGCGACGCGACGGTCCGCCGGCCGGCCGGATCGCGCATTGTGGTCATCACCCCGGCCGGCTTGTGCAGAACGAGGTAACGATGCTCCCGCGGCAGGCGCACGAGTTTGCCGGCCAGCTCTACCCGGTCTCCCTCGGCAACCGATGTCCCGAGCGCGCGCACGACCGACCCGTTGACACGCACGTGCCCGGCTGCGATGAACTCCTCGGCCTTGCGTCGCGACGCGATTCCCGCGTGAGCGAGATACTTCTGAAGCCTCACTGCTGGCGCGTCGTTCGCCGCCGCGACCGCACCTGGCCTGGGTGCAGGTCGGATTCGTGCAGCGCCCTGCTTCTAGCGAAGGCGCTTCGGTCCGCTGACCACGCGACTGTGGCGATCGAAGAAGCGCAACGGCCGTTCGATCTCTTTGCTCAGTCCGATGCGCCGGCTGACACCGATTTCCGCTTCGGCACCACTCCCACTCGCCAGCCACAGCGGCCCCGCAGCGCAGAGATCGAGGCCGTCGTGCGAGCGGCCGATGCCAAGTGCCTGGGCCAGACGCCCCGGGCCGCGCAACAGATCCTCATCCGCGACGGCGCCGCGCCGCACGCGCATGATCTCCTTACCCTCGAGCGGTTCGCCTGCGCGCAGCAGCACGCCCGCGCCGACGCCCGCGCGATCCGCGCTGACGTTGAGGCAGTAGTGGTTGCCGTAGATGAAATAGACGTAGGCGTGCCCACGGCTCAAGAACAGCGAGCGGTTGCGCGCCGTCGGCCCGCGGAACGAATGCGCCGCGGCATCGCCGGGCAGGTACGCCTCGGTTTCGACGATGCGTGCGGAGGTGCGGCCGTCCTCGGACGCGCTGACTACCGTTACGCCGATGAGAAAGCGTGCGAGCGCTACGGCGTCGCCAGGCAACTCGCTGCGGCGCAGGCGGCGCAGAAGGCGCTACGCCGCGACGTTGAGCGACGATTCCGCCCGCGCTCGCGCGGTCAAATCGCGGACCACTCCCTCGCCGGCGACGGCGACCGTCGCTTCGCTAAAGCGGTTCAACGCACAACGCAGCGTGATGTAAGGCACCGTCAGCGCACCCGGTAAGGCGCGACGTTCGACCAGGTCCCGAACCAAATCGGCGTCCTCGATCTCGAACCGCACGCACCGCAGGCCGCGCGCCAGCAGCGCGCGCGCGACTGCCGCTAGCGCCCCGTATGCCACGTTTCGACCGCGCAGCGCCGGCTGTGGGCGGCACCAGAAACGCTCGCGCACCAACCCCTCGCCCTTTTGCAGATCCGCAAGCCGCGCGTATGCGACCCCCTCACCGTCGCCGCGAACAGCGAAGCCGATCGTCGCCCGGACCGCTTGCCCATTGCCGGTTCGTCCCATCGCCGTCATCCTACCCACATCGTACATCGAACGTATGTTCGAGGTCAACTCCCAAGCCCGAGCCGCCGGGCTACGCTCGCGAAGCGACGGCGCGCGCGGGCTCCGCAACGGGCGGGCCGCCCGGGTCCAGCAGCGAGCGATAGAGGGCGATCGCGAGATCGCCGAGCGCGGCCCCATCGAAGCGTGCCGCCACGGCTGCGCGATGCGCGGCGTCGACTCCGCCCTCGCGCAAGACGCGCCCGAGACCTGCCGCAAGCGAGCGGGCGTCGCTGGGCACGATTTCCCCGGCGCCGTCCAGCACGTCGCGCGTTTGGGGCGTGTCGACGGCAACGATCGGGGCGCCCGCCGCCAGAGCTTCAACGAGTACGAGGCCCTGGGTTTCGCTGCTGCTCGGCAACACGAACGCGTCGGCGGACGCATATGCGTCGGGTAACGCGTCGCGCCCGAATTCGCCGCCGAACCGGGTCCGCGTCGCCACCCCGGCGAGCCGCACGAAGCGTTCGAGCGCTTGGCGGTGCGGGCCATCGCCGACCACGACCAGACGGGCGGCGGAATCCCCGAGCCGCGCGAAGGCCTCGATTGCAAGCTCGAGGTTCTTCTCGCGCCCGAGGCGCCCCACGCACAGGACCATCTTCTCGTGCGCTCCGACCCCGAGCCGCGCCCGCAGTGCGTCGCTGCGCCGGCCGCGCGCGAATCGGGCAACGTCGATGCCGCTTGGTATCACTTCGATGCGGGTACGAACGCCGAGTGCACGCAGCCGTCGTTCCATCGCTGCCGTCGGGACGATCACGGCATCGGTGGCGTTAGCGTACCGGCGCGTCAACTGGGTTGCAGCGCGACGCGTCGCGCGCGTTTCGAATGGAACGTAATGGGTGTATTCTTCCAGCTGCGTGTGATACGTGAACACCAGCGGAACGTTCGCTTGCCGAGCCGCGCGCGCGCCGAGCCAACCGGTGACGAAGGGCGAATGCGTGTGCACGATCGAGAGCTTGCCCAGCGTGCGCGGCAGCAGCGGCACGGTCAAACGGTATGCCGTGCGCGTCGGCAGCGGCAGCGATGGTAGGCGAATGACGTCGCGGCGTTCGTCGCGATATGCCGGCATCCCGGGCGTCACGAAAAGTGCCTCGTGGCCGCGCGCGCACAACGCGTCGGCGAGCGTGTCGAGCGACGCGACGATGCCGTTGCGGATCGGGTGATAGCACTCGGTGAACAGAGCCACGCGCAGATTACTCACAGCTTCGAGACTTCTTCGCATATGGCGCCGTGCGCCTACGTACGTCGGAATCGCGATTTGTCAAGTTGACGGCCCCCGCTCGGCATGCTAACGTTGCCCGGTCAAACGGTCCGGCCGCGTCCGGGCCTCGTGGTAGTTCTTCCGAGACCTAGCTCCGGAAGCCCTCAACAGCCACATTGCATGCCCTATGTCCCGCTAACTGCCCGATCTGTTTCAAGGAGATCGATTTCGCGGGGCACGTACAGAGAGGAGCCGCGTTGATCGCGCACGATCATCGCTCCGCGTCGATATTTACCGCCAGCGCGCTCGCGCTCGTCGTCCTTTTCCTACACCCCGCCGGCGCCAGAGCCGACGAAACCGCACCCTCGTCAGAGGCCGCCGTTTCCGCCGCTTCCGTCGTTCTCGACGATGCCGGCGATGCGAGTGCAGTCACGAGCCATGTGGCCGGCGCCCCCGAACCAGCCGCGCCGGGCACCGGCGGCAAGCAGGTCGTGGACCGCAGCGCGCAGCTCGTCGCCATTTGGGTTGGGGCACATAAGCGAGTGGTTGGCTCGTCGGCTCGAACGGTACGCGAGCTGCTCGCCGAGCAAAGGATCGTACTGCGCCCGAGCGACCAAGTCTCGCCCGGTCTCGACGCCGGGCTGGTTGCGAACGAGGCGATCCGAGTCACGCGGATCGCAGTCTCGATCGTACGCGAGCGAAGGAGCATCGCCGCGCCCGTCCGCGAGCAAGCGGACGCCACGCTGGCCGCAGGAACGACGCGCACGCTCGATCCCGGAGCGGCCGGGTTGCAAGAAACCACCCTGCGTTTGGTGCGCCGCGGCGGCGCGCGCCCGGTACGAATCGTGCTCGCTTCGCGCATCATCCGCGCACCGCGTCCGCGCGTGATCGCCAAAGGAATTGCCGAGTATTCTTCGCTGGCGCGCGTCGCCGAACGCGGGTTCGCGAGCGCGTTTCGCTTTGCGGGTTCGGCGCTGCACATGATCGCAACCGCATACACGGCCGGCTGCTACGGCTGCAGCGGCATCACCGCGACCGGCGTGCGCGCCGGCTACGGCGTCATCGCGGTCGATCCGCGGGTCATACCGCTCGGCACGAAGCTCTTCATTCCCGGATACGGCCGAGCGGTCGCCGGCGATACGGGCGGCTCGATCGTGGGCCACCGCGTGGACCTCGGCATGGACACGATATCGGACGCGATGCGCTTCGGACGCCGCTCCGTCACCGTCTACATCTTACGTTAGATCCGCCCGAGGGTCCGGCGCATCCCCGTGCCCTGCTTGCGGCGCGCGGTCTGCGACCGAAGAAACGTCTCGGCCAACATTTCCTGATGGACGGCGGCGTCGCCAAGCGCATCGCTGCGGCTTGCGTTTCGGGAAGCCTAACGCGCGTGATCGAAGTCGGTGCTGGGACGGGCGCGCTCACGCGTGCGCTGCTGGAATGCGGGGCGAACCTGAGCGCGATCGAGATCGACCTCGATCTGGTCGAGATCCTGCGCGAGCGCCGCGACCTGGCCGCAGCCCAAATTCTGGCCGGGGACGCGCTCGGCTTCGACTACGCAGCGCTGGCCGGCAACGGGCCCTGGTGCGCGGCCGGAAACCTGCCCTACAACATCGCGACGCCGCTGATCGCCGGCTGGCTCGAACAACGCAACGCGCCGCAACGCATCGTCGCGATGGTGCAGCGCGACGTCGCCGATCGACTGACCGCACGACCTTCGACGCCGCAATACGGCAGCCTGACCTTGTTCGCGAACTATTGGACGACGCCCAAGCGTGCCTTCGTCCTATCGCCGAGGTTCTTCTATCCGCGTCCGAACGTCGATAGCGCCGTCGTCGTGCTCGAGCGCCGCCCCGAACCCGCGGTTGCGGTGCGCGATCCGGCACGTTTCATGCAGGTCGTCCGCGGCGCGTTCGCGTACCGGCGCAAGACACTCGCCAACAGTCTTTCGCTCGCGCTCGGAATCGAACGCGCGCGCACGCAGGCGGCACTGAACGCGCTGAATATCGATACGGAGATCCGTGCGGAACAACTCGACCTGGGCGCCTTCGCTGCCCTCGCCGACGAACTGGCCTAGGCAGGCGTGGAATCCGCTGTTGACGGGTCTCGTGTTCGTGAGCGTCGTGATTTTGTTCCTCGCCGCCTCGTTCTTCTACGTCTTCGTGGCCACCGCCAACGGCTGGATCGATCCGCGGCACGCGGCCGACGCGCCCCCAACTCAGCAGGTGATCCTACAGCTGGTCGGCTTCGCACCGGTTACGGTGTTCTTGCTGCTGGCCCTACCGACGCTGGCGCGGATGCCGTTACGGGAATTGGGGTTTCGCGCCCCGACCCCGCGCGACGTGCGCATCGCGTTGTCGGCGGCGCTAGCGATGGTTTTGCTCGTCAATGGTCTGGGCACCCTGATTTCCGGATTCTTGCACCGGAACGATACCGAACAAGCGATTTTGTTGCTGCATCAGATGAAGACGCCCTTCCAGCAACTGCTGTTCTTCAGCTTGGCCTGCGTGTTCGCGCCGTTCTATGAAGAGCTTACGTTTCGGGTCTTCATCTTCAATGCGCTCTCGCGCTACCTGCCCGTTTGGATCGCCATCCTGATCAGCGCGACCATCTTCGGGCTTCTCCACGCCGTAAGCGACTCAACCTCACCGCTGTTGACGGTCGCGCTGCCGCTAACGGTCGGCGGCATCGTCCTGGCTTACGTCTATTCGGTCACGAAGTGCTTTTGGGCGAACGTCATCACGCACGCCGTATTCAACTCGGTCAGCGTCGCAAGCTTCTACGTCTTCCACCTCAAATAGTGGCAAAGGTGCGCAGCCCGGGCTTGCGAATCGCCGTCGACGCGGCCAATTTCGCGCACGACCGGCGCGGGATGGGGCGGATCGGGCGCGCGGTGCTGCGCGAAGCCGCAAGCGATCCCGGGGTCGAGCTGACGCTGCTAGCTGACAAGCGCCGCGACCTCTGCAGCTTGCAGGCCGAGTTTCCGCGCGCGTTGGTAGACGTGCCGGCCAGCGCCCGCCGCCGCGGGCGCTACGACGCGATGTGGTATCCGTTCAACGGCATGCGCTTCGATGCCGCCGCACCGTCGCTCGTGACCGTGCACGACGTGTTCGCGTTCACGCAACCGCACCCGGAGCGGGTAGCTCGCTGGCGCGAGCAGAGGCCGATCCGCCGCGTGGCGGAGTCGGCGGCGCGGATCGTCACGGGTTCGCGCTGGAGCCGCTCCGAAATCGTGCGCGTCCTGCGCGTCCCGGCCGAGCGCGTCGACGTGGTGAACCCGTCGCCGGATCCGTTCTGGTTTCCGGCCCTCGGCGACATTTTACCGGCGGCTCTGGCGGGCCTCCGCTTCGTCCTGGTCGTCGGGGTACGCGAGCGGCGCAAGAACGCGCGGGTGGCGCTCGAGGCGTGTGCGCGCGGGTTGCGCGGCCCGGACGAAGTGCTCGTCGTCGCGGGGGAACTCGAGCCGCGCGACCGCATCTTCGCGCGAGCGCTCGCGCTCCGCTGCGGCGAGGTTTCGGCTAGCGACGCGCTCTTGCGCGCGCTGTACCGAAACGCGAGCATCGTGCTCGTGCCGTCGCTGGCCGAAGGGTTCGGCCTAGTCCCAATCGAGGCCATGGCCTGCGGGTCGGCCGTGATCGCGTCGAACGCGACGGCGCTGCCGGAATCGACCGGGGGCTGCGCGCTGCTGCTCGAGCCGCGTGACGTGCTCCTCTGGGCGCGCGCGATTCGCGAACTGCTCGACGACCCGGGGCGCCTCTCGGCGCTTCGCGCGGGTGCCGCCGCCCGCTACGCTTTTTCCGACCGTCGTGAGTCGGCGCGAAAGACCCTCGCGATTCTGCGCACGTTAGCGCAGGGCTGAGACCGGGCGCGGGCGCAGGCGGCCGCTCGCGATTTCCTCGACGAGCGTCGCGAAGGTCACTTTGAAGCGATCGGGGGCGAAGGACTCGGCGTGCGCGCGCAGCGCGGCCGGATCGTAGCGCCCAGCCTCAAAATGCAGCAGTTCGTCGGCGAGCGACGCCGCTGCCGGCAGGGCGAAATGTTCGCCCGTCACGCCGGGGACGATCGTCTCGAGCGCGCCGCCGCGTCCGTAGGCGATCGCCGGCCGGCCGGCGGCGTTCGCCTCGAGCGGGACCAGACCGTAATCCTCCTCGCCCGGCACGATGACGGCGCGCGCGTCCGCCATCAGTGCTGCCAGTTCGGCGTCGGACACGGCACCCAGAAATTCCGTCCGCGTGCCGGCCGCGAGTTCCCGCAGCCGGCGCTCCGCCGGGCCCCGCCCGACCACGATCAAGCGCACTCCCGCCAGGCGGCAGGCTTCGATCGCGAGGTCGACGCGCTTATAGGGCAGCAAGCGCGACACGACGAGAAAGTAGCCGCCGGCGCCGTCTCCAACCGCGAACCGCTCGAGATCGACCGGACAATGCACGACGTAGGCTTCCCGGCCGTAGTAACGCTTGACGCGCTCGGCGACGTTGCGCGAATTCGCGATGAACGCCGTCGGCCGTTGCGCGGCCAGACGATCCCATGCGATCAAGCGATCGACGACCGGCCGTGCGAGCGGTCCCGCGCGCGACCAGAGGCCGCCCACGTAGTCGTCGTAGGCGAACGCGAAGCGGCTGACCGTGTGGATGTAACAGACGTGCACCGCATCGGGCCGAAAGCGCACGCCCTTGGCCCAAGCGGTCGTCGTACTGACGATCAGATCGAACGGCGAAAGATCGAAGTGCTCGAATGCAGCCGGGTAGAACGGGGCGAGAAAACGGAAGTAATGCGACGATCCCGGTAGGGCTTGCAGCGCGGAGGTGCGCACCCGGGAAGCTTCGACGAGGTCGCCCGTGATGCGCCGATCGAACAGCGAGGTGAACACGGGCGCGCGCGGATAGAGGTCCGCCACGTGCCGGAACACCCGCTCGGCCCCGCCGCGCTGGTTGAGGTAATCGTGGACCAGCGCGACCCGCGAGCCTATTGCTGGCGCGGCAAGACCAACGCGACGATGTAGCGCTGCAAGTAATTCTTCGCCACCCGCTGCACGTCGCCGCCCGTGGTCCGTTCGAGCGATCCGAGCGCTGCGTTGATCGAATCGTCGCCGAGCCCCTGAGAGGAGAACGCTCCGAGCAAATAGGCCCGATCGGACAGGTTGACGGAATCCGACAGGAACTGTCCCTCGGCGGCGGCTTTGAAATGCCGCAACGGTTCGGCGCCCAGCGGCCGCGTCGAAAGCGAGTGTGAGACGATCAGCAGTTCACGCAGCGCCAGCGCCGGGTCGACCTGCGAACCGTTCACGTACACGACCAGGCTCGCCGGCGTTGAGTCGTAGAGATAGAACGCGCCGACCGACCGTTCGAGGAAGCCGATCGTCGTCGCGCTGCTGCGTTCGAAGGCGTCGGAAAGCAGCGATTCCAGCACCAGCATCGCGCCGAAATCGCGGCTGTTCGGCGCCGGCGCGGCGAAGCCGACCACGATCCACGGCGCGGACACGTCGCGGTGCGCCACGATCCGTGGCGCCGAGGCGGGGATGGCGCGCGCGCGTTCCGCGACGGCGATCACCGGGCCGTCGGGAAGGCCGCGCGCTACCTGCTTCAGCGCTTCGTCGAGACCCGGTGTGAGTTTGCCGACGACGCTCGAAAAGACCGCGCCGCGCTTGTAGTTGGCGCGGTAGAACGCGGCGACGTCGCTGCTCGACAAGAGCGCCAGGCTGGCCGTACTGCCGAGCGCCGGCTGGCCGGCGCTGGTCGCATAGTACGAGCGCCGAAACATCTGGATTCCAACCGAAAGCGGGTTGGTTTCGAAGGCGGTTTCACGCGCGGCGAGCGACTGGCGAGCTAGTGCGATCGTCGGCGCCGAAAAATCGGGCGCGGCGAGCCCCTGGGCAAACATTGCGACCAGGGCGTCCAGATGCTCGGAGCGGGCCTCCAAATAGTAGTGTACCGAGCGCCCGTCGACGGTGTACGTAAGCGTACCGCCGCTCGCTGCGACGGCGTCGCGCAGCGCGGCGCCCGCAACCGGCGTGCGCGTGATGCACTCGGCCACCAGCGCCGCCACACCGTTGCCGTTCTTCGGTTCGCGATCGAGGCCGGCCGCGACGAAGATCTGCGCTCCGCTGATTGCCGCGTCGGCATCGGTTTCGGCGATCAATTTGGTAACGCCGAGATCGGTCGCGAAGGCGGTTGGATAACGCGCGGCCGGGGTCGGCGCGGCCCCGAGGAGCGCCAACAGCGCCGCCGCGCCGAGCCAGGTTCTCATTGCGATTTCGCCTTCTGCGCCGGCGCGGGTTCGGGCCGCAGCGTCACGACGGCGGGCGCCTTCGCGAAATACTTTTTCGCGACCGCGGCCACGAAATCGGGCGTCAGGGAATCGGCGGTCTTGAAATAGATTCCGCCGTCGCCGTTGGCGCCCGGAGCGTAGTCGGGCGCGCCTTCGACGTTGTACCAGCCGAAGTTGTCGGCCATCTCGGTCGGCGTCTGCAAATCGCTCAACAGGTGATATTTGAACGCCTCGAGGGCGCTCGAGAACGCCGCCGGATCCATCGCCTGCTGCACGCGCGCGAAACCGTCGTCGACCAGCGTACGAAGCGCCGGCGTGTCGTCGCGGCCCGAATAGACCACGAACATGACACCCGGATCGTGCAGCGTGATGAATTGACCCAGCAGCAATGCCTGCGGATATTTCTGCAAAACCTGACGCGTCACGTAGCCATCGTCCGAGCGAAATAGGTAGTCGGCGATGAAGTCCATCGCGGTCGCTTCGCGCGTATCGGCGATGCCGGGCCCGATCCAGCCGTATCCGCCGACGGATTCGACGAAATTCTTGGTGACCGGCTCGAGGTCGCTTGCGATTTCCGGCTCGGAGGGCGCCTCCGGCGAGGAATCGCCGTCAGGCCGGCCGCCGGCCGCCGCCGAGGCAACGCCGGGGTCGACCGCGCCGCTGACGACCAGCGTGGCGTTTTGCGAGCGGAACGCGCGGGTCGCGAAGGCTTTCGTGTCGTCGAGCGAGATCTGGGCGATGTCCTTGGGCGCGCCGAGGGTGGGGAAATGCTGCGGACCGGCACTAAACAGCTCGGAAAAGACAGCGTCGCGAACGACGGTTTCGGGATCGAAGCTGGAAATCTGCGACTCCTGTTCGACCTCCCGGGCAGCCTCGCGGAAGCCGTCTTCGGTCGCGACCGGAGCGAAGTAGGCCCTGGTCAGCGCCTTGACGATGGAGCGGGCTTGGATCGCCGGCACCACGGCCGAGATGGCGACCGAGTCGCCGTAGACGGTGATCCCTAGGCGCCCTCCGACGTCGCTGACGGTCTTGCCCAACGGATCACCCACAATCGGCTTCGAGGCGGCCACCATCTGCGCGGCCAATCGCGCGATGCCGGGCTCGGGCTTGGGCCCGAAGCCCGTCGAGGGTGCGCGGTACCACAACTCGACCGCGGCGACGGGCGCACCTTGGGCGGGGCTCACGATCACGGTGCCCCCCACCGGCAGGCGGCCGACGGTGACGTTCGGGCCAAGATCGGGCAGATCGGCAGTCGCCGCGCGGGCCGGGAGCGCGGCGGCGACGAGGAAGGCCCCGAGCACACTCGCCCGGAGCCGCACGCTAAGGTTCATACTCGTCTCTTACCCGGAACAAAGTATTCGTCTTTTTCCGCTGCGGGCGCGGCTGAGGGGTGCCGGGCACATTGGGTGGACGATCGGCCGGCGCGCTCCTAGGCGGGCTCGGGGGTGATGTTCGGGGGTAGGCGTTTGGGCTTTTCGGTGCGTCCGGCCTCGGGCTCCAGGGCGGTCGAGGCTGCGATCGGCAACGTGGCCGTCGTCTCGTCGGCCTTGCGCGGGTAGGGCATGTCGCTCAGGATCGCCACGACCTCGTCGGTTTCGACCGTCTCGTGCTCGAGCAGCGAGGCGACCATCCGCTCGACCTTGTGCCAATTTTCCTTGAGCATGCCGGTCGCTTCGGAATAACAGGACTCGATGATCTTGCGAACTTCCGCATCGATCTTGCCCGCGATCTCTTCGGAGTAGTTGCGGTCTTCGCCGAAATCCCGGCCCAAGAAGACTTGGTGGTTTCCGCGCCCGTATTGGATTGGGCCGAGCGAATCGGACATGCCGTACTGCGTCACCATCCGGCGCGCCAGTTCGGTCGCCTTCTCGAAATCGTTGGACGCGCCGGTCGTCACGTCGCCGAACTTGATCTCTTCGGCGATGCGGCCGGACAGCGCCATCGTGATCTGGGCCAACAGTTCGTTCTTGGTTCGCGAGTGCCGGTCTTCGTCGGGGAGCGACCAGGTAATGCCCAGTGCCATACCGCGCGGGATGATCGTGACCTTGTGGACGCGGTCGGCTTGCGGCAACAGGCCGCCGACGATCGCGTGGCCCGACTCGTGGTAAGCCGTATTCTCTTTCTCTTTTTGCGACATCACGAGCGACTTGCGTTCGGGGCCTGCGACGACGCGGTCGATCGCTTCCTCGCAGTCGCTCATCTCGATGATCGACTTGTTGCGGCGGGCGGCCAGCAGGGCCGCCTCGTTGAGCAGATTCTCGAGGTCGGCACCGGAGAAGCCCGGCGTGCGCCGGGCCAGCGTCTCGAGCGAAATCTCCTTCGAGAGCGGCTTGTTCTTGGAGTGCACCGCGAGGATCGCCTGGCGGCCTTTGATGTCGGCCCGATCGACGACGATCTGGCGGTCGAAGCGGCCCGGACGCAGCAGCGCCGGATCGAGCACGTCGGGCCGGTTCGTGGCGGCGATCAGGATGACGCCGGTGTTCTGGTCGAACCCGTCCATCTCGACGAGCAGTTGATTGAGGGTCTGTTCGCGCTCGTCGTGCCCCCCGCCCAGCCCGGCGCCGCGCTGGCGGCCGACCGCGTCGATCTCGTCGATGAACACGATGCAGGGCGCGCTCTTCTTCGCTTGCTCGAACAGGTCGCGGACGCGGCTCGCGCCGACGCCGACGAACATCTCGACGAAATCCGAACCCGAGATCGAGAAGAACGGAACGCCCGCCTCACCCGCGATCGCGCGAGCCAACAGCGTCTTGCCGGAGCCCGGCGGACCCAGCAGCAGCACGCCCTTGGGAATACGGGCGCCGAGCGCCTGGAATTTCTTCGGGAACTTCAGAAACTCGACGACCTCGCCCAGTTCTTCCTTGGCTTCCTCGATGCCGGCCACGTCGGCGAACGTCACTTTGGGGCGGTTCTCGGAAAGCAGTTTCGCTCGCGAGCGCCCGAACGACAGCGCTTGGCTGCCGCCGCTCTGCGCTTGGCGCAAGATGAACAGCAAAAGCAGCGCCATCAGCGCGAACGGGATCAGTTGCACGAGCATCGAGACGATCGGCGCCGGCGACGAATTGTCGACCGTGATCGCGACGTCGTGCTTGCGCATGTCGGAGAGCAGGGCCGTGTCGTCGAGGATCGTCGAGGTGAAGCGAGTGTCGCCGCCGGTCGGGACCGGTTTGCGAAGGTCGCCGACGACGTCGTGCTGCCCCGAGATCGTAACGTCCTTGACGTTGCCCGCGTCGACCTGGGAATAGAGTTCGCTGTAGGTCAGCTTCGTCGTCGAACTTTGGCTGACGAACAGCTTGTCGACGATGAAAATGATCGCGATGAAGATGAGGACGACGATGACGATCGATCTGACGTGTTTGCCCAACGTGTGCTATCCTATTCCCTTCGCCTAGCCCTGGAACGCCCAATCGTGGAGTCGCGCGAGATAGGGGAGATTCCTATATTTTTCTTGGTAATCCAGACCGTAACCTACGATGAACGTGTCCGGCGCTGTTAATCCCGTGTAATCCACGTGGACGTCCACACTGCGGCGATACGGTTTGTCCAACAGGACACATGACCTCAAGGATGCAGGGTTCCGGCTTCCCAGGAGCCGCTGGAGGTAGGCGAGCGTCAGTCCATTGTCGACGATATCCTCGACGATCACCACATTCTTACCCTCGACACTTGCGCTCGTGTCCTTGAGCAGGCGGACTTCCCCGCTGGACCGTTCGGCGTTCCCGTAGCTCGAAACGACGAGGAAATCGATCGTCACGTCCATGTTCTCGGGCAGCGCCCGGGCCAGGTCGGCGGTCAGGAATAGGGCTCCTTTCAGCACGCCCACGAGGACCGCGGGCTGGCCCGCGAGATCCCGTGCAAGGCAGGCGGCGAGGCGTCGAACCGCCGTGGCGATCGTCCCCGCATCGAAGACTATCGCGGCAATGGTGTCCGGCGTGACGTCGGCCACACCGTCGGACTGCGTTTCGAAGCTCATTCGACCACCACTTCCAGCCCGCGGCGCAAAAAGTGCCGCCCCGGCCGGCCGCTTTCGACGGCGCGGGCGGCCGCGTCGAGCCGTTCGAACGTCAGGTCGCGGACGTCGCCGTCCAGTGCCACCAGTTGCGCCCGCAACTGCGCTCGCACGATTGCCGTGCTGGTCCCGGAGCGTTCCTCGCTCAGGATCCGCGCGCAGCGAGCGACGGCCGCGTCGAGGTGCGGAAAGTCGTCGCGCAGCTTCGCCAGCGCCGCCCGCAGGGCGTTGCGCCGGTATTCCACTTCGACGTTTGTCGGATCGATCGCGAACGGGAGATGCAAGGCCGCACAATATGCGTGCAACGCGCCGGGTTCCACCTCGAGCAGCGGGCGCACCAGTTCCAAGCCCGGCTCGAGTTCGCGACGGACCGGCATCCCGCACAGACCGGCGGCGCCGGCCCCGCGAAACAGCGCCAGCAGCACCGTCTCCGTCTGGTCGGCCGCATGATGCGCCGTGAAGATTCGGCAGGCGCCGGCCACACGGGCCAGCTTCGCTAGCGCAGCATAGCGCCCGGCGCGCAAGCGGGCTTCGTCCCGAGGCCCGGGTGCTAGCGAGAGCGCCGTCACGCGAATCCCAAGCGCGGCGCCTAGCGCGAGCACGACCGCTTCGTCTTGCCAGGCATCGGAGCGCACGGCGTGGTTGACATGGGCCAAGATAACGGACGCCCCGGCTCGCGCCGCCGCCCGTGCCAGCAGCGCCGCGAGCGCTGCGCTATCCGGGCCGCCGGAGACGGCCGCCAGCAGCACTTCGCCGCGCCGCGCTGCGACGCTACGCGCGACCGCGGTTTCGAGGGCCGCCCGAGGCCGCGCGCCGCGCACTATTTGCGCACCGCGCGCGCGAGTTCGCGCTGCACGTCGCGGTCGCGCTCGTCGCGGCGCTTGTCCCAGATCTTCTTGCCGCGCGCGAGCGCAATCGAGATCTTGACGCGACCGCGCTTGAAGTACAGGCGCACGGGAATCAGCGTCAGACCCTTCTCGGAGACCCGCCCCGCAAGCCGGTCGATTTCGCCGCGGTGCACGAGCAGCTTGCGGGGCCGATCGGGGTCGACGTTCGAGAAGCTGCCTTCTTTATATGGGGGTACGCGCATCGACAGCAGCCAAAGTTCACCGTCGCGGATGCGAGCATAGGCCTCCGAGATGCTGATTTGACCCGTGCGGATACTCTTGATCTCGGTGCCGGTCAGCACGATGCCGGCCTCGATTTGTTCGAGCCACTCGTATTCGAAGCGCGCCCGCCGGTTCTCGATGGTAGGGGCCGGTGCCGGCGGCTTTCTCGCGGCCGCCGGGGGCGTGGTGGACTTTGCTTTCGGTGCGGCCATCGGTGCGGATACCTCTTCGCCACACTCCGGACGCGCAACTCCGCAGCGAAAGAATCTAGCGCAACTGCGAGAACCGCGTCCCCGGTTCGACGGTCCCGCGCTGCACGAAGCTGCCCGTACCGGAGGCCAGCAGCGTTCCCGCCTCGTCGCTCAGGCTGGCCTCAATTCCCAGCACGTTGCGCCGTTGCCAAAGCACGTTGCCCCGCACCACGAGCGGCGCACCGGTCGGAACGGTCCGGCGGAACCGCATCTTCATTTCCCCGGTCACGCCGATGACGCCGCGAGCGCCCGCGGCGTAGGCCATCGCTTCGTCGAGCATCAGCGCGACGACGCCGCCGTGCGCGACGCCGCGCCAGCCTTGGAATGCGTCAGGCACGACGACGCGGCTGGTGACCGCGCCGTCCGGACCCAGCTCGAACGCCATTCTCAGGCCGATCTCGGAAAGCGGCCCGCAGCCGACGCAGCGCCCGTCATCGACGGGCTCCTCGGACTTGGGCACTACCGTGGC
>Ga0302325_10014478_pt1 | contig 16790 bp, 15 predicted proteins | sample Palsa_T0_2_FD_201948 | JGI IMG/M metagenome (GOLD analysis project Ga0302325, IMG submission 201948) | Peat permafrost microbial communities from Stordalen Mire near Abisko, Sweden - Palsa_T0_2 | ecosystem: Environmental > Terrestrial > Soil > Palsa > Peat permafrost | place: Sweden: Abisko... | reverse complement strand
GTTACCCGCTCCCGGCCGTCCTGCAGTGCAGCGGTCTTGAGACCGCAGACCGGTCATCGTGCCGGCCGGGCGTATCCGCCAAGGTCGCCCGGGAACGGCAGTGCCGAGCCGCCGCCCGCGGGAACCGACTCTCGCTCTGCCATGCGGAGTGACCGCATAACGTCCTTGTACGCGAGCGAGATTGAGGTCTCCTTTTTCAAATCTACAACGCGATGTCAAAGGCTTTTGGATTTGTGCAGATAAATCGGGAGGTTACGCCGAGCGGATTTTTGCTCATACAGGCGTAAGCGCATTTCACTCGAAACAAAGATTCGCAAGAACCAATTTTGTCCAAACAAAATAGGAGCTTACGCGCCGCGTGGACTTTTTCATTTTGCGCAGTCGTTCCTTTCTCATCATTGCTGGACTTGATCCGCCTGCGGACCGAAGTCGGGCTCTATCAATGCGGCAAATAGGAATCCTTCGGCGGACGAAGGTCCGGCAATCCATTACAGCGGCTCAACATGAGACCGCCAGGTCGACTCTCCGGCCTTTTGGCGGGCGGACGGAGAGGCTTGCTCATTTCAGGAACAAACAGTCCGGCCCGGCGTTGCATTCACTCATCAAACCTTGCGGGGACAATATGCGTAGATCTGTGATCACGTTCGGGGCAGCAGCGTACCGATAATGGGCGCCAGCCTCAGCGCGGCGCCGATCGTCGCACCCGAAGCGTTTCGCGCTTCGGCCGACAGCCTCAATATGGTCGAGCGCGCCCAGTTCGTTTGGCTCGGTCGCCAGTATTGCTGGTACGACGACGGATGGCAGGGGCCGGGCTGGTATTGGTGCGGCTACGTGTTTCGTCGTGGTTTGGGTTGGGGTGGCGGCTACGGCTGGCACGGATGGCGCGGCGGACATGCGGGTGGAGCAGTTGGTCGTGGCGGTCATCGCGGTGGAGCGGTGGTTCATGGCGGCAATCGCGGCGCAGCAGTCGTCCATGGCGGCAATCGCGGTGCAGCGGTGGTTCACGGCGGCAATCGCGGTGGCGGCGGCGGACGCGGTGGTGGTGGACACGTTGGCGGTGGACACGGCGGCGGCGGACATGGTGGTGGCGGACGCGGCGGCAAGCACTAATCTGACATTGGACTAGCGGGCACTGGCTGACCGCTTTATCTGGATCAAAAATGACGCGCTGCGGAAGTCGCGGGCTCAGTTCGATGCCGCCATCCGCAGCGTGACTTGCGAGGGTAACCGGCTGAACCACCGCGGCTCAGCCTTTTTATTCCGTTGCCCACCGAACAACCGCCGGCGGTAAAATGTTGCGACAGATCTCCTAACCGAACCCGGTACAACAAGTTCTTGCACCAGGCCGGCTGCCCGATCAGGCAGAGCGATGCTGCCCCAACTCTTTCTGTTCGTCGGGGACCGAAGCTTGGCAGAGTCTAGTCGGTCCAACACTGCTTGAGCCAACTAAGGACTTGGGCAATGTAAGTAGGTTCTGTCTGACGCCGCGCCATTGTTGGCTTCCCTTATTGTGGCCCCGCGAACGTTTTGAAGCGCCGGCGCTGAATAAGCGGAAAAGAAAAAGGGCAAAGCAAAGGTAAAAGCGGTAGATGGTTTAACGGAAGTTGCCTGAGTCGTGGCCATTCATCCGACGCTTCCCCGCTCCAGTGCCGTCCGAGTTCCGTCCCGCGCCAGAGAGACTGTCGACCTTGCAGATCATCCAAGTCTGGGATTTGGCGTAAACCTCGCCGGAATACCCGAATTCTCGCATGCCCATCCGCGAAAGTGTGCCCCCGCCATGCAGTCACTCCGCCCTGAATAGTAGCAGGAGGTTTCTTCGATATAATGCAATATAAAACAGGTGTCTGTACACGTACCTGCACGAACACCTGCGAATCCGGGTATGAATAAGATCGTACTTATTGGGACCACTCCATGGCTACGCATAAGAAAAAGATACAAGCAGCTCGGAAGCCTGCGTCCGTTCGGCGCCTCACTGGGAAGCCAGCGAACCGCTTTGACCTCCTCGACCACCCCATGTTCTTTCTGGCCCATATTATCACCCGCTTCGACGGCAACGTCGTCGTGGATCTCCGCCGGCATGGGTTTAGTCAATCGGACTGGCGGATCATTTCGACTTTGCAATATTCCGATAATCTGACGCTGACCGAACTGGCGCGCATTACGACGCTTGAAAGGTCATTCGTTGGACGGGTTGTGGGCGACCTCAAAAAAAGAGGCATGGTCCGCACCTTCTTCCCGGAGGACGATCGCCGGACCACCCGTGTCAGCCTGACGGAAGCCGGCCGCCAGAGCTTTGGCGACATCCTGTTGCCGACCGTGTCAGAACAGATTGCCAATACCTTTGCGGGCATCAGCGATGACGACCGCTCGGCGCTGTTTCGAATTCTTCGCGAGATGATGCGCAACGTTTATCAGGTCGCGCGGGAAGCGGCGCCTCTCCTCGATTGAGGAGGGAGCAATCAACCGGCATCAATTCATTCGCAATTTCGCGCCGCATCATCGCTGAAAAAACGGGTTGCGCGAGGTTGGCCGGCATGGCCGGTTATGCCGCGCGACGCCGGCGCAGCCACCATACCAACGTCACGATCACCGCGGCGACAAGCCATATCCCGAGCAAAGTGGTCCCCGTCGGCAGCGTCCAGAAAGCGAGATAGCCGAAAAACACCGCGATGTTCAGGGTGTCGGCGAGGTCGACGCCCATGAACAGACAGGGCTCGCTCCCAGAAATCGGCATGCTGCAGCCGAGCGCATTCGCGACGGCGCCGCCGAGCAGCAGCGCGGCCAATGGCCCGATGGTGAATAAAAGGATCATTCCGAGCGTCACGCCGAGCCAAACGAATGGATAGCGCGGGCGCGCAGTCATGACGCGCGTGGCCCCGTCGCTTCGGCGCACCTCAGCCGAGCCGCGACCGCCTCGTCTGTCGAGCGGTAGTTGAGAAAAAAACGGCGCATGCAGGACCGCACTAATTTTGGCTGTCAACTTTAGGCGATCAAAGCAGAAAACGGCGACGAGCAAAACAGGCGTGGGACGCTAAACTGCACCGCACCAAAGTCTCGCAACCAACGTCGCTTTTGGGTGATTTGCATCATTTCGGGCGCGCACGCCAAATGTCGACATCAACCAAGTTCCTTTAACCACCGCGCGGCTTCTTGAGCTGCGCTGGCCGGCCAAAGCAGTTTGATGACGCCGTCCGGGCGGTGAAACTCCATGTAGATGTCCGTCGGCCGGCGTTCCTGAGCTGGAAGAAACTGCTCGTGCGAAGATTGACCGGTGATCCGTTGCCACCACTTTGCCTTTGGAGGCACAAACGCGGTTTCCTTCCGCGAAACCGGCGGCGACGGAGCCTCCGGGTCGACCGCAGAGGCGCGGTCCGCCAGTCCCTGGTTCGCGGCTGCATCTTTGGTCTGCAAACCATTCGTCCCGTCGCTACGCGTTGCGACGGCCGCGAAATTCGCGCCGAACTCATCCCACATGCGGTCGGCTTTGGTTTTCATCACGCTGAGGCCAAAGGAGCCCAGCCGGCCGAGCACATCTGCTGTCGCCTTGATCCGAATCTGGGTATTGCCCCCGCCGAGATCGGTCAGGAATAGTTCGCTGCTCTGTTTCATCGAGCTTGCAACAGCTGAGTCTTCGCCGGTTCCTTCAATGCGAAGATAATCCGGCGGCCTGGACTCAACGATCTTTGTTCTGACTTTGAACCGCGCCGCGATGAAGGAGATTTTGACCTTGATCTCGGCCAGATATTCGACATCGCTGATCACCTCGACAGACTGCGTGCCGGGAACGCAACCCGCCATGATCTTCGGATCCAGCAACAGCTCCCAGACTCGCGACCGGGCAGCGGCAACGGTGAGTGTTTTTTCAAGCTCCACGCATCTTCTCCGCGGCGGCCATTATTGATTCGACGATCCCGACATAGCCGGTGCAGCGGCACAGATTGCCGCTCAATCCGGCGCGAACTTGATCTTCCGTAGGGCTCGGACTTTCGTTCAGGATCGCGATCGCAGCCATCAGGAAGCCTGGCGTGCAGTAGCCGCACTGGAAACCGCCATTTTCCATGAAGGCTTCCTGCACCGGATGCAGAACGCCATCAGGCGACAGACCTTCCACGGTCGTGATCTCGTGGCCGTTGGCCTGAACAGCGAGCGACAGGCAGGACTTCACAACCTCCCCATCGACGAGGACTGAACACGCGCCACAGACGCCTGTCTCGCAGCCACGCTTGGTGCCTGTCAGAAACAGATCGTCGCGAATGAAGTCGGACAACAGCCGCCGCGCCGGCACTTCCATCTGGTGCAGCTGATTATTAACGACGACCTCGACCGATACCTTGCTCATGCAACATTCTTTGTTGCGGTCTCGAGCCCGCAAAGCCGCTCGATCGTCCGGCGCGCCACCACCCGGACCATATCGCGCCGGAAGCTGTCACTGCCGCGGATATCGGAAATCGGTTCAATCCCCTCGGCGACGATTTCGGCTGTTTGCAGCGCGATCGGCACGGTCACGACTTTACCGACCAAGAACGCCTCCGCTTTTTTCACGCGCGTTGGCACAGTCGTGGACGCCCCGACAACAAACCTTGCATCCCGGATGATGTCCTGATCGCGCTTGATGGTCATGGCCAGGTTGACCAAAGGCCTGTGTTCGGCGGCGGTTCTGTGAAAGCGCGCGTGGTAGCCGATATCGAAGGTTGGACGCGGCACGCGGATCTCTGCAAGGATCTCGTCCGGCGCCAGGGCGGTCGTGTAATAGTCGATGAAGAAGTCGGAGATCGCCACCACGCGCTCGCCCCGTATGCTGCTCAGGACAACGCTCGCGTCCAGCGCCATCAGACAGCTCGGCGGATCGGTGGCTGGATCGGCGTAACAGAGATTGCCGCCGATCGTACCCTGGTTGCGGACTTGCGGATTGGCGACGCGGCCAGCCATGTCGGCCAGCATCGGATAATATTTTTGTATGAGCGGCGAGCGAGCCACTCCCGCATGGAGCGTCATCGCGCCGATACGCAGACCTGTTTGCTCATCGTAGGTGATGCCGCGCAGCTTGCCGATTCCGGCCAGCGAAATGAGATGGGACGGCGCGACCATGCGCTGACGCAGCGCCAGCAGTAACGCCGTTCCTCCGGCGATCATCCGGCAGTTTTCACCATGCTCCGCCAGGAGGCTGCTGGCCTCGGCAATGCTCTCAGCGATCAGGTACTTGAAATCACGCACGGCTGACTTCTTTCGCCCCGGAAGACGCGGCTTTCTCACGAAGCGCTGCCAGGATCTTTTCGGGCGTTATCGGCAAGGTCTGAATGCGGACTCCGACAGCGGAGTAGACGGCATTGGCTATCGCTGCGGCGCCCGGGATCATCGCGGTCTCGCTGGCGCCTTTTGCCCCGTAGGGACCATTCGGCTCATTCGATTCCACGATACCGGAATGAATGTGCGGCAAAGATTCCGCCGTGGGCATGGTGTAATCGGCGAAATTGCCATTGAGGAGTTGGCAATCCTGGTATTTGAGCTCCTCGAAAAGCGTCCAGCCGATCGACATGGCCGTCGCGCCACAAGTCTGTCCATGAACGGCCAGCGGATTGAGCGCTTTGCCGCAATCGTCGGAGACCCAGATCTCTAACGGCGTGACCTGCCCCGTCTCGGTATCGACTTCCACTTCAATCGCCTGCGCCGCAAAAGAATATCCTGGCGCTACGTTGCCGTACTGATCCGGCCGCGACATCGCGAGAAAGGTTGGCGGATCGTAGGTGGCTGTCACCGCCAATTCCTGGCCGCCATGACGATAGATGTGCATGCGCGCGAGTTCGCCGAAGGTCAGCTTGCGGTTGGGTGAAACAGACGCCGCAAAGATCTCACCGTTAGAGACTTCGAGATCTTCTGGAGCGACACCCAGTGCTTCCGACGCCAGCGCCAACAGCTTGCCCCGGATTTCCTGCCCCGCCTTGATGGCGGCATTGCCGGCAAGAATGGTCACGCGCGAGGCGATGGAGCCATGACCGTAAGGCGATGTGTCGGTATCCGTCGGCAATACCGTGACGTGGGAAAGCGGAATCGACAGTTCGTGGGCGCAGCATTGCGCCAGCATGGTGTAGGCCCCCTGCCCCATGTCGGACTCTCCAGTCGCCAGCGTCACCCGCCCATCCATTGTCATCCGCGCGGTTACGATCGATCCGTCCCAGTTGCCCATCTCGCGATTGCCGCTAACATGAATGGCTGAGCCGAACCCGACGCCGCGCCGCTTGGGCCCGGTATCCTTCGGGCGATGCCTTTTTTGGTCCCAGCCAATCCCCTCGCTGACTTGATCCAGACATTCACTCAATCCGCTGCTGCCAAGCTCAAAACCATGAACAGTGGTGTCGCCCGCCTGCACGGCGTTTCGTTTCATGAACTCGATCGGGTCGAGACCGAGCTTTTCGGCCAGTACTGTCATGTGGCTGTTCAGCGCAAAGGCCGCTTGTGGGCCGCCGAACCCACGCAAGGCGCCTCGTGGTGGATTGTTGGTGTAGATCAGCTTCCCATTCAGCCGCACATCCTTGAGATGGCGATGCATGTTGTCGCTGCGCACCAATGAAACCTGCAACACATGCGTCGATAGCCCTTCGTAGGCGCCACAATCGGCCAGGACTTTCACGTCCTTGGCGATGATAAGGCCATCGGCATCAACGCCCATTTTGAGCCAGATGCGCTCGGCCGGGCTGGAGCGAGCCCCGAGAAAGTCATCGAGGCGGCTGTTGCAAAAACGCACCGGCCGACCGACGCGCGTTGCGACCCAAGCGCAAATCAGACTGTTGCACTCCTCGATCGTCTTGCCGCCGAAACCGCCGCCGACCGCGGATTGAATGACCCGAACGGCAGAGACCGGCAGACCCACGGCATCGCCGTAACGATTTCGGGCAAGAAACACGGTTTGCGTCGGAGTCCGTACGGTGAGACGGCCATCGCTCGCGACCCAGGCGACAGTCGCCATCGGTTCCAGATATCCGGGATATTGCGAAGGCGTTTCGTAAGTCGCTTCGTACACCAGCGCCGAACGGGCGAAAGCCGCGTCGACGTCACCACGGTTCACATTATATTCGATCGAGAGGTTTCCGGTTTTGTCGTGGATCTCGATCGCGCCCTCTTGCAGGGCCTGATCCATGTCGCCGATCAGCGGCAGCTGTTCGTACTCCACGCGAATGAGATCGAGCGCATCACGTGCGGTCTCCTCATCGACGGCCGCCACCGCAACCACTTCCTCGCCGGCAAAGCGAACCTTTCCCGTCGCCAGGATGCGGTGCTGTTTGCGATGCACCCCTGTCAGCCGTTCGGGCGTATCGGCTCCAGTCAGGACAGCATGGACGCCGGGCAAAGCGCGAGCAGCTTCGGTCTCGATATGAACGATGCGGGCGTGGGCGTGGGGACTGCGCAGCACCTTTACATGCAGCATCCCCGGCATCTTGAAGTCGCCGCCATAGATCGCTCGTCCAGAAACCTTCTCCAGCGCACTGACCTGCGGCGTCGGCCTGCCGATGGTGGAAATAGCGGCTTGAGCTTCACTAAGACTCGGTGACAACATCTGATTTGGCATTTTGCTCAGGGCGCAGACACCCGCAAGTCCGCGCCGAGGACCTATCGAAACAGCCTAGACCGTTCCCGCAGGCGGCGCAACACGAAACATGCTTAAGCACGTGTTTTGAATGGCAATGGCGCATGGTGGCTTATGGCGTGATGAACCCAAACAGAAAGGGCGGCATTGCTGCCGCCCCCGTTCGTTTTGACAGCCTCAATGGCTGCTATTTATTGATCGAAGCCGCCGCCACGTTGCAGAGCAGTTCGTCCTGCGAGCCCGTGGCGCCGGAGCAACCGATTGCGCCGACGATCTTGCCGCTATCGACCAGCGGTACGCCGCCGCGCGATGCAATGACGTCATCCAGCGTCAGGATGTAATTGAAGCCGAATTTTTGCACGGCATCCTCAAACGCACGTGTCGGGCGGCGATATCTGGCCGCGCTCCGCGCCTTGTGCTGGGCGATAGCGATGGATGCGAGTGCAGCGCCGTCCATCCGGGAAAATGCAACCAGGTTGCCGCCGGCATCGACGACCGCAAAAACCTCAGGCCAGCCACGTTTGCTCGCCTCGGCGACGCCCGCCTGAATGAGCGACTGCGCCTGCTCCAATCCGATCGGGGTACCGAATGGAATATTGAAGGGCATTTTGTCAGGAACGGCGTTGAGATCAGGCGGCGCCGTCGGCGCCGCGGGTGCGGCCTGCTGCTGAGCCATCGCCTGCCCGGCAACCAGCAAGCCGCCAAAGAGAACAATTGCACTCAGAATACGAGATTTCATCGGTTTCCTCCCAGTTTTGCGGCATTGAGCAGCCGCTCGACCTGATCCTAGACGAAAGCAGCGTAACGACGCTATCGGCTGCCTCGCGCGCCGGCCGGCAACATTCCATCAACCATGGTTGAGAAAACTGGAACCGGCGCCCGGCTAACGGCCACGCCACATCGATGACGGAGCCGAAAAACGAACGGCCCCGGTCATGAGGGAGAGAGACCGGAGCCGTTCTGATGCCGGACGGTGCCCCATCGTACATCCCACCCCGACACTGCCTCGATGATGCCGAACCGAGGTTGATCGTTCGTTGATGAGCCCGAAAAAGCCCGGAGCAACGATCGATCTACTTCAATCCGCTAGAGACGCTCGTAAATGTGGTGTTGAGCTGGGTGCCGAGCGCAGCGACCACGGCGATGATGGCGACCGCAATGCCTGCCGCCAACAGACCGTATTCGATTGCCGCTGCGCCATTTTCATCTGCGGAAAATTTCCAGATCGTTGTACGCACGACTTGATCCTTTCCCATGTCGAAGTCGCCCCTCGTGCAAAAAAGCTCGAGTGCGCGCATGCCGGGCGCGCGTCCGCAAATCTACGCAGGCCGACACATGGAACAATTACCGAGTTCACGAAGATTGGTTGCAAAGGTACAGCGAAAATGCGGCTACTTTTATGGATTATGGGACGCGCGAAAGGCCTTTTTCAGAAAGCTCGGCGAGATACTCGTTCCAGTATCTTTCGCGACTGCGGCCGAGTTCAAAAAGATAGTCCCAGCTGAAAATTCCGGTCGAGTGCATGTCGTCGAAGGCCAGCCGCACCGCGTAATTGCCGATCGGATGCAAGTCGAGGATTTGAACATTCTGCTTGCCGCCGACCGTGCGCCGTTCGCTCGGCGAATGGCCCTGCACCTCCGCACTCGGACTGCGTACGCGCAAGTACTCCGCCGCAAGATCGAAGCGCTCGCCGGTTTCGTAACTTACGGTGAGGGTCTTGCGATCCTTGTGCAGGCGCAATTCGGTCGGCCAAGGCATGCCCGCAGGCGTACTCGTCATTGATCTAGCGTGATGTGGCCGTCGGCGATCACTTTCTTCCACTTGTCGGATTCGCTTTTGGTGAAAGCCGCACCATCGGCGAGGCTGGTCGGCACCGCCGTCAGGCCGAATTTGGCGAAGGCCGCGACCAATTCGGGATCCCGCAACGCCTTCTGCACGCCTGCGTTCAGTTTATTGAGTATGTCCGTAGGCGTACCGGACCTGACATAAAGGCTGAGCCAAACATCAACATCGTAGCCAGGCAACCCGGACTCGGCCAAGGTCGGCAAGTCGGGATAAACCGTTGAACGCTTCAGCATCGTCGTCGCCAGCGGGAGAACCCGATTGTCGCTCGTGAAGGGAAGCGCGCCCGGAATACTCGAAAACGCCAACTGGACTTTGTTGCTCATCAGGTCGGGATACGAACCGCCGATGCCTTTGTACGGCACGTGTTCGGCCTGGATGCCCGTGCCCAACTCCCACAAGACAGCGGCCAAATGCGGCGCAGTGCCTACGCCGGCCGACGCGTAATTGAGTTTGCCCGGATTAGCTTTGCCGTAAGTGACAAGTTCGGCATAGGTCTTGACGCCGAGCTGGGGCGATACCACCAGCACCTCCGGAGACGAGCTGACGCGGGACAGCGTGACCAGATCGGTGAACACGTTGTAAGGCATCGATTTCTGGAGTATCGGGTTGATGATAATGGCCGGGTCCATAATAGCCATCTCGTAACCATCGGCCGCCGAGTAAGCGACGTAATCGACGCCGACGATTCCCCCGGCCCCTGGCTTGTTGTCCACCACGACAGTCTGTCCAAGAGCTTTGCCAAGCGCTTGTCCGACCGTGCGGCCGGCAAAGTCGGTGATGCCGCCGGGTCCATAGGGAACGATCAGATGCAACGGCCGATCCGGGAAATCCTGCGCGAAGGAGGCAGAGCCCAGCGTAAGTGACAGTCCAAGAAAAATACTTGCAACGGCGATCGGTCGTTTCATCTTTTTCTCCATACCGGACGTTAGTTTGCGCCGGTGAGACCATCAGGTCAAAAGCTCACTAGTGTCCGATTCCAAAGTTCGCATCATTGTGCGGTACTCCCGTTTGCGAACTTTGGAATCAAAAGGACACTAGCAACTTATTGATCTAGTGGGGCTTTGGTTCAGAAGTCCGCATTTCGGACTCGCGGCAAGAATGATGCGGACTTCTGAACCGCCACACTAGGTCGCACCCTTGTTAATCAGGGCAACGAGTTCATGAGGCGTGATTGGCATCTGGGCGACGTGCACACCGAAAGGCACAAGCGCATCCTCGATCGCCGAAATCAGCGCGGCGGCAGCCGGGATGGTGCCAAGCTCGCCGATGCCCTTCACGCCCAACGGATTATGCGGCGACGGTGTCTCCTTGTAGAGCGTCTCGAACCGCGGCAGGTCGGTCGATGTCGGCAGCAGATAATCGGCGAACGTGGTGGTCACGGGCTGGCCGGACTCATCATAGCCCATCCATTCCAGCAGGGCATTGCCGACACCGTGAGCAATGCCACCGTGAATCTGGCCCTCGACGATGACCGGATTGACGCGGCGGCCGGAGTCCTGGATCGCCGCGTAGCGCAGGATGGTGACCGCGCCGGTTTCAATGTCGACTTCAACCTCGACGACATGGCAGGCATTGGCATAAGCGAGCTTGTCGATCCGGTAGGTGGCGGAGGCTTCCAGGCCGGGCTCGATCCCCGGCGGGAAGCTGTAACCCGGCGCGCCTTTCAGCATCCGTGACAGGTCACCGAGCTTTACCGCGAGCTGTGGCGCGCCGACCACGCGTACCGCGCCATCGGCGAGTTCAAGATCTTCCTCCGCGGCTTCGAGCACGTGGCTGGCAAGCTTTCGCGCCTTGGCGGCCACCGCGCCGGCGGCAACATGGACCGAGGATCCGGCGGTTACAGTCTGTCGGCTGGAAAACCCGCCAAGGCCGAGCGGCGCGGCAGCGGTGTCGCCGGAGATGACGACCACATCCTGCGCGCGCACGCCGAACGACTCGGCGCAGATTTGCGCGAGCGCCGTGGCCAGCCCCTGCCCCATGGCGGCGGCGCCGGTCGTCACCGTGATGCGACCGGTCGGCGACACGCTCACGCCACCAAACTCGAACGGGCCGCGGCCAGTGCCCTTGACGCCGTGGGCGATGCCGATGCCGACGTAGCGGCCTTGCTCGCGGGCTTGCGCCTGCCGGCGCGGGAAATCCTCCCAGCCCATCGCACTCAATATCTCGTGCTGGCAGCCGGGATAGTCGCCGCTGTCGTATTGCACCTGCTCGCCGGCGCGCGTCTTCAGCGGTTTCAGATACGGCATCTTCTCCGCTGGAATGAGGTTGCGGCGGCGGAGCTCGGCACGATCAAGACCGAGCGTGCGCGCCAACCGGTCGAGCAGCCGCTCCATGGCGAAGGCGGCTTGGGGATACCCGGCGCCGCGCACCGACGACACCGGTGCCTTGTTGGTGTGAGTGACCATCACCTCCATCGACAGCGCCGCAACCATGTAGGGACCGGTGAGCGTCGTGGCGGAGTTGTAAGGCAGGTTCACGTCCTGCAGAGCATACGCGCCGAGATCGTGGACCAGTTTGCCGCGCACGCCGCGGACGCGGCCGTCGGCGTCGGCGGCAATCTCGATCGACCAATACTGATCGCGCTCCTGCGCAGCGTTGGTGAAGTGCTCGCGCCGGTCCTCGATCCATTTGACCGAACGGCGCAGCAAGGTCGCCGCGGCGACGACGGCGACGTCCTCGGGATAGACGCACAGCTTCGGCCCGAAACCGCCGCCGACGTCGGGCGTCGCCACGCGCAGCCGGCTCTCGTCGAGTTCGATATAGTCGGCAAGCGCGGTGCGCAGGTCGTGCGGCTTCTGAGTCGAGGCCCACACTGTCGTCTCGCGATCGGAGATTTGCACCAGGATGCCCCGGCATTCGATCGAATGCGCGGCGCCGCGATGGATCCACAGATCTTCGTGAACGATATGCGCAGCCTTGGCGAACGCGATCTCGCTATCGCCGAAGCCAACTGTGTAGGCGATGACTTTGTTGGACGAAAGCTCGCGGCGCACCGGCGGTCCGCGCTCTGCGGTTCGGCAGTCGGTGGCCGCCCGCAGAATCTCATAATCAACGGCGACCAGCGCCGCGGCGTCCTCGGCGGCGTAACGATCACTGGCAACGACGATGGCGACTGGCTCGCCGACAAACGACACTTCGCCATCGGCGAGCGCGAACAGCCAGCTTTGATCGAGCTTCGTTCCCGAGTTCGAAATCCGGATCATTCGGCGCTGCCTGAGCACCGGGGCAAGATCGTCAAGCGAAAGGATGGCGACAACGCCGGGCAGCTCGCGCGTGGCGCTTGCATCAATGGCGCGGATGAGTGCGTGGGGGTGCGGACTGCGTACGAAAGCCGCGTGGAGCACGCCAGGCGAGGCAATGTCATCGACAAAGCGCGCGCCGCCGGTCAGCAGTGCATAGTCCTCAAGGCGTGGAACACGAGCCCCGATCCGGTCGCTCACTGGCCCTCGCTCGCAATCGCTTTCTTCGCCCGATCAATGACCTCTTTCGGCGTGCTGTAAACGTCCGCCAGCAAAGCGTCGATTTTTGCGGCGCTGACCGGGCGCACATCGAAATTGAGCTTCTGTGCTTCAGCGAGGAAGTCGGGATCGTTCACTGTTCCGTCGAAAGCTGCAAGCAGCGCCGCCTTGCGGTCTGGCGGCGTTTCCGGTGGCGCCGCAAACGGCCGCGCCATCGCCTCGGTCACCAGCATCAGTTTCAGAATCTGAAGCTGCTCCGGTGTCTTCGCCAGATCGGTCGCGAGCGGCGTGGAAGGCAATGCCGGCTCTTTCTGAAGTGCTGCCTGCACGATGAAGTTGACCAAATGACCGGTCAGCCATTGCGGATGCTGTGTCTTGATTGTGCTCCAAGAAAGGCCGCAGAGGCCATCCACCTCGCCGCGTTCCATAGCTAGCACGATGTCGTTCGTGCCCGGGTACCCGGTGACAAGCTGAGCCTTGGCGCCAAAAACGTTCCGGTACATTGATAGCCAGCTATCAGGCTCGCCGCCGACACCCTCGCCGCCGAACTTCGACGGCGTGTTGATGAAATCGTCCCAATTCTTGACCGGCGATGCAGACGAACTCACGCAAATCGTATTGTCGTCTGTCACGCTGCCAAGCCAGGTAAATTTCCGGCTGTCGAATTGCGCCTTGTCGACAAGGGGCGAGATGCTGATGCTGCGCGAGAATGTGCCGAATATCGAGCCGTCTTTCGGTGCAACCGTGTAAATGTAATTTGCCGCTCGGAGGCTGCCGGCACCTGCCATCTGCTGCGGCACAACGGTCGGACCGCCCGGCAGATGCTTGCCTAAAAAACGCGCCAGGAGCCGCGCATAAGCATCGTAGCCGCCGCCTGCGCTGAACCCGATGACGAGTGAGACGTTCGTCCTTTTGTAGAAATCAGCGACGTCGTCTGCGGCCGCAATGCCACCAAACGCGATCAGCGTCGCCAGACAGCAGAGAGTCGACAGCGATCGCCTGGTTCGCCTCATGACTTTTTGTCGGAGCGCCCGGCCAACTGCTGCCAGAGCACGCGGGCGCCAAGCGAAACCCCGGCGATCGGCTTGGCTGGTTCAGGCAATGGCGCATCCGCCGGCGGAGCGGCGTTATCAGCCGCGGCGGGGGCGGTCACCGGCTGCTGCTCCAGTTGCGTTCGCAAGTTCTTGGCGAATTGATTGATGATCTGTGCCGCCGTCGCCTGGATCATGCCGACGCCACGGCCATATTGCGCCACCGCGCCCGACAACATCAGATCGGTGTGGATAAGCACCCGCGAGCCGGCTTCGGCCGGCTCAATGCGAAACGCTGCCGTGGCATTGGCGGAGCCGCGGCCCTTATCGTCGCTGCCCTGCGCTTTGACGCGCGCGCTGTGGTTGGCATCGTCGACGTTCTCGAACGACACGTTGCCGGCAAAGGCCAGCGCTACCGGCCCGAGCCGAACCGCGATCTTGCCGCGAAAGTGTTGCGGATCGATGATTTCGGTCAGAGCAGCACCCGGCATGCACGGCGCAACGCGCCGGATATCCATCAGCACAGTCCAAGCCTGCGCAGGCGACAGCGGCACATCAAACGAATTGTCGAATTCCATTTACCGCTCCGCGTACTGCATGAACCTGAATGTGCTAACCATGATAGCCAACCATTTCCGACGAACCGATTTTCTGCCAGACCCAGCGCGCGGCCGCGAGCAAGTGGTCGTCTTCGTAACGCTGCGCCACAAGCTGAATGCCGACTGGAAGATTATTCGGGCCGCGATGGGTCGGTAGTGTGATCGACGGCGTATGCAGTGCGGTCCAGATCGCCTGCATGCTCGGATCGCCGGTGAATTCGAGTCCTTTTGGCGCTTCGCCAAACACGCACGGCACCAGCAGTACGTCAACTTTCTCGAATACCGAACCCAGCAGCGCGCGGCATTCATCGAGCCGGCGGAAGGCCGCGATATATTCTTCACGCGAGGTCTTTTCACCGCCTTCGCAGTAGCGGCGCATTTGCGGCGACAGCGCGTCACGGCGATTGTCCCACAGAAACGCCATGCAGGCCGCGCGCTCAACGAAATTGACCGTACCGCGCGCGAGACCGTGCATTCCTTCAAACGCATCGGGCAGCTTGATCTCCTGCACGGCGGCGCCAGCCTTACCCAGCGCAGCAGCGGCACTTTCAACCGCGGCTTTGCTTTCCGGCTGGGCGTTGTCCCAGACCGCGGTCCGGCAGAAACCGATCCGCGGCGCACGATCTATTTTGCGCGGCGGCGCCGGCGTCTGCATGCGCAGCACGTCTGTCATAAGCTCAATGTCATCGAGCGAGCGGGCGTGGACACCGACGGTGTCAATGCTTTCCGCCGCCGGCCACACGCCCATTTTGTTGAAGGTGTTGTAGGTCGGCTTGAAGCCGAAGATTCCGCAATAGGAGCTCGGCCGCAGCACCGATCCGCCGGTTTGGGTGCCGAGCGCCGCATGTACCATGTGATCGGCCACAGCCGCGGCAGAACCGCTCGACGAACCGCCCGGTGTATGCGCGGGGTTATACGGATTGGTGGTGACGCCCGGCGCCATGCCGGCGAACTCACAGGTCACGGTCTTGCCGAGGATTATCGCACCAGCGCGGCGCAGCAGCGCAACACACGATGCATCCGCCGACGGCCGGTTGCCGCGATAGATCGGCGAGCCCATCTCGGTCGGCATATCGAAAGTATCGATAATGTCCTTGATGCCGACCGGCACGCCGTGCAGCGGACCACGCTTCGTGCCTCGATCGAGCGCATGGGCCTGCGCCAATGCAAGCTCCGGATTGAAATTGACCCAGGCCTTGACCACGCTGTCGCGGGCCTCGATGTGCGCAAGACAATCGCGCACCACGGCTTCACAGGTCACTTCGCCTGCCGCAACCTTGTGCGCAACCTCGGCGGCGCCAAGCTCGTTAAGCGGACGTTTGACCTTGGCGTCCATGGTCAGTTTTTGCCGGCGCGGCCAGCCGACGTTCCGGCGATCTTGCCAAACACAGTACCGGCCATCAGACCCGATCCGCCGGGATAGTTAAAGTAAAACAGACCGCCGACCAGTTCGCCCGCCGCATAGAGACCGCGGATTGGCTGGTAATCGGTGTTGAGCACTTCGCCGTCGGTATTGATGCGAAGTCCGCCGAACGTAAAGGTGACGCCACAGGTAACCGCGTAACCTTCGAACGGCGGCGTATCGACCGTATTCGCCCAGTTGCTCTTGTTGATGGCGAGACCGGTCGTGCCGCGCCCATCCTTGACGTTCGGATTGAACGGCACGTCGGCTTTCACGGCCGCGTTGTATTCCTTGATGGTTTTCAGGAACTCTGCGGCATTTACGCCCTCAAGCTTTTGCGCGAACTCTTCGAGCGTGTTCGCCGTCACCTTGGTGATCTGCCGAATGCGATATTCGTCGCGCTGCAGGTGCTTGGTCTTTTGATCGAAGATCTGCCAGGCGAACTGTCCCGGCTGCTCCAGCACAACGCGTCCATACTTCGCGTAAGTGTAGTTGCGGAAGTCAGCTCCTTCGTCAACGAAGCGCTTGCCGGTCGCATTGATCAACACGCAGAACGGATAGGAGTGCTTCTGGAACTGATCGCCGACGGCGAGATCGCCGAATTCCGGCGCATTCATTTCCCACTGCACGGCGTGACAGCCGGACCAGTTGCCGCGCGGCACAGCACCGATATCAAGTCCCATGCGGATGCCGTCGCCGATATTATAACGGCTGCCGCGCACCTTCGCGAGATCCCAGCCCGGACCGAGGTAACGCGTGCGCCATTCCGGATTGGCCTCGAAGCCGCCGCAGGCCAGGATCACGGACTTTGCCCGCAGCTCGCGCACTTCGCCATCCTGGCGGACGCGGACACCTTCGACCCGATTACCG
>Ga0302325_10014475_pt1 | contig 16791 bp, 18 predicted proteins | sample Palsa_T0_2_FD_201948 | JGI IMG/M metagenome (GOLD analysis project Ga0302325, IMG submission 201948) | Peat permafrost microbial communities from Stordalen Mire near Abisko, Sweden - Palsa_T0_2 | ecosystem: Environmental > Terrestrial > Soil > Palsa > Peat permafrost | place: Sweden: Abisko... | reverse complement strand
AGGATTGCCTTGAGCGGCGGGACGATCGTCACATGGTTCGAGAACACCCGGAAGTTGCGGATCCCGCGGTCTCGGGCTTGGAGCAGAGTCAGTGCGGTGGAAGGGGCGGTCGTCTCGAAACCAACGGCGAAGAAGACCACTTCGCGCCCCGGGTTGTCGGCCGCTACCCGCAACGCGTCCAGGGGCGAATAGACAAACCGTATATCTGCGCCCTCGGCCTTCGCTTTGAGCAGGTTGCCCTGGCTGCCGGGAACCCGCATCATGTCGCCAAAAGAGGTGAAAATAACACCTGGCTGCCTCGCCACCCACATCGCGTCGTCGACCCGGCCCATTGGGATGACGCACACCGGGCAGCCCGGGCCGTGTACCAGCTCGATGGACGGCGGCAGCACATGCTCGATGCCGTGGCGGTAAATGGTGTGCGTGTGACCACCGCACACCTCCATAAACTTGAAATGGTCGTCACCGGCCAGCGCGGTGATCTGGGCCACCAGCGCACGCGCCGCGGTCGGGTCGCGATATTCGTCTACGAAACGCATGGTCTCAGCACCTACGCGACCGGGCTGATCTTGGACAGGCGGAACGCTTCGAGCTCGTCGCCGAACGCCTGCCCCATCATCTTGAGGGACTCCAGGGCAAGGCTGGCTTCTTCCTCGTCGATCTTCGACATGGCGAACCCGACATGGATAAGCACCCAGTCGCCCGGCTGGAGGTGTTCATCTTCTAGCAGCCCGATGTTGACAACGCGCGTCACGCCGGAGACGTCGACGCGCGCCAGATGCTCGTGGCCGGTGGACAACTCCACCAACTGGCCCGGGATCCCGAGGCACATTTACATTTTTCCTTTCAGCCTCGGTACTCGATCGACTCGAGTACCAGTTCGTCGCCGCCCACTAATGCAATATCTACGGCCCCGCATACTGGGCAGGCTAAGGGCATCTCGTCGCCTTCCCAGGTGTCGTGGCAAGAACCGCAGCGAGCTCTTACCGGGAGGAGAACCAGCTCCGCGGCAGCCCCTTCGGCGACCGTGCCCTGGGTGGCGACAGCAAACGACAATTCGAAAGCGTCCTCATGGACGTGGTGCAACCGCCCAACCCGAACCCGGACGTTGGCCACGGCACGCTCACCGGCGCGTCGCTCTATGGCGTCGACGATCGAACTGCACAGCCCTAGCTCGTGCACTCAGGCCTCCTTTACGGCGACGATCTCAACACGCACGTCGACCTCCGGCTCGACCCGGAGCATCAGGACCCGAGGCGGCTCCATCCCAAAGTCCCTGATGTCGAAGCGGGATTTCCCGGCAAGCTCGATGGTCTGGTCGTCGATGGCGTGGACGGTCATCTCGTCCTCATAACTGTGGGCCACACCTCGGAAGCTGATGTCGCCCCGGACCCTGTAGCTGCCATCGTCACCCGATCGTTCCATCTTTTCCAGGGAACCGTCGATGGTCGGGTAGCGCTTTGCGTCAATCCGCTTCTGCATTTCGCGATCTTCGAGGCGGTTCCCGGACGAAAGTCGGCCCACTGACAAGGAAAGCTGGCCGGTGGGGCTCGCGCTCAGATCAATAGCGCCGTCTGGCGCCATCTCCATCTCCACGAACCCTTCGAGGCCGTCGGTGCTCGAGTGGACCGGGTGCACGTTCGACTGGGCGTCGATCCACACGTGCGAGCGCTGGGGCACAATCCTGTAGCGAGGCACCGCCCTATTACATCGCCCGCATCTTGAGGTACCTGGCGAGGTCGGGCAGCGACTTCACAACCAAGATGGCGACCAACGCGACCAACAGGGTGAAGACGAAACGGAGGATCATTTTCTTGTTCCCTTTCCGACTGGTTCGGTGATTACAGCAACGGGTGCTGGTTGGGGAATTTCACCAAAGTGCTCCGCTTGGACCTGGCCATCAGCGAGCTGGCGGCACAGTTCCATGGCACTTTCAACGGCCGAGGCTACGGGCGGGCTCAGGCCGATGCCCTCGTCGAGGCTGGCCGGCTGGCAGCCCACGATGTAGATCTCCTCAACGCTGCCGCCCAGCCGGGAGAGGGTGGCAAGGACGACGTCGGGGCTCATGCTGTGGGCGTCGACGACGGGGAGGTCCTCATCGGGGCCAGGTACTCCTGCGGCCGCGGGTTGTATGACGGCCAAGGTGCCGGGCGGCTCGCCCATCGGCACGGCGTCGACCAGGACCAGCCGGTCATAACCGTCGAGAAGCTCGTAAGCCAGGTGCACACCGCGCACGCCGAAGTCGGCCACGCGGACGCCAGGAGGCATCGGCACGGCCGCCAAGCGGCTCGCTACTTCGACGCCGAAGCCGTCGTCGCTCAGAAAAATATTGCCGATGCCGGCAACAAGCACTCCCGGGCTCATCCCGCTGCGTCCTGTTCCGAGAGCGGCTCTACTTCGTCCGGGTAGAAGAAGAGGTACCGGCCCTGCCAGTTCAGCTCATCGCTCGCAGCGTCGTCGACGCTGACGGCCACGTGCTCCGCGCCGTCGACATCGGTGAAGATCCCTGCAACAGTGGCTGTGAGGGAGTCGAGGAACAGGTCTTGCGCGTCCGAGCGGTGCGACGGGTGCAGGCGGACACGGCTCCCTTTGCTCACCTTGGAACCCGCAATTACGACAGTCGTCTCCCAGGGGTCGAAGGACGCGTCTGCTACAGGGTCCCACCACGGGACCGTCAGCGGTGGCTCCTCCACCGGCGCCACCGTACCCAGTGAGCGGACAGCGCCGTGCAGCCGGTCCCAGATCTCGGGGGCGAAGCTGTCTACGCGGTCGATGATGGCCGCGGCCCTTGGGTCAGTACCACGCGCTTCGCACCGCTCCTCGTCGGTCAAAGTCAATACCCGTAGGGCCAGGATCTCGTCGATCTCGGTGCCGTCGTAGAGGTCCCCTGGGCTCTCCGGGGCCACTTCGGGGTGGTCGTAGAGGATGATCGGCGAGGACAGCATGATGTCATCGTCCCCGACCAAAACAGGGAACGCCCCGTCGTTTTCGCAACTGCCCACAGCATCGCGGGCACCGGCCGGCGGGTCTAGAAGGGAAACGAAACGGCCCTTGTCGACGGCCAGCATGGTGTGGACCGCCACCAGGGACCGGTCCATCACGCTTTCGCGCCGCGCACTCGTCCCGGCCCACGTGGTGGTGTTCTCGATCGTTACCGTCACCTTGACCAATGGCCCGTCGCCGTTCGCCTCGGTCGCAGTGACGACCACCCGCCCCTGGACCGGTTCCCAGTGGCGGACCAGCTGCCCGACTACAGCGCCGTCGGCGCGGCGGAGCAACTCGGGCTCGGTCCCGCCACTCCAGCCGAAAGTCGCTACGTAACCCCGTTGGCCCAGCCGCTCGAGCGGTCGCTGCGGGAGGTCCACAACCCGGTCGACCGCCTCGTCCCACGTGACGTAGCGCGTGCCGTCGACCTCGAGCTGGTCGACACGGACGAACCCACCCAGGCCATCGGACGCCTCCACAAATCGGTGTTGCACCTGAAGGCAACGTGCCCGCACGCGCAACATCGTCGCCACCTCCGGTCGCACCAGGCATTCGGTGCGCAGCGACGAGCGCTCGGAACCGTCGGTTTCGCTGAACGCCCAGGGGACCAGCACGCCGAACTGCCATCGAAGCTGGTTCTTGGCCGACGACGCCCGGTACGGGTACAGCACGTACCCCTCGTAAAGGACGGCTTCGGCGATCGCCCGCGCGCTATCGAAGCGGTCCGCGCTGTCGTGTTTGTCCGCTCGGCTCTTCATCTGCCCGCTCACTGGCCGGCCTCCTTCAAGAGGCGTTCGAGGGCCTGGTCCCAAGTGGGCAGGGCACGCGATGCTTTGAAGCGCTGCAGGGCGTCGAGGGTGTCGCGACCTACCCGCAGCCACCCGCTACTCGGGAAGTACAGGTCCATCACCGCTCGCCAAACCTGGACGGGCAACCGATAGGACGCCTCCTGGTCCCAGCCCACCGGTTCGGCCGAGAACCCCGAGATCCCCGGGACGAAAACTGTGCCAGAGAAAAGCAAGAGCAGGGGGATCTCCCCCCCGGCGAGAGCATGCATGTACTTCGCCCCGGTCACCTCGAAGTCATAGGTGCATGCGACCGGCAGGTCGAACTCAGTGGACGCCGCGAACCCCGGCAACACCGTCGGTACGTGCGCCCAAAGGAACGGGCGGAGTGAGTCGCCCCACTGCGGCGCCTCCCCGAACAGCTCATAGAGCCGCTCTTCCTCCTCGGCGCTGTAGCGCCGGCGCTGCGGCTCGATACGGATCTGGCAGCGCAGAGCGAGCGCATGGACGTCGCCCCCACCGGTCTCAGACACGCGCAGCCGCAACATCAAGGTCGGCACAGCGGCGTGCGGCTCCGGTCGGGCGCCCATCACTTCGAAAGCCAGGTGGGTCATCGGGCCGTGACCCCGCAGCGGGCGCGCACCGTGGCGAAGAACCTGTCCAGTTGTTCGTGGGCTTCGCTCCCCCCATCGAAACCTCGCCACAATCGGCGGAGATGCCCGACCAGCTCGTAACACACGTCGACCGGTACCAGGTAACACTCCGCTTCTCCGCGTTCCGCCCGCACCAGGAACGCCTCGACGTCCGGTTGCAGAGTCCCCAGCTCCGGGTTTGCCGCAACTATCTCCGCCCACGTCTCCAACGCGAGCTCGGATTCCGTGGCGCCTGCCGGACTGGGGTAAAACGCTGCCACACGGCCAAGTTCCGAGTTGAGGAAAAGGAACGCCACACTGACCGGGATCTGCATCGCATCCCACTGGGCCCGCGAAAGCTGGAAGCTCGGGAACGCCACGTAGCGGTCCGGTACCGCCCGGTAATGGCCGCCACCCGAGCCCTCCGACACGAACAATAGGTAGCACCCCCGGCAGGCGCACATCAGGTTGCGCGCCTTGGTGTCGACGAGGTGGCGGTGATCGTCGCCGATGCCGTCTCCGCACAACTCGCAGCGCTCGCCGGGGCGGGGGACCTGCTTGGGCCGAGTGCGACGGATCCGTCGCAACACAGCCAAAGGGTCATCCGTCAACGGCTGACCATTTCGCTCGGGCATTCCTCGTAAACCGGCTTGGTGCTTAGCAGCACCGGGACACCGGGGACGGGCCGAGCCGGCTCGTCGACGTCGATGCAGACGATTTCCGGAGCGGCCTCGACAATCGCCCGTTCGACAGCTGTCTGGAGCGTAACTGCGGATGAGGGGCAGCCGTCGCAACTACCATGCAGGCGCAGCCTGACCGCCCCGGCCGCCTCGTCGAGCTCGAGGAGCTCCACATCGCCGCCGTGAGACGACAACAGGGGCCGGACCTTGGCCAACGCGGCCTCAACCCGCTGGGCGAGGGACTCGGGATGGAGCCCGTGGACCAGCAGCAGGCTTGCGACCAGGTCGTCGGCCACCAGGGCGTCGACCAGGCTCGGGGAGCTGGCACCGGCCAGCTCTACGACGCGGGCCAAGCCTGCGCCGTAGAGGTCCGTCACGAGACGCAGCAGTTCCTCGGCCCGGGCGCAGGTGCGGGGCTCGGCCGACTCTCGCAGCTGTTCTAACAGTTGCTCGATACGGTCGCCGGTGGCGCGGAGGTTCTGTGGTGCCGGCATCGGGCCTGCGTTCAGTCGGCCAGTTCGGGGTTTGCTACCTGGGTCGGCGAATGGAGCCTCTTCAGCACCTTGCCCTTCCCCAGGTACATGTGGACCCCGCAAGGCAGGCACGGGTCGAAGCTCCGGACCGACCGCATGATGTCGATCCCCTTGAAATGCTCCAGGTCGTTCTCCTCGAAGATCGGGGAGTCGATCACGGCGTCCTCGTACGGCCCGGGCGTGCCGTAGACATCGCGCGGGTTGGCGTTCCAGGGGGTCGGCGGGTACGGGTGGTAATTGGCGATCTTTCCGCCCTTAATGACCATGTGGTGGGACAGGACGCCACGCACCGCTTCGGTGAAGCCGCAACCGATCCCCTCATCGGGTACTTCGAACGGCTCCCACGTCTTGGTCTTCCCTGCGCGCACGTCGGCCAGGGCCTTCTCGATGAAGTCGAGGGCGGCGGCCGCAGCGTACGCCTGGAAGTACGTCCGGGCGCGGTCGCGCTCGATGGTGTTGGACCATTGCGGGATCTTCCACTCGAGAGTCACTGCCGGCTTGAGCACGGTCTTAGGAAGGTTGATGACCACGCTGTTGCCAGTTGCTTTCAAATGGTCGGTATTCACGAGACCCGATAGGGCGGTGGACCAGAGACGGGCCAAAGGACCGCCGCCGGTATCGAGGGCAAGGTGGTCCTTGCCGTCGAACCAGCGGGGGGACATGACCCAGCTGTAGTTGCCGTCGAAATCCCGCTTCTGGGGCTGAGGGTTCGTGTGCTGGTTCCACGGGTGGCGGCGGTCGACCGCATTGCCGAGCGGGTCCCGGGTCACGAACATTTCCTGGTCTGCCCAGTCGTCGTAGAATGAGTGGCCGAGCAGGATCCGGATGCCAAGGTTGATCTTGACAAGGTCGTTGGTGACCAGCTTGCCGTCGACAACAACGCCGGGCGTTACCCCCATTGCCCGGCCCCACTTGGTCATGTCCTTGTAATCGAAGTTGCACACCTCGGGATCTTGGAACGCTCCCCAACACCCGAGCAGGATGCGGCGACGCCCGACCTCCTCGTAGCCGGGCAGTGCCTGGTAGAAGAAATCGAACAGGTCGTCGTGCATCGGCACGACCCGCTTCATGAACTCGACGTAACGCATCAGCCGGATGTAGTAGTCGGTGAAAAGCTGGATCGTGGCGGTAGTGCCAACCCCGCCCGGGTAGAGGGTCGAGGGGTGCACGTGACGACCCTCCATGAGGCAGAACATCTCACGTGTGTAACGGCTTACCTGGAGCGCCTCGCGATAGAACTCCCCCGAGAAAGGGTTGAGCGAGCGCATGATGTCGCCGATGGTCTTGTACCCGTGGTCGCCTGCGTGCGGGGACTCGGTACGGTTTGCCTGTTCAAGCACACCGGGATTGGTCTCGGCGACCATCTTCTCGCAGAAGTCCACGCCGACGAGGTTCTCCTGGAAGATGTTGTGGTCGAACATGAACTCGGCGGCCTCGCCCAGGTTGACGATCTGCTCGCCGAGCGCCGGGGGGCGCACTCCATAGGCCATGTTCTGCGCGTAGCAGGAGCACGTGGCATGGTTATCGCCGCAGATGCCGCAGATCCTGCTGGTGATGAAATGGGCGTCGCGGGGATCCTTGCCCTTCATGAAGATGCTGTAGCCCCGGAAGATCGACGAGGTGCTGTGGCACTCAGCGACTTTGCCCTTGCCGAAGTCGATCTTGGTGTAGATCCCCAGGCTGCCCACGATGCGGGTGATCGGGTCCCAGGCCATTTCCACCAAGCCCTTGGCGTCCTTTGTCGGTGCCTTGGTTGCCATTGCCCTACCTCCCAGTTCCCTTGTAGCCAGTCACTAGTTCCTTGCCTCGCACCCGCCACTTCGGCTCGCGCTCGAGGGTGTGCCAGGTGACCTCGCGCAGGGCCCTAATGGCTTTGCCGTAAGCGCCGCTGGCGGCGGTGGAAAGATGGGCACCGGGCGGCTCGTCCATGAAGGGCATGAACTTGTCCGGGAAGCCGGGCATGGTGCACCCGATGCAGATGCCGCCGACGTTGGGGCAACCGCCAACGCCATTGATCCAACCCCGCTTGGGCACGTTGCACTTCACCACCGGGCCCCAGCAGCCGAGCTTGACGATGCACTTGGGCGACCCGTACTCATCGGCGAAGTCGCCCTGCTCGTAATAGCCGGCCCGGTCGCAGCCCTGATGAACGGTTGCCCCGAACAACCACAGAGGCCGCAGGGAGTCGTCGAGGGGGATCATCGGCGCTTGGCCGGTGGCCTGGTAAAGCAGGTACAGGATGGTTTCCGAGAGGTTGTCGGGATGTGTCGGGCAACCGGGCACGCACACAATCGGGATGCCTGCCTTCGACTTCCAGTTCCAGCCCAGGTAGTCCGGCACTCCCATAGCCCCCGTCGGGTTGCCCGCCATGGCGTGAATACCGCCATAGCAGGCGCAGGTGCCCGCAGCGAGCACCACCAAGGCCTTTGGTGCCAGACGGTCCAACCATTCGCTGGTCGTCATGGGCTGGTCGGTGGCCGGGTTGTTGCCGAACCCGCACCAGTAGCCCTCCTTCTTGATGGCCTCGTTTGGTATCGAACCCTCGACTACCAGTACAAATGGGTCGAGCTCACCCCGGTCGGCTTTGAAGAACCACTCGATGAAGTCGTCTGCGCCGCCGACCGGGCCGCATTCGAAGTCGATCAGCGGCCAGTGGACGGCGATCTTGGGGAGCCCGGGCAGGGCTCCCAGGGCGATCTCCTCGATGCTGGGCTGCGTGGCCGCGGTCAGCGCCACTGAGTCCCCATCACAACTGAGACCGGCATTGATCCAAAGAACGTGGACGACTGTTTCGTCCGTTCGAGCGTCGGTAACCGTCAAGCCAGTTCCCCTCTCTCTGGGAGACAAGCGCCATGCGATCCTGTTCCGCGTCAACACTTACGCACGTGGTGCTGGGTGTAAATGAGTGTTTTTTACACTGCCGGCCAGCCGAGCTTGTGCGCCCTGGGAGCCGTTGACAGTTGCCGGCCACAGGGAGTATGAAAATGAGTAGGGAGGCGTATGGACGACGTCACGGCGGCAACGGCAGGCAAGATTTCCCGCTTCGAGCTAGCCCCTCCTCGCCGCTTCATCCTCCCCGCCGTCCTGCTCCTGCTGTCGGAGCAGCCCGGCTACGGCTACGAACTGCTGGCCCGCCTGGCCGACTTCCGCCTCGGCCACGTCGACCGACCAGCGGTCTACAGAGCGCTCGGCCGGCTGGAAGCCGATGGCATGGCGCGGTCGTCATCTCAGAACGGCACGGTTGGCCAGGCTCGGCGCGTCTACGAATTGACCCCGTTCGGGGAAGAGGTCCTCCGCGTATGGATGAGCGTTATCAAGGAGGAACATGACCAGCTCGGCCAGGTCCTGCGCCGCTACCAGGCCACCGGCACCACCAACGCCCTGCTGGCCGAGGTCGAGGGGGGCTGGGCGTCGGCCCTCAGCTCCGGCTGGTCGCCCGTGTCGTCCACCTTGGTCCCGCACCGCCGCCTGGTACCGGTAAGGACCGGACCGGTGGACGTAGGCCCCTATCCCGTCGGGCCACCGCCCACCGCCAGCCCCGACAGTGCCTCGGACGGTCCTCGCGAGTACCACCTGGTCCCCGACCGCTCCGTGCTACTGATCGAGGTCCGCTCGACGGTCGGGCCGCTCTCCTTCGGCGCCATCGGGATCACCGGCTCCGTCCGGGCCGTCGTCGTCGACGGCACCTTGCGTACCGAACCGCCGCCATCGGGGACCTTGGAGATCGACATGTCAGGGCTCAGCTCGGGCAACGGCCTTCATGACGCCGAGTTACTTCGTCGGATAGACGCCCGTCGTTTCCCCACGGCGACAGTCGAGCTCCGGAACTGCGCTGCGAGCGCGCCGGGCACCCGGTACCGTCTCGAGGGCGAGCTGACCTTCCACGGCGTAACAAGGCCCGCGCAAGGGACCGTCAACCTGGAAGTACTACCAGACGGTCGGCTGACCGTCACGGGAGAGCAGGTCTTCGACATCCGGGACTTTGCCATACCCTCGCCGACAATGCTCATGCTGCGGATTTACCCAGACGTCCGGGTACGGCTACACGTCGAGGCCGAATGAGAGGCGGCATGAGCCTTTTCGCGGCGCTGGCGATCGGGTACGTCGCGGGCGCAAAAACAGGCGGCAAGAACTTCGAGGAGCTGACCCGGTCACTGAGAGCCTTGAAACAGACCGACGAGTTCGCTGAGGTCATTTCGGCGGCCCGCGCCGAGGTCGCCGCAATGCTACGGAGAACAGCATCGCTGGTCGACCGGGAACCGGCTCGGCCCACGGCTACAGGGGACCTTGTGGCCCGGGTCAGGTACCTGGTGGGCGACGGCTGACCTAGGCGCCCTCGTGGTCGGTAACATCATGCCCAATCCCGCGTAAGCCCATCGCTGTCCCTGCGGAACCCAAGGTGGGCTGGGCGCGCACCTGCACGACCCGGACGTGCCCGTCCGGGCGCACAACCCGGTAGGTGCCCTCGAAGGGGTGGCCCGTGGCAACCGAGTGGCTCATGGCGGTGCGCACGCGCTCGCGGTCCCCGGCTTCGACCAGTCCGAGGTAGGACTCGAAGGTGCCTTCGAACTGGAGCGGCTCGACCCCGTGCACCCGGTAGAACTCGGCGCTCAACTGCACGGCGCCGGTCCGCACGTCCCAGAGCCAACTCCCGACGTGGGCGAGGGCTTCGCCTTCTTGCAACCGGGCCTCCACCTCAGCCAGGGTGGCCTGGGCGAGGCGCTGCTCGGTGATGTCGCGCGCGATCACCAGGGAGCCGACCGGCGAGCCGCCAGCATCAACGAGCAGGCACATCGACAGTGACAGGGGCGCCGGCATGCCGTCTGGCCGTACCACCTCGGTTTCGAAATGCCTAATCGGATCGCCTGCAACCACGATAGCGATCACGGTCTCCATCTCATGGCGCAGGTGGGGAGCGAACAGCGCGCTGAAAGAGGTGCCGAGGACGTCACCCGCCTGAGAACCGAAGAGGCGCTCGGCGGTCGCGCTCCAGGCGGTCACCCGCCCGGCGATGTCGCAGGTGAATATGGCGTCGTCGGACATATCGACAACTGCTTGCAAGAGGGCAAGGGGTGGGAAGTCACTGACTGCTGCCCGCCGGTCTGCGCTGCTAAGTGCACCCATTGCCCCTCCGTAATTATCCGGACATTCGGGGTCGGCGTAATGGCACCCTGACCGGCTGTCACCGCAGCATAGGCGTACCCACATTTCTCAGGAAAAACCCAGCTTGCTGCAAGCTGACCCGGAGGCGCGTACCTGAGACTAGGTCCATGATCTCCCTGATCAGGTCTAACGTCGCGGCCGTGCCGAGCACCGCCTGCCGCAGAGGGGCACTGCCCCGGTGACGCTCAGGGCGCGCCTGGTCGCAGGCCTGGTCGTATTGATGACCCTTGGCCTGGCGATCTTCGGGGTCACCATGTACGAGCTGTACTCCAGGTCGCAGTACGACCAGCTGACCTCCGAACTGCAGAGCTCGGTGCCCCTGGTGACCCGCGAGCTCTCCAGGGCCGCAGGGGTCTACCTGCCGGTCGGCGGCCAGGGGGGGGACTCGGGAAATAACGGCACCGGCTCAAACACCGGGGCGGCACCGGGAGGGGCCGTGGAGGGAGGCCCACCGTCGGGAGGAGGCCCAGGCGGGCCGCAGGTGCTCGTCACGCCGGGCACCTACGGCGAGCTCGTAAACGAGTCGGGGAAAGTCCTGAGCTATGTGCCGCAGGTCAGCTCGTCGAGCCCCCAGCCTCGTCTTCCCGCCGCCCTGGTTTCGAAGGGCACCCTGGCACAGCTCGTCCACGTCGGCTCGCTCGAGGGCGGGACCGGATGGCTGGCCTACATCGGCGCCCGGCTGAGCAACGGTGACCGGGTGATCGTGGCCTTACCTTCCAGCCAGGTGACCAGTTCGCTGCACCACCTCATCGTCATCGAACTGTCGGGGGCGGTCGGGGTGCTCCTCGCGCTCTCCGCCGGTTCCGGGCTTGTCCTGAGACGCGGCCTGTCGCCGCTCGAGCGAATGGCAGACACGACAAAAGAGATTGCTGCCGGTGACCTCAGCCAGCGCGTGCAGGTGAGCTCGCCAGGTACCGAAGTCGGTCAACTCGCCGTTGCTTTCAACACCATGCTCGACGAAATCCAAGCCGCTTTCGCCGAGAGGGACGCCACTGAAGGCCGGCTCCGCCAGTTCCTCGCGGATGCTTCGCACGAGCTGCGCACGCCGCTTACCTCGATCCAGGGCTTCGCAGAACTGTTCCGCCTAGGCGCCGACAACGCTGGCATGAGCACAGAAACGATCATGAGGCGGATCGAAGAGGAATCTGCCCGGATGGAGGGGCTCGTCGAGGACCTCCTGCTCTTGGCGCGCCTCGACCAGGTGCGCCAGAGCGAACGCCGTCCTGTCGACTTGTCGGTCCTCGCCGCCGATGCTTGCAGCGACGCCACAGCGGCCGCCCCCGGCCGGCCAATTACCTTGAGCGCCCCCCATCCCGTGGTCGTCCTTGCCGACGAGGCCCACCTCCGCCAGGCGTTGGCAAACCTGCTCACCAACGCCCTGGCTCACACCCCGGCCGGGAGCCCCATCACGGTGGCGGCTCACCTCGAAGCTGGTGGGGCCGTCGTAGAAGTGCGCGACCATGGGCCAGGGCTGGACGGCGAGGCGCTCGCGCACGTCTTCGACCGCTTCTGGCAGAAGGACCCCGCACGTGCAGGCGCCGGGGCTGGGCTCGGGCTCGCAATCGTGGCTGCGGTAGCCGAGGAACACAATGGCTCTGTGACCGCCGGCAACGCCCCTGGAGGGGGCGCGGTCTTCACCATCCGCCTCCCGCTGGTGCCAAAGGCCCGATGAGGGTGCCTGAGGCGCCCGGCGCTCACTTGGCCTGAGTGCCTGCTGCCAACCGGAGGCTGTAGCCGACGCCGCGCACCGTGTGGATGAGAGGTGCCCCTTCTAAGTCGACCTTCTGTCGCAGGTAGCTGATGTAGGTCTCCAGGACACTGGCATTGCCAGAAAATGTGTACTGCCAAACGTGCTCGAGGATCTGGTCCCGAGTCAGCACTCTCCTCGCGTTCGCCAACAAATAGTGGAGAAGGTTGTACTCGGTGGGAGTCAGCTCGATCAGCCGGCCGGCGCGCCACACCTCGCGCGTGTCGAGGTCCATTTCCAGGTCTTCGAAGGACAGCCGGTTGGATCCCGGCCCGATGCCCGACGACCGGCGCAGCACCGCCTTGACGCGCTCGACGAGCTCTTCGATGCTGAACGGCTTGGTCATATAGTCGTCGCTGCCGAGGCGGAGGCCCTCGATCTTGTCTGCGGTCGTGTCACGGGCGGTCAGGAAAATGACAGGGATCCTCGTCCCGGACCTTTCCGTCTGGCGGAGCCGCTTGGTGACGTCAAAGCCATTGAGATCGGGCAGCATCACGTCGAGGACGACCAGGTCAGGGTGGTTTTCTTCGATCGCCGCGAGGGCCGCACGCCCAGACGATGCCCGTTCAACCTCAAAGCCGCTCATGGACAGCCCCATCGACAGGAGCTCTGTTATGTGCTCCTCGTCATCGACAACCAGTACCCGAGGAGCGCCCTCTGCCATCGGTACCTCCCGAGACAATCCTACGCCGGGACCGGTTCCCAGCCGGCGCTGCCGCAATTCGGAGGGAACGCCAAGCCTTGCTGACGATCATCGACTACATGGCTATCACGACGCTCCAGCGGGGAACCGAAGATCACTCCCCTACTGACTTAGGTACCGCGCCCACCGAGACCGACCTCGAACCGCGCCCTCATCGCCGGCGCCCGGCACAGGCGCTCCGTTCCCTCGCCCGTGGCCGGGCCGGTGACCCCGCATGGGTAAGGCCGGCGTTGCTCGTCCTGCTGGCCGTTACAGCAACGCTCTACCTGTGGGACCTCGGCGCATCCGGATGGGCCAATAGCTTTTATTCGGCGGCTGTACAGGCCGGTACCAAAAGCTGGAAAGCCTTCTTTTTCGGCTCCTCCGACTCCTCCAACTTCATAACGGTGGACAAACCGCCCGCAGCGTTGTGGGTCATGGAGCTATCAGCTCGTATTTTCGGGCTTTCTTCCTGGAGCATCCTGGTCCCTCAGGCCCTCGAGGGGGTAGCCGCCGTCGCCGTCGTGTACGCGACCGTGCGCCGCTGGTCTTCGGCCGGGGCGGGCCTGCTGGCTGGGGCCGTGATGGCGCTCACCCCCGTGGCGGCTTTGATGTTCCGTTACAACAACCCGGACGCCCTGCTCGTTTTGCTCCTCTGCGGCGCCGCATACGCCACCACCCGTGCCATCGAAAAGGCCTCCACCCGCTGGCTTATCTTGGCCTTTGCCCTTGTGGGACTTGGCTTTATCACCAAGATGATGCAAGCGTTCTTGGTAGTGCCGGCGTTGGCGGGCGCCTACTTCCTGGCCGCGCCTACCACGCTCTGGCGGCGGGCCCGCCAGCTTGCTGCGGCAGGTGCCGCGATGATCGTTTCGGCGGGATGGTGGGTGGTCGTCGTTATGGCCGTACCTGCCGCCGACCGCCCCTACATCGGCGGTTCCCAGGACAACAGCCTATGGAACCTCATCTTCGGCTACAACGGCGTCGGCCGCCTTACGGGCAACGAGTCGGGCAGTGTCGGTGGCGGTACGGGCACGAGCGGCCGTTGGGGCCCCACCGGCCTGACCCGTCTCTTCGGCTCGGAGATGGGCAGCCAGATCTCCTGGCTTTTGCCGGCAGCACTGCTCCTGCTCGTCGTTGGCCTGGCGATGACCTGGAGGCGGGCCCGTACCGACCGCACACGCGCCGCGCTCGTCCTGTGGGGCGGGTGGCTCGTGGTTACCGGCCTGGTGTTCAGCCTCGCTCAAGGCATTATCCACCCCTACTACACCGTCGCCCTGGCCCCTGCCATAGCTGCCATCGTCGGGATAGGCACGTGGGCGCTCTGGTCCCGCCGTTCGGCCCTTTGGGCCAGGTTGGCAATGGGTGCGACCGTCGTGGCGACCTCGGTTTGGTCGGTGGTCCTCCTCGACCGGGTACCGACATGGCACCCTGAGCTGCGACCGGTCATCCTGGCCGCGGGCTGTTTGGCGGCATTACTGCTCGTTTTCTCTTCGTATATCGGGCACGCATCACGAGCCCGGGTCGCCCGGTACTTCGCGCTCGGCGTCGCGTGTGTAGCGGTGTTCGCCGCACCGGCCGCCTACACCCTGGCGACGGTGACGACGCCCTATTCGGGCGCGATCCCCTCAGCTGGGCCTGCTTCTGCTTCTGCCGCTGGTGGGCCCGGCGGGGGCTTCGGGCCGGGCCGGGCCGGCCAAGGCGGTGCCGGGGCTCAGCGCGGCCTACCTCGGGGCGGGCAGTTCTCCCCGGGTGGGACCGGCACAGGGCACACCGCTACGGTGCCGTCCTTCGCTGGTGGCGCACCTTCCGGCTTCGCGGCTGGTGGCGGGCCAGGAGGGGCAAGCGAGCGGGGTAGTCCGGGTGGCAACATCGGTGGCCTGCTCAATTCGAGCACGCCGAGCAAGGCGATCACCACCGCCCTCAAGGCGGACGCCTCGAAGTACACCTGGGTCGCCGCAGCTGTCGGGTCCAATGAGTCGGCGGGGTACCAGCTCGCCTCGGGCGAGCCCGTGATGGCCATCGGAGGCTTCAACGGGACCGACCCGGCCCCGTCTCTGGCTCAGTTCGAGAAGTACGTGAGCGAAGACAAGATCCATTATTTCATCGCCTCGGGTGGCGGCTTCGGAGGAGCGCCCAGCGGTACCAGTGGTACGAGTGACGACGCGTCCCTCATCACATCGTGGGTCGAAAGTCACTTCACAGCCAAGACTATTGGCGGTGTAACGGTCTACAACCTGACCGCGGGAACGAGGTAACCGGCCATGACCCTCACTGTAGGACCGTCGCTCAACCAGCTCACCGTCGACGTCGAGATAGTGGTGCCGGTGTACAACGAACAAGAAGCATTAGCAGCCTCCGTCCACCGGCTTCACCGCTATCTCACAGAGAAGTTCCCTCTTTCGTGGACCATCACGGTGGCCGACAACGCCAGCAACGACAACACCTGGGCCATCGCCTGCGAGCTTGCCAAGGAACTCGATTGCGTGCGAGCCCTCCACCTCGAGCAGAAAGGGCGGGGGCGCGCTCTACGAGAAGCATGGCTCCAAAGCAGCGCTTCGGTGGTCGCATATATGGATGTCGACCTTTCGACCGATCTCGATGCCTTTTTGCCGCTCGTGGCCCCACTGCTCACAGGCCACAGCGACGTGGCGATCGGTTCGAGGCTCGCGCCAGGTGCGAGAGTGGTGCGGGGGCCAAAGCGCGAGCTCATTTCCCGCACGTACAACGTCGTCCTGAGGGCTGCCTTGGGCAACCACTTTTCTGACGCACAGTGCGGCTTCAAAGCTCTCCGAGCCGAAGCTGCGCGCGAGTTGGTCCCAATGGTCGAAGACAACGGCTGGTTCTTCGACACAGAGCTGCTCGTGGTGGCAGAACGCAGTGGGGCCCGGATCCACGAAGTTGCCGTTGACTGGGTCGACGACCCGGGTTCCACGGTGAAGATCGTGAGCACCGCCAAGGACGACCTGAAAGGCATCGCCAGGATGATGTTCGAGCCGTCCGGCACCAAAGCGACGCCGCGGCCGTCAGGTCCGCCTGCCCTCCCGGCGCGCCCTGAACCGAGCCCTGCTGGGCAACTCGTGCATTTCGCAGGTGTGGGGCTCGTGAGCACGGTCAGCTTTGCCTTGCTGTTCGCACTCCTTTACGCCCCGCTCGGACCGGTAGGAGCCGACGTAATTGCTCTCGCCCTCTGTGCTTTCGGGAACCTGGCCGCCAACCGTCGCTTTACCTTCTCGGGAAGGGGCCCTGAAGGCCGGCGGCACTACTACTCGGTTGGGTTGTTCTTGGCATTACTGCCGATGGCGAGCACGCTCCTAGCTTTGGCGACTGTTTCTGCCGCCGGCATTTCGAGCCTGCTCGCGGACCTGTTGGTGTTGACGGCGGCCAACCTTTGCTCGAGCGTCGCCCGCTTCCGGTTCCTCAGCGGCTCGGTGGCTGGAGCCGGTGCCAAGAGCCGACGATGACGGGGAGCGGTCGCTTGTTGGCACGGCTGACCCGCTACGCCGCGGTCTCCGCCATATCGACAACCGTCACTCTCAGCCTGCTGGGGGTGCTGATCTACACCAGGGCCATGTCGGCCGGCT
>Ga0302325_10014471_pt1 | contig 16793 bp, 24 predicted proteins | sample Palsa_T0_2_FD_201948 | JGI IMG/M metagenome (GOLD analysis project Ga0302325, IMG submission 201948) | Peat permafrost microbial communities from Stordalen Mire near Abisko, Sweden - Palsa_T0_2 | ecosystem: Environmental > Terrestrial > Soil > Palsa > Peat permafrost | place: Sweden: Abisko... | reverse complement strand
TCCGCCTCCTCACCTTTCTTTGCCAGCTGGCTGCTTGTCTCTTCAGCCATGATGATGGTCAGGGGTTGATTGAACCTTGATCAACTTAGTGAAGCCAAGTCCAAAAGAATATTGGTTCTCACTCTTGCGCGGTACTGGCAGGTACAAGAGTGAGGTTTGCTGAGGAGCCGTCGGAAATCTCCCGTGCAATTCACTCCAGGTCTACTTGACGAGAATCAATTTCTCGAAGACAATAGACCCCCCCCCCCCTTAAAAGGGAGATAAGAGACGATTTGGTTCAATCGCTTCTTCAGAAACGAAAATCATTGAGTTGACGAGATAGATCATCCTTCGGTCGATCTGACGATTCTCTTTGAGAAACTTGAGACAATCATTTGGAATGGAAAGGAGAGGAAGACGAAACCCTGCAATTGCAACGCTAGCGTCTTTAAACAACCAAGCCCGGTAGCCACACTCGGCATCCAACAGCTCTCAGAGTTAGGAAAGAACCATTCATTGGTAGCGCTGATCAACTTCACCTTCATCGCCTCGGCGTTGATGGCCATTTCAACAGAAATAAATTCTAATTTACTTTCAATAACAAAAATTACCAATTGGCCAGATTCAAATAGTTGATTGAAGCCTTCCGCAAAGTTCTGGTTTCATAATGGAAGGTAAATGCATCTATGGCCCAAGTTCCTTAACTCCCACCCATGCTGATCCATTTGTACGAGGCTCCTCGCTGAAGCCATCTGTTTTCGAATACAAAAACAGTGGGATATCATCTCTCCGACTAGGACTTGCTCGAATCCATGCCACTCATGCTTGCCGTCTCAGCCATGAAATCAAAATCCAACAATTATAAGAGACGACCCCCATTTCCATACTCATACAACGCATACTCTACCACCGCCTGCCGTTGGCATCAAATTCACTCGGCTCTTGATCCGAGACCCATGCTTCTCCCCAAGATCCGGGTTCTAGAGCTGTAGTTTTTGGTCTCAACGGCCTCGGCTTGGCATGCTCTATGTGTCTCGAACCGGGAGTATCTTCGTCCCCGTCGCCACCCGAGGAGACACCATTTTCCAGAAGATCTGGCCATTCCTCCGTCTCATCTGTCATCTGCACCTCTTGCACATCTCTGCAGACGGCATCGACTAAGTTCTTGATATCAGTGCTCTTCACATATACAAGATAGTACGGCGTCCCACCAGCGCCACCTTGATGCTCAAATATCCTCTTACGGTCCTTGACCTCTGATACGTACTCATCGTTGTACTCGCGCCAGATGTCGTGCTCAAAGTCGTAAATGTAAATCCAGTAATGACCGCCTCCAGCTTCACCGCGGTGGATGAATACTGATTGCAGTTTGTATTCATACTCGTGCATATCCACGAATTGACCCTGCAGCTTCTTTTTCAAATTTACAATGCCTGCAGTGATAGCTTCAAGCTCGGCAGCAACTTCAGCAATTCGTTCTTCGAGTGCTTCACGAAGAGCAGGATCGACATCGATGCCCTCGATTTCTTCTTCCTGGAGATTACTAATAAAATCCTTTGTCGCCAATAGTGCGTCCGGCACATTGATTTGCGCTTCTTCGTTCTTGAGAGCTGCCTGGCGCGCTTCCAGTACCCGAAGCTGCTCCTTCCACTTCCATGCCTCACGGCGTCGTTGCATTACAGGAGAATCTGGGTCGCCCGAATCTACATATCTGTCGAGGTAGATGGTTTCTTGGAATACGACTGGATTGCGATTCTTGAAGGCGCGGTGATTTTCGTGATCGAAATCAGTTCGTTGTATGTGAATCTGTAGTATCGGAGGAAGTTTGCTCAATGAAGCATACTGGGGAACTGTGGTATTGTCGATTTCGACCTGTTGTTCGTCGTAGACAACATCAAGAGCTTCGTATATGTCCCGACCAACCTTCCCAGGAAACACAATGATAGATGGCCAAGCTTCCGTTTTTCTCTCCAAACTCTGTGCTTTCTGTGTATAAACTGTATTGGCGCCAAAGAAGGTATCCCTAATAATATCGATCTGGGCTCCTGAGCTTTCCTCGATGCTTGTAGGCTTTATAGCACACTGCAGACGAAACATGACATTGCCAATCACTTCGGTGACATCTTGCTGGGAGCCGAACTTCCACAATTCATCGTTTGGCAGAAAATCTTTGTTTTCGTTTGTTTGAATAACAAGACCAGACTTGTTACGTGGTGGAACGGGGGGCGGCTTTTCTGAAGCAGAAGACTTGTTTGCCTCCGGACTCGAGTGATCGCCATTAACCATGACAGCATCACCTCCGGGACTAGGCTCCTCATTGCCTGTTGCTTCATTGTACGACGGGAGCTGTTCAAGATCAACGAGCGTTGCTTCGCTACTATCATCGCCGTTGTCGGCATTCTTGTGGCCTGGGTGATCGACCATCTCAATATCCTCTTCAACTGTTGTAGGGAGTGAAGGCGGTGGTGGAGGCCACTGTGGACCGTAAACTGGGCCATCCAGGATAGAGGAGAGATTAGGGGGGCCGTGGGGGCTGCTTATCGAGGACCTGCGGAAGTCTGCTACTGCAGCTGAGCTGAAGATTGTGAGCTCGGCCAATTCCCTGGTTGGCTTGATTGAGCGTGTTGATGCTGTCTTCAGATTCTCGAAAAGATTGTGCAATTCATCGACAACTATGGAAGTTAGTACAAGTCTCTCAATTCAAATAATAGGGGCCTTACATTTCTGCGCTTTAATGATCTCTGACTTGTCGACGATGCGTCCACCAACTCTTTTCTTTTTGATGTCCTCTTCGTTGAGACTCATGCGATGCTGTTGGAAGTTGATCACCATGTCTCTCACAGGTTTGATAGTATAGTAGTACTGCAGTAAACTATTGAGGTAGCAGGTGTTGCCAATGTTGTCCAGACCAACCGGTTCAGCTGTACCAGCTTGGACGTCCGCATTGGGATCTTCAAGCTTTCTCAGCAAGAAATTGCTTTGTCGATCAAGCGCAATCACTCGCAAGGCTTCCGTGTAACTATCTTTTGACCCAGACGGTGCTCCATTGGAGAGGCTTTGGTAGTAGGTAAGTACAGTCTCGTCGGGGGCATTTCGTGCTCCAATCTGAAGCCGATTATAGGCATCGCTTACATCGAGAGTGGATCCACCAGTGCCGGACTCCATTGATGCAGCAGCTCGTTGCAGGGTGAAGTCGGAACGTTGATTGGCGATAACACGTAGTGCTCGTGCTACCTTCGCTTTGTCTCCATCAAGAGACTGCGTGGTGCAAAGATTAGCATCAGGTTCTGGACGGATAAACATGAAAAATAAGTAAAGAAATTTTAAGCTCTTACCATTGCAATTGCTACAGCCTCAATGCTATCAGAGGCAGTATCTCCAGAGACATTCAGGAACTCTAAGGCTTCTTCGAAAGTCATGGTTTTATCATTTGCCAGAGCCTCGATCTTCTCGCTGTTTCGGTGTTTAGCAATGATGCGGAGACACTCCCTGGCCTCGTCTTTCTGGCGGGGTGCTGATTCAATACGGGATTTGTAGAGGCCCATGATATGGTCATCGCCTTCAACAGAGTCTGGATCCAGGTTGAAGTATCTATAAGATTTTTCAATGGCTTTCTCGCCCAGTTCACCTGCCGACGTAGCCAACACAACTTTCATTTGGAGATCTGAGCTTTCTCGTCCGGTTGCTAAATCCTCCAGGCAGTCAAGATAGTATGGCTTATTTGAAGGGTCGCACACACACTGTCGATCGTAGGCCCAACTTAGAAAATCATCTCTAAAATTGTCAACAACCCCTAAGCTGATGGAATAGGGATGCTCGTCTCTGGAGAGATCAACCTTCCTCGACCTCGTGGGATAGTCGAAACATCCAAGGCTTCGCTCGATATCTTTCAATGCCGGCATATGGTGGACGGTAGCACGAGGGCCTTCGTCAGACGGCCGAGTCACGATCAAAACATCAATCTCGTACAGCACGTCTTCGACAAAATTTCTGTTAGCGTCCGTTATGATAGGCAGCTGCCAAAAGTAGTTGGGCCCCTCCTTGAAAGTGAATGTCAGCAAAGTGCTTGGGTACCAGAACATGGAATACACTCACCTCAGGCTCCAGGGCATCATCCTGTACAGCAATGAAATCTAGATATTCGAAGAGCTCGTCACACTCATCCGCGAATGCAAGCATGTACTTCTTATTTCGTCTGGCGATTTTCTTCAGGTCTGTCCGACTCTTGGCCCCTTTCGCGTCATATAGATATTGTCGGAGATACCCCAAAGCTTGAAGCGGCTTCACAGGGGGGAGGCCTTGATATCTATCTGGATCATTCTTGATTTCTCTCCGCCCACGCATATCCATCTTCGAAGTGTCTAGGATAAGAGAGAGTATGCTGTGGGAAAGTCGAGGAGGCGATATCTTTATGTCAACCACAAGGGGACATTTTTCGCCAGAACACACGAAACGGTGGGCTTCTGTCACAGTGTCATATTTGTTCACCCCGTGCTTCTCTCTATACTCCCGGGCATTTGTGGATTTCACTAGCCGTAGGTGGTGGAGAGGGTTGAATTCATCGGAGAGGTGACAAGGAGCCTGCCGATCCTTCCGTTGCCAAAAATCCACGGTAATGTCGAAATGATATAGACACGTCGAACAGTATGCCGCCACTTTATACTCTGTCAATTCGTCTGGTAGCTCATCATTCGATATCGGGGCGTTTGTCTGGTGCTCTTTCTTCATGAGGGCATGGCGGCACTCTGACGGACTCTTGCGAGCGGGCAAGGACCCATTTCCTCTGAACTTAGGAGCAGGATCTGCGAGTAAGTTCCTCCCAGTTTTCGCAGAGTATCTGGGGTCATGATCGAGGAGGTCGTTGATCAGTCGTGGAGCGGTCTTGCCTGTCGGCGCCGTACGGATTAGCATAGTGTCTAGTATAGTTAAGCAGCAGAGAAAGACGCCCAAGAATCAGGAGCTGGAGAAGAATGCAGACCTGGTCCATGGGGTATGCGGCGGTCATCCATAATGCTCTATGAGCCCCCTCGATGTGCAGCCTTGAATTCCGCGTTGCTCCGCGCGTACACCTTTGCCGCCCAACAACCTTGGCGTTATATCCAATATCACGGTCCTGTCAAATAACAGGGAGTGCCTGCTCTGCAATGCTATCGTGAACGTGGCTTAAGGTGAGGCTTCAAGGCTGAATTATCCACGATAAATTTTGTGCTGGAGCTTAGCTTTGAGACTCTCGTGTAACTTGCAGTCGTTAAGGTAGATCTGTATCGGGTATCTGCACAAGAAGGCGGGAATGCAGAATCAAATCGTAATGAAGGTTGATGGTGAATCTTTCTTGGGGAATTAGATAAACATACGCAGCTGATTCATGGGCGTCTGAACTGCCTAATAGTACAGTATGGAAGGGAAGCCGTTTTGGCGGAGGCAATCCTTGCCCGAAAGAGTTTGGTGATGTTCCCAGCTCCGTGAACCGAGCCTACACCTCCCTTCAACGCCCAAAGTCAACGTCAATTGTCCAATCCAACGCAACCTGCCAGCTGCTGCACAGCTCAACATGGCATCGGAGGATGAGCAATACCACCCAAAGGATGCCGTCAAGGCGGCCATCAATGGTACGATGATTACAGGCGCGGCTGGAGGACTGGTTTCTGCAATTCAGAATACTTTGACGAAGAGGAACGTGAGCGCGTGGGGGGTCTTTACAAGGACGGGAGGCACAATCGCTGTCTTTGGTAGGCCATATTCAATTGGAGAAGCTTTCATGAGCTGTTCTGACGATCCTGCAGCTGCTGTGGGAGGTACCTACGAGTTTACACGATTCGCTTCCGCCAATTTACGAGAGAAGGACGATAGCTTGAATACAGCAATTGGCGGGTTTCTGGCTGGTTCAGTGCTAGGCTTAAGATGTTAGTAAATTTATTGCGTCTTTTCTGTTGAAGATGATGCTGATACGTCATGGTAGTTGGCACAACACCGGCCGTCCTTGGATTCGGTGCTCTGACGGCCGTTGTCTTGGGCGCGTATGACTATACTGGTGGAGCTCTGAGAGGATACAAGAAAGATCCGGAGATGGACGAATTTGAGAGAAAGGAGTATCTGAGAAAAAATAGAAGGAGACCTATAGAGCAAACGATTTCAGAATTAGGAGAGGGAAGAGGTATGTAACCGTGCTCAGATATTTGTGCATGGCTAATGATTCGTCTATAAAGGCATTTATGGTCCAGGTTATGATGAGAGAAGGAGAGAGCGAATCAAGGAGAAGTATGGTATCGACGTACCAGCAAAGTCATAGATGTTTCATTGTACTGGCTTAGAAGGAATGATAACTGTAGATATTGATCCTAGCACCGAGCAACAAGACCCTCCCTTTTACGTATCATTCATTCCTCTCAGCCAATCGATGAGTCTCTGGTATTCTTGCAACTGCTTCAATGAGAAGCCTGCTGCCCAGGTCGGTTTTGGGGGTTACAGCTGAGACAGTGTTCACGAAACATCCACACAGTCACGATGTCTGAATTTACTCTTGACACGTGTAAAAGGGGTTCTCAAATCAAAACTAAGAAGCCTCGCAATCATCCTAGCCCGGACCAACAAGAGTTGTACGCGGAATAGAGCATTTTCAATTACACCTACCTGCCTAGGTACCTATAGTACCTACCTTAGGTACAGGTATAGGCTAGTCACGTGGCGAGGCGCTGTTACCCCGCAGAGAAGAGCACGTCTCTGTTGGCTCCACAATTCAAAGCACAAGAACTTCAGAAGGCTCAGAGGACCTTCAAAAGAAAGTGGGAGACTTGTTATCCCAAACCCTTTGTCGCGATTCAGAGGCTCCCAGCTGTGGACCGATCGCCGCCTTATCAATTTTCTGCTGTCCCCGATCCTCCGTGGGTCATTGGCAAGCCGCAAACTGCCGATATCTGGATAATCTGGGGAACCGGCCACACCCCCCTTCAAGGTCCCTTGAACGCGTCTGCATTAGTCCCACTCCCACTCCCCCACACCGCCGCTGACGACATCGAGCCCCTCTTAAACTCGACCCTCTCTTGGATTCCTGTGCTGAGAGAAGCTTTCCGTCTGCTTCTACTCGAACCTTGAAGCAACCGGAAGTTCGTGTAATGCTGGACAACATGGAGGATCCTGTGACCCCAATCCAGCAGCCGTCGGTAATGACCCAGGCAGATATCAAGGACCGTTTTTATCGACACTTCCAGCAGGAATGTACGGAAATACAGGAGCAGATTGCCTTACTTGAAGACTACAGCTTGGTCGGCGGAGAAAAGCAAGACGCCATTAATCACGTCCTCTCTGGAATCAGCAGACTCTCGACTGAAGTCTCGGATTCCTCAGGATTGGTACCAGCTTATGACCAGCGAATTTATGCACAGGTAGCGTTGATGATATCCTCCCTCTACCTTCCCTACTGATCTCTTTAGGCAATTAAGGCCCTAGAAGAGAAACTTGAAGAAACTCGATCTAAGTTTGCGCCAAGATCAAGGTTCAGATTCAAGACTACGCAGAAAAATTCATCTGCTGTTTCGATCAACGATGCAGCAGAGCTTGCCGCGAAGCAACGCCTTGAATCTCCCAGCATTTCAGGTCTCGGCTCTTCTAATGAGTCGTCGATGGCTACTACTCCAGCAAATCTCATGTCCCCTCCTAACGAGATTGACGCCAAAGACACACTGGGTGACCTACCGTCCTTTCCCAAAAACTACAATGAAGAAATGATGAGAGGCTCCGCAGGTCCTATTCGGAAGCCAAGTTTCTCACAGGCAACAAATGTCAACATTTCTGGTCACATCGGCCTCCACATCATTCTCCCTTCCTCGGCGTCTCGAGCAACATCCTCCGGCTCTTTGACTAAACTCAACAGGTGTATTGTCGACATGTCGGTTCCAACTGCAAATAATACCCCCTTTGCCGGACTTGCTTTGAAGAATATTAAGGGGTCTCTCATCATTGCTGGGCATGTTGCTGGTGCTGCGTATATAACCGGAGTTGAGAATAGTATCATCGTTGTGACTTCGAGGCAGGTCCGTATGCATGACTGCAAGAATGTGGATATCTATCTCCACTGTGCTAGTCGTCCCATTATTGAGGACTGTCACAATGTCAGATTCTCGCCAATTCCGCAATGTTATGTAAGTCTACCAGCTTCGCACACCTGTTTTGAGCGATACTAATCTCCTGAAAAGATGACCTCAGAGGAGTCTGTACAAAATCAATGGGACCAAGTTGATGATTTCAAATGGCTCAAGTCGGAGCATAGCCCGAATTGGAGCCTTCTGCCAGAAGAAAAGCGTCTCCAGAAGGAGATCTGGACTAATGTTGTCCCAGGTGGACCAGGAGTTGGAACTGAGGACATCTTGAGAAAGATTGGAATCATTGCTCGTTAGACTAATAGCTTTGATATTCAAGAAATTTTCCTGTCTGGGATAAACTGCTTTATTTATGAAGACGACCGATTGTATTTATAGCGGTGGAGTTGGATTGTTAGTTTATTTTGATAGTTTAATGTAATATTACGTTTATGGGTGGAACACTATTGCATTTGTGAATATCCTCCAAGAACGGCTACGATTCTACAAGATCTCCTCTCTCGAATAGCCGTAGATTCTAGACCTCAGGTTTATGCTGCCAATGTGCATTGATTGAGGTCCCTACGAATTAGGACTCTGGAATCCATCTGTAGCAATGAGGACCACCCGGTCCAGGCCTACTCAAGCAGCCGATTGTTCAACAATAGCTCGACGTTGTGAATATTGTCTTCGAGTTCCTTCAACCCGTAAACCTTACGTCTCCATAACATCTGCACCTCCTTCTTTTCCCCTATGTTCCCTCTCCCTCTTGGCCTGCAATCCCACGTCCCTCAATCCAACCAACACATCTCTCTGCCTCCTGATCTTCTCTTCCAGCTCTCGAATTTCCTCTTCCTGCTCCCCTACACTCCTCTCCATATCCGGCAATTCCTTAACCTGTATCCTCGCCCTCTGCAGCCTATGCTTCAGCTCGTCTGTCGCAGCAGGAATGTCTTTGATTGACAGTGGGCCGGTGGCGGATGCGAGCTGTGAAGGAGAAGCAGCTGGCGGTGAGCCTGAGGTCGAAGCTGTATGCGCCGTGGAAGAGGGGGGCTGTAGTCGTAAGAGGAGGGCAGAGAGGACGGGCAGAGTGTCGATTGACTCGGGGGTGAGTCCTTCTGGGAGGTTAAGGAGGGAGGGTGGTGGAGGAGTAGCTTGGTTGGGAGAGGTCGCCATTGAGCAAAGAGATCGCGAGAATCCTCATGCAAAGGCAAAAGAGCTTATCGATTGAAAAGCACTTGTACTGTGACGTCTTAACTTGGATGTTTCCAATTGATGTCGATGATTGGTGGTTCTTGGTTGAGATCGGAAGCTCCAGCCTTATCGGAGCGAGGGGCAACGTCAGAAAAAACAAAACCGAGGTGGGGTGTTCCTCTCTCAACCACGTCTCTCGAGACCTAAGAAAGAAATCCCTCAAAAACTTTTCTTGTACATACTCAAGGGCTTTAAACCTTTGATTCTCTCGTCAGTCTCCTCCTCCTTCAAGTTCAATTTAACTTAATTCTGTATTTCTCACAATCGGACCTAACAGTGCTGATATAGGCTGTACGAAACATTGCTCGCCAAAGTCCAAAAATGGTCAAAGTCGAAAATAAGGCGGTGCTGAGTACGTTCCGCAGATTCCACGTATCCTCAACTTCTTCCTTATGTATCGGCCAACCTACCACTTTCCCTTTTCTGTCATGCAGAATACCGCCCCTCTACTTCTCCCAATTGCTCTCTAGACCTCCAATTACGATGCCTCGGCAACAAAAGAGCAAGAAGAAGCCAGACTACATACTTGCTCTCCTATACTGTTTCATGTATCTGGAGATATCTTGGCTAATTGTAGTGCTCTGGCGCAGTTGTTATTGATGGCTGGGGAATTCCCAGTAAGTCGTCACCCAAAAATGGAGACGCAATCGCAGCGGCGGAGACACCGGTGATGGACGCATTCAAGAAGAATGCAGATGGCTACACTGAACTTGAGGCTTCCTCACTCGCTGTCGGACTTCCGGAAGGCTTGATGGGCAATTCGGAAGTCGGACACTTGAATATTGGTGCGGGAAGAGTGGTGTGGCAGGATGTGGTCCGCATTGATCAGACCATCAAGAAGGGGGAGTTGAACAAGAATGATGTTATCATGCACACTTTTAAGGCCGCGAAGGAGGGTACTGGACGTCTGCACTTGGCCGGCTTGATCTCTGATGGTGGTGTTGTAAGTCTGTTCTCTTGGCAGAGTGTAGAAAAGTTGATTGACCAAGATACAGCACTCTAAGCAAGACCACCTCTACGCTCTCCTGAAAGTTGCCAAGGAACTCGAGATCCCTCATTTGTACATTCACTTCTTCGGTGATGGACGAGACACCGACCCAAAATCTGGAGCAGGATACATGCAAGAGCTGCTGGATAAGATTAAGGAGATTGGCATTGGAGAAATTGCCACAGTTGTTGGCCGATATTATGCTATGGACCGCGATAAGCGATGGGAGCGAGTTGAAGTTGGACTGAACGCTATGTGCGTTGGTGATGGAGAGCAGAGCACTGACCCTGTCAAAACTATCAAGGAGAGATATGAGAAAGGAGAGAACGACGAGTTCTTGAAGCCCATAATTGTTGGCGGCAAGGAGGCCCGCATAAAGGGTGAGTCTCGACTATTTCTTTGCTTGGGCAGACAATTAACGGGTTTTAGATGGTGACCAAGTCTTCTTCTTCAATTACCGATCCGACCGTGTCCGAGAGATCACTCAATTGCTTGGAGACGTTGACCGTTCTCCATTGGAGGACTTCCCCTACCCCAAGAACATCACTCTTACTACAATGACCCAGTACAAACTCGACTATCCTTTCACGATCGCCTTCAAGCCACAACACATGGGCAATGTACTTGCAGAGACTCTTGGCACACAAGGCGTCAACCAAGTCCACGTTGCCGAGACTGAGAAGTACGCGCACGTCACATTCTTCTTCAACGGAGGTGTTGAGAAAGTCTTCCCTCTTGAGACCAGAGATGAAAAGCAAGATCTCGTCCCTTCAAACAAGAGCGTTCCCACCTATGACAAGGCCCCAGAAATGAGTGCCATGGGTGTTGCCAAGCAAGTCACCAAGAGAGTAAAGGAGGGCAAGTTCGAGTTCGTTATGAACAACTTTGCTCCACCTGATATGGTTGGACATACTGGTGTCTACGAAGCAGCCATTATCGGTGTTGCTACAACCGACAGGGCAATCGGAGAAATCTACGAGACTTGCAAGGAAGAGAACTACCTTCTCTTTGTTACCTCCGATCACGGGTAAATTTCTCTCTTAAAAATCACACATTTATGCAAGCACTGACATCTTGAAGTAACGCCGAAGAAATGAAGTTCGAAGACGGCAAGCCAAAGACCTCGCACACCACCAACAAAGTCCCCTTCATCATGGCCAACGCACCGAAAGGATGGAGCCTCAAGCAGGAAGACGGTGTCCTCGGCGACGTCGCACCCACGATCCTCGAGGCAATGGGACTCAAGCAGCCAGGAGAGATGACTGGCCACAGTCTCCTCGTGAAGAGTTAGAATCCTGCATCGCGTTGATATGCTTGCTTGCTTGCCTTCTTGCTGTTTTGTTTCATAGAAAAGAGTGAGGCTAAAGTGGTTGGCAGGTAAAAAGCGAGCACATGAAGAATAAGAACAACGTGTTGGGTGGGAGCGAGTCTTAGGTGGATAACATGAGCAAAATCATGGTATGTGAATGGCTGTCACAGAAAGAAAGACTTCATGTTCATTCGAAGGAGACGGTAGATGCAGGAATATATTGACTTCCTTCTTCGCTCTCAACTCTCGACGGCTACAAATAAATACTTAAGTAATGTGATCATGACACTTTCTTACTAGCTCGCTCGTATGCTTCGCGCTCTTGCTCTGTACTGATCTCTTAGATATTCTGCCCTTCCGCCTATATTCTCGTCTTCTTCGGAGCCAACAACTCGGCTCGGCTCGACTTGCTTCCCCTGGTATATGTTCCCTTTTCCAACAAAAATACAGACATCGATCCAAAAACTCGCAATGCAAAAACGCCCATCCATCCACGCTGATCTTTTCCTTTCCTGTGAAGTGAATGTATCATTATAACCTCTATTCTATCCGATGCTTTCCCATATCCAGCCACAACTCCTTCCTCTTGACCTACCTTCCCAATACCGGAGTGTTTTTGTTTGCTATTGTTGAAAAATGTGACGTCCTCAGCCCGAGGAGCATAGAAGGATCACATCGCCTTTCCAACGCCTCCCTTGCTGCTCGCTTTACTCATCATACTCTGAGGGCTGACGTTGTCATTCCCTCTCTTCTCATCCCACTCCTGTCTCATGTCATATAAACCTCCTTGCGTTGCTCCTTTCCCGCTATTGGCACTGAAATTTGTGCTGCCGCCGTTTGAACTTGCGTTCACTCTGAGACTACTGCTCTCACTCCCAGGTCCGAGATCTGGACCCGGCTCGCCCCAGTCGTCGAGAGAGGAAACTCCGGAGCTGTATTTAGAGGTGTAGCTTGCAGCGGACAATACACGTCCGGACTGTTGCCTTTGGGAGCTGTATGCGTTACCCGGGCCGGATGCACGTGATTGATTCGCGATGTTGAGGGGATTGGGGTACATGGCATCATTGTCGATGTTCTCTCTTGGACGCCAAAGCTCGGGTCGTTCTAGGTCGAACGGGTCAGAGCGTCCTTTCCCTTTTCGTACGTTGGCGGAGAAGGAGGAGAAGACGGTATCCCGGTAGCTGTCTCGGCTGGGTGCGATGCTTGAAGGGTAACGAGGCCCAACTGCGGCGCTGGGTGGGCGATACATTGATGTGGCGTTATTGCCTCTGTTGGTTGTGTCGACAGATTGACCTCTTGATCGTTGAATGTGAGCAATGTAGGTGTTGGCTTTAGGGATAGAACGCTCGGGGCGGGCTGGGTCCGTAAAAGGATTGGAGGATGGTTTGGGGTCGGCAAAGGGATCAATGGAATTGCCTGGCTTCCATGCTTGGCTGGAAGCTTTTATGGGATCCGCGAATGGATCATCGATACCAAAATCCAGGCCTAGACTGCCTATCTGCGGTACAGACCCTGTGCCTGACATCGAGGCAGGTCTACGCTCGGCTCGTAGCTGGAGATCACGGTCACCCATGCCGAGGAGTTGAGAGAAGTCCGCAGTGTTGGCGATGTTGGCTTGTTTCTCCGTCATACCGCGTGCAGCAGCAAAGGGGTCTGCTGGCTCTTTCGCACCTCTCCGTAGACGCCACTTGAAACTGATGCTTTCACCTACACGCTCCCACCAGTCCGCAAATCGATCTTTCACAGAGACGGTCCCTGCGTTGTTTGATAGCACCGAATTATTTCGACTGTGTTGGGGAATTGGCCCATCCAGGAATTGCGAATTCCCCCTATTCAAGTTGACACTAGGTGTGTCACTTCTGTCTCTTGCTACCTTTGACTTCAGAGAAGCGCCGATTCCTGCTACCGCCGCTCCTATCCCGGCCACCACTGATCGTACTTTATCTGTCTGATATCCAACTTCCACCTTCCATTTTTGGCTGCGGCTTGATGGACCAACTGAATTGTTGTCGCCGTGATATTCGTTTCGACGACCGCTAGACAATGGGGTAAGTAACGACTCTCTCCCCATCTTCCTCCTTTTCCTCCAAGCCCAGAATAGAAGTGACAATACTGCAATGAAGCCCATAGCACCCATTACGCCGCCAACAACGTGAACTGCAGGAAGTTTGCGGTTGGACGATATTCCGGAGCTTGCTTGCGCTTGTGCTTGGTCTGAGGTAGAGGCTGGTGGAGAATTTAGCAATGTTGCTGACGGCGCCTGGAATCCACTGCCACTGTTGTTTCCCGATACTGTAGAAGCGTGCGTATCGCTTTGCGCAACGGCTCTGGCGGTAGTCGAAGAGGTCGTCGGAGTCGTTCCTTTCGACGCAGGTAAGGCAGTGGGACTGGTTACCCGTGCTTGCGTTATTGATGTTGAAGATGTACTGGCAACTACTCCAGATGTCGTAATCGCCCCAATCGAAGTAGTGCTCGCGACAGACGACCCGGCCGCTGCACTGAATGAAGATGCTCCCCCTGCCACATTTGGCTGAGCTTGAACGCTCGTCGTAGAAGTAGTGAAGGCCGCCGCTGATGTTGCGTCGGCTCCAGTGAGTGTCGTCGAAGCCCTCGGAATGGCTGTGCACCGTTGTCCATCTATTGAAGTGATTGAAAATCCTGCCGGCAGGTTCGTACTGGTCGACATGGCGAGAATGAAAGGCGACTCCTGTCGCTGTAAGGAATGTATAAATCAACCTTCAAGGGATGTAGAAATCAGAGGCGCCCAGGCCATCAGTTCACAGCTTCAGTCATACCGTCGATGATGTTTGCGGAAATAGAAGAACAGAAATTCACTTGAACAAAACGGTGGGATGGAGAAACCAGCTAGATCTCCGTTCCTCAAACACCAGCGTCCAAACATGAGTCTGGAGTGGGTGGAAATGAGGATGCCCGGCAGGGGTGATGGCTGGAGGGGCTGCTTGGAGGGGTTTCCGGTTGTAGCAACCCCTTGTACCTGACACAGCCAACGCAGGAGAGATTGGACAGGGGAGGTGTCGCTTGGGTGCGCTTGACAGCCCATGGCGGCCCACGCAGCAGAGTCACTGGAATCTGTTAATGCCATAGACGTATAATATTATCTGTGTAAAGTGGGCAGAGGCCGTGACGGTTCGGAGAAAGCATTGTTGAGGTTGAGGTGTGCAGTGACATTGGATGGCACGATGCTGGTGGATGTTGTGGTGTGGAGCAATAAGCGAGGCAGAGGCAGAGGTAGAGGCACAGAGGTAGAGGCACAGAGGTAGAGGCACAGAGGTAGAGGCACAGAGGTAGAGGCACAGAGGTAGAGGCACAGAGGTAGAGGCACAGAAGTAGAGACAGAGGTAGAGCAACGTCCAAGACAGACTTCACTACCGGTACTGCTCGAGTGTCTGAATTGTCTGACGGGTGCAGGTGCAGGTGCAGGTGTAGGTCACTACGCACGCACCGCTTGGCGTTTAGAGTAGATATTTTTGAGTACCGGTAGGCCCGACCCACGACCGCCTCGACTCTCGAGGCTCTGGGAAATTGAGTGCGGAAGCGCCTCATCCTGCGCGAGTGATTGATATTGATTGCATGGCGTCGGTGCGGCAAGGAAAAATAGGGGGTGGGGGGGTTGAATCGGCGAGGTCGGAAATAGAAAGAAACCATCTCTCCAGAATTCAGAAGCCATAGAGATGGAGGGGCATTATTTTAGCCATAATGGAGGAGTACAAAGGTACGAAGGTACTTCGTACCCTACGCCTACAACATATGCACAGTACGTGGGACTCCTCAAACAGTCTCCGAGGTTTGATGAGCAGATGATCCGACAGTAGACTTGACGATCTCCGGAGCAACCATATGGCAGATAAGCTTAAACCCCCATGGTTGCCCGTGAAACGAAGGCCGGAATCGAACAGGTACTATGTTTTCTATACTGTATCTTCTATATCTTCTAACGTGCATGCCGTGCAAGATCTAGCGTCGACAGATGAGCAAGATGTCTCCATTTTTTGAGGTGTTCGATGAATCTCCAAGTGGCTTCTTCCGTCGACGCCCTCCCCGATCCGAACCACGGACCACGCCACGGTTGATACAAACCAGAATACTAGTAATAAGTGTAGTCTCACGGCTCAGCCGTCGTCCGGACACATTCTCTCCTTCGTACAATATAGTAATGCGGTGGCAATCTCCCATCGCGATGCGTGCGGGAGATGTGCCGGGAAGACTGGAGACTGACTGACTGACTGACTGACTGACTGACTGACTGACTGACTGACTGCAAAACGTGCAAAGGGTGTGCAAAGGCCCAAAGGGATGGCTGCGAGCATGGACCTACTGTACTGCAATGGAATGGTCCTATGGACTCTTTCGGCTGGCCTGCTGGGATGATCTACTGCGTACATGCTGCCACTGAGTGCCACAGGCGAGCCGAGCGCCATCTTTACGAAAGTCCTTCGTACCTTCGTACTTATCTTCGTATCCGGACACGAATGCGGCCCTCGCGATCATTCAACCCGCCAGCCCGCCAGCCCGCCAACCCGCCAACCCGCACCTGGTCCCGATCCGAACCCTCCGAACCCTCTGTCACGAACCAGCATCTCGCCAGGCCTCACACAGAGCTGACTCCAGAATAACGGCAATGATATAACATCTCCATGGTACGAAAGCCCCGCCCTGCCAGCTCAACGCGTCAGAAGGGCGAATCATGTTTGCCGGAATCTCGCAAATAGGTGAGCTGAAGAACTCGTCTCTTTTCGTCGAATGTCTTCAATTGAAACTCTGGGTCTCGTGTGTCGTGAGCCTCATCCTTGGACGCATAAGCCAGCTGTGGACAAGGCCGTCGATCATGCTGAGCCGGTTGTCGACCCATCACTGGCCATGCATCGGGAAGGGCTTTCCTCAGACTTCCGTGGATCACATAGTTGTCATGATGCGGCGATGCCATCCCAATCTTTCAGTTTCCAGTCTTTCTGGGTTTTGGCTTCTCCGCTATTAGGTCGTTGAAAGTCTTGGCCACGTCGCTTTCCTTGTTCACTTCTGCTCACTAGGCACTGGGTCTCACGCGTTTTCATACAGCTGCGTTCGTGCCTCCATCAAGTGGAACGCCAAGGGAGATTCCACCCCCGACGCCTGTCAGATTCCCTAAATGCACTCCCCAAACGGAAGAACAATCCCCATCATCGCGGGG
>Ga0302325_10014470_pt1 | contig 16793 bp, 17 predicted proteins | sample Palsa_T0_2_FD_201948 | JGI IMG/M metagenome (GOLD analysis project Ga0302325, IMG submission 201948) | Peat permafrost microbial communities from Stordalen Mire near Abisko, Sweden - Palsa_T0_2 | ecosystem: Environmental > Terrestrial > Soil > Palsa > Peat permafrost | place: Sweden: Abisko... | reverse complement strand
TCCACCAGGCCGGTCACGATCTCGCACCGCATCCTGGTCCAGGCGGCCAGGCCCGGCTGGGTCACCAGCAGCGAGGCGAGCTCCGCGCCTTCATCATCCATCCGGGCCGGGCCGAGCGGCCCGTTCCAGGTCCGGCTTAGCTCAGCTGTCACCCAGGCCCGCAGCTGAGCGCCGTCGATCCCGCGCCGCCGTCCCTCGGCCAGGCACGACCGGCAGAAGCACAACGACGCGAGGTACCGGCACACCGGATCCATCCGCACGCCGTGCAACTCGTGCGGGTGGCCGTGGCCGAGCAGGCCGTAGGACACGCCTTCGAGCATGACGCCGCTGAACATGCCCGTCGCCATGGTCGCGGCGACCAGCTCCGTCAGGTACGTCGCGGTGGCGGGGTCGGCCGGGCAGAGGAAGTGAGCGGACCGGTCGCCGAAGCAGTTCTCCAGGGCTGACTCCGGGTGCGCCCGGGCCAGCCGGGACGCGTGCAGCGCCACGATCCAGGCGGACAGGCCGACGCCCACCCTCTCGGCCGCACGGGCCAGGTCACCGAACAGCTGGCCGCCCTGGCCATCCTGGTCGACCGGCGCCTGGGCCCCCATTCCGCTGAAGGCGCTCCGGGCCAGCGGCAGGTGGTAGCCGTTCTCGTCGGCATTGAACACCACCGCGGTATTCCGCCTCGGCATGATGACCTCGGCCGTGTGGTAGCGCGTGGCCACGTAGGCGCGGTTCGCTCCGAGCTTCCTGGCCTCCGTGGCGAACGGCACCGCGCCTGCGCGCTTGATGTCCCACGGGTAGGCGAACAGTGCCACTTCCGGCACTGCAGTATCAGGATAGAGCGGGGCCACGCTACCACCTACCGATGCTCGTGACAGGTACTGAGGCTCAGGCGGCCTGTTCTGCCTGCAATTTCCTGACCACTTCCAGCGCGTCGTTGACGTGCTGGTCGATATTGGTCATCGAGCTGAAGACATGCCGGACCGTACCGGTGCGGTCGATCACGTAGGTGACCCGGCCGGGGATCACGCCGAGCACCGACGGCACCCCGTAGCTCTTCCGGACCCGGCCGCCGCGGTCGCTGAGCAGCGTGAACGGCAGGTTGTGGCGGCCGGCGAAGGCGGCGTGCCTGTCCGCGGAGTCGGAACTGACCCCGATCACCTCGGCGCCGGCGTCGGTAAAGGTCTCATGGCTGTCACGGAAGGCGCAGGCCTCGGCGGTGCAGCCACTGGTGTTGTCCTTGGGGTAGAAGTACAGGACCACCACCTGGTCACCGAGCCGGTCCAGCAGCCGGACCTGCTCGCCCGACTGCGACGGAAGGGTGAAGTCAGGGGCCTGGTCCCCGACTCCGATACCGCGTGCCACGCTGCGCCTGCCTCTCTCGGGCTCCCCACGAGGGATAACGGGGCCCGTCGTCTAAGTGTAGCGAACCCTCCACTTAGAGCCCGCGGGTGACGGTCTCGAGCTGACCTCGTCTAAGCTCAGCGCTCATGCCGAGGCTGCTGGTCGTTCATCACACACCATCTCCTGCCCTGCAGGAGATGTTCGAGGCGGCGGTCAGCGGAGCACGGACCGACGAGATCGAGGGCGTCGAGGTGGTCATCAGGCCAGCCCTGACCGCTGCGGCCGCCGATGTGCTCGCCGCGGATGGTTTTTTGCTGGGAACGCCTGCGAACATCGGCTATATGTCCGGTGCGCTTAAGCACTTCTTCGACGGCATCTACTACCCGTGCCTGGAGGCCACCCGGCGACGGCCCTACGGCCTGTACGTGCACGGCGGCATGGATACGGGCGGCGCGGTGCGGGCGGTCGAGTCGATCGCCACCGGCCTGGCCTGGCGGGCGATCCGGCCGCCGGTTACCGTCACCGGCCCGCCCGGCCAGGCCGACCTGGAGGCCTGCTGGGAGCTGGGCGCGCTGCTCGCGGTCGAGATCGCCGGCTGACCCGCCCAGCCGCGTAGCGGTGCTGCCGGCGCCGCTGCTAACGTCGGCCTCACGACGAGGAGGGCGCCGACTATGGCGGACATACAAGGCGTGTGCGCGGACCGGTTCGGGGCAGTACGTACGGCACTGGAACGGAACCTGGATTCCGGGGAGGAGCTGGGCGCGTCGCTCGTCCTGGACATCGACGGTGACATCGTCATCGACATGTGGGGCGGTTTCACCGACCAGGCCAGGGCGATCCCGTGGACCGAGCACACCATTACCAACGTCTGGTCGTCGACCAAGACCGTGACCAGCCTGGCCGCGCTCATGCTGGCCGATCGCGGTGAGCTGGACGTTGATGCCCCGGTCGCGAAGTACTGGCCGGAGTTCGGCGCCCGCGGCAAGCAGGACATCCTGGTCCGCCAGCTGATGTCTCATTCCTCCGGGGTTTCCGGGCTGGACCAGCCTGCCCAGGTGGAGGATCTCTACGACTGGACCACGGCCACCTGCCGGATGGCTGACCAGGCGCCGTGGTGGGAGCCGGGAACCGCGTCGGGTTATCACGCGCTCAACTACGGCCACCTGGTCGGCGAGGTCGTGCGACGGATCAGCGGCAAGACGCTCAAGCAGTTCGTGGCCGATGAGATCGCCGGGCCGCTCGGCGCCGATTTCCAGATCGGTGCCGCGGAAAGTGACTGGGGACGGATCGCGGACGTGGTCCCGCCGCCGCCGCTGCCGTTCGACCTGGCCGCGCTCGGGGCGGACAGTCCTGCGGTCAAGACCTTCACCGGGCCGGTTGCAGCTGCCGAAGATGCCAATACCCCCGGCTGGAGGCGCGCGGACATCGGCGCGGCGAACGGGCACGGAAATGCCCGTTCGGTAGGCCGGGTGATGTCGGTGGTCGCTCGCGGCGGCCAGGTCGACGGCGTGCGACTGCTCAGCGGCGACACCATTGACCTGATCTTCCGCGAGCAGCTCAACGGCATTGATCTGGTGCTCGGCCTCCCGCTGCGCTGGGGTATCGGCTTCGGGCTGCCCAGGCTCGACATCCTGCCCTGGATCCCCGACGAGAAGATCTGCTACTGGGGTGGCTGGGGTGGCTCCATGATCGTGATGGACGTCGGCCGGCGCATGACCATCTCGTACATGATGAACAAGATGGGACCGGGGATTATCGGCTCCAGCCGCAGTGCCCAATACGGCCAGGCCATCTACGATGCGGTCGCCGGGTAAGGAGCATTCCGCGCCGGCGACCTGCGGCTAAGCCGCCGCGGGGGGACGGTCCGGCCGCGAGGAGATAAGTGACGCGAAGACAACGGTGGAACTCAGGTAATGGCCGGTGGCGTAGTCGAAAGCGCCGCCGCAGGTTATCAGGCGCAGAGCCGCGTAGCCGGTCGCCTGGTAAATGGCCTTCGCCGGAAAATGTGATTTAGGGTATTCGCGTACGCCGGTGACCTTGAAAATAGCCGTGACGCCGTCGGCAAGCCGCACGTCGATGGTGTTCCCGGGGCGCAGGGCCCCCAGGCGGAAGAAAACCGCGGGTCCCTGATAACTGTCGACGTGACCCTCGATGACCGACGCCCCGATCTGGCCGGGTGTCGCCGAGTACTTGTACCAGGCCGCCTCGGCCGCGCTCGTCACCAGCGACGGTACCTGGATTGAGCCGTCGGAGTTGACGCCCAGGTGGAGCAGTCTCGAGGTGACGCCAATGGCCGGGATATCGACGGAAACCGGAAGGGAGCGCGGCAGTGACAGCCGTGCGGGCGACCCGATAGCGCCCGCCGCGGACTTAACTGGCTGCGGCGCGTGCACCTGGGCGCTGATGGCCACGCCTACCGTAGCGACCCCGCCCATGATGAGCAGGACGCCCGCCACCCCGGCCAGCCTGGCCCTGAGGCTTCTCGGCGCTGTGGGCGGGGGAGCGTAGCGGCTTTCCGGCCACGAGACCACCACGCGGAATCCGGCTATACGCCGCCATCCCGCGTGTGCCAATGCCGTCCCCCTCCTTCTGCAGGGTGCCCTACTCGCGTAGCCTAATATTCCAATGCTGAACACGCCATGGCATCTTGGTGCCGTCTATGCTGGCCACGCACTTTTCTGTTCCGAGGCCGTTTCCCGCGCCGGAATCGGGAAACAAATTCGCCACCCGGCGGACCCACCAGGAGGTTCCATGAAGGTGCGCACGACCATCTCGGGGAATGGGCTCGGCGGGCGGCTGACCGCCGTCGGCTGCGGCGTCTCGGCTCTCCTCGCGTGCGTCGTGCTCTCGGCCTGCTCGGGGACCTCCTCGACGACGACACCGGCCATCTTCACGCCGTCGGTCACCGGCTCCGCCTCACCGAGCGCCGCGCCTGGCAGCAGGTCGGCCAGCGTCCCGCCCACGACGACCGCAAGCCCTTCGGCCGGTTCGACGGCGTCGGCCACGCGGACGGCGACGGCATCGCCGAAGGCGTCTGGTACGGCGACAGCGAGAACGTCGCAGACCGCAGTCGCGTCGCCGACGCCGCGCCGAACGGCCAGTGCGTTCCCCACCACGGCCCCCTCCACCGGCGGCGGGGGCACGGCCGGCGTCCAGGACATCTTGCTCTTCGGACTGGGCGGAGGGGCGATCCTGGCCGGAGCCGGAAGCATCGCCTATCGCCGGAAGCTCACCAAGGACCGCTGAGGAATCTCAGCGGCCGCTTACGCCGTCGGCCCCCTCAGCGCTGGCTGGCGCCTGCCCCCGAATTCCTGGTCTGGTTATTGTCCGGGCCAGGTGACACTATGTCGGATAAAAGGGCAGTTGTCCCACGCGACCTGCTCGGCAGGTGGCGGGTAATACTATCCGCCCAGGGGAGGGGAAAGTCGATGTCTAGCACCGAGCCCGTTCATTCGGAGTCCGAGACGCATCCGTGGAGCATCCAGGTTCCTAACCACCCGGTGCGGTCCGACTCCCCGGAGTATGTCGCGGCGCGCGAGAAGATGAACGAAATCGCGGCCGGGGCGACGGGACTGCTCTACGGATCGGCGCCATTTCAGGATCATCACGGCGGCGCGCTATGGTTGAAAGATGACCAGGGCTGGTTTCTGGTCCGCAATTTGGCGGGCGTAGAATGGTCATCCCAGTTTTGCGCGGACCCTGTCAAAATTGACCTGCTGCGGCAGAACGCCAAGCGCCTGTATGACCTGCTCGCGCCAGAGATCAAGCAGGAGCTTGATCCGGGCGGCCTGCTGGATACGCCGATTACCGACGCGGCAGGGGTGGCCAAATGGACGGACTCCCTCTTTAACGCCGGTGTCCCGCTGCAGCCCACTTTCCACATCGGCACGCTGCCCGGAGGCGCCAGTACCCCGGCCGACGGTACTAGCGCGGCCTCCGACGACACTAGCCCGCCCGCCGACGCTACTGATGCGCCCGTGGGCGCCACCAGTGCCCCGGCTAATGGCTCCGCGACCCCCGCCAGCACCACTAGTGCCGCGGCCCCGGCTCCGGAGCCTGCCGGGGTGCATCACTACCCCACGCCGATCGTCGACATTCAGCTCTTTAAATATGACGACTTCGTGCTTTGGGTCACCGACGCGCAGGGCAACCCGGCCGCGGTGGCACCGGTGAGCCCGCGCGGCAGCGGAGACGCATCGATTCACGTGCTCTACGCCACGCCGGGTTCCCAGCTGGCCGCGCAAAAGCAAGCGGCGGAAAGCGTCAACGCCCCGCTGATCCTGGGTCCCGATCACTCGCTCTCACGGCAGGCCTACCAGCACCAGCAAGCGACCGACCCGGGAAGCGCTGGCACGCCGGGCAGCCCTTAACCGGGACGACCCGCGCCTCCGCGGCACCTCAGGAAGATCACCGCGTCCAGGGAAAGGCAGCCAGCCCTTGCGCCAAGCTGAGGCGCACATCATGATTCTCCCAGACGTCTACTGGTGAACCAGTAATGCCGCGCCCGACCAGCCGCCCCCGGGGGTCAATGTGGTGCCTGTCAGCAAACCGCCCGCCACCGATGCCGGGCCGGCCGGGTCCCCAGCGGTCCCGGGCCTGCCGCGCCGCGCCGTCATCACCGCGATGTCGGCGCTACCCGCCGTCGTCGCCTCCGCGTCCGTGCTCGGGTCGGCCGGCTGCACATCCCCCGCGGCCGGTTCGAACCCGCCTGCGCCAGGCGCCCGGATACTCCGGTTCTTCACCGGCCATCAGGCCACCGTGGTGGAGGATGCGACCGCGCGGATAGCTCCCGGCCCCCGGGACGACCCGGCCGAGGCGGGGCATCCCGGGGCGCGGGAAGCCGCCGTGACCGACTACATCGACATGATGCTCGGATCTCTCGGCGCGATCAGCGGAACCGAGGTCCCCCCGCCGATGGTCTTCGCGGGCGGCCCGTGGAGTAACCGGCACACGTCCGGCCCCGATCTCATGGCCTCCTTCGTGACGCTCGATCCGGTTACCCGCATCGCGTGGCGCAAGCGCCTCACCGGCTGGCAGCAGCAGTACAAGCAGGGCATCGCGGCCCTGGACAAGCTCGCGGGCGGCGATTTCACCAGGGCCGCTCCCGCGGAACAGGACAAGATCCTGGCCACCCAGTCGGTGAGCACGTTCACCGCGCTGCTGTTCGAGCACACGATCGAGGGGCTGTACGCCAACCCCGAATACGGCGGTAACCGCGGCCTGACCGGATGGAAGGACATCGGTTTCCCCGGCGATATCCAGCCGCGCGGCTACACCGGCGACGAGGTCGAGCGTTCTGACGGGCGCGATCCGGTCGACGACACCAGCGTCGTGGGCGCTGTGCTGAAGCTCCTCGGTGCCCTGTGAGGGGCCGCAGGATGAGGGGCGCCGGGTGACGGGCAAGGCGGTGGTGATCGGCAGCGGCGCGGGCGGTTCCTTCGCCGCGATGGAGCTCGCCCAGGCCGGATGGCAGGTGGTGGTGTTCGAAAAGGGCGCCAACCACTTCTCGAACCTCGCCGGCGAGGGACCGATCGGCACGGTGTTCGCCAACGACAGCCTGGCCACCCAGGTGCGCAACTTCCCCGGGACCGACCCGGAGGTGTATCCGCGCACCTGGCGGCCGAACCAGGCCACGGCCGTCCAGTACACCGGTAGCGTCGACGAACTGCCGCAGGTCGTCGGCGGCGGGACCGTGCACTGGGACGCCAAGGTGCCGAGGTTCTGGGACATCGATTTCCAGCAGCTTTCCGCCCTGGGACCGGTGCCGGGCGCCGACGTGGCCGACTGGCCGTTCAGCTACGCCGAGATCGCCCCCTATTACGACGAGGTGGAGCAGCTGATCGGGGTGCAGGGCGATACCCGGGCCATCCCCGACATCGTGCGCAAGCATGCGCCCCGCGCGAAGCAGTATCCGATGCCGCCTGGCCCCCAGCAGCGCTCGTCGATCGCGGTGGCCGCCGGGGCTACGGCCATCGGCTTGCACCCGTTCCCGTTCCCCATGGCGATCAACTCACGGCCCTACAACGACCAGCGCGCCTGTAACGACTGCGGGTTCTGCAGCGGTTTCGGCTGCCCGGTGGTGGCCAGGCCGGCCGCGCTCATCCCGCTGCGGCGGGCGCTGCGGACCGGGCGGGTCAGCCTGGTCCCGGAGACGATGGTGACCAAGGTTCGGCTCGGGGCCAGGGCTGCCACCGGGGTGAATTGGATCCGGATGACCGAACGAGGCCCGGTATCAGGGTCCGAGAACGCCGATATCGTCGTGATGGCGGCGTCGGCCATCGAGACGGCGCGCCTCGCGCTGCTTTCGCAGTTCCCTGATCAGAGCGGCAAACTTGGCCGGAGGCTCATGCTGCACTCGTTCATCGACGGCACCGCGATCTTCCCGGACGAACGGATGCACGCCTACCGCGGCCGGTCGATCACGCAGTGCGCGGAGGACGCGGCCGACCCAGACTTCCCCGGCGCCCGGGCGTTCGCCAAGGCCAACGGCCTGCCCTACATCCGCGGCGGCCTGATGGAGCTGGGCGGCAGCCAGGATCCGATCACCGAGGCGCAGTCCTACCAGACCCTGCTCGGCTTCGTCCGCTCCGCCAAGCCGTTCGGTACGGACTTCAAGCAGCTGATGCGCTCGTCGATCCTGCGCGACCGGCTGGCTGGCTGCCAGATCATCGGCCAGGACCTGCCCTACCTGGGCCACACGGTGACCCTCGACCCGACGGTGACAGACGTCTTCGGGCTGCCCGTGGCCCGGGTCACCTGGAGCCCCGGCCACCACGAGCAGGTCGCGCAGCAGTTCTGGATACCGCAGCTGAAGAAGATGATGACCAAGGCCGGAGCCGGCGTCGCCCTCGCGGTGCCGGCCACCGATAACAGTGGCGGCCTGCCGACCGGGAACCACGTCATGGGCGGCATGATGATGGGCGCTGACCCCGCCACCAGCGTGACCGACACCTACGGCCGCGTTCACGGACTGGACAATGTCTTCGTCGCCGATGGCTCCGTCTTCGTCACGTCCGGCGCTCACAACCCGACGAACACCATCATGGCCGTAGCCCTGCGCAACATGCGTCACCTGGCCGGGACGCCGGACTAGAGGTTCTCGGAAGAAGTGTCTCCATAGACTTGTCGAAACACTTCTTTCGAGTGTAGTGTTTCGAAACATGACTTCCGAAGAACATCCCGAACCCGAGGTGCGGCGGCGGGACGAAGCCGGGAAACCAGCGGGCCAGCAGGCGGAGAGCCTCCGGGAGGCGGACGGCGACCCGCGGGGTAGCCGGGGGCGGCTCAAGCTGACCGACCCGAAGGCCATCCGGGCCCTGGCGCATCCCATGCGCTGGGCCCTGCTCGAGGCACTGGGAGACGCCGGGACCCTGACCGCGACGCAGGCCAGCGACATGCTCGGCGAGTCTCCCGCGAACTGCGCTTTCCACCTGCGGACCCTGGCGAAATACGGCTTCGTGGAGGAGGCGGGCGGCGGCCGCGGCCGGGAACGTCCATGGCGCCAGACCTACGACGGGATGAGCTGGCAGACGCGGCAGGAGGATCCTGAGGTCTCGCACGCCGGCGAGGCGCTGGACCAGGTCTGGATGGACCGGATGCTGACGCGGGCCCGGCGCAGCCTCACGTCGACGACGTCGTGGCCAGGCGCTTTCGACGACGGAGTGCTGGGCGGATCTACCAGCAGGCTGTACGTGACGCCCGCGGAGGCTGATGAACTCTATGAGGAGATGCGGCAGACCTTCGATCGCGTCGTGGGGATGCACCACCGTTTTGCTGACCGCAGGGATCCGAAGCTCCGTCCGCCGGACGCCGTGCCGGTCGAGTTCGTCCTGCTCGGATATCCGATCCTGGACACCCTGCCGTTGCCGGACGGTGATGAGGAGCAGTCGAACGACGACGTTCCGGAGTGACCCTGGTTACCCGGAACTTGAGATATATCTTGACTTACCTGCGGTCGAGATGCATCGTATCTATTATCCACCGCAGCCATCAAGGCACGAGAGGACCGCATCATGCATCCGGAAACCGCCAAAGCCCTGGTCGCGCAGCATCGCGATGAGCTCACCCGCCACACCGCACCCAGCAGGCAGGGTTCTGCCCGCCGCCTATTGCCGCGCTGGCATGTCAGCTGGACGCGGACCATCCTGAACCCGGCGGGCGTCCAGGCCGCGGCGGGCAGCGGCCGGGTTGGCCCGGCCGGCCGCCGCGGATCGTCACTGGTGATCATCATCACCGCTCATCGTGCGGCGTGATCCCTCGTGCTCCGGCGCAGTGCGCCGTGTGGCCAGCGCCGGCGCACTTATCTCTGGGATAGGGTTGGTTCGCCACAAAACGGGTGGATCGACGTGACGCCCGCCGGGGGGAGCGAGATGAGAGATGCCTGAGCGACCGGCTACCCTGCGGGACGTGGCGGCGGCCGCGGGTGTACACCCCGCCACCGCATCGCGAGCCCTCAACCCGGAAACCCGCCTGCTGGTCAGTGAAGAGACGGCGGGGAGAGTGAGCGCGGTCGCCGCCGAGATGGGCTACCGGCCGAATCCCGTCGCCCGGAGCCTGCGGACCCGGCGCTCGCACACTGTCGGGGTACTGATTCCTGACCTGAACAACCCGATTTTCCCGCCCATCGTGCGTGGCCTGGAAGACAAGCTGGCCGCGGCGGGTTATGTGGCCCTGCTGGGCAATACCGATGCCGACCCCAGCCGCGAGCGCAAGCTCTTCGAGCAGATGCGGGCCCGTCACGTCGACGGCTTCGTGCTGGCCACCGCGACGCTGCACGACCGGCTGCTCGCCGAGGCGGCGGCAGCGGAACTGCCTGTGGTGCTGATGAACCGGCTCGCGCAGGACTACAGCTTTCCCGCGGTCTCGGTCGACAATGAGCAAGGGGCACGGATGGCGGTCACCCATCTAGCCAGGCTCGGCCATAGCCGGGTAGCGCACATCGCGGGTCCGCAGGAGGCCTCCACCGGCGTCGGCCGGCTGCGCGGATTCAGGGATGGGATGGCGTCCTGCGGCCTCCAGGTGGACGAGGACCTGATCGGGTACGCCGCCAGGTACACCGTGGAAGAAGGCACCCGCTGCGGCCGGGAACTGCTCGCCGCGCACGGTGATATCACCGCGGTGGCCGCCGCCAACGACATGCTGGCCGTCGGGTGTTACGCCGCGCTTGACGAAGCCGGCCGCCAGTGTCCGGACGACATCTCCGTGATCGGCTTCAACGACATGCCGTTCATCGACCGGCTCAGGCCGCCGCTGACATCGGTGCGCTTTCCGCACTACCAGCTGGGTACCGAGGCGGCTCAGTTGCTGCTCGAACGGATCAGCGGCGCCGGGGGTCCGGTGAAGATCCTCTACCTCGCTCCAGAGCTCATCGTCCGGGGGTCCACGGCGGAACCTGTGGCGGCCGCCGCCCAGGCCGGCCTCCAGGATGCGGGTCAGGCGGGCAGCCCGCCGGTCCCGCTGCGCTCCGTGTCATCCCGCGGTGCCCGCGGCCGTTCCTTACCGCCTCTTGCGGGCGAGCGTCAGGCCGTCGCCGATCGGCACCATGACGAGGTCGACGCGGTCGTCGGCGGCGGCGTGATCGTTGAAATCCCGGATGGCTATCACCGTCGGGTTGTCGTTGCCCGCGTCGATGACCCGGCCATGGGAGAACGTGTTGTCCACCATGATCAGGCCGCCGGGGCGTACCCGGGGGACAACCTCGCGCCAGTAGCCGAGGTAGCCGTCCTTGTCGGCATCGATGAACGCGAGATCGAACAGTTCGGTATCCGGCAGCGCGCGCAGCGTCTCGATGGCCGGGCCGAGCCGTAGCTCTATCCGGTCCTCCAGGGCCGCCTTCTCCCAGTACTTCCTGGCGACCGAGGTCCACTCCTCGTTGATGTCACAGCACAGCAGCCGTCCGCCGTCCGCCAGCCCGCGGGCAATGCAGATCGAGGAGTACCCGGTGAAGGTGCCGATCTCGATGGCCGACGCGGCCCCGGCGAGCTGGGTCAGCAGGGTCATCAGCGTGCCCTGCTCGGGGGCGATGGCCAGGCCGGTCTCGTTGGGGAACAGGTAAGCGGTCTCGTTCGCCAGTTCCCGGAGGACGGCGTCCGGCGGGCTGCTGTGCGCGGTGAGATACGCGTTGAGGTGGAGGCTGATCTGCTCGGTGCGCCGCGTCATGGGACCACGCTATAGCTAGGGCCTCGCGGTCCGCGAGGTGGCCGCGCCCATTAGCTAGATTCTCGACCCTATAGCACGACATTTATGGCGTGTGCTGGTCGTCTCGCCGACGTGCCCACTCAGACCGCGGTGTGGTCCGTAGTGGCCAGCCAGCCCAGCCGGCCGGACATAATCCGCGCGCAGTTGACGATGGCGCGTACGTGGGCCGAGGCGTTGTCCGCCCGCCACAGCACCGACCACGGGTAGTGCGAGACCGGCTCGGTCAGCGGCCGCCAGATGGTGCCGGGGAGCGCGCCGATGCAGGACGAGGGCACGCAATACAGGCAGCGTCCCTGGGCGACCAGGTCGGCGGCGGCGCGGATGCTCTCCACGGTGCCCTCGTACACGGTGGGGGTGAACCCGGCGGCCCGGCACATCTCGATGGTGAACTGGTTGAATTCCGGGGCTTGGGCCTCTTCGGCGAGCAGCAGCGGTTCCCGGGCCAAGATGGCGACCGGCACGGCATCCAGCTCGGCGAACCGGTGATCGCGCGAGACCAGGACCCCCAGCGGATCGCGGCGGAACAGGTGTGACGCGACTTGCCGCGGCGCGAGCGCGGCCCGGCCGATGCCGACGTCCAGGCGGCCGTCGATAAGCTGCTGGTACTGCTCGGGGACGCCGACCTCGACCTGATGGATCACCAGGCCGGGGTGCCGGGCCTGCGCCTCGTGCAGAATCTGCGGCATCGAATCGTAACTGGAGTCGATAATGCCGACCCGCAGGGTGGGGGAGGCCCCGGTCGTGGTGCGGGCGATGGCGGCGGCCCGGGCCACGTGAGCCAGGATCTGCCGCGCCTCGACCAGGAACACCGCCCCGGCCGCGGTCAGCGAGACGTGGTGGGTGCTGCGCTCGAGCAGCCGGACGCCCAGCTCGCGTTCGAGCCGCTGTACCTGCTGGCTCAGCGCCGACTGCACGATGTGCTCTCGCGCAGCCGCCCGGCCGAAGTGCAGTTCTTCGGCCAGGGTCACGAAATACCGCAGCTGGCGCAGCTCCATGCAGGTCACCTCTGCAGCAAGCCTACGTCCGCACTTCGGCTGCTGGAATATCCAGCTGGTTGCCCGGGGTAATCGGCGCAGGTGATGGGCTCTGCTCAGGTTGCCTGTTTCCAGTGCCGCCTTGCCGCGCTTAACTGAAAGTGGCCAGCCGGCGGTGTTCGGCGTTTCGGTAACAGTGAGGGGTCCTGTCATGAGCCCCGACCAGAACATGGCCTTGAACGTGCCGGCGGCGAGCCTGAACGGGTCGGCGCCGCGCTGCGAGCATCGCGACGGGCTCGTGCCGGTGGCCCCGCAGTCGGATCATTGCCGGGACTGCCAGGCCCTCGGGGGTCACTGGGAGTCGCTCGTCGTCTGCATGACCTGCGGCTGGGTGGCATGTTCTGACGACTCACCCCACCATCACGCCAGGGCGCACTACCAGGAAACCGACCACCCGGTCGTCCGCGGTCTTGAGCCAGGATCCGGGCGGCCCTGGTGCTACGTTCACCGGCGTCTGGTCTGAACGTCATGCTCCGCGCCCGTACGGCAAGTCACCTGGCTCTTTCCCACGACGATAGGCAGAGATTGTGACAGATCAGGACGCACGGGGCGGCTACGACGGCACCGGGCCTTTCCCAGCCGGCGGCGCGGCCGTCTGGACGGGTCAGCGGCGAACGCAGGTAGCGGTGACCGCGCTGATCGTACTGGCCCCGTTCGCCGGGCTGGCCGTCGCGGTGGCGATGCTGTGGGGGCACGGCATCGGGCTCGCCGACGTGCTCCTCGGGATCGGTCTTTACCTGATCACCGGATTCGGCGTCACGGTCGGATTTCACCGCCTCCTCACGCACCGCAGCTTCACCGCCCCGCCCTGGCTGCGGATCACCCTGGCGATCGCGGGCTCGATGAGCTTCCAGGGCGACGTCACCGGGTGGGTCGCGACCCACCGGCGCCACCATGCCTTCACCGACCGCCCGGGTGACCCGCACTCGCCCTACCGGTACGGCACCGGGACCGTCGCGCAGCTCCACGGCCTGGTCGACGCCCACGTGGGCTGGCTGTTCCGCAATGACCCGACACCGGCCGACAGGTACGCCCCGGACATGCTCGCAGACCCCGCGATGACCCGGGTCGCCAGGGCCTTCCCGGCTTTCTGCGCCGTCTCGCTGATCGTGCCGTTCAGCATCGGCTGGGCCATCGGCGGTGACCTGCGGGCCGCGTGGATCGCCATGGTGTGGGCCGGGCTGGTCCGCGTGCTGCTGCTGCACCACGTCACCTGGAGCGTCAACTCCTTGTGCCACATGATCGGGACACGGCCGAATCCGGGACGCCGTTTTGACCGGTCGACCGACCTGTGGCCGCTCGCGCTGATCTCCTTCGGGGAAAGCTGGCACAACGGGCACCACGCCGCGCCGGCCTGCGCCAGGCACGGCAGCCGCCCGCACCAGATCGACCTCTCCGCCAGCCTGATCCGGATCTTCGAACACCTCGGCTGGGCCACCGGCGTCCACTGGCCGTCCTCGCAGGCGCCCAGCGGACCGCCGCTGCGCGCCCTGCGCCCCCGCCTGCCCGCACCTTCGGTCCACGAGCCGGTAAGCACGCCGTGACGGCGGAACGCTGTCGCTCCCTGGTCGCGGCCATTCCTTATGTTTCCGCTTCAAGCTAATTGGTTGCAGCGCCGTTCATATGCGCATGCCGGCTAACCGCGAGGTGCCGATATGCGTATCCCCCTTCGCCGTGACCGCACTCATATTCTGCGCATTAACACCATGACGGACGCTCACGGATTGTGCCGACCTGGCCCGCAGGCGGATCGTAGTCACCGCAAGTTGCCCGCAGTCACCTCTGGTTTGTACGGATAGTATTCGCGCGGCTACGTATCTGAGTGGAAACCGGGATGAATATTGCCAATGGGGTGGCACGCCGATGCGGGTGCGGACAATATGTTGCTTCGGACGTCCGCTGCCGCGACGTATTTCCCCGCTGGCGCCCTTACCCAGGCACTTCAAGGAGGAATAAGCGTTCCATGACGTTGCGTCGAACACCAGCCGACGGAGCCGTTCCCGGTGATCCGGCCGGGGCATGACGCCCGAGGATGATCGCGCGCCCGCGGATACGTGCGACGCCGATCCGCGCTGCGTGCACGTGCCGTGCTTTCAGGTCCAGCTGGAGGCCGACCGCCCGCGGCGGGCTCACCGCCGGTCAAATGCGTGCGCCTATCATGTCGCCGACATCATCCAGTCGCTGGGCGCCTGGGCGGGCAAGCGCGCCCTGGTCGACGGGCAGCTGACCATTCTGGCCATCGAGCCTGCCACGGAAGGACGCCAACCCGGAGGGCCGGCAGGCCCGGGCGGCCCCGATCGATCCGACCGGCACGGTTTCGCCTTCAGTACCATCCCGCTCACGGCTTACCGCCTTGACCCCGAGGCCACGCCAGGCCCCAACCTCACCGAGCCGGAGAGGTAGCGGCACGACCGTGAGACCCGCCGGGGAGTCGCGGCGGTCCTTAGTCCAGGCGGGACACGCGCTGGCGCAGCGCGCGGGCGAACTCAGCCGCGAACGAGGCGGCGTCGGCTTGCTCCAGGCGGGCGGAGGAAATCCGGACGCCGGGCGCCGCGGCTATCCGGAACCGCTGCCCCGGAGCCACCGCCCAGCCCGCCTCGGCGAGCGACGATGCCACGCCGTCCTCGTCGGAAACGGTGACCCAGCAGGTGAACCCCGATCGGCCGCTCGCGGTGATGCCGTGCCGCCGCAGAGCCGAACGCAATGCGTCGCGGCGCCCCGCGTAGATGGCGGCCGCGCTGGCCAGCTGGGCCGCGACCGACGGATCCGCCCACAGGTCCGCGACCATCTCCTGCAGCTGGTAACTCACCCACCCGGTGCCCAGCGCCTGCCGCCCCGCGACCCGCGTGATCGTCGCCTCATCCCCGGCCAGCACCGCGAGCCTCAGGTCAGGCCCGAGCGATTTGGACACCGAGCGCAAGATGACCCATCGTTCCGTTCCCTTCGGGCTCTTCGGCCCCGCCGGGCCGGCGCATGCGGAGAAGGCCGCCGTGCCCGCCACCGGCCCGGCGTGATCATCTTCGATGACCCCGACGGACGGGTGCCGCCGCAGGACATCGCCGATCGCCGCGGCCCGGTCCGCGTCCCACGCGGCGCCCGTGGCGGCCTGGGCCCGCGGCGTGACGATCAGCGCGCCAGCTCCCCGGGTGAGCGCGGCGGCCAGCTCCGCGGGCCTGATGCCCAGGTCATCAACCGGAACCGGGACCACGGCGTAGCCCATCGCGGCCAGCAGGTCGAAGGTGACGGCATGGCCCGGATCCTCGACGATCACCCGGTCTGAGGGCGTTAGCCAGGTCGCGAGAACCCGCTCGATGCCGTCCAGCGCGCCGCCGGCGACGGTCAGGTTGGCCGCGCTGATGCCGTCGGCCGCCAGCTGGCCGGCCGCCAGGCGCCGCAACCGCGGCGCGATCGGCGCCTCGGCGTACATCCGGGTGGATCGCCGGGACGGCCGGGCCGGCAGCAGCGGGAGGAGATCCGGATCCGGACCGCCGGTGAGCAGGTCCCTGGTACCCGCCGGAGCGCGCAGGTAGGCGCGCGAGCTGACCGGGGGAGCCCCGCGGATCCGGGTGCCGGCCCGGCCCGTGCCGGTGGTGATGCCGCGCCGGCGCAGCTCGCCGTAGGCCGCCGCCACGGTGGTCGGGCTGACGCCGAGCTGGACGGCCAGCTCGCGGACCGGCGGCAGCTGGTCCCCTGGCGACAGCTGCCCGCTCCGGACACCTGCCTCTACGCTGGCCGATATGTCCTTGGCGGTTCGGCCCTGGGGACGATATCGTACCAGTATGTTCACAAAATGTACTGTAACATTTACCGGCAACCGGGGGAACGTCGCGGCCCGGAGCCAGCGCCGCCCCGCGCCCGGCGGGCCGTGGAGGCCGACGCTGTGAGCGAGACGTTCTCCGCCGAATCCCGGCTTATCCACGCCGGCACGCCGCGCGTGGCCGGCCAGCCGGTCACGCCGCCGCTCGTCCCCGCCAGCATCTACGTCTCGGCGGGGGAGCCGCGGCCGGGCCGGGGTTACGGGCGGGAGAGCAACCCGGGCTGGGAGGCCCTGGAGCAGGCGCTTGGCGCCCTGGAGGACGCGGAAGCGGTCATCTTCGCCTCAGGCCAGGCGGCCTCGATGGCCCTGATGCTCGCCCTGGCGAAGGGGCGGGAAACCATTGTGCTGCCCTCCGACGGCTACTACGGGACGCGGGTCCTGGCCGACAAGCTGCGGCCGCACGGCGCCGTTCC
>Ga0302325_10014469_pt1 | contig 16794 bp, 15 predicted proteins | sample Palsa_T0_2_FD_201948 | JGI IMG/M metagenome (GOLD analysis project Ga0302325, IMG submission 201948) | Peat permafrost microbial communities from Stordalen Mire near Abisko, Sweden - Palsa_T0_2 | ecosystem: Environmental > Terrestrial > Soil > Palsa > Peat permafrost | place: Sweden: Abisko... | reverse complement strand
CGCTCGATCGACGTCAGCGACAACGGCGTGATCGACGAGATGGTTTCGCTGACCACGCCCGGTTGCCCGATCAAGGGCCACTTCCAGACGGCCGTCGCCGAGGCCGTCTCGGCGCTCGACGGGGTGACGCACGTGAACGTCTTCTTCGACGTCCTCAACGACGCCCAGAAGGCTGCACTGCAACAGAAGCTGGGACGCGGCAGCCTCCCGCAGGGCGCTCTTGCGCAGGTGGCGAACGTGCTGTGCATCGGGTCGGGCAAGGGCGGCGTGGGCAAGTCCACGCTGACCGCCAATCTCGCCGCCGCGCTGGCCGCGGAAGGCAAGCGCGTGGGCATTCTCGACGCGGACGTATGGGGCTACTCGATCCCGCGCATGTACGGCCTCGGCTCGACCCGCCCGCCGGTGTCGCCTGAGCGCAAGATCATTCCCCTGGGCGCCCACGGCGTGAAGGTGATGTCGATCGGGTTCTTCGTCGAGGAGGACTCTGCCGTGGTGTGGCGCGGGCCGATGCTGCACAAGGCGCTCACCCAGTTCCTGCAGGACGTCGACTGGGGCGTGCTGGACTACCTGCTGATCGATCTGCCCCCGGGCACCGGCGACGTGTCGATGACGCTCGCGCAGCTGCTCCCCCAGGCGCAGTTCGTGATCGTCACCACCCCACAGGCCACCGCGCAGAAGGTCGCGCGTCGCGCCGCCCAGATGGCGCACAAGGTGTCGCTTGAGATCGGCGGGGTGATCGAGAACATGTCCGGATTCACGACGCCGTCGGGCGAGCGCTTTGCGATCTTCGGCGAGGGTGGCGGCAAGGAGCTGGCCGATGAGCTCGACGTGCCCCTGCTTGGCAGGGTTCCGCTGACGATGCCCCTGCGCGAGCACGCCGACAGCGGCGTGCCGCTGGTGATCGAGGACCCGGAGGATCCGGCCTCACAGGCGATACACCAGGTTGCCCGGGGGTTGATCGCGATGACCCCGCTCGCGCTTCCCGTGCTGCCCCTGGTCGAGGTCGGCGCGTCCGCGCCCGCGGAGAGCCGCAAACCCGTGGGCATGTCGCTGCCAATGGCCTGAAGTCGGGGCCGCCGCGCAGATCGACATGCCCTCGCAGCCCGGCAGGCCCACGCGGCCTGCGCGGGGCGCGCCTGCGTGGCGCGGCCCGATGTTCGAGGCGCTTGACAAGCGCGTGCCAACTGAGAGGATCGTCTTCTGATGTCAGCATCCGAGAAGCAGGGGGAGAAGCGCGATGATGGGTTGACTGCGGCCTCCGGCGAGCCCGAGCCCGCATCCGAAAACGGCGCCGCCGAATTCGACGAACGCCGCGCCAAGATGGAACGGCTGCGCGCGGAAGGGATCGACCCCTACCCCCCGGTCACGCTGTGGGCCACGCGCACGCGGATCGCCGACGTGCTTCAAGCGCATGACGCCGCCACGCTCGCGCCCGGCGAGCACCCGGAGCTCAGCTACCAGATCGCCGGCCGCCTGATCTCCCGCCGCGGGCACGGCAAGACGGCGTTCCTCGACATTCGCGACCTGTCCGGCACGATCCAGGTGGTCGTGCGCGTCGACGCGCTCGGACAGGAGACCTACGACCGCATCCTCGGCTTCGACATCGGCGACATCCTCGGGATCCTCGGCTGCATCTACGTCACTCAGCGCGGCCAGCTGGCGCTGGCGGTCAAGGAGTGCACGCTGCTGACCAAGACGCTGCGCCCGCCGCCGGACAAGCACCACGGGCTCGGCGACACGGGAACGCGCTACCGCTACCGCGAGCTCGACCTGCTCGCCAACGAGGACACCCGCGAGCTGTTCATCACGCGCAACAAGATCATCCTCGCGATCCGCGAGTGGCTCGCCGAACGCGACTTCGTCGAGATCGAAACGCCGGCTCTGCAGTCGCTCGCCGGCGGCGCCGGGTCGCGACCGTTCACGACCCACCACAACGCCCTCGACCGTGACCTGTACCTGCGCATCTCGGTTGAGCTCTTCCTCAACCGCTGCATCGTCGGCGGCATGGAGAACGTCTACGACATGGGCAAGGTGTTCCGTAACGAGGGCATCTCGCCGAAGCACAGTCCCGAGTTCACGATCATCGAGTTCATGTGCGCCTACTCCGACTACAACGACGTGGCGACGGTCACCGAAGAAATGTTCCGTGACGTCGCCCAGAAGGCACTCGGGCGGACGGTCGTCAAACGGGGCGGCGAGGAGATCGACCTGACGAAACCCTGGCGGCGGGTGACGATGCGCGAGCTGATCCTCGAGCGCTTCGGCCTGGACTTCATGGAGTCCACGCGCGAGCAGCTGGCCGAGGTGCTCGACGAGCCGATGGACCCGGCCGCCACCTGGGCGGAGGTCGTCGCCGACATCTACTCCGAGAAAATCGAGTCCACGATCAACCAGCCCACGCATGTGTTCGACTTCCCCCTCGAGCCCTTCCCGATCACCAAGCGCCACTCCGTGTACCCCGAGCTCGCGGAGCACTTCGACGCGGTCATCGGCGGCATCGAGCTCGTCAGCGGGGACACCGAGCTGAACGACCCGGTCGACCAGTGGCAGCGGTTCGTCGACCAGCGCAAGCGCCGCATGATCGACGATGAGGACGTCCCGCATCCCAACGACGAGGAGTATGCGCGGGCGATCGAGTACGGCTACTCACCCACCGCCGGCGGCGGGATGGGGGTGGACCGCCTGGTGATGATCCTGACCGAACGCGACACCCTGCGCGAGGTCATTCCGTTTCCGATCGTCAGAGACGTTCGATGAGCTCAAAGCTCGACCTCGACCCCGGGATCATCGCCTCCTGCCGGCAGGCCGCCGCCCAGATCGCGGCGGGGGTCGGCGAGCGCATCGCCGGCAAGACGACCGTCTCGGTCGAGCGGACGCTCGCGCGGCTGCTCGGCGTTGACGGGGTGAACGAGCTCGACGCGCCGCTCCCCAACGTGCTCGTGGATCACGTCTCAGACCGCGGCGAGCTGGGCAGGGGCATCGCGTACTGGCTCGGCAACGCGATGCTCGACGACGATGCTCGCACCCCGCAGCAGATCGCCGAGCAGGTGGATGGCGGGACGCTCGATCTGTGCGCGCTGCCGCGCGCGCAGGATCTCGCGATCAGGTCTCGGATCACACGGGCCTGCGAGGAGCGCCTGGCGCAGATGATCGCGTCCACGCAGGAGCGCCATGAGCTGCGCGAGCGCCTCGGCGAGAGCCCACCGCCACTGCGCTATGTGCTGACGGCGACGGGCAACGTATACGAGGATGTCGTCCATGGCCTGGCCGTGGCCGAAGCCGGCGGGGACATCATCGCCGTGATCCGCTCGACCGCACAGAGCCTCTTGGACTACGTCCCCTACGGTCCCACGACCGAGGGCTACGGCGGCACGTTCGCCACGCAGGAGAACTTCCGCATCATGCGCTCCGCGCTGGATGAGTGGTCTTCCGAGCACGGGCGCTACGTGCGGCTGTCGAGCTTCTGCTCGGGCCTATGCATGCCGGAGATCGCCGTGATGGGCGCGATCGAGGGCTTCGACAACATGGTCAACGACGCCCTCTACGGGATCCTCTACCGCGACATCAACCCCGTGCGCGGGCTCATCGACCAGCGCGTCTCGCGCATGATCAACGGCTACTTCGGGGTGGTGATCAACACCGGTGAGGACAACTACCTGCGCACGGCCGATGCGATCGAGGCGGCGCCGTCGGTGACCGCCTCGCAGTTCATCAACCGCCAGCTCGCGCTCGATTCGGGCGTGCCCGATGAGCAGATCGCGCTCGGCGACGCGTTTGAGATCGACACGCCGGTGGTCAACGGCATGCTGTTCGAGTGGGCCCAGGCGCAGCTCACCCGCGAGCTGTTCCCCGACTGCCCGGTCAAGTACATGCCCCCCACGCGCCACATGGACGGCAACCTCTATCGCACGCACGCGGCCGACTCGCTGTTCAACCTCGTCACGATCGCCACCGGGCAGGGCATCCAGACGATCGGCGTGCCGACCGAGGGCATCTTCACGCCGCACGTCCACGACCGCGTGATCGGCCTTGAAAACGTGAACTACGTGTTCGACGCCGCGCGCGACCTGGGCGAGGAGATCGAGTTCAGGCGCGGGGGCATCATCCAGACGCGTGCCCAGGAGGTGCTGCGCGGGGCGCATGAGCTCCTCGAGCGGATCGCCGAGATCGGGCTGTTCGCAGCGCTCGGGGAAGGGGTCTTCGGCGACGTCCCCCGCCAGGTCGACGAGGGCCGCGGCAGCGAGGGCATCGTCGCGACCCACGAGAACTACCTGAACCCGGCGAGCGAGCTGATGCGAGGAGCGCCGAGCGGTGTCTAGCGGGCCCTCCGCGCCCGGGGACGGGTCGCGCCGGGAGATCGACCTGGAGCGCGTCAAGCCCTACGCCGATCACCTCGGCGACGGGATCGTCCAGTTCAGCTTTACGCTGCCGGTCCCCTATGGCCTGGCGGCGCGCAAGGCTGCCCAGGAGCTCGCGGCGAAGATGGGCTTCGAGCACCCCGAGGTCGTCCACTACCAGAGCCTGACCGAGGGCTACACCTACTTCGTGATGTTCGGCGAGTGCACCTCAACCGTCGACTACGCCTCGCTGAGCGTGGAGGGCTTCGACATCGAGTACATGTCAGAGGATGAGATCGAAGCCTTTGCCGGCGAGCACATCGGCCGGCCGATCGTGATCGTGGGCGCGGCCACCGGCACCGACACGCACAGCGTCGGCATCGACGCGATGCTCAACCTGAAGGGCTTCCACGGGCACCATGGCCTGGAGGGCTACAAGGCCTTTCAGACGCACAACCTCGGCAGCCAGGTGCCCAACAGCGTGCTGGTCGCCAGGGCGATCGACCTCGGCGCCGACGCGATCCTCGTCTCCCAGACGGTCACCCAGCAGAACCTGCACGTGCAGAACCTGACCGAGCTCGTGGAGATCGTCGAAGCGGAGGGACGGCGCAAGCAGATGATCCTCACCTGCGGCGGCCCGCGCGTCTCCAACGAGCTCGCCAAGGAGCTGGGCTACGACGCCGGCTTCTCCAAGGGCACCTACCCCCACCACGTGGCGAGCTTCATCGTGCGCGAGCTGGCCGCCCGCATCGCCGCCCCGGCCGCACCCAGTCAGAATGGCGCTGCGGGCGCATCCGGCGCGGATGGCTAGCGATCCGCCCACGCCGCTGACGGACCTGTTGGGCGACACCCGCCGGCTGGCGCTGGTGGGCCTCGCCAAGAACACCGGCAAGACCGAGACGCTCGCGGCGATCCTCGCCGAGCACGCCGGCGCGGGAACACTCGTCGGTGTCACCTCGATCGGGCGTGACGGCGAGGCGCACGATGTGATCGACGGGCGCATCGAGAAGCCCCGGGTAAGGCTCCCCGCCGGCAGCCTGGTGGCGACCACGGGAGAACTCCTGCGGGCGAGCGGCCTCGCGCATGAGCGGCTCTCACAGACGGGCGTGCGAACGCCCCTGGGCGAAGTCGTGCTCGCGCGACTGTCCGAGCCGGGCATCGTCGAAGTGGCCGGCCCGAGTGCCGCCTCCGACATCCGAGCGGTGAGCGACGCGATGCTGGAGTTCGGCGCCGAGCAGGTGCTGATCGACGGCGCAATCGATCGACGGGCAGCCTCTTCACCCGCCGTCTCAGACGGCCTGCTGATGGCAACCGGCGCAGTCCTCGGCGAGCAGATCGAGCAGGTCGTGGCGGCGACCGCGGACGCGGTCGATCTGGTCAGGCTGCCGCGGTCGGGCGGGGCCGGCGACGGCGCGCGGGGCACCGCCGAGGATGCGCCAGCCGCCGGCAGCGAAGAGCAGGTCGCGCTCACGCGAAGGCTCGTGTTGAGCGGCGAGCCGGCCGAGATCGCCGCGCTCCTGGAAGAGCATCCCCGCGCGGGCACGTTGATCGCCGAGGGCGCCCTCAGCGAGCGGTTCCTCGAAGGGCTGCTGGCCGCCCGCACGCAGCGGGCCGGACGGGAGCTGAGGATCGTCGCGGGCGATCCGACGAAGGTGTTCCTCTCGCGACGGGGGCCCGATTGGTATCGGCGTCAGGGCCTTGCGATCGAGGTCGTGCGCACGATCGACCTGAAGGCGATCACGATCAACCCCGTGGCGCCGCAGTCACATAGTTTCGACTCCCAGCGGCTGCGCGAGCTGATCGAAGCCGCGGTTTCAGACGTGCCCGTGTTGGACGTGCTCAACCCCCACAACCGAAGCACGGCGCCGATCGCGCACTGAGTCCGGATACCCGGGCTGCCGGTCGGCCATCCAGGTACTCTCCCCCCATACCTGTTGGGCATCGGACAGCCAAGCGCATCGTGCCTAGCGTACGGGTGACACTCGCAGTGGGGCTGGCGCTCTCGGCGATTGCCCTCGTCGTGGTGCTGTCGCACTCGCCGGTCACCGTGATCGGCACGAACTCGATCCGCTACCACATCGCGATCGGAGCCATCAGGCATCCGACCAACCAGTGCGAGCTGGGCAGGACGTTGCCCGAAGGGACCACGGCGATACGTGTCTCAGCGTCCGCCAACACGGGCCCGAAGGTGAACCTCACGGCGCTGTCGGGCGAAGAAGTCGTCAGCCACGGCGAGCGTGGCGCGGGCTGGGGAATCGCCGAAACAGTCACCGTGCCGGTGTCGCGCGTGCCCAGCACGGTCGCCGACTCGCGAATCTGCGTGGCCTTCGGGCGACTGATCGAACCGGTTCAGATCAATGGCGCACTCGTGCGGCGAGTCGCCACCAACGGCAGCGGCGCCACCACGGTGATCCCCGCCTTCCGGATCGAATACCTCCACGCCGGGCACAGCTCGTGGTGGTCGCTCGCCTCCTCGGTGGCGCGTCACATGGGCCTCGGTCGCGCGGCCAGCGGCACCTGGATCGTGTTGCTCGTGATCGCGCTGATGCTCACCGTCGTCGTGCTCACGTCGCGCTTGATCCTGCGAGAGCTGCAATGACGGGGCTCGCGGCCGCGGCGCAGCCGGCACAGCCACCGGCGGGGGCGCTTGAGGGGCGCGCGTCCGGGGGGCGGGTGAAGAGCGCCGTCAGACGCACGCTGGGAGCCGTACGGCGGATTCCGCGGGCGGCTCGGATATGCGCCCTGATCGCGTTCGTGAACGCGGCCTGCTGGTCGGTCATCACGCCGCCCTTTCAGGCGGCCGACGAGCCTTCCCACTTCGCCTACGTCCAGCAGCTGGCCCAGACGGGAACGCTTCCCACATCCAGCAACTACGCCTTCTCCGAAGACGAGGAAACGGCGCTGCGGGATCTGCACCAGTCCCAGGTGCAATGGCATCCGGAAGTCCACACGATCGGCTCTGAGGCAGAACAGCAACTTCTGCAGGAAGACCTCAGCGGGTCCGTCTCGCGCACCGGGACCGGGGACGCCGGCGTGGCCACCTCCCAGCCGCCGCTGTACTACGCGCTGCAAACGATCCCCTATGGCCTCGGATCGGTGGGCACGCTGCTCGACCAGCTGGCGCTCATGCGCCTCCTGTCCGCGCTGATGGCCGGCCTGACAGCGCTGTTCGCCTACCTGTTCGTCCGCGAGGCACTTCCCGGCGCCCCCTGGGCCTGGGTCGTCGGCGGCGCCAGCGTCGCGCTGACACCGCTGCTCGGGTTCATCTCGGGCACCGTCAACCCCGACGCGATGCTGTTCGCCGTGTCCGCCGCGATCTTCTATCTGCTTGCCCGAGCCTTCCGGCGCGGGCTGACCGTCAACCTCGCGATCGCGATCGGGGTCGTGACGGCGATCGGCCTGCTCACCAAGCTCAACTTCATCGGGCTCGTCCCCGGGATCATCCTTGCCCTGATCGTGCTCGCCCGGCGGGTGGCGCGGACCTCCAGGGCGAGCGCCTGGCGCGCGCTGGCGCTCGCGATCGGGATCCCCGCCGTTCCCGTGTGCCTGTACATCCTCATCAACCTGTTCTCGAATCATCGCGGGCTGGGCGTGGTCTCCAGCGCGATCGACCTGCGACACGGGTCCGTGTTCCACGAGCTCAGCTACATCTGGCAGTTCTTCCTACCGCGGCTTCCCGGGATGCACAGCGACTTCCCGGGCGTCTTTCCCCCAATCCAGATCTGGTTCGACAGATCGGTCGGACTTTACGGCTGGCTCGACACGCCCTTCCCCGGCTGGGTCTACAACCTCGCCCTGATCCCGGCCGTGGTGCTCACGCTTCTGGCCATCCGTGCGCTCGTCACGATTCGAGCGACGCTCAGACGCCGGCTCGTCGAGCTTGCCGCCTATGCGCTGATGGGCGCCGGCGTGCTGTTCCTGGTGGGCGCCGACTCCTACCTGGCCTTTCCGGCGCAGGCCGGAACCTACGGGGAGCCTCGCTACCTGCTGCCGATGCTTCCGCTGCTGGCCGCGGCGCTGGTACTGAGCGCGCGCGGCGCCGGTCGCCGCTGGGGCCCCGTGGCCGGCACGCTGATCGTGGTCATGTTCCTCGCCTACGACGGCTTCAGCCAGCTGCAGGTGGTGGCGCGCTTCTACGGCTAGGGCGCCGGGGATCTACTTGGCGTTGGCGAAGTAGTCGGCGTTGATCTGGGTGTACTTCTGCCACTCGTCCGGCAGCTGGTCCTCGGCGAAGCACGCGTCGACCGGGCAGGCCTCGACGCAGGCGTCGCAGTCGATGCACTCCTCGGGGTCGATGTAGAGCATCTCGGCCGCGTCGTATCCTGGCTCCTCGGGCGTCGGGTGGATGCAGTCCACCGGGCACACCTCGACACATGAGTTGTCCTTCGTGCCGATACACGGCTCGGCGATAACGTAGGCCATTCGCTTCTTTCCTGGTTGTTTGACGGGAGCTCTGCGCGAGACGCGCTGGCGGGACGGCCCATTTTAGGGATGGCCTTCCCCAGACCGAGCCTCATCCTAGATGATTGCCAGATCAACCATCTGCGCACGAGCGGGTCCGCTAGGTTGGGGCGATGCTGCTCCTCACCGGCGCGACCGGCCTCGTGGGCACCGCGGTGCTGCGCCGTCTCGTGGCCGAAGGCGCCCAGGTGCGCTGCCTGGTGCGCGACCCGCGGCGCCTCGGCGCCCAGCGCGTGCGCGTACAGATCGCGCTGGGCGACCTCACCGATCCGCCCTCGTTCCGCAACGCACTGCGCGGCGTTCACACGGTCGTGCACCTCGCCGCCTCGATCCGCGACCAACCGCGGGGGTCGATCGAGGAGCTCAACGGAATCGCCACCTGGCGGATGGTCGAGGCGGCCGAGCGCTCGGGGGTCGAGCGGTTCGTGTTCTTCTCCGTGCTCGGCGCCTCAACGCACCAGCGTGCGCGCTTCCTGCGCGCCAAGGCGCTCGCCGAGCAGGCGGTGTGCGCGTCGCAGCTGCGATCGACGGTGTTTGCCCCCTCGATCGTCTACGCCCCCGGGGATCCCCGGCTGACGCTGCTGGAGCGGCTGGCGCTGCTGCCGCTGATGCCGGTCTCCGGATGGGGCCGCGCGATCTACCAGCCGATCTGGGTCGAGGACGTGGCCGACTGCGTGATCGCCTCGCTGCACGAGGCCGACGGCGCTGGGCGCTACGAGCTGGCCGGCCCCGAGAGGCTCAGCTACAACGAGATCGTGCACACGGTGCTCCGCTCGGTCGACCGCAACCGCCCGCTGCTGCACGTCCCCACGGCGATCGTCTCGCGAGCTCTGCGCCTGCTGGAGGCCGTCTCCGGGCCCCGCGCCTTCGCCACCTGGGATGAGGCCGAGCTGATGGAGGTCGCGATGGTCTCAAGCGAGGGGACCGCGGATGCCGAACGTTTCGGGGTCACACCCGCGCCGATGCCGGCCGTGCTCGGCGCCGGCTGAGGAGAGCCGCTAGTCGAGCACGCTCTCCGCCACGGGGGCTCGACGATCGGCCCACGGGTTCGCCTCTTCAAGCTGCGAGGCCAGCGCGAGCAGGGCGGCCTCACCCGCCGGGCGCCCGACGATCTGAACCCCCAGGGGCAGCCCGTCCTCGCCTCCGAACAGGGGCAGCGAGATGGCGGGCTGACCGCTGGCGTTGATGATCGGGGTGAACGGGGTGAACGGCGCCGAGCGGGTGAAGGTCGCCATCGGATCTGCTGCGGCTGAGTCGAGCACCCCCAGTGGGAGCGGGCGCTCGCCGAGGGCCGGCGTGAGCAGCACGTCGTACGGGTCAAGGAAGGAGACGACCCTGCGGGCGAAGGTCTGCAGCTCCACGATCGCGCCGGCGCCCTGCACCGCGTCCAGGCTCTTGACCATCGAGAAGATCGCCCAGCTCAGCGGCTCCAGGTCCTCTGCGGCCGGCTCGCGCCCGGCGAGCACGCCGGCGTAGGCGATCGTCTCCGCGACGTGGATCGCGAACGCCGCTCCGAACAGCTCCCGCAGACCCTCGACCTGCCACGGCGGATCGACCTCGTCCACCTCATGCCCCAACGAGCGAAGCAGCTCCACGGCGTCGGCGACCGCCTGCGAGCAGGCCGGATCGACGATCGCATCGGCGACGGGCGGAAGCGTGGTCGCCGCAATCCGCAAGGTGCCCGCTCGTTCGGCGATCGCCGAACGTGGCGCCCCCGCGGCGGCCGCGGCGAACGGCTCGGAGGGCGCAGGCGCCCAGGTCGCATCACCGAGCTCATAGCCGGCGAGCACATCGAGGATCGCGGCGGTCTCTGAGACGGTGCGCGTCAGCACCCCGTCAACCGTCAGCGCCGAGTCACCGCGCTCCGGAGCCGAGGAGATGCGCCCGCGGCTCGGCTTCAGGCCCACCAGACCGCAGCATGCCGCCGGAATGCGGATCGAGCCGCCGCCGTCGGTGCCATGGGCCACGGGCACCATGCCGGCCGCGACGGCGGCTGCCGCACCGCCCGAGGAGCCCCCGGGGGTGCGCTCCAAGTCCCAGGGGTTGTGCGTGGCACCGAACAGCCGCGCCTCGCTGGTGGGGAGGATCCCGAACTCGGGCAGCGTCGTGGTGCCGACGATCACGAACCCCGCGCGCTTCAGGCGCCGCACGACGTTGGTGTCGTAGTCGGCCACGTGGTCGGCCAGCAGCGAGCAGCCGTAGGTGAGCCGCAGCCCCTTTACGGCACGGAGGTTCTTGATCGCAATCGGCACGCCCGCAAACGGGCGCTCGTCCCCGGCAGCGATCCCGTCCGCGGTGGCCAGCGCGCGCTCGCCGTCGACCTCAACGAAGGCGTTGACCGCTGGCTCGAGCTCCTGGATCCGGTCGAGCGAGCTCTGCACCAGCTCCCGCGCCGAAATCTCTCCATCGCGCACCATCCCCGCGAGCTCACTCACCGGGCGGAACATCAGATCGTGCTCAGACACGGGCCCTCCTCATAGATTGCGGCGCTGCCCCTGGGCCACAGCCTACCCGGGGGGACATTCCTGCGACCATATATGCCTGCCCACAAGGCAGCCACCCCGTCGAGCAGCGAGCCCAGAAAGCGAGTGCAATGAGCGAGGTCCAGTCACCCACCGTCCCACCAGCAGCAACTCCGTCCAGCGACCCCCTCGAGGGAGTGCAGTCGGGCCTTGAAGGCGTCGTCGCCTTCGCGACCGAGATTGCTGAGCCCGACAAAGCCGGTGGCGCGCTGCGCTACCGCGGCGTCGATATCGAGAACCTGGTCGGCGCCGTCCCCTTCGAGCAGGTCTGGGGCCTGCTGGTGGACGGTCACTTCAAACCGGGCCTGCCTCCGGCCGAACCGCATGCCCTGACGGTGCGCTCGGGTGATCACCGCGTCGACGTGCAGTCCGCGCTCGCGATGCTCGCGCCGGAGTGGGGATTTGGACAGCTGATCGACATCACCGACGAGGAGGCCCGCGACAACCTCGCGCGCGCCTCGGTGATGGCCCTCTCCTTCGTGGCCCAGTCGGCGCGGGAAGCCGGCCAGCCACCTGTGCCCCAGTCTGAGATCGACGAGGGCAGGACGATTCCCGAGCGCTTCCTGATCCGCTGGCGCGGGGAGGCGAACCCCGATCACGTGAAGGCCATCGACGCCTACTGGGTCTCGGCAGCCGAGCATGGCATGAACGCTTCGACGTTCACCGCGCGGGTGGTCGCCTCGACGGGTGCCGACTGCGCGGCCGCGCTGTCGGCCGCGGTGGGCGCCCTGTCCGGGCCGCTGCACGGCGGTGCTCCCTCGCGGGTCTTGAAGATGCTGGACGAAGTCGAAGCCAGCGGCAACGCCGAGCAGTGGGTCTCCGACGCGCTCGACCGCGGCGAGCGGCTGATGGGCTTTGGCCATCGCATCTATCGCGCCGAAGACCCGCGCGCGCGCGTGCTGAGGCGAACCTGCGAGGAACTGGGGTCTCCGCGCTTTGAAGCCGCAGAGGCGCTCGAGAAGGCCGCCCTCGCCGAGCTCCACGCCCGCCGCCCCGACCGGGTGCTCGCCACGAACGTCGAGTTCTGGTCGGCCGTGGTGCTCGACCTGGCGGAAGTCCCGCCCGACCTGTTCACGCCGATGTTCACCTGCGCGCGCGTGGCCGGCTGGTCCGCGCACATCCTCGAGCAGAAGCGCGAGGCCAAGCTGATCCGCCCGACCGCCAAGTACGTCGGCTACGGACCCCGGACGGTGGCCGAAGTCGAATAGGCCCTCCACGGCGATGCCTCGGCGCGTCCTCCCGACTTCGGAGAGGACGCGCGAAGCTCCGGCTCGCGCTTAGCGATCGAGGGTCCCGGGCGATCCAGCTCGGCCCGCGAGGAGTCCGTTGAGACGCTGAACGCATTGATCGAGCTTGTCGCTCTTGCGCTGCCATATGGCGATCTGCATCTCGATGCCCTGGATGATCCGAACGCTGCCGTCCTTGAGCCTGACGAACCCCACCGCATGACGGAACTGGCCGTCCACGACCACGGTCTCGAACCGGGCGATATCTGACCAGCCGATCTGCAGATCCCTGTTCATGTTCTGGATCGTGATCCCGGAGGCGGCGACCCTCACGCCCAATCTGGCGGCGCGAAGCGCTCTGAAGATCATCACCGCCGCAAGCAGCATGAGGACGGAGATGAACAGCACGAACACGGGCCCGCCGGCCTTCAGATGTTCGCGATGCTCCTTCGCCACCTGACTCGAGCAGAAGGCGGCCATCCAGATGCATACAAAGACCGCCATGCAGCACGTGGCCGTGTTCGTCAGCCGCGCCGAGAGCAGGTAGATCGACTCCTTGCCGAGCGGTGGGGATTCGGCGCGGGCGGCGGCCTCGGGAGGCACAGGTTCCATGTGCGCGCGATATCGGCAACTTGACGCGTCCGCTGAAATTGGGCCGGAGCTTGTTCGGCGACACGCGAAGGCGGGCATCAGCAAGACTCTCGGGCCCTCGACTGGGCCTTTAAAAGCCGAGGGCCCGGCATCCTGTGTATGAGCCCAGTGCCGGTGGGTCTCTGGTGCACCCATACGGCGTTCCTGTGCCTCGTGGTGCCGGTACTCGCCCCGCAGGTTGGGGCCTACCTCGGGGCCCGCTACTCCTGCTGGCCTTCGGAGCCGGACGCCTGACCGCCCGCTTGGCCTGCGGAGCTCCCGCCTCCACCTCCGCCTCCGCCTCCGCCTCCGCCTCCGCCCGACTGGCCGTTGCCTCCGCCCCCGCTGTTTTTCAGCGCAATCGCCAAACTCGCGGCGCTGATGGCCAGCTCACCGGCGTTGAGCACCGTGTCCAGCCCCTTCTGCTCAACACCATCCTTGTGCACAACCTTCTGCTCAACCGTCTGAACGCCCTGGGTCTCATCCGTCATGTGTTGCCTTCCAGCTAGCTTTCGGAGTCTTTAGGTCGTGACAACTACACGATCTGTCCGACGGAACGGCGGCGCGCCTTGAAGCCCGCACAGGGTGGGGTCTCGTCAGCGCGCTCCCAGCACGTCAATCTTGATCGAGTCGATCGTGAAGTGTCCCCCACTGTTTCCGCCTTCTCGGCCGCAACTGTCGGCCACCTCCGCCGTCACTTTTCGGGCGATTTCCGTCCCCGGCTCCCAGAGCCAAGGTTCTTCAGGACCTTCAGGAGCCCTGAACGCGCCGTCGTTGAGCGGTGGGACACTTCCGCTTTTCCAAATGACAGCGCCGGTCACGGTGGATGCGCCTCCGTTGTTCAACTCGAAGTACCCAGTGATGCGGCCGTTGAACAAAATGTAGACGACCGCCCACACGCCGCCCCCAACCCCTGCGCTGCACGTCGCTTCCGACGGGGTAGTTACTTCGACTGCAGAGATCCCCATCTCATCGAGCTCCTCTGCGCCCTGAGTCCATTCCCCGCCGGTGAGTGGATCGGCACTGAAGGTGGGATTGTTGCCGGGGTTCGTCGACGTAGTCATCACGGCGCCGGCGCTCCGGATTCTGGCCACAACAGTCGTGCCCGACGCTCCCGTGGCTCCCGCTGGGCCGGTGGCACCCGGAGCCCCCGGTGCCCCAATGCCTCCTGAAGCACCGTTCGCACCCGGAGCACCATTTGCTCCCGCTGGTCCGGTGGCACCTGCCTTCCCCCGCAGCTCGTTCAAGACACTGGGCTTGATCTGGCTCGTGCTCGTGATGATGTAGTGCTGGGCGGCGACAGCGGTGCCGCCGAGCGCAACAAAGAGCGCGAAGGTTGCGATCACGGTAGCCGGTGACGGCTTGTGCAGCCGCATCGTAGACACGCTCCTCTCCTAGGTGACGACCGACAATACCGGCTGAGATGTGGCGGGCCGCCAAATGTTGCGGTAAGCCGCTGCGCTGCGTCCCGCTTGGGAGCCAAGTGCATGTAGATTTCGGTGGTGGCGAGCCCTCGCGGTTGGTTAGGCCGCAGGCCGAGCTAGAAGGGGATGTCGTCGTCGTCCGGTGAAAGGGGCGCAGCGTCACCACGAATGCCCTTCAGAATCTCCGCGACGGCGCCTTCTACTCGTGTCCCGTCGCGCAGATATGCGTCCCTAACCTGAGAGTTCTCGGTGGCTGCGCGTTCGGCTTCCTCCATCATTGCCTCCGTCCATGCGGAATCCGTAATGGTCTGCAGCAGAGCAAAGGCCGCTCTCGCATCGTCGTAACTGCCGCTGTTGGCATATCGACGGACAATCGCAGAGACCATGGCACCCGCGGTGACAGGGCTCCCGGCAAGAGCGCCAAATACAAGCGACGCCACCGTGTACGGCGTGGCGTCGCTTGGAACTGTAATCGCCTGATACTTTGCGATGAATCCGTGGGGGTCTGTGCCCAGCTTCAACGGCAGCACCAGGATGCCCCTTGCTACCGCAACCCCAACCTCCTGGTCGCACCATCTGCTGGCAACGAAGTCGGGAGTAATGAGGGCACAGAGCGCGTCACAGGTGCGCAGCGCAGTCAGGATCTCGTTTTCCCACTCGCGTGTGGGCTCGATGTCGTCGTGTGCAACGAATGCGTCCACGCCCCAGCGGAGAAGCCGGTCGCGAAGCCTACCGGCCCTCTCGCGGTGGGCATGGGTATGGCTGATGAAGAGACGAAAGGCCCCGGCTCCCCACGTACGGCTGCCATCAGGGCCGGGGGAGAGGGTGCCGTCGCTAGAGGAAGCGAAGCGATGCAGTTCCCGGATCTGATCGTCGGATCCCCTCGAGACCCTGTCCACTGCGTACGCATAACGGTCGTCGTCGTAGTCCCCGATCCAGTGGGTGGAAAACCCAAACTGATTGAGCATAAGGTCGCAGTCAGTTAGCGAACCTTCGGCGAGCCGGGCGGCCACTTCTTTGATCAATGCAATGCGTTCGTCTCGCTCCACAGCGTTGCAAGGCTACTGTGCCCCGAGCCCGACATTTCGATGCCCAGTTTCTGCCTAGTCACCTGCCGCAGTGGCCATTTGCAGGCGCTTTGCGCGCCCCGGACGCAACGAGGGCCCGGCATCTTGCCGGACCCTCGCGTATTCACATCGGCAGCCGAGCGGCTGAGCTACATCATTCCGCTCATGTCGGGCATGCCGCCACCGCCGCCGCCGGCGCCATCCTTCTCGGGCACCTCGGCGACGATCGCCTCGGTGGTGAGGATGTTCTTGGCGATCGACGCGGCATTCTGCAGCGCCGAGCGGGTGACCATCGCGGGGTCGATCACGCCCGCCGCCACGAGATCGACAATCTCGTTGGTGGCCGCGTTCAGCCCCTGGCCTTTCTTGGCCTTGCGCACGTCGTTGACGACAACGGAGCCCTCGAGGCCCGCGTTCTCGGCGAGCTGGCGCAGCGGCTCCTCGAGCGCCCGCAGCACGATCCGTGCCCCGGTGTTCTCGTCCTCGTCGGTGATGCCATCGACCTTGACGGCGGAGGAGGCCTGCAGCAGGGCGACGCCGCCACCCGGCACGATGCCCTCCTCGAGCGCAGCGCGGGTTGCCTGGAGGGCGTCCTCGACGCGGTGCTTCTTCTCCTTCATCTCCGTCTCGGTGGCAGCTCCCACCTTGACGACCGCGACGCCGCCGGAGAGCTTGGCCAGGCGCTCCTGGAGCTTCTCGCGGTCGAAGTCGGAGTCGGTGTTCTCGATTTCGGATTTGATCTGGTTGATCCGTCCTTTGATCGCCTGCGCGTCACCTGCGCCGTCGACGATCGTGGTGTTGTCCTTGGCCACCACCACGCGACGCGCCCGTCCGAGCTGGGAGAGCTGGGTGTTCTCCAGCTTCAGACCCATCTCCTCGGTGATCACCTCGGCCTTGGTGAGGATCGCGATGTCCTCGAGCATGCGCTTGCGGCGGTCTCCGAACCCGGGAGCCTTGACGGCCACGCCCGTGAACGTTCCCCGCAGCTTGTTCACCACCAGCGTCGCGAGCGACTCGCCCTCGACGTCCTCGGCGATGATCAGCAGCGGCTTGCCGCTCTGGATCACTGCCTCGAGCACCGGCAGCACGTCGCGCACGGAGCCGATCTTCTGGTTGGCAATCAGGAT
>Ga0302325_10014468_pt1 | contig 16795 bp, 14 predicted proteins | sample Palsa_T0_2_FD_201948 | JGI IMG/M metagenome (GOLD analysis project Ga0302325, IMG submission 201948) | Peat permafrost microbial communities from Stordalen Mire near Abisko, Sweden - Palsa_T0_2 | ecosystem: Environmental > Terrestrial > Soil > Palsa > Peat permafrost | place: Sweden: Abisko... | reverse complement strand
GGATTCCGTGCGGGATGAGCGCGCGAAACTGCTCCGGTCCATCCGAACGATGACGCCGGATGAGGCCCTCAAGAATTCGGTAGCGGGCCAGTACGGACCGGCGCGCATCGGCGGACAGGATATGCCGGGCTTCCGTGAAGAGAAAGGCGTCGCCCCCGATTCGCAGACAGATACCTACGCGGCCGTGACCTTCTTCGTGGAAAACTGGCGCTGGGCGGGCGTGCCATTTTACGTCCGCAGCGGAAAGCATCTTCCGAAGCGCGTAAGCGAGATCGCTATTGAGTTTAACTCCGCCCCGCATGCGTTATTTGGGGCGGGAGCGGACATGACCGGCCCGAACCTGCTACTGCTCCGCATCCAGCCCGAAGAAGGTATCTCGCTGAAGTTTCTGTCGAAGCGGCCAGGCGCGGGGATGACGCTCCGTCCGGTTTCGATGGATTTCAACTACGGATCGAGCTTCGGCGAGCGCTCGCCCGCGGCCTATGAGACGCTGCTTCTCGACGCGATCATCGGCGATGCGACGCTCTACACCCGGCAGGATATGGTGGAAGCCAGTTGGTCCGCGGTTGCCCCCATTCAGGAAGCCTGGGGCAACACCAAGTTCGATTTTCCAAACTATCCGGCGGGAACTTGGGGACCGGCCGCGTCGGACGAGATGCTGGCGCGGCGCGGACATGTATGGAGGAAGCCATGAGTTCCGAGAGCACCATCGATCCCGAGAAAATCAGAAAAGAGCTCTCCGATCTCTGGGTGAATCTGGCGAAGGAAAAAGATGCCGACGCGGGCGTTTTGCGCGCCTGCTCGATGACCTTGATCGCAGCTGTGGATGAAGCGGACGATCCCGCCCAAATCGGTGAGACGATCGCGATGTTGATGCGTGAGCATCCCAGTCGGGCAATCGTGGTCCGTGTGCGGGATTCGAGCGAGTTTTGTCTTTCGGCCCAGGTGCTGGCCCAATGCTGGATGCCCTTCGGCGACCGCCGCCAAATTTGCTGCGAGGAAGTGGAGATCACCTCTTCCATCCCAAGTCTGGCAGACCTTCCCGCCGTGCTCTTGCCGCTTCTTGTGGCGGATTTGCCCGTGGTCCTTTGGGCGCGCTCCCAAGCTGGAATGAAGGTACTGGCCGGCATTGCGGGCAAGGTGATCCTTGACTCTGGAAGCTCAACGAATCTTGCGGGCGTGGTAGAGGCCACCAAGAAGCATCGGGTGGGCGATCTGGCGTGGGTTCGGCTTACGCGCTGGCGGGAACTGATCGCCCAGATCTTCGAGAACAAAAGTTATCTCTCTGAGTTAAACGGCTTGACACGGGCGCGAATCACTTATACAGGGGATCGGCCGAAGACATCGGCGTTCTATCTCGCAGCTTGGTTGGAGCGTTCTGAAACCATCTGGGAGCGCGGAGAGGAAGACGCGGTAGCCCTCGAGACCGCATCGGGCGAGGTACATACGCGCATTCGGCGAACCGGCGGCGAGGGCGTGGAGGTGACGATTCACGAACAGGTTACGAATACCGTGTTCGCGAACGCCACTGACTACACGCTCCTTCGCGAAGAGCTTTCGATCGCCGGCCCGGACGCCGTATTTGAAGCCGTTCTGCCTCGCGCGGCAGCGTTGGCGGAGAACTTCGCTTGAGCGCGGTGAAACATATCTACGAGGATCCGGCGTCAACCGCTGAGGCTTGCGCCGAGCGAGTTTTGAATTTGCTTGACGCCGCCTTGGTTGATAAGCCCCTGGCGACGCTGGCAGTTTCAGGCGGGTCGACTCCCAAGCTGATGTTCGAAAAAATGGTGGGGATGAAGTTCGATTGGAGCCGCGTACATCTCTTCTTTGTGGATGAGCGCGTGGTGCCCCCGACCGACGATCTAAGCAACTTCAAGCTCGCGAATGAAAATCTGATATCTCCCGCAAAGATTCCCGCCGCCAACGTTCACCGCGTCCAGGGCGAACTGACTCCGGAGGAAGCGGGCGCAGCCTATTTGAAGGATATCCAGGGCTTTTTCCAGCTTGTCGAAGGGCAGATGCCTGCATTCGATGTCATTCATCTGGGCACAGGCCCGGACGCGCACACGGCCAGCCTGTTCCCCGGCGACAGCAGGCTGATCGAAGACCGCGATGGAGTTGCAACCGCCACCTATTCCGAATCGAAAAAGAACTGGCGAGTCACGCTTTTGCCCAGCGTCCTGCTAGCGGCTCGGAATACGGTCTTCCTCGTCACCGGCGCCGACAAAGCCGAGGCCATTCACAGTGTCCTTGAAGGCGATTACAATCCCAACCGGTATCCGGCCCAGCTAGTAGCGAGGTCCGGCGCTAAGGTCGAGTTGTTTCTCGATCGAGCGGCTGCGCGGCTAGTAGAGTGACTTTTACTTTTTCCACAAGTTGGGCGGCCCGGTAAGGCTTCTGCAGGAAGCCGTCCACGCCCGTCCCGAACCTTCGCAGCGCTTCGACTTCGTTGTAACCGCTCGACGCGATTACCTTGACTTCGGGATAGATGGCCTTGATATTTGATAGAGTTTCTTCCCCGCTCATTACGGGCATGGTCATATCCAGGAGCACAACTGATACATGGTGTGAGGTGGAGGCCAATACGGCGAGCGCCTCCCTTCCGTTCGACGCCAGCAGAACGTGGTAACCGTATCGTTCAAGTGTGGAAAGCGCCAGTTTCTGAACCACAGCCTCGTCATCCACAACCAGCACCGTAGCCGTTCCGCGAAAGTCGTTGATCCGGGTAGCGGATTTCGGTATCAATTGACCGCTGGTGACCGGAAAGAAAACCTTGAACGTGGTTCCCAGCCCCGGATTGCTATAGACCTTGATCGCGCCCCGATGGCCTCGAACAATGCCCAACACCGCCGCTAGCCCGAGCCCGCGGCCCGTGAACTTGGTAGTGAAGAAAGGATCGAAGATGCGGGCAAGAGTCGCCTCATCCATTCCCGCGCCAGTGTCGTGAACCTCCAGAAGGATGAATGTTCCCGGCTCAATCGGATCGCCGGCCAGATTATCGCTAATCACCTGGGAATCCAGTTCGTGGATCGACGTGGATACTACAACGCGGCCTGTACCCGAGCCGATCGCCTCCGCCCCGTTGATAGCCAGGTTCATAACCAGCTGTTGAATCTGCCCGCTATCGGCATCGATCAGAACCCCCTCGGTCTTGAGATCGAGCACGAGCTCAATTTGAGAGGTGATCGAGGTTTCCAGAAGCGCAGTGATCTCGCGAACCTGAACGGCAAGATCGATGGGTTCCACCACAAAACGGCCCCGGCCCGAGTAGGCAAGCATCTGGCGCGTTAACTGCCCGGCACGCTCGCTCGCTTGGACCACGTTGTCGGCGAAGGGACGAGCGGGAGAATCCACGGGCAATTCCTCCTGAATCAGGCTGGCGCTACCTAGGATGGCGGTAAGCAGGTTGTTGAAGTCGTGAGCGATTCCACCGGCAAGTACGCCAAGGCTTTCCAGCTTATGCGTGTGTCGGGCCCGTTCCTCAAGGCGGCGGCGTTCCGTTACGTCGCGGAAGTAAACACTGAGGCCCTCGTGCCCGGGATAGACGCTTTGCTCCCAATAGGAGTTGCGGCTCTTGATGAAGGTCTCGAAGTTAACTTGCTGCTGCTTCTCCATGGCTCGCCGGTAGTGCGGCTGGACTGCCTCGGACACGGCATCCGGGAACTCATCCCAGAAGCTCTGCACAAGTATTTCAGCGGCGGGAACACGCAAAAGTTTCGCAGCTTCGGCATTGCAGTACCGGATCTTCCACTCGCGATCCACGGACAAAAAGCCATCGCCGATGCTTTCGAGAATATGGCGCACGCGTTCTTCGGCCGATTCTGCCGTCTTGCGAAGCTCGCGGAGCCGGCGGTCATCCTCTTGGAGCGCCGCGATAAGTTCTTCACGGCGTTCCGCGCCGGAATGCATGGAAATTGACGCCAGAAAAAGAAGCACGCAAAGAACCAGATCTCCGCCGAGAGAGGCGTAAAGGATCTGGCTTCCCAGGCTTGAAATCGCGCTCGTCGCGTGCTGCATGCTCGCAGTCTTGGCAGTTCGGAAATTGCGCACGCCTGACCCAATGCGATTGGTCAGATCCCACCCGTGATCGGTCAGCACTTCCTTGAGCGCCGCGTCCAGACCCTGTTTGCGCCGCAGGTCGATCGTATCCTGCATCTCGGCAATTTTGGCCACGGCCAATTGTTGTATTTGTTGCAGTAAATCGGTCTGATCCGGAGCCAGAAGGTAAACCTTGGCGAACTCGGAAGAGATGCCGGCTACCACGCGGTTGAAGGGCTCAAGGTAAGAGTCCCGCCCTGTCAAGAGATACCCGCGCTGGCTCGCTTCGGCCTCGCGAACGGATAGAACGATCTCGTCGATCAGATCCATGGCCTCCCGAGCCGATCTCCCTTGGCTGCGGATCTGGTTGAATTCCTTGTAGTTCAACCACGCGCTGAAAGAAGTGACTACCAGAATCAGGAACGCGGCGGCAAGAAACCACGACTCCAGCCGTTTCCAATAGGGCGTGCGTCCGATTTGGTCGCTCAAATCACAAGTATAAGGCCTAAAATCGCGCGATTAATGGCGGAAATGGCGAATGCCGGTAAAGACCATCGCCACTCCCAGACGGTCGGCCGCGGCGATCACATCCAGGTCATTCACTGATCCGCCGGGCTGAATGAACGCGGTCGCACCGCTCCGTACGGCTTCTTCCAAACCATCCGGAAATGGGAAGAAAGCGTCCGAACCGACGACCGATCTTTCGAGCGGCAATATGGCTTTTGACGCTCCGATTCGCACTGAATCGACGCGGCTCATTTGCCCCGCGCCCACCCCCAGCGTCTGTCCGGCGCGGGCATAGACAATGGCGTTTGATTTCACATGTTTACAGACTTTCCACGCGAATTCGAGCGAGGCCCATTCCTCGGGGGTAGGGGCGCGTTTGGTCTTGACGATAGCGGCATCGCGCGTCAAACGGTGCGAGTCCGCGGTCTGCGCCATGTAGCCTCCGGAGATGCTTTTCACCACCAGTCCGGGAGCGCCGGAGTGAACCTTCACAAGGCGGATATTCTTCTTCGCAGTTAGGATTCCGAGCGCTTCCGGAGCGAAATCCGGCGCGGCAATTGCTTCCACAAAAAGCTTTGAAATCTCTCCCGCAGTTTCTTTGTCGACTGTACGATTAAATCCAATTACGCTACCGAATGCGGACACGGGATCGCAGGCCAACGCCAACCTATAACTTTCGGCGAGTGAGTCCTGTTCGGCGCAACCGCTCGGGTTCGTGTGCTTGATAATCGCGGCGGCTGGGTGTTCAAATTCACTGACGAGCTCCCAACATGCATCAAGGTCGACCAGATTGTTATAAGAAAGCTCCTTGCCGTGCAATTGTTCACAGTTGGCAACGCCCAGAGAACCCACCGAATAGAGCGCGGCCGATTGATGCGGATTCTCTCCATAGCGCAAGTCGAAACGCTTAGGAGCAAGGACATCGAGCGTGGCCGGAAGCAGCGAAGATTCGGTACTAGAAGGTGCGGTCCCAAAGGTGGCCAGGCAAGCGCTGATTGCCCGATCGTAAGCGGCTGTAGCGGCGAAGGCCTTCTGGGCAAGCTTCCAGTGCGTAGCCGGCGAAAGCTTTCCACTGTTCGCGGCAAGTTCGGCCGCAACCGCCGAATAATCCGCGGGAGAAGTGACAATAGCCACATCCTGATAATTCTTCGCGGCCGAGCGAATCATCGTGGGGCCGCCGATATCGATATTCTCAACAAGCTCGTGGAGAGCCGCATCGGGCCGCGCGGCAACCTTCTCGAATTCGTAGAGATTGACAACCACAAGGTCGATAGGTGTGATTTGATGCTCTTCGAGAGCGGCCATGTGCGTGGGATTGCCGCGGACCGCGAGGATGGCTCCTGTAATAACGGGATGCATCGTTTTCACCCGCCCGTCGAGCATTTCCGGGAATCCGGTCACCTCCGAAACATCGGTCACCGCAACTCCGGAATCGCGGAGCAGACGGGCAGTGCCGCCAGTTGAGATAATGCTGATAGAGAGTTGCGACAGGGCGCGGGCAAATTCGGCTAATCCGGTCTTATCGGTTACGCTGATGAGGGCTCGTCTGATTTGAGGCACGTACTAACAGGATAATCGGACGGTAACGCAGATCCGCAAGATTGCGTCCAAAACGGTTTGTTAGTGCGCGGCACCGGCACCTTAGAGAACTGGAGAAACACTTGATTCACGATTTGATGAAAAAGGGCTTGAAGAAGAACGCAAAGTGGGCGCTGGCGGTACTGGCGCCCGGACTAGCGATGGCGCAAATAACGCCCTCCTTCACCATTACAACGTTCGCCGGAAACTACACCAGCGGCTTCAGCGGAGACGGCAGCGCGGCTTCCGGAGCGGAATTGTCTTCACCGTTCTCCGTGGCGGTAGACAAAACGGGCAATGTTTTCATCGCCGATCAGTTCAATAATCGGATTCGTAAGGTAGATACGAGCGGTAATATCTCTACCGTTGCAGGCAACGGAACGAGCGGCTACACCGGCGATGGTTCGGCGGCCACGAGCGCGGAGATGGCCGATCCCGAGGGTATTGCCGTAGATTCCTCCGGGAACCTCTACATCTCCGACACGGCGAACTGCGTTGTGCGCAAGGTGACCTCGAGCGGGACGATCTCCACCATCGCCGGAAATTTCACCAACGGCTGCGGCTATTCGGGCGACGGAGCAGCGGCTACCGCGGCGATGCTGAACCATCCGTCCGGTCTGGTGCTCGATTCGAAGGGGAATCTCTACATTGCCGATACGAGCAACGACATCGTTCGCATTTTGACGACGGACGGCAACATCAACACCTACGCGGGGAACTTCGGCGCAGGCATCGGCTTCACGGGAGACGGCGGGCCGGCAACCAGCGCCCGCATGAACAACCCCGAAGGCCTGGCGATCGATAGCGCGGGCAATCTTTATGTTGCCGATGGCAATAACAACCGCGTCCGCGTCGTGAATGCAGCTACCGGGGTGATCTCGACTTTCGCGGGCAGTTCGACGCTGGGCGCGTATTCCGGCGACGGTGGCCTCGCGACGAAAGCGAAACTCAACACTCCCAAAGGAGTCGCCATCGATTCGGTGGGCAACTTGTATATCGCCGATGCGTACAACGCCCGCATCCGGTTGGTGTCGCCATCGGGAATCATTTCATCCGTGGCAGGTAATGGCGCGACCGGCTCGGGCGGCGATGGTCAGTTGGCCACCACCGCGTCTCTCTATTTCCCTTCCGGGGTCGCCGTCGATACCGTCAGCCAGAACGTCTATATTACCGACAATCAGAACAACGTGATCCGGCTGCTGACGGCGATCCCAGCGACCCCTTCAATCTTTTCAAACGGCGTCGTAAGCGCGTCGGCTTTCGGCACGTTGCCCGGCATTTCCCCCGGTTCCTGGATCGAGATTTACGGCACGAACCTCGCCGTGGATTCGCGAGGTTGGGGCTCGGCGGATTTTAGCGGTGTGAACGCGCCTACCACGCTCGACGGCACAAAGGTAACGGTCGGCGGCCAGCCTGCCTATGTGGACTACATCAGCGCGGGACAGGTGAATGCGCAGGTGCCTTCCAATGTCACGGCAGGCTCACAACAATTGGTCGTCACGACGCCCTATGGAACCAGCACTGGCTATACCGTAACGGTGAACGCGACACAACCCGGGATACTGGCCCCCACGTCGTTCGTCGTGGGTGGAAAGCAGTATGCCGCCGCGCTATTCTCCGACGGCGCAACCTTCGTGGCGCCTCCGGGATCGATTCCGGGCGTGACGTCGCGGCAAGCCAAACCAGGCGAGGTGATCACAATTTATGGAGTCGGCTTCGGACCGGTAACGCCGAACATTCCGGCGGGACAAATTGTCCAGCAGTCGAACACTGTCGCATCACCCGTCAGCTTCCAGTTTGGTGGAACGGCGGCTACGTCGAATTACTCTGGCCTGGCGCCGCAGCAGGTTGGCTTGTATCAATTCAACGTGACCGTTCCCAACGTGGCGAATAGCGACACCGTACCGCTAACATTCACGCTCGGCGGGGCCGCGGTGACCACGCAGACTTTGTATACCGCAGTCCATAATTAGGACTGCGGTATGTGTTTCGATCTTTAACTGGACGCAACCGCATTAGCATTCGCCAACCGGTTATTTGCCACCGTCCAAACTCCGCCTATACTAGCGCCTGCGCCTTTGAATACCGCTGCCGAGGCAAGCGCGACAAAGGCGAGAAGGAGCGTGTACTCAATGAGATCCTGCGCGTTTTCGTCGGCAAAAAATTCGAAAATAATTTGTTGCATGGTTTAGGGGTCCCTAGCGTAACGCCCCTAAGTCTACCGAAAGCGGGCGAAGATCGACAGACTCGCTTTAGAAGGTGTCGGATCGGAGATCAGGCCGCGCACTCGCCGCGTCCGAGCTGCAGTGAAAACGCCGCATCGTCGCCCCAATCCTGATAAATCTCAGGGAATAGCTCCGGCGGTTTGGCAAGGTCGCTCGTCATTTCTTTGAAGAAAGCAACTTTGTGACGTAGTACATACTGGCGGAAACTTTCGCCCTCAGTCCGATTCTCGTGGAAATGATTGAGAACGCGTTGGGCCGCGGTGGGGGCCAGGCGCGCCGGAATACTCTGTACAGCCAACCCGTACTGCAAAATGCCGCGCTCATCGTAGCCGCCGCCGAGAAGCATTTGGTAATAGGGAATCTCGCGGCCCTCGATCTTGCGGGCATTGCCATAGAAACCGAGATCCGACGTCCAATGCTGGCCGCAGGAATTGGGACAGCCGCTGATCTTGACGTTGAGTTTACGAATATCGGGTGAATCGTAGTGCCGGACCATGTCATGCATGGCCGCACCCAGATTCATCGACTTGGTGAGCGCCAGATTGCAGGAATAGGCTCCCGGGCACGTCACCACATTCTCGATTTCCGTTGCTCCCGCCGCATGCAAATTGACTTGGGCAAGAGCCGCATAAACTCGTGGAAGATGAGCCAACGGCACAAAGCCGAGCAGCACGTTCTGATCGACCGGTATCCGTATCAAACCGTCTCCCGCATCGCTGGCCAGCTTGGCCAGGCCACGCATCTGATCGCTCGTGAGATTGCCTTGATCGACAGTCACGGTGACCATTGCATACCCGGTCTGCTTCTGCTCTTCTACGTTGGTTTCAAGCCAACGGTCATAGGCCGCATCGCCCGAGGATGACGCGTTCACGACCGGCAACAGCGCCCCGGCGCCCAGCGGTTGTGGGTTCGACTGATACGCTCCAAAACCTTCCGGCACAATCTCAGGAGTCGCAATGCCGCCGTTCGCAAGAATATCGGCGTATTCCTTTTCAATCTCATCTCGAAGCCACGGGAAGCCACGTTCTCGCATCACGAACTTCAGGCGGGCCTTGTTGCGGTTCTTGCGGTTGCCGTGCTTATTGAAGACGCGCAGCACAGCTTCGATTCGATTCACCAGCCGCTCTTCCGGAAGAAACTCATCCAGAACCTGAGCCTCAACGGGCAGAGGGCCAAGACCTCCTCCAACCACGAGCTGAAAACCGCGTTTACCGTCCTGAATGCGCGCATGCAAGCCCACGTCATGGATCGCCGTAAACACATGGTCATGCTTGCAGCCTTCGAAAGCGATCTTGAACTTTCGCGGCATGCTGTCGGTCAGTTCCTTGCGAAGAAATGCGAAGGCAACCTTTTGCGCATAGGGCCGAACATCGAACAGCTCATCGTGGCCGAGCCCGGCTTTCGGGCACGCCGTAACGTTGCGGACCGTGTTGAAGCAGGCCTCACGCGTCGTCATCCCCGTGTCGGCTAGCCGATGCATCAGGTCGGCAACGTTGGCAAGCGGAACAAAGTGATACTGCAAATTCTGGCGCGTGGTGAGGTGTCCGCGCCCGCCCGCGAAGTCATCGGCAATGCCCGCAAGCGTCTCCATCTGCGCTGCGGTGATTACTCCGGCGGGAAACTTGGTGCGAACCATCTGCACGCCAGGTTGACGTTGTCCATAGATTCCGTGGCGTAAACGGAAACTGCGGAACTCATCCTCGGTTACTGTTCCACTGAGGTATTCGTTGGCGCGCTCGCGAAAACGCTCGATCTCCGTGCGGACAGTCTGGTCGTACTGGGCCTCAAATTGATCACGGCTGGGGGACATAGAAATGGATACTCTATCGAGATTATAGTATTTCTTGCCATCGAATGGATCTAGTTTTCCCTGACATATAATCGTTTGGTGCTATTAAGGATATTCGCGTTGACGGCGGTGAGCGCGGCGGTCTTGCCCGCGCAAATCACCTTCTCCGCCCAGATCTGGCCGATTCTGGAGAAACGCTGCGTGGGATGCCACCAATCCGGCGAGATCGGCCCAATCGTCCTGACAAGCTACGCCTCCGTCCGGCCCTGGGCGCAAGCGATCAAGGAAGATGTCCTGACGAAGAAGATGCCGCCTTGGGACGCGGAAGGCCCAACGAAACATTCGTTCCTCAATGATCGTTCTTTGACCGATGAAGAGATTCAGACGATCGTCGACTGGGTGAACACGGGCGCACGCGAGGGCCGCCCCATCAAACAGGCCTTTCAACCTGAAAGGGATCCTGGAACCTGGAAGCTGGGCAAGCCCGATATCGTGATTCGAGTCCCCGGCTTCATCGTTCCCGCTTCGGGCCAACTCGAATACCGGTATCTGATTACCGGAGGCCTCTTTCCCACCGATGTTTGGCTGCGCGCGGCGGAGTGGCGCATCGATAAGCGCAATGTCGTGCATCACTTCAACGCTTACGTGCGCGGCCCGGAATCCAGCTACCTGCTAGGAGCGGGAAAGGGCGACGTGATCACCGCAACGGTCCAGGACCGCGCCCGTCGGCGTAACGGAGAGAAGAACTTCGACCGCCGTGAACAACTCGTGGGCTGGGAACCCGGTTACATACCAGCGCCCTGGCTGGAGGGCGGAGCGAAACTTGTGCGAGCCGGTTCCGACATCGTTTTCGAGATGCATTACACCCCCAATGGCAAAGCGGTAACGGATTATTCCGAGCTTGGGTTGTACTTCGCCGACGGGCCGCCGCAGGAGCGCGTGCTCTCGATCGATACGCTGCGCGATCTGGATCTGGCGATTCCCGCTGGCTCCCGCGAAACCGTATCCAAGGCGGCGATGACACTGGCGCACGACGTAAAACTGGTTTCGGTACAGCCTCACATGCACTATCGCGGAAAGTCGATGGAGGTTCGCGCCATCTATCCGGACGGAAAGAGCGAAGTGTTGGTGAGCGTCCCCCGTTACGATTTCAACTGGCAGACGACCTACGCCCTGAAAGAACTCAAACTCCTGCCAGCGGGAACGCGGCTGGAATCAGTAGCAACGTTCGATAATTCGACAAACAACAAGTTCAATCCGAATCCCGCGGTTGCCGTGCATTGGGGAGACCAGACCACCGATGAGATGCATATCGCCTTCATCGAGCTTGCCATCCCCGCGGAGGACGATCCTGAAAAAGTCTTCGCCGCCCCGCCTCGAATGATCGGGAAATAACCTATGCGAAATCTCAGATTCGGTTTGGTGCCGCTCCTTTGCGCTCTTTCATGCCTCGGCCAAGATAGCGTGATCCACGACAAAACGGGTGCGTGCCAACTAACAATCCCCGCGGGTTGGTCATCGAGCCCATCGAGCTCTTGGGTTGCCACCGCTCCGGGCAATGTTGGAACAGTCCAAGTCATCAGCCAACCCGGCAAGTCCGTCAGGCCACTCACGGCTGGCGATCAAAAGGCGCTCTTAGTCGGTAAGTTGATCAGCAATACGCCGCAAAGCGTCTTCTATTTGAATGAGCCGCCCAAGACGGGCAACCCTCTCCGGTCTTATCGCGCCGTGGCGCCGGGCAAAGCCGGCACTTGCGTAGCATTAATCTCAGTCCGCGCCGCTGTGAAGGAAGATACGCTGAAAGAAATGGTCGCCACGCTCTCCGCGGCGCAATAGATCTATTGAAGAATGGGCAACTGCTGATAACCGGCAGGCACGTAAAGGCTGCCTTCGGTGACGCCTTGGGGCGCGATCTGCTTCATCTTCGCCGCAAGTTGCGAGCACGTGATTCGGCCCGCTAACGCCGCGCCAAACGCTTCTGCAACAGCCGTCAGTTCCGCCCTCGTCTCGTGTACAAATTCCAGGCGGTAATGCGCGATGCCCGCATTCATCCATGCCTCCAAATGCGCACTGGCCTCCTGCGCCTCAGCGCCGAAGACCGTGTTGCGGCACCCCACATCCGCCATCACCGGATGCGCGCGGCCCGATTCATCCTTCAGAGAAACCTTATGCTCTTCGCAAGGGCGGCCGCAATCCTTGTAACTGGTACCCGTCGAAAGGAAGCGGCAAAATACGCAATGCTCCGTGTGAAAAACCGGCAGATGCTGATAGGCGATCGCTTCCAGGCGATGGGCGCCGGCCTGCCGCGCAAGCGCCGCAATTTGCGCGGCGTTCAGATCGTGAGTCGGGGTGATGCGATCGAGTCCACCGGAGAGGTACATCTCCGCGGTAAGTGAGTTGGCCGCATTGAGACTGAAATCTCCAATCAGCTTCGTCTTGCCGCGCAATTCGTCAATCATTCCCGCGCCTCGCACCAGAATCGGGCAATCCAGGCTGACAAGAAAATTCATGATGCGGGCTTCGCCCGGCTTGAGAACCCGCGGACTCGCTACCCGCACGGCAACGCAACTCGCTTTCACCCGTTCAATGGAAGGCCTTAGTCCGTACAGATCCAGATAATCGAGCGTGATCGAAGCGGGCCGGAATGCAATCGCCGCTTCAAGCTGTTCAGGCGTGCGGACCAGCAGGTGAAGCTGCGGGGCTTCCGGCACGCTTGGAATCACAGAACGCCGCAAGTTCGGTTCATGAATCGCAATGGTCCGGCGCTCGCCTTGCGCAGCCTGCAATTGCTCGACCGCATCCCGCCGCAGTTGATTCAGCATCGACGCCGGAGCGAAAGGCTGGCCCACGACTTCAACAGTGAGTTCCCCAAGTTCGTAGGGCGTATTGCCGAGACGGTCGAATTGATCGCGAAGCGTTTCAAGAGTGAGCACGCGATTCTGCGCCTTGCCAAGCACTGCGGACTCTAAGGTGACCGTGTGCCCGGAACTCGTCCAGCGCGCAATCAGCGGTTCGCCTTCACGCGCCGTTACACGTACCTCGACTGGCCGGCGGACTGGCGTGAGTTGCCGCACAGCACGATCGAGATCCGGATCGTGCGTGCGCCAAACCAAATCCCCGGGGCGTATGCGCGAGAACGCAACCGCGCCATTGCCGAAGTACAACTGTAACTCGCCATTGGCAAGCGGACGAGCCTGATATACACGCCCACCTTCTTCGGGCTCCTGCGGACTGCGCCAATCGGCAGCATCGAATACCAGGCCATCTCCAGCTTTCAACGGAGCGATTTCGTGCGCCTCGGTAGGTTCCACAACCACGTGGTCCACTTCAACTGCTGTAACTCGCGCAATGTGAACGCCACGATGTCTAGGCGACCTCCCCGTGACGACAGCCTGATGATTGGTACCGGTTGCAAAGAAAGGTCCAAGCCCACGTGAATAAGCCTGCTCCAATTGCAACGCTCCTTCACGAGTAATAACAGCAGCCTTACCGGACCACGCCGCATCGACCGCCTTACGATAGGCCGCTGTAGTAAGAGCGACGTAATCGGCATCCTTGTATCGGCCTTCGATCTTCAGCGCCGAAACCCCGGCCGCGATGATCTCCGGCACCTGCTGCAGCGTATATAGATCTCCCGGAGACAACAAATACCGCGCATCCCCGAGCGGTTCGATCTGGCCATCCACCAGCAGTTCATACGGCAATCGGCACGCTTGCGCACACTGTCCGCGGTTGGCGCTCCTTCCGCCCCATGCCTCGGAAGAAAAACATTGTCCCGAATACGCCACGCAAAGCGCCCCATGGACGAAGATCTCAATCTCGCAACCCGTCTGCTCGACGATCGTCCGCACGTCCGCAAGCGAAAGTTCCCGCGCCAATGTCACCCGCTGCACTCCCGCAGCCTGAGCCCGCCGAACCCCCGCGGCGTCCGTGATGCTCATCTGCGTACTCGCATGAAGCTCCATCTGCGGAGCGACCTCATGAGCCAGCCGCAGAATGCCGTAGTCCTGAATGATCATCGCGTCCGCGCCGGCCTCGGCAATGGCCGCGATCGCGTGTGCGGCTTCTTCAATTTCGTGCTCGAAGATGAGCGTATTGAAAGTAATGTAGCCCCGCACACCCCGCTGATGCAGCGTGCGCATCACATCGGGAAGCTCAGTCAGTGAAAAGCCAACCTTAGCCCGCGCCGAGAAGTGCTTGAGCCCGAAATAAACGGAGTCGGCGCCGGCGTCAATAGCAGCGTGAAGCTGCGGCCAATAGCCTGCCGGACTCATAATTTCAGGTTTGCGCATGGAAGGGGTACCCCTCCAGCGTAGCGCGTAGAGACTTACTGCGGGCTCACACCCTCATATCGCTTGCGTTCGACACTGTAGAAAATCAGGTAGGCGAAGCCGACACCCATCGGAATAAAGCCCACGGTTCCCAGCCCCACAGGGATTGATCTTTCAGACCGGCTCTGGTCGTTAATCACGTTGCGGAGTTCTTCGTCACTCGCGCCTAGCTTTCGTAGCGTTTCCACCTTCGCTTGCCGTTCCGGTAGCGGTTCGGGCGTCAAATGCTGGACGGTGGCGCTTAAAGCAAATAGAAAAATCGCCAAACCCGCACCGCTAAACAGCCAGATCATTCCGAACAGCAGGTTGCGCCGGTTTGGATCCATCGGCACTCTCACAGACTCAAAAACGGGCAGTGCGACCCCCTTCTCCATCGCAGTCATGCGCTCCTTATGAGCGAACTCCGCCTTCTGATGGCGCTGAAATAGCCCAATCGCGATCAGCACTGTCACGCCTGCGAAGAAAAATACCGTTTCCATTGATTGCTCCGTTTCTGGCATTGAGACAGTGGCAGGCGCGCGAAATGTTTCACCCGCAGACTGAAACATTTCGGGCATCCGCGCCGGTCTACAGTAGGCACAAGTACGCCGTGGAAGAATTTCGCGCGATTCTCGCTCAGTATCAGGACAAGGTATTTCGCCTGGCCTGCACGATGTTACGGGACGAGACCCAGGCCGAAGACGCGGCGCAGGAGACTTTCGTGAGGGTCTGGAAAGGGCTCGGAAGATTTCGCGGGGAATCGTCAATCTCAACCTGGATCTTCACCATCGCGCGACGCACCTGCCTAGACGCTCTGAAAGCCCGCAAGAATACCGTTGGCCTCGAAAACGTTATCGAGACGCCCCGTCTCGCAACCGCGGGCCTTGACGTCGACGCGCTCTTGCACGAACTGCCGGAGCGCGCACGCGAGGCGGTTGTGCTCTTCTACCTGGAAGACCGTTCCTATGAAGAAGTGGCGCGCACGATGGGTATTCCGATGGGCACGGTGAAGACCCTCTTGTTCCGCGCAAGAAAGCAGATGATTGCCCGCGTGGTGGAGAGTAAACTAGGGAGATCGGCAAAATGAACTGCGCGGAGATCGAAGATCTAATCCTGAACCAGTCCGGAAGCGCTCTCGTAGAAGGGCATATACGGCAATGCGCGGATTGCCGGGCATTCCAGGCAGCATCCCAAGAACTGGATCTGGCGCTGGCGCAAACGCGAAAGTCGCCCGAGCGGCTGAACTGGAAGGTGATGGCGGCGATCACTCCGAAGCCGACCCTCCTGCCCGAACTTCTCGATTTTGTCGGTTGGGCGGCTATGCTCGCAGTCATCCTCGGCGTGGCCCGGCAACTGCTTGCGACTTAGCGTGCCTCGGCCGCATCCTGTAGGTCTTGGCCATGTTTAACCAGCTTCGCGAGCAAGTAGACACAATCTTCCGTGAAGATCCGGCTGCGAAGAGCACGCTGGAGATCCTGCTTTGCTATCCCGGCCTGCACGCGGCGGTCTGGCACCGGCTCGCGCACGCACTCTACAAAAGAAAGCTCTACCTGCTTGCCCGTATGGTGAGCTCTCACGCGCGTTTTATGACGGGCATCGAGATCCATCCGGGCGCCACTATCGGCAAGCGCTTCTTCATCGATCATGGTATGGGCGTCGTAATCGGCGAGACAGCCGAAATCGGAGACGACGTGCTACTCTATCAAGGCGTCACGATCGGCGGAACGGGCGGCGAGAAGGGCAAACGGCATCCCACGCTAGGCAATCATGTCGTGGTTGGAGCCGGCGCAAAAGTGCTCGGCAACATTACGATCGGCGATTACGCCAAAATTGGCGCCGGCTCCGTAGTGATCCGCTCGGTGCCGGAACACTCGACCGTGATCGGCATTCCCGGGCGCGTGGTCAAAACCGCGAACGAGAGCGGACCGCTAGAGCACGGCAAGCTGCCAGACCCAGGAGCGCAGGACCGCGAAGATCTGCAGCGGCGCGTCGCGGAACTGGAAGAATTGGTAAAGAAGGTAATGGTAGCGAAATGATTCTGGCGCTGCTGAGCCTGCTACTGGCCGGTCCCGACGTCTGGACCTACTGGATACAGCCCTGCTCGGCGGATGTCGCAAAGGAATCGGGTTGCCAGCCGGGCGATCCGCAATTGGGAGCGTGGGCCCTCGAAGCCTGGCAGCGCGCCGCATCGCAAGCCATCTCCGTGAAGCCCGCGGACAGCGAACAATCAGCGCGCCTACGCATCTACTGGGCCTCGGGCAGATCCCAGCTGTATGGCGAGGCGCGTCCGATTCTAGTGGGCGGAAAGCGCGGCGCGGAAGTCTACGTACTGCCCGGTATGGCCAAAG
>Ga0302325_10014467_pt1 | contig 16795 bp, 10 predicted proteins | sample Palsa_T0_2_FD_201948 | JGI IMG/M metagenome (GOLD analysis project Ga0302325, IMG submission 201948) | Peat permafrost microbial communities from Stordalen Mire near Abisko, Sweden - Palsa_T0_2 | ecosystem: Environmental > Terrestrial > Soil > Palsa > Peat permafrost | place: Sweden: Abisko... | reverse complement strand
CTCGAATACATCCGCGACCAGTCCCTGAGCAAGGACCTCGAAATCCTGCTGCGCACCGTGCCCGCCGTGCTGATGCGCCGCGGCGCTCATTGAAATGATCTACGTCACCCCCATCGGCTTCGCGCTGCGGCTCGGTGGCAATTGTGGCCGCGGCAGCTCCAGCGTTACCATCGAGATTACGAGCCGACCGGCGCGTTACTGCATTAGGCGGGGTGAGTGTGAGTGACGGTGCTCTTGTAGATATGGGTGCATTTGGCGGTGTGATCGTTAATACCCGTTCATTGACCGCAAGATTAACGGGCGTTCAGCGCTACACAACGGAGTTATTGACGCATTTTCCTCTCAAGGTCGACAAAGTATCGCCGACGACCCCGATGCAGGGGATGAAAGGCCACCTTTGGGAACAATTCAATCTTCCGTTACTACTCCAGCGGCGGCTGCTCTGGAGCCCGGCAAATAGTGGACCACTCGTAGTCAAGCACCAAGTGGTTACCATCCACGATATCGCGGTAATCGATCATCCAGAATGGTTCAATGCGCGGTTCGCCAAATGGTACAAATGGATCACTCCTACCCTGGTACGTCAGGCGCGTTTCGTGATTGCGGTCTCTGAATTCACTAAACGCCGTCTCATGGACGTGGCGCAAGTGGATGGTTCAAGAATCGTCGTGATTCCGAATGGAGTGAACCCGAGCTTCCGGCGCAGACCCCCTGAAGAGATCGCATCCGTGCGAAACAAGCTGGGTATTCCGTCTGCCGAATACGTCCTCAGTCTGGGAACCATGGAACCCCGCAAAAACCTCGCCGCTCAATTGACTGCATGGTCACAATGCGTCAGCGATCTGTCGCCGAATACCTGGCTCGTGGTATGCGGCGGAATTGGCAAAGATCATGTCTTTGGCGATACAAAGCTGCCGGATTTGCCCCCGCGCGTGCATTTCGCGGGATACGTGCCAGACGAAGATTTACCTGCGCTTTACAGCGGAGCAATAGCGTTCCTGTATCCGTCATTTTACGAGGGGTTCGGCCTTCCAGTTCTCGAAGCGATGGCATGCGGCACAGTACCGGTAGTCTCGCAAGCTACTGCCACCCAGGAAATCGCGGGCGACGCTGGCCTGGTAGTGGATCCGCACAATTCCGATTCGATCGCTGCAGCGATAATGACAATAGTCAAGAACGTTGCCTTGTGCACCGAACTCAGCCATCGCGCGGCAAAAAGAAGTCAGGACTTTAGTTGGAATCGGGCCGCCGACTTAACCTGGCGGGTGCTTGAAGAAGCGATGCGAGAGGGTGCGACGCCATCAAGCTCATCGCCTGAGCGGGAGGGCTTAAAGTGCTCGTGACATATGCGCGATTAGATGGATTTGGATCGCCTCACAGGGCAGTGGCTTGAGCACAGAAATCAAGCCGTTGACCTTTCACTTATCCAGCGACAGGGCAAGGAGGCCTACGCCGATCGCGCGTTAGTGCATCACTAAAGACCATGGAGAATTCTTTCGCAATGAAATCGTCCAGCCCGCAGACGCTTGAATTCCCGGAAACCAACGGAGCCGGCAGAAAGCGATATAAGGTGCTCCATCTAGCGACCTATGCGGTTCCCCATGTCGGTGGCGTCGAGCACCATATGCACACTCTCTGCAAGGCTTTGGCGGAGCATATGGACGTGAGCGAACTGGGCGGGGGTGGACCTCGGCTGCGATCCGCTAAACAAGTCATCGACGGGATCTCAGTAACTCAGCTTGCGACGCCATTCACTATCCGATCGGCGACGATTTGCCCGGAGATTCCATTAGCAATCAGGTCCAGTAAGGCAGATCTGGTTCACCTTCACATGCCAAATCCCTTTGGCGCGGTGGCCTACCTGGGCAGTGGGCATCGCGGACCCATGATCGTCACATGGCATTTTGATGTAGTACGACAACGCGCAATGAATCAGGTCTTTAAGCATCTGTTCAATCGGGTGCTGGACCGCGCTTCGGCCGTGGTCACGACTTCACCAAACCTAATCCGCTCTTCCGAGAGGTTGCGAACACGTAGCGAACGCGTTCGAGTCATACCCTACGGAATCGATTACGCGTCACTCAGCAGGCCGTGCGCGGCGGAGGTCGAGAAGCTTCGACGGCGCTATGGGCAAAGGATTCTGCTGGGGGTCGGCCGCCTCATCTATTACAAGGGATGGCGTTATCTCCTTTCTGCAATGCCGCGGATTGACGCCAATCTCCTGATCGTCGGCGAGGGTCCGTTGCGGGAAGAGCTTGAGCGTCAAGTCCAAGCCGAAGGGATTGCTGATAAGGTTCACTTTCTCGGAGAGCTAACCGACCTGGCGGCACTGTATCAAGCTTGTGATGTGTTCGTCTTTCCATCGATAAAAGGTGAGGCATTCGGGATTGTGCAGATTGAGGCGATGGCCGCGGGAAAGCCGGTGGTGAACACGAACCTTGAAAGTGGGGTGCCGTTCGTTTCGCGCCATGAAGACAGCGGTTTGACTGTCCCTCCGCATGATTCAGAGAGTCTTGTGCAGGCCATCAATAGGTTGCTTGACGATCCGGCTCTACGACATCGCTTCGGAATGCGCGGCAGGACGAGAGTGCAATCCGAATTCAGTATCGCCGCCATGAAGCGAGCGACACTGAAGCTATATGGCGAGGTGCTGTCCGATGATTCATTAGCGGACCAAATGAGTTAGCTTTCGACTTGAGCTGGCGGTGGAATTAGTCAGCGATTTGAAGTGACTTATTGAGAGCTCAATTTTCGACAGAGCTCGAAACGTTGTGAAAACTTGACGCGCCACCGAGCGCGCCCAACGTATCCCTAAAAAGAGAGAGGCCCTTATGAGCGTCCTGATTACAGGTGGTCTAGGTTTCATTGGATGTAATGCTGCCAGTCGGTTCATGAGACAGGGCGAGCGGGTTCTTGCGCTCGACAATCTCAGCCGGCCGGGCGCGGCAAAAAACCTAGCATGGTTAAGATCGCAAGGGTCCCTGGAATTTATTCACGGAGATATTCGTGACCCCCAGTTAATGATGGATGTTTTCCGCCGGAATCGGGATATCAGCCTCGTATTGCACCTGGCGGCGCAGGTGGCGGTAACGACCTCCGTGCTCGATCCGCGGAGCGATTTTGAGATCAACGCTCAAGGTACCTTCAATGTCCTCGAAGCGATGCGGCTTTGTGATAGCCAAGCCTTATTAATCTTTTCTTCGACTAATAAGGTTTATGGCGAGATGACAGACCTTGAGATCATCGATACCGGCGAACGCTACGCCTACAAGACGCTTCCGGCGGGAGTTTCCGAAACGCAACCCTTGGACTTTCATTCGCCTTATGGATGTTCAAAAGGGGCCGCAGAGCAGTACGTCCGCGATTATCATCGCATGTTCGGCCTCAAAACGGTGGTGTTCAGACAATCATGCATTTATGGATATCGACAATTCGGTATCGAGGATCAGGGCTGGATTGCCTGGTTCATGATCGCGACGGCGATGAACCGTCCATTGACCGTTTACGGCGACGGAAAGCAGGTCCGTGACGTTCTTTTCATCGATGATCTTATAGATGCTTTTGAGATTGTTGCTGCAGATAGCCGAGTCGCCTCTGGTGAAATCTACAATATCGGAGGCTCCTCAAAGAATACTCTTTCGTTGCTCGAACTACTTTCGTATCTCGATAAGCGATCGGGTAAACATGTGGATTATGCGATCGCCCCCGCTAGACCGGGAGATCAGTTGGTGTACATCAGCGACACCAGTCGCGCCGAGCGGGAACTGAACTGGAAGCCGCGTGTATCATGCGATTCAGGCCTGGATTCACTCTATGATTGGGTTCATGCGAACAAGCATGAATTTGAGACAGGGCACGCTGCCGAAGCTAACAACGTGGTGAGCGCCTGAGTTCGGGTGGAACATTCGTAGCAGGGCTTCCTGGCATAATTGAATTGCGATCGGTGCCATTTGGGCATTAGGCGTCACTAAGGCTTAACGTTGTAACAGGCAAGGGAGAATTGCTTGAGTCGCGAGGGATTGTCACAATAGCGATTAGAAAGCAGCTCGGTGATCCTTCGCGATGACTACCACGGTGCGGTCACTTCGTCTATGGTTCAGACAATCTTGTCGCTAGTTTATGACCTCGAATGTTCCATTGTTCCATCATGTTTAAACCATGTTGTTAGGTTCGTAAGAATCCTAGTTTGACGCCCGCGAATTAGGCGAAGGCATCTGGCGATTGGCGGTCACTTGGGCCGGGAACGCGAGTAGATATTGCAATGAACAAATTCCAGCTGCTTGCGGCCGCGCTGATAGTAACTGCCGGGTGCAGTGCGAATACGGGCAAGGGGAGTCCGGCGGCGCCGGCGAGTCCGATGGCGCCGGTGAGTGATGTAACGGCGAAGGGCGGTCCGGGCGGGGCGGGGCTGAACGGGGTGTCACTGGCGCCGCAGGTGTGCGAGAGCGACGGGGCGTTAAAGGAGCTGCGGGCGCAGCGGATGAATGCTGACAATGGCTACGACTATCCGGTAGGCGCGGGCGACGTGTTGCATCTGACGGCGGCGGAATTGCCGGAGCTCAACGACGTGACGGTGCGGGTGGACGGCGACGGGCATATCGACCTGCCGCTGGTGGGCGACTTGCAGGTGAGCGGGCTCTCGGAGGACGGGGTGCGCGAGCTGATCGACCAGGACGCGCGCAAGTTCCAGAAGGAGCCGCGGATTCACGTGTTCATCCGGCATTACGCGGGGCGCAACGTCTCGGTGATGGGGATGGTGGCGCAGCCGGGCTCATATGCGCTGGACAGTCCGGACGAGTCGCTGTTGAGCGTGCTCGGGCGGGCCGGCGGGATCAAGGGCAACGGGAGCGAGGAGGCAGCCGACATGCTGGTGTTATTTCCGGGACGTCCGGGGGCGGGGGCGGTGACCGATCGGACGGCGGCGGCACTGCCGGCGCAATGCGCGGAGGCGAGCACGGCGGCGGCCAGCGACGCGCCGCGGGGCTGCACGACGGCGGCGCTGTTCAGTCCGGCGGGTGCGGGGGTGGATCCGATCATCATCGACATGAGCAAGCCGACCATGGCGAGCTGCCTGGATACGCCGGCGCGGCCGGGCGACGTGGTGGTGGTGCCGGCGGCGGGGCAGGTGGGGGTTTACGGCTGGGTGGATAAGCCGGGGTCGTTCAATATCACGCCGGGGATGACGGCGCTGGGGGCGATCACGGCGGCGGGCGGGGCGATGTTCAGTTCCAACGTGGAGGTGAAGCGCACCGTGCGCGGCACGCGCGAATCGATCCCGATCGACCTCTCGAAGGTGGAGAAGGGCGAGGAGCCGGACGTGCCGATCCTGGCCGGCGACGTGGTGGTAGTGAAGGCTTCGGCGGGCGGCGCGGTGCCGTACGCGGCCTATACCTTGTTCAACAAACTGGGCGCGGGACTGTACATGGCGCCGGCGGCATTCTGATGAAACAACTATCGCCCTACATAATCGAGCGGACGCTGGACACGCCGATGATGCCCTATCGTCCGGCGGCGGCGCGCTTCGCCGCGGACCCCGAGACCACCGGCATCGGGCTGGCCGAATGCTGGAAGGTGATCCGGACGCATGGGCGGCTGATCGTGGGCCTGATGGGGGTGGCGCTGGTGCTGACGGCAGTGGTGGTGTTCAGCATGACGCCGCGTTACGTGGCCACGGCGCGGCTGTTGATCGAGCCCGAACCGCCGCGGCTGATGGACGCTTCGAGCCTGTTGCAGAGCATGCAGAACGCCGACAGCGCCAACGACGATTACGCCAAGACGCAATACTCGCTGTTGCGCGACGAGCAGCTGGTGGCGCAGGTGATTCACGAACTCAACCTGGAGTCGAACCCGCATTTCGCGCAGCCGCCGGGAGTAATCCGGCGGCTGCTGGGGTGGCTGACCCAGGGGGCGTCGCAAAAGACCGCGCGCGATCGGCTGGGGGTGAGCACGGCGTCGATCGACCATTACCTGGCGCACCTGGACATCTCGCCGGAGAACGGCACGCGGCTGGTCAAGGTGCGCTTCGACAGTCCCGACCCGGAGCTGGCGGCGCGGATCGTGAACACGCACGTAGCGGACTTCCTGACGCTGAGCCAGCAGATCCGCGCCGACGCGGGCAATGCGGCGCGGGCGTTCCTGGGCAAGGAGCTGGTGCGGATCAAGGCGCAGGTCGAAAAGTCGGAACTGGCGCTGAACGACTATCGCGACCGCACCGGGATCCTGTCCTTCGGCGAGAAGGACCAGGAGAGCAACGAAGTGGCACAGAAGCGGATGGAGGCGCTCGACGAGGCGCTGACCGGGGCGCAAAACGACCGGATCAAGGCGCAGGCCGAGATGGAGCTGGTCAAGAGCGGGGCGTACGACTCGCTGCCGGACGTGGTCAACAACCTGATGATCGAGAATCTGCGGCCGGATATCGACCGGCTGCAGGCGGAATACGCCGAGATGGCGGCGAAGTATAACGACGCGTATCCGCCGCTGCGCGAGGTCAAGGCGAAGCTCGACGAGGCGCAGGCGCGGCTGAGCAAAGAGATGGCGGCGATCGCGCGGGCGACCGAGCGCAAGGCGGCTGCGGCGATCGTCAGCGAGCAGAACCTGGAGGGCAAGGTGGACGAGGAGCGGCGGCGCGATTTCGCGCGCAACGACGCCTCGCTGCAGGACGCGGTACTGGCCCGCGAGGTCGATGCGAACCGGGAGATCTACGAGGCGGTGCTCAAGCGGATGAACGAGATCGGGGTAAACGGCTCGGCGCCGGTCTCGAATATCGAGTTGGTCGAGGAGGCGGTGCCGCCGCCGTTGCCGTCGTTGCCGCAAAAGGCCAAGGCGCTGCTGATCGCGGGGGTGGGTTCGGGGCTGCTGGGCATCGGGCTGGCCTTTCTGATCGAGCAGTTCGACGACCGGCTGAAGAGCGCCGAGGAGATTCAGGCCTACCTGCATCTGCCGGAACTGGCGGTGGTGCCCGACTTCACCAAGCTCAACGGGCGCGCGCTGCAGGCGCTGCCGGACGGGGCGCTGGGCCTGCTGTGCCAGTCGGGGGAGCCGGACGTGCCGGCACCGGTGGGCCATCGCCAGCACGCGCTGGATACGCTGGAAGCCTACAAGCCGCTGCGCAACGCGCTGCTCTATTCGCGGGCGGGCGGGGCGCCCAAGACCATGCTGTTCGTGAGTGCGGTGCCGCTGGAGGGCAAGACCCTGACGGCGTCGGGCACGGCGTTGGCCTTTGCGCAGACCGGGGCGCGCACGCTGCTGATCGACGCGGACCTGCGCCGCCCGCGCTGCCATCGGATCTTCAAGACCAGCGACTCGGCGGGACTGAGCGAGCTGCTGGTGGGGCGGGTCGAACCGTGGCAGGCGATCCAGCGCCTGGATAACTGGGAGGAACACGACTACCAGGGGCTGTTCTTCCTGGGGGCGGGCCGGCGGGTGCCCAATCCGGGCGAACTGCTGACCTCGATGCGGATGTTCGAGACCATCCAGCGGCTCAGCGCGGACTTTGACTTCATCCTGATCGACGCGGCGCCGTGCGCGTCGGCGAGCGATACGGTAGGGCTGGCGACGATGGTCGAAGGGGTGGTGGTGGTGGCGGCGGTGGATACGCCCAAGCAGACCATCCGCACGGTGTGCAAGCGGCTCGGGGACTCGGGGGCGAAGGTGCTGGGGGTGGTCCTCAACCGGGTCAACCCGCGCGACAACGCATTCATCGATTTGAGCCATCGCTACGGCTACGGCAATTACGGCTCGCCGGCGGACGAACGGAAGTATCTCGATGCGGCTGCGGCCGGCTGATCAGGAACGAGAGGAGACGACGATGAGTGTGGGAAAGAACGGCTTGCTGGGCAACGGACTGGCCCGCTGGCCCTACGACGAGGCCTCCGGCGGCGGCCCGGCGCGGCCCGCGGCGCCACCGTCCGAAGCCCTTCGCGCCGAAGCCTTTCGCGCCGAAGCCCTTCGTGAAGCTTCCGGCGCGGCCCTGGGCCGGCCGTCACCCGGCAACTTCAAGCGGGTCGCGATGAGTGCGGTGGATTGTGCGCTCGCGCACTGGTACCTGGTGCCGGGCCTCGCGTTTCAACGCGCGCGCTTTGGGCTCGGCTTGAAGAGCCTGCTCGGGCGGGGCCGCCTGCCGCGGTCGGTGCGCGCGCTGATCCTGCAGCAGACGCCGGCCCCGGCGGCCTACCTGGGGTTTCACTTCGCCGCGCGGTTTCTATCCCGCGACACCCTGGGCAGCTATCTCGACGTCTCCTCGCCCTGGCTCTTCCCCTTCACGATGCTCTCGCGGCGCCGGGCGGCGAGCGCGACCTTGCTCAGCGACGAGGCGGCTGAGCTGCGCAGCCTGATGGAGGCCGCGCAGCTCAGCCCGGCCGGCGGGCTGCGCTGCGCCGCGGCCGATACCGCGCTGGCCGGCGAAACCTATGACACCATCACCAGCCTGTGCGACGCCGGCGGCGGCGTGAAGCACGACGCGCGCGCGGTGCGCAACCTGTGGCACCTGCTCAAGCCCGGCGGCACCTTGCTGCTCTCGGTGCCGTGTATCAAGGCCTGCAGCAAGGACGGTGCGGGCGCCGGCGGGGGGCGGCTCTACGACGCCCGCGCCCTCGAGCGCGAGATCTTCGCGGTGCTGGGACAGCCCCGGCGCTATGCCATCTACGGAGCGCAAACGCCGTCGCGCCACGGCCCTGAGGCACCGGTCGACGGCGCGGCAATCCGCTGGGGCGCCGCGGCGGCCATCGGCCGCGACTGGCGCTGCTATGCCCGCCTCCAGGAATTGCCCGGCGAGGGCGTCATGGTCATGAAGTTCAACCGCCCCGAACGTCTTCCCGAATCCAATTGCGCCGCTTTCGCCTCGCGCCTCACCTAACCGCTCTTTCGCGCTCCGAATCTGCAGTACTTCGATAGCCACTTCGCACGGCGCGCGACGGAGCAATCCAGCGAATTCAAAAGCTGTTAGTCATACCGAGACGTGCCCTGCTAATCAGGAAGCGGAATTCGAATGAAATCACTGTTGTCGATCGCAGCTTATCCCGACGCTCGCGTTATGACCGGGCAGGCAGATCAAAGGGCGCGACTAACCGGATCTGAGCCCCACTAGATTGGGACCAATCTCTCGTCAAGGATCTTGTATTTATCGGCGTCGTTAATGCGTCGGCGTTCTCGTTGAGAGTTCGATGTACGTCACTCCAATTGGCTTCGTAGTAATACCTATTGGCTTTGCGATCTTCTTTTTTCGATCGGAATCGCTGGGCCCCCTGGCGATCCTTCTATCCGCTTTTCAGGCGGCATCGGTGCTTAATATCGAGGGTGGGGTTCCGATCGGCCTGACTCCATATTTCTTCGTTTTGATTCTGATCGCGATACGATTCGTGCCGCTGTGGCTGAGCGGCAGGTTCAGCTTCAGTCGTTCCGACGTGGCCCTTGAAATGACCCAGCCGCTTCTGATTCTGGCGATCTGGGCAATCGCGTCAGCTTTTCTCCTGCCCTGGCTCTTTGCCGGCGTGGGCGTAAACACCCCGCGCGGTGGAATGGATTCGCCGCATACGACTCCCTTGGAGTGGTCGCTAGGAAACGCGGCACAGGCGCTATACGTGGCGCTCGACACCATTTTCGTTATTTATTTGCTTTGGTGTTCCCGCGAGCGCGGATATTTTGAACGCCTGGTCCGGGCTTTTGTCGGCTCGGGAATAATTGCTGCCATGATCGGGGCCTACCAGTACGTCGCACATTACTCGGGGTTGCCCTATCCAGCCGATTTCTTCAACAGTAACCCCGGCTGGCGACAGCTTGTAAGCGAGGAACTGTCGGGCGTATGGAGACTCGCCGCAACCTTTAGTGAACCGTCGGCAGCAGGAGCATTTTTTGCGGTTTGGTCAACGTTGTTGCTGTTCCTGGCAGCTGACAACCGCGGTGGTGGCGGCAGATGGGCGTGGCCGTTGTTCGCGACCGGTGCGATTATGCTTGGTCTGACAACTTCGACCACTGGGTACATCACGGGTGCGGTGGTTCTCGGATTATTCATGTGGAAAGAATTCGCGCGCGTCTTCACCAGCGGTAGGGTCAGCGGGCGCGGTCTGTTTTCACTTTTCTTAATTGCCGGGGCGGGGGTTGCCGCGTTCTTGTTCATCCCGAACTTAAGCGGGCTGCTGTCCAAGATCATCTTGCAAAAGAGTATGACTCAGTCGAGTCACGATCGCACGGCAACTGTGTGGGAGGCTCTGCGCATCACCTCGGAAACCTATGGTTTGGGCGTGGGTCTCGGCTCCAACCGTCCTTCCGGCATGCTGTTCTATATTTCAAGCAATCTGGGGATTCCGGGGCTGGTTCTTTTCGCGTCGACGATGTGGGTGCTCTACCGGACGATGAGTGCGGCGCTGCGATCTAATTTAAGCTCTAAGCGCGCGGCCAGTTTTCTAGTTGCCGCTGGATGGGCGACTGTAATCGAGCTGGTTGCAATGGCGAGCTCAGGTGGGGATATAACCTCGCCGCTCTTATGGGTTTGCATGGCTCTTGTAGCGACCGGCAGCCGAGCGCTCTGGCTTCGCTGTCAGGAGGCGTCGGAGCCGATTGAACTTCCGGAAAGCTGCCGCGTCGAAACCCTAAATCCTTTGATAATTCTGCGTGAGGAGTTCATTTCATGAGCGGCGCCAAATGCGGGATCATTCCAACATGGCTGTAGAAGCGGCAGCGTTAAAGACTGAGATAGAGGCAGACCTGACGCCGGGTTCGCTACTGGCGCGCGGCACTCTTTGGAATCTCGTCGGTTATATTGCGCCTCTGGTGGTCGCAGTAGCGGTAATCCCGTTTCTCATCAAACGTCTCGGCACTGCGGAATATGGTGTTTTGACTATCGCATGGGGAGTGGTCGGATACTTCGGGGTCTTCGACATGGGACTCAGTAATGCGCTCACCAAATTCATAGCCGAGCGCATCGGCCGGGACGCGCCCGGTGAAATTAGCGACATCTTCCACACTGGGTTCGCCCTGTTACTGGGGTCGAGCGTGTGCGGAGCCATATTGTTGGCCCTGCTTGCCCATCCTTTGGCGAACTCGTGGCTGTCAGTGCCGCCAGATCTGCGCAGCCAGGCGTGCACCGTCTTTCGCTTATTCGCAGTCGCGCTGCCCTTTGTAGTGAGCGTGGCTTGTTTTCGAGGCACGCTTTGCGCCTTTCAGCGTTTCGCCGTAATGAACAAAATCCAGATCGCGGTGGGGACGTTCTCCTTCGCCGGGCCCGCAATCGCAGCTATATTTACGCGCAACCTGGTCCCGATCGTCGCGCTTCTCGTGGCTAGCCGTGCGGCCGCATGGTTGATTTATCTATTCTGCTGTTTTCAGGTCGTGCCGTCGCTCTCAATGCGCTTTCGTCCGCGCCGAAAGTTGATTCGGCCTTTGGTAACTTTCGGCGGATGGATCTCAATTTGCAATGTGACAGATCCCCTCTTCCTATATTCGGATCGGTTCATCCTCGGAGCCTTGGTTTCGATGACGGCCGTCGCCTACTACGCGACTCCGTTCGACATGGTAAGTCGTCTGTGGGTAATTCCAGATGCCTTGAACACGGCGCTATTTCCTTCGTACGCCTCGAGCATGAGGCGCGACGGACGCCGTGCGACCGAATTATTGGAAAAGGCCGGCCACTACCTGTTCCCTCTGATCTTGTCGCCAGTGCTGGTGGTAGTGTTGTTCGCGCATCTGATTCTGCGGCTATGGATCAACCCAAGCTTCGCCGCCCACAGCGGGGTGGTCCTCCAATGGCTCGCAGTCGGGGTGTTGTTCAGCAGTCTAGCGCGCATGCCCTGGACGCTCATGTCGGCATACCGGCCTGATTATCCGGCCAAACTGGTAATGTTTGAGGCGCCCCTATATCTGGGACTATTGTACGGATTGATTCGCCTTTATGGGATCGAAGGAGCGGCGGTCGCATGGACCTGCCGCAGCGCCTTCAATTGCACGGTTCTACATTTGATGATGTGGCGGGCACTACCCCAATCAGCACGGGCTATCAAGAAAAATGGGGTGATGCTCGCTATGGGCGTGTTGGCGGTTGCGGGCACCGTGATGCTGCCGGCCGCAATTGGTCCGCGTGCGCTCTACCTGAGCTTAGCTCTGACCGCGGTGATAAGTGCAACCTGGTTCTGGGTGATGTCGGCCGAAGAACGGACAGAACTCGCCCCGGCCTGGCGTTTTTCCTAAGGGCGCGCGCCTCAGATGGTCCCGCTGCGATATGAAGAAGACGGCAAACCCCGCATGGATAAAGAAAAGCATTCAGAGCACTCACTCGAGGCTCTATCGCGATCCGCTTTGTCCCGCGCGCGGGTCGCTGTAGTTCACGAGCTCCTTGGAACGTCTTCCGATGCCGAGCGGGTGCTGAAAGAGATCCTTGCGCTCTACCCGCTGGCCGACCTGTTCGTACTCGCGGATTTCGTTTCCGCGGATCAGCGGGGTTTCCTTGGCCAGCGCCGAGTGGAGACTTCGTTTATCCAAAATTTGCCCTTTGCACGTCAACGCTTTCGCTGGTACCTGCCGCTGATGCCCTTTACGATCGAGCAATTTGATCTATCAAAGTACGATCTCATAATCTCGAACTCCAGCGGGCTCGCGAAGGGCGTAATTAGTCGCGTGCGGCAGTTACACATTAGTTATGTTCATGGTTCGATAGGTTATGCAGGCGAACTTCCTCGCGATGATCCAGATGGCAGAAGGCTAAGCTGGCCGCGGTCTCATGCGTTACGAAACTACTTACGGAGATGGGATCTACAGACGGCGAATGGCGTCGACTTTTTCGTCGCCAATAGCAGCTTCGCCGCGCAACGAATATTGCAGACTTACAGTCGTCGCGCCGAGGTTATCTATCCACCCGTGGACGTGGAGAAATTTGTGCCCGATGAAAAAAGGCAGGACTTCTACGTCGCCCTTTCGCCGCGCTTTTTGCCCGGCGGCGGGCTCGACATGGTCCTTGACGCATTTGCACAAATGCCGCGGCGTCGCTTAGTGATACTGGGTGAAAGTTTGGATCTAAAAAAGCTGAAGGCACGGGTCCCTGCGAACGTCGAATTACGCAGCTGCCTATCGAACGAACAGATGACCAATGATCTGGGGCGCGCCAAGGCTATCGTGATCGCGGACCAGATTGATTTCAGTGTAGTAGCGGTTGAAGCGCAAGCCTCCGGAACTCCTATGATCGCTTTCAAAGGAGGCGCCGCAGTCGAGATAGTAGAGCCCGGGAATAATGGTGTGCTCTTTAGGAAGAGGACCGCTGAAACCCTGGTCGCGGCGATTGAGCGATTCGAGCGAACAGCACCCTTCCGTCCGTCCACAGTAGCACAAACCGCTTCCCGTTTCAGTGCGGAACGCTTTCGTCGCGAGTTTCAAGCGCTAGTGACGCGCACCATGGAAACGGCCGAGCGCCACCAACTCTGGTCCGGAACTCAGAGCCCGAGACGCGTCAGATCCGATTTGCCTCGAGCCACTGCCTAAGCGCAGCCCTTTGTCCCACCGCGCGTCAGGTTTCCCGCGAGCAGATAAGCCGCTCAGCCGATCTTGCGACCACCCCAAGTTGGCCGCCGGTACCGGTTTGAGCAGCTTTCAAGCACGTAGGGTTGGTTCTTCCGCCGGGCTTTCTATTCTCGCCGCCATTCCTATCTTTCCCTTCATGGCTTCGTCCCTTTCACTCGACCCACTCGAGCGCACTTCTGTGATTAGCGAAAGCAGCCCTTCCTCCAGGATTGCTCTCTGGATCCCCCACCAGACTAGATTCGACTTTCACGTCAGCCTTTGTTGGCTCGCATAGCGAATTTGACGGAGGCCAAAGAGCCTCCTCGCTCCAACATCGAAGTGCCTTGGAAGAATAGTATAGTGTGCTGCTAATCGCGCGCATGGGTCGTTAACGGGCAGCATAGCTACTGTAGTGGACGTCTCCGGCCCACTGGCCGGCGGGCAGAAATGCGAAAAAATCAGCGTACTGCGAAGGGATTCATTCATCAAAAGACGGTGAAAGGTCTAAGCGTCCATTGTCAAAGTGTTTAGAAGAATGCTGGTCTGGTTGCTCTATCAGAGTATAAACAAAATAATCGCCCCAAGAATTGAAAACTGTGGCGATCTAAAACTACAATTACCGGGTCTGTGCTGTGCTAAACCAGAGGAGATTGGATCTCTCGAAGGTTGGGATTCAGATAGACTGCGCGTAGCGAGTTACTTCAAGGTTTCTCCGCCGTAAATTCGGCTGACGATATCGCAGCGACAAATGTATCATCAGCATTTTGGTTTGAGTGGCACTCCCTTCGGTCTCGCACCGTCGGATAGGCCTTTTCTTAGCCCTGCTCACCGGGTGGCCCTTGCGGCGCTAGAGCGAGGAATTGAGGAAGAGCCGAGCGGTCTCATGCTTCTAGTCGGCGAGGTTGGTACGGGAAAGACTACTCTGATCCGGACACTTCTCATTAACCGAGATCCGAGGACCCGCATTGTTCGCCTCAGCAACCCGATGCTCACCTTGGAGCAGATGTTACAATTTATCGCCCAGGAGATCAGAATCCATCCGGTCGGAAAGGGGAAGGCCGCCATCCTTCAAGCACTCAAGACATACTTGATGGATCCGGAGAATGCCGACCGCATAGTGCTGATTTTCGACGAGGCTCAAAGCTTGAGCGATGAGGTTTTAGAGGAACTTCGGCTGCTTGTAGACTCAACGACGGAAAGCGGCCACCCGTTACAAATTATACTGGTAGGTCAGCCGGAGTTGGCGCAGCGACTCGGCAAGCCGAGGCTGCGAGCACTCGATCAACGTATAGGAGCTAGGGCTGTACTGCCGCCGCTTGAGCGCGCGGAGGTTCAGGATTACGTAGAGCATCACCTCCGTGAACAGGGAGGAGAACTTACAACCTTCACAGGTGGTGGGCTATGGTGGCTAACGCGGTTGAGTGGAGGGATTCCCCGCAAGATAAACATGATATGCGATCACTCCCTCTCACGAGCTTTTGCCGAGGGATCGACCGTGGTCAAGTCCCGCCACGTGCGCGCCGCCGCTGCTGAATATAACGACGTGATCTCCTATTCCACAAAGCGTCCATTCCGTATAGTTGAATCAACTCGGCTTGGTTTGAACTGGCCCGGTGGTAGGAGCACCAGGGTTGTAGTCGGAAGTGTTTTGGCTCTAGCTGCAATCGGGGCTATATTCGCTTTTGCGTTCAATACCCGTTACGGAAGAGACTGGTCCCTCCCGTCGGAATCGTCCGAAATCGGCATTTCCGCAACCCAATCGCCATCACTCGACCAGAGTGGCGTCGATGAAGCTACCGCACCGTCCACAGACATCGCCCCACCTTTATCGCAGGGTCCATTGGGTCGGCAGTCGGAACACCAGAGCCTTGTGTCCTCCGCCCCGCTAGGCAAGGGCGCGCCTATAAATAGTACAACAGATCAAACGAACGCTGAGAAACTGTTCGCTATCGATGCGCGAGCAAAAACTTCCGAAACCTTGCCAGCGGCGTTGCCGCCTTCGACCTTGATTCCGGCCGACGACGAAAGTGCAAACACTAAGAGCGCCCTTAGTAGCCAGGCCCTGAATTCAGTCAGGTATGATGTCAAGCGCGCGCAGGTTGCGCAACAATCCGGGCACTATGACAACGCAATTTGGCACCTCGAAAGGGCAATTGCGCGCGATCCGAATGATCCAGTGTTGAGACAACTGCTCACGAGCGCGCGAAGAGCCAAGGCCGCGGCCTCGGTTGAGTTAGCGTCGTCGAAGCGGCTTCCTGTAATTCCAGAACAGAAGGCGCCTGCAAAAAATGTCTTTGAGGCGGTGGCCGCCACTCCGGCTCCGCCTCAGTTAGCTTCGTCGAAGGGACCTCCCGATACTCTCCAGAGTAAGGCACCTGCGAAAGAAGTCTCCGCGGCAGTGGCCGCGACTCCAGTTCCACCTCAGTTAGTATCGTCGAAGGGACTTCCCAATTCGTTCCAGAGTAAGGCACCCGCGAAAGATGTCTCCGCTGCGGTGGCCGCGACTCCAGCTCCTCCTCGGTTAGCGTCGTCGAAGGGACCTCCCGATACTCTTCAGAGTAAGGCACCTGCGAAAGAAGTCTCCACGGCAGTGGCCGCGACTCCGGCTCCGGCTCAGTTAGCGTCGTCGAAGGGACCTCCCGATACTCTCCAGAATAAGGCACCGGCGAACGATGACTCCAAGGGTGGCAGTATCGATATCGTAAAGTATGAAACAGAGCAGGGCGAGGCCTACATGCGGAAAGGCGATTTCGATACCGCTTTGCGGAAATTCAGAGTCGCACTAGCGATGGACCCGGATAACGAAGACCTTCAGGATCGCGTTGACAATGCGGAGAAGATCAAAGCGGCGCTGGCCAATAACTCACCGCCAAAAGCGCCGTAGCGGTAAAGTGCCAAGGTCAATAAATTCCGTCTCTGGGTCACGTGGAATAACTTTGAAGTAGCGAAGCGAGAAGCCAATTCGATAGGGCAACTAACTATTGAATTCTATGCACACTATTCGACTTGCCTTTCGATATTGAGCCATCAGGGCGTCACAAGGCCCGGTCTTTAGTCTCGAGGTCCGGAACCTTGGGCGTCCGAGGTCTGCCGCACAATCTTGTAGCCTCCTAAGAGTCTCGCAGAGTCGAACACTCGTCCGAAATTGTTATCGATTTCCAGCGTCGCGGTTCGATGAACCGAATTCCGATCTATGTAGTGAAAGAGGAGTTCTGACCAACCGATGAATATCGCAGTGGTAGGGACGGGTTACGTGGGGCTGGTGAGCGGGACCTGCCTGGCGGAGAGTGGCAACGAAGTTATCTGCGTCGAT
>Ga0302325_10014466_pt1 | contig 16797 bp, 22 predicted proteins | sample Palsa_T0_2_FD_201948 | JGI IMG/M metagenome (GOLD analysis project Ga0302325, IMG submission 201948) | Peat permafrost microbial communities from Stordalen Mire near Abisko, Sweden - Palsa_T0_2 | ecosystem: Environmental > Terrestrial > Soil > Palsa > Peat permafrost | place: Sweden: Abisko... | reverse complement strand
CCTCTCAAATCTCCCCAGCCAGAATAACTCGTCCCTGTGCCAGAATAAACCCCATACCACGGGGCCTTCAGCTCCGCTCAACTTTGAAGCCCAAATCCCTCTCCCCGAAATAGCATGTTTCCTATCAGCACTCCGAGAGTTTAGTTTCGCCCATCTCGAACCGCTCCGAATTAATCTGAAGCACGCACTCACGTTGTCCAAATCAACCATATGTATCTCTCCTTCTAGAAGTTAGAATCAATTAGCTGGGGGAGTTACTACTTCGAGACAATCAAATCAAATTTTGGTTGTCGAAGCACAAGGCAATGGAATTCTCCCGCCGAATGAAGAGCCTGTAACTTTGTCGCCCAAGTATCCTTTTTCTCCGACCAGGCGAGATTCTGCGTATGCATGTGCATTGTGGGGATTCATTCTTGTTGTTGTCGGATAACGGTTCCGAGTGACCGAGAATACCTCACTGTCGTTGTTGTTTCTCGTCAATTGGCGTTTTTCGATCGATCCCACGATGGTACGTCATGAAGGTTTGATACATGCAATGGGCGTTGATAGCGATGTGATATGCATATCTTGCATAACTCAACCAAGTGACATACAATGCATGACTTGCAGTTGCCGGAAACCAAAGGTCCAGTGAGATACGTACGCGTGATCTGAGAATATAAAGGCCGAATACTTCTCCAACACATGTAATCTGGGATCCTTTTCTGAGTATTAAACTCCTCGGAATAGGACGACAAGAAACCTCATGCCATGAATATCTGACATTGGACCGTATTGGCAATACTCCATTCCCACCAGGAGATCTGACAATCACGAGTTCCGACGTGTACTCTACGCAATCACATGCTCTGTAATCAATCATAGCCATCTCACGCAAAAAAATCCAACTTGCTTGAATTGAATATCCAACTTCCAAGACACCCATATCGACTCTCAGCGAATAATTACTCTCATACGTGAAAGGGCACTTCTCCTCCGAGACGGTCCTCCCCACTCGCTCCAGCGCTCCCAATACAAGCTGACATGCCTCCGATGGTCGAATAAGGTCAATGAGTAAATGACAATGTCGTCTATAAAAGCAAGTGCACACTCGTATCGGTATGAGCCCACGATAGTATCGATAGCACGTTGGAAGTGCGCGGGGGCGTTCTTTAGGCCGAATGGAACTCGCCGGAACCCCCAAAATCCTCGATAACGAATGCTGTGTACCGTTTCCCAGAGATAAACCGAATTGATAGTAACTGTTGTTCGCGTCGATGATAGAGGATCGAACCGAGCCGGCCAATGCCCGAAATACTGAATCTTTTTTCGGGAATGCGTATCTGTCCGCAACCGTTTTCGAATTCACCTCCCTCATGTCAATGCAAAATCGGGGCTTCCCCTTTTACTGCATAGGCCCTTCAGTAGGCTGTGAATATAGCCCGGTAAGAGGAATAGATACCCATTGATCGATCAATCACTCAATTGCTCAAATTGCCGAGCAATATCTGATGGGATGTCGCCGTTCAATGGCATACCGAGTCTGTTGGCCATTTTGATCCATTATGTCCGCAGATATTGTATCTCGATCAAGGATGTGACTTTTTCGGTCCAGCTGCAGGAGAAAATCGATTATGAAACTCGAGTTCGGCTCGAATAGTACCGCCCGGCGAAAGGACTTGATACTGACCACACCCGCGGGCGCAGCGCAGAATGACTAACTGCGAATGTTCAGATATGAATTTAAGGACTTGTTGACAATTGCCTTGAAGGGATAACGGATTTGAAATTGGTGAGTTGTTTTATCGGCGCAGCCATTAATCTTGACGAGCTGAATTTCTCAGCTGGTACTTTCAATACACTAGATTTGTTCAGATGGCCGACAAGTCCAGCGGAATACCCATGTATGGCAATTCTTCCGCGGACGAAGTTCGTTTTAGGGGGCCGAAGTCCCTGCAGAATATCGTGGTTTCGTAAAATAGCTCGTGGACAAAGATCTCATCGCTTCTGGGAACAAAGAAAATATAAAAAGCGGGTGGCGCGGGTCGGGATACAGCCCCCCTTGGAGATCAATTTCGAATCTCTTTTCCTCTTAGAGGAATCTGGTTTCCGTTGTATGGTCCTGTACATGTTGACCGGGGTAAGTGATCGTACGTCTCCATCCAATAACTTGCATGGGTATTATATAGTGTAAAAGATGGACCATGGTGGTCCCACACACGGGCAAACTGTAATCTCGGGGTTTTTTCTTCGTCACCTAGACATGAGCAGAGAAACACAAAGGGAATTTACCTGAATTCCCTAGGGTCGTGGAACGATCCCGACCAACTGGCGACGGTTTTCCTCTTTTTGCCGGATAGACTGCGCTTCGTGCCGCGTTGTCTCCGAGGAGACAATTTCAAGGTCGGTCTGACAGAACCGTCATCACTGGAATCCTTTGTACCCACAATGTCAATTTCATCGGAGCGCACTGCACAATTCCAGTAATCGTACTAGCAAAACCCCAGATATCCCACATCTTTCGGACCCCCCATTCGATACCTTGGTGAGATTGGATTGAAACAATATCGGATGGATCGAAAATCGGTTTCTTGGCCTTCGTACGTCTAGTGTTAGATGAATTGAGAACTGGATTACTGAGATTCTGCGATCATTTGAGCAAAATGTGTTCCGGCAATATTTTTCCAACTTTGAGCGCAAATGTTCAACCATATCATCATGCGCCCCTTGCCACAATTGTTTGAGAGCGGGTTCAAACCTTTTCAAGTCATATCGCTTGAGATCCACCAATGCAATGGCTTCACGGAACAATGTCGCACTGGCTTCGGATGACGTTCCACGTTGATACATGAGTTTTGCCTCGACATCGCAATCGGGTCTCAGTGGTCGAGGGAATGGGGATTTCATAGGTGTTGATAGCAAGCCATGTTGCCCGTGAGGTATTGTGCGACCTCGTCTTGTATAAGGACAAAGAGAATATTTTGAACGTCAGATGGACAACACCATCTGAATTCTTGAGGTACAAAAGAAGTTGAGGTCTTGGCTTTAGTCGTGGAATGCTTGCATAGAATAAGGGTCCTCCCGTGCCGTGGCTTTTTTCCGTTGCTCGAACCCCTGATCCCCTTCGACCGAATTGGATATCTCATCTTAGACTTTCCCCACAGATATTTTGTTTGCAAAGATGTTGATGGCAATAGACGATTGCTCATGCCACACGCCGTGAATAGGCCTCTTCATAACAAGAAACTTCTTAGATTTGGCGTGTCATTTGTGAATGAACTAGTAGTTGTCCCAGAGACCAAAAAATAAAGACCACCTAAACCTTAGAAAATTACATTGCTTGTGTGATCCCGGCAGTTGTTGACATGTTTTATGTCTTCATCGAGGTCAGATGCCAACGACAATATTAATCGCGTCTCTTTTTTTATGCATGTATAGCGTGACTCTGCTTTCAAAGAACAAGAGCGAACGTATCTGACGGCAATCGTGTGAGCGGCAACATCGGACCCGAAAATCGAGAAAGATTCGTATTTGCGTTTCTCAATGAGAGTGTGAGATACGTCCTCATGGGTCAATTTCTGTTTCATGTCCACTGAGAATGGCGACAGCAATTAGCTATCATCAGAACTCTGTAATCCAAGACCATACCTGACTCACGGAGGTTTCACGGCAATTCCTCACGGCACGTCCGTTCAGCGGCTCTCGCCCATCGGAATGTTTTGTCGCCAATGATAGTTCGCGATTATGATTTTGACAATTTGAAGTCAGGCTTCGACCTTTTGATACAATAATCCCCATTTCAAAAAGTTCGAAAATAAGATGAATCTGGAAGATGTTGTATTCTTCCATGACAACAGCCAGAAGGGCCGGGCCGAATAGTTGTAGAACCGGTGTGGGATGACGTTGGGGGAAGTTTACTCGCAGTCGTTGAGAAGCCGTGACTTGACCTGTCTTCTTTGTGCTGATGGATTGCCATTCTGGAATGTATCTCGAGCTCAGATGTTGTCGAAGAGGTCCTGTCTCCTGGGAAATAACTCTGTTGTCGTCTAACGCGTCGCCGAATACTCCTCCTTGCACCAAAAATAGAACAGATAGTCTGCCCAGGTGTTCCAAATCACTGCAGGAATGGCGTATGAGCTCGTATCTTGCTTTTTTCAGCTCTATATTGTGAGAGTTCCCGGCGACGTGCGTTTGCAGGAAAGCACTCCGATCGCGAAAGGGCCGTCAATCGTCGAGCTGGCAGTGTTGAGAGAGGACTCCGATTTGTTGACAAGCTTTTTGTAACGGTCTCGTTCGGCTGTGAGTTTGTCGATGCGATCGGAGACTCCCTCAGCTTCCCTTCGACTTGCCTCTTGAGATTGAGCGAGGGACTTCCGGAGATCATTCTTGTCCAGTTGACATCGCATCACTAGGATTGACACCGGAGGTCAATCCCACGCCGACCGGCAACATGCCAGTTCTCAATCGACGCGCGAAGCTAAAGTCAGATCGCAACACCAGGAGAAACATATATACGTTCTTCCAAACGTGATGATTTTGATCGTATAAATTCAACCAGCCATGGGCGAATACCTGAGGCTCCGACAACGCTCTTCGTTCCTCGTCATCCCAGGTGCAGCGTCCCCAGCAGTAGCAGTCATCAAGTCAATCCCCTTTCCGCTACTATATGCGTAGTCTTTCCGTGAATTGTCCCGTATCGAATGGATCAGTTGTGAAGTTTCTCTCTGCGCTGTGCAATTGTGTATAATAGGCAGAGGTCATAAGGCGCATACGACAATACAATGTCCGGGTCTTGTCCCAGATGGGAAATAGCAAATAAGTTTCGATCCGAATGACAATCCCTCAAGTGCTTTCTCGTTGAGGTATTTTGTCCGAAGGGAGTGCGAACGTGAATATGGAGTTATTTCTTCTTCAGATTTGGATTTCATTACAGGGACTCGAGATCCGGAAACTCTGGGGCGTCAGATGGGGGAGAAAAGCTTGGGTAGAATGATGTATGATAGATGGACGTGAGATTGTCGGTTAGATTGGCGTCTTGAAATATGAGCAATTATCGAAGAGTAATTTTAGTTCGAGAATGGTTTGACGCGCGAAGGATCTGTGTCGATAGGGAATTGGATTTCTTCCCATGACAATTGTGCGGAGGCCTGACATCTGATGAACGAACGAGAATGAGGTAACCAAGTCCGATGCGAGAATATAAATAAATCTTCAGATTGCATGAGGTTTGTCGTTCTTAGAATAGGTGACGTGAATTCCACGCTATCCTCCACGGTTTGACGGAATAGCGACAATATTTCTGCACCTATAGAGGAAGATTGAGAGTTCTCTCTTGCATACAACAATACTTCCCCAGCTGCAGCTGAGTTTGTACTCAATATTTGTGACGGATCGACGGCAAGGTTTCGTTTATGTAGACAGGCCTTTTGTAGGGCCAATTTTTCCAAATCGTTTCTAGCTCGAAGGAAAATTTGAATCTGCTTCAATTTGAGCGATAGTCATCATCAGATATCCGATAGATGATGCGACAACTTGGAAGGACAACGCTCATTCTTATCGCTTCTGTTTGGCAAACAGTTCCTCATCTGAAGAGAATATGTCGACTTGAGCATTGAAATGCGAGATGAAAGATCTTCTTCTTGACTGGAGTGAGAATATGTCGATTTCATGAAGTGTTCGTGCTCCGAATGAGGGGGTTGAAAGAATTGAAATATCAATTGCCCTCGTGGGGAGAAAGTCCCTGGACGAGAATTTCATCTCACTTTTGTCCCAGGGAGGTTCCTATCCCCGTTTCGCCGGAAACATGCGGTAAGTCGAGGAAGCGATAACACCTGAAATGATTCCTTGTCCCTGGACGCCCCATGATACGGTATCGCTTGATAGATATATCAAATATAACGGCTCCATTTCTTTGTATGTCATTCGCCGTCGCCTGCAATGACAAGACCGGCGCCTCCGGACCACGGCGCAGCAGCCATCCTGCGCGGGTGGCTACGAGCAATTCGAGGCAGTTGATGCATCCCGCCCATCTGGTCAATACCAGCCTTCTGAAAATGACCGCCCGCTCAGGGCCTCCAAATCAGGGATCACCAAAAGCACCTGATCACGTGGCTTGTCCATCCCCCGCATGTGATTGGCCACTTCCGCAGCGCCGATCCTGCGTTTTATATGTGTGGGGGCACCGTGCGGCAGCCTTGCATTACGATTGATTTGCCTGGATATTTGAGGGCAAAATCAGCTGGGCCAGGATTGCCCCGAAAGACGGTCCAAGCGTCCTACGCGCACAAACATTCTCGAAACTTCTCCTAACACGGACGAGGATGGTTTCTGTGTAGAAGGAAGGTTGCTGGACTGAACTGTGGACAATTGAGTGTGTTATTGGCGACATTGTGAGGTATGTGTGTTAAGGGGGTGTTCTGACGATATTACAGAGATTGACGGATTTGAGGTCTTCTGTTTGGATTCAGATGGGTTTGTTTTCAAGACGAAAGTCTTCGTCAATACAGTCCTATCAACAACAACCGCCAGCGCAATCGCGGTCACAGCAAACACAATCATATCACTCGCAATCATCTCATTTGCATCCCTCTTCAACGGACGACCGGCATTTCCAACCATCCACCTCGTCCGAATATGCATATCCCTTCAACGACAGCACATCCCGGACAAACAACTCAATATATACCACCGCCGCAAACACCTCGTCTCAACAATACTCGCGCGCCTTGCATCCCGCCGCCGCGTCCTCCGAATTCCCGACCCTGACTCCCAAACTCAACAAAAAAGGCGAAAGACCCGTCTCCGCCGCCTCACGAGTCTTCTTCAACAATGGCAAGCCCATTACTCCCACCGGAAAAACGCCCGCCTCTATTTCCACCGGCGGCGCAAGAAGAGGCGCCTCGGCGCCAGTCCTTCCAAAAGACATTTCCGCGACGAATTTCCGGTCCATGCCCTCCTTGCGGTCTCTAAAGGTCAAATCCCTGGACCTCCTGAAATCGAATCCCAGTCTGAAATATCTTGCGCCGGAGGCGTCGCCGGGTTTTGTTCCCCCGGCGTCGAATGGCGAGTTACGTTTCACGCATGATGGACGTGGATTATTTGCTTCGAAGACGGTGGCCAATCTTGCGGATGAACTGGATACGAGAGGGTTACGAAAATTACTTGATAGGGATTCGAGACGGTATGGACGGTATGGGAACAAATCGGGAGAGGATTTACGGTCGCGGTATTATTCGAAAGAGGGGATGCCAGGTCAAATTCCACAGACCCCACGGACTTCACAGACCACAAGGAGTAGAGGAAATACTGCCGAAAGCAGCACTACCATGGGATATGGAGAGGCGATGGAACGAGGCGACCAGTATGGTGAGAGGGGGTATAGTCCGTTTATGGATCCTGGACCATCGACGATTCGTGCTGTTGTCGGGAGTGATCGATCTGGGTCACTTTCTTCCATGGATCCTCCTGCGCAACCTCCTCCCCCAATCCCGCACATGGATTCCCATCCTCAACGGCAGAAAAAACACACCCTCCCACCAATCCTCATATTCGGCCAATCCCCACAGCACCACCAATCCTCCCCCTCCAAGGAAATCCAATCCCCCATAATGTTGATGGGCCCCAATTCGGCCCGCAGCATCGAGACGCAATCCACCATCCCCAGACCAAGAACTGAAACCCCTATCTTATTACACTCGCAACAAACTCGCCCGCCGATCTTGTCGATGGCGACCGATATCACGGACCCGTTATCCTCGATCGAGGGCGAGTATGAGACTGCGGATGACCATTTTGGGACCGACGGGGAGTATAATACCGATGAATATGGATCGGATACGCCTAATGCGTTTTTATCTGAGTTGGAGGACCAGGAATGGCATGATTCGCCGGTTATTCCACGGACTAGTCCTGAGGATACTCCGAAACCGTCTCAACGGACATGGACTAGTACCATTGCTAGTGCTCGAGATCCATTTGCTGCTGTGGGGAATATGCACAAGACGACAATGGGAGGCGGGAATGAAATGTCTAGGGATATAGACACCGAGATGACACCAAAAGCGACCCGTCCACATATTCAAATCCCTTACTCACCTTCCCCCAAAACCAATCCCCGCGACCCTTCCTTCACTGACACCGAATCCTTACATTCCCTTTCGCGACATCTCTCCGACGACGACGACGACGTCATCAACACCCCCATCTTTGCCCAACCACACACAATTACCCCCCCAAAACCAACAACCCCTGTCTCCGGCACAGTAATCCCCTCCGCCAGCCCTATTATCCCCTCCCACAGGCCCGTCGACATCGACATCAACGTCATCCCCCCCGGCAGTTCCGGCACCATCGACTCCGAGGCCTCTTGGCTAAGCGGCAAAATGGACATCCAAAACGCCGTGCGGAAATCCTTCCACGGTTCTCCCGTGGGTAAATCCCCGATTCTCCTCGACGCGAGTGCCGGGGATAGTAGTGCTTTGGGACTGATTGATCCCAAGGGACTTTGGAAGCCGGATTATCGGGGCGAGGAGTACGAGCAGGAGAATATGGGGGATGAGATGGTGGAGAGGGTCAGACAGGGGAGTAAGGCTAGGAAGGTTGAGGTTGTGAATAGTCCCGGGTTGGAGGGACTGGAGGCGAGGTTGAGTGGGGAGAGTCCTGAGCGCAGGGCGACTGCTTACAGAGAGGGAGGGATCCCTTTGTTTCGAGATGAAACTATTGCATAGGATTCTGGCTTTTTTGATTTATATCTTTTTGGATGCTTGGCTTGGATTTGATTTGGCGGGTGTGTGGATTTAGATTCTTGCAGATTTTGCTTAGATTGTGTATGGTATGTACTTGTATTGCCAGTGCAAGATTAATGAATTGTCTTAATATCTTCAGACGAAATCACAGAGGCGACATTTTCAAATTGCGATCATACATGCTCACATGCTCGATCGAGACAAACACGTGCGTATCGGGCCTGCATCCAGCTCGCCATCCATCAACCAAATTCCGCAAGACCTTCTCATCCGGTTGCATTCAATCAATTCATCAGAGCACATATATAGATACATCAAGCTTCTTATTGATCTACACTCAACCCATCCAGTCCATCCAGCAGTACCCACTCCTCCGTGGAAAGGAACCCGTTCCTCCGACTCTACTTGACGTACTGCCTGATCTTCTCCTCCAACTTGATGGGATTTGCACCGACGATCTCATCGACCTTTTCGCCGTCCTTGAAAATCAAGAACGTGGGCATGGCGCGGATGCCGTATTCCTGAGCGAGTTCAGAGAGCTCGTCGACGTCGACTTTGAGGTAATGTGCATTGGGATACCGTTTCGAGAATTCCACGACCCTGGGTGCAATAGCCTACTCGTCAGCAGTGTTCAAAACCGCCGTCCATCATAACAAACAATAACACTGATACGATCTGCATGTCCAGGGACAACAGATGACATGCAAAAAGAGCCGGGACAACAAGGACAGGGAAGGGGATACATACCTTACAAGGTCCGCACCAGGTAGCGTAGAAATCAACGATGCTGACTCCGCTTTTGATAGTGTTCGAAAAGTCTGCTGCAGAAGTAACAAGATTGACCATTGTGCGAGGAGTTGTCGTGAATGTGCGAGTAGTCGTGTATTTCTGTCCTGTGAGTTGCTGTTGTAGTCTTGGTATTTGACGCGCCAAGCGGAATGCCACGGTGATGGATTGAGACGGCGGATGTCTTGTCTGTGCAGCACTCGGAGCGGGTTATATATGGCGGGCAGTGAGGGTTTGGCACTGGTTAGTAATTGTCGATGACGTGATGCGTCGAAGGTTCTGGCCAGTGGCGTTGGACTTCGATTTGGAATTGACGCCTATTCGGGCAGGTGCGTGCCTGACTCGGAAGCTTATTTGGAATACTACGGCCCAGCGGATTACATATTACATATTTGAAAGCATCGAGAAACTTCGTCGGTCATGTTGGAAGTCAAATGTTTAGTGTCAGCTGCGCGCAGAGTATTACCGACGGGGGAGTCCAACGCGAAGGGTCAATCAGAGGGATAATAACTAGGAACACTATCTGCGGGACTTCCTCACACGCGCATAGTATCCGTCTTTATCACTCGCAATTGGCAAACAGTCATCCAGTGTTTGTACGCAGGATACCATCTAATTCCCGCTTCCGACCGTACGAAATAAACGATTTTCGCAGCAACATATCCTTGGAATCGAGACTCATCAGATCCGATGAACAACTTAGACAGCATCCATCCCATCCGACTGTCCCCTCTCAGTGTACTCTCAAACAGGATCTTCGAACATAGAAACTCGACCTCCTGATTGACAAGAAGTGGAAAATTCGATGAACACTTTTCAGACTTCGTCAGAGACAGGAAATCCCGATCATAGCATTCATGATCTGACCTCCCTTCGGTCTATATTCCCAAGGACCGATCATCATCTACAGCAATTGCAAGATTGCCATTTACTTACTTTGTTCATCCATCCGGATCTTATATTACCAGTGACAGTCGCTCTATAATTATATACTCGGAAACTTCGATCGGGAACGATTATTACGTTCAACAGACCCCATCAGTATTCATCCGGCAGACATCAAGAGATACGATCCGATTAGTATCTGAACGATAATAAATTCCATTTCCTAAAAACATTTACCTGAGCCAACAATATCCAAGCCGGACTATTGTTACGATGTAACTGACATCGACATGGAGGACGAATTCTCCTCATCTCAGGAGACACAGCTCAATACTTGTACATGAGCTTCAATGAAGTTACTTGAGGACTTTTCCGAAACAGATAATCGGCAGTTCGCTATTGACTACCTCTCTTATGAAACATGGTCAATCACGCCCTGTTTGCCGCGCCGTGGAAACTATGAACGAGCTGAATGAATTCTGTCGAGCTTCCTTGTCCCCTCGAAAATTCCTTTGAAAATATTTCAGGACACGTTATTCTTGCATTCATTTCTTCGGAAGTATTATGCAGATCAACGAAATCTGATGTTGGGTAAACCTTCACGGTGCTGTCGAAATCTGATAATTAGTCTGTGGGAATTTGATCTCGAAAAATATATTCGGTGGACACATTGTACAGATACTCCAAATTTCCTTGATCAATGGACCGTCCGCGGAGATTATCGATGTCTCTCCTCACCTCATCTGAGGTCAACACGAACGCAATTCGTACGGCAGTATGGTCGTACATACAGACATACATTAGCCGAGAGATCTGTGCGAAACAATACAGATTTCGGCATATTCAAGTCAGATGTCCGAAGAACTCTTATTCCCGCCAAAAAGTAAGGATCGAGAAAGAAATTCATTCACGTTTTCGCGTGGGTTATGTTTTATGATTTACTCACTAGCAGAGAGAATTCGTGGTTTAAGAAGAGATGCAGGACTCACTTAGTACGACAAACTCATACGTCGACGCCATTTCCAGGCATGCATCCCATTTCCATCGCGGAATCTGGGTTACGCAGGAACTCCTCATTTATCAGGGTTATAAATAACGACAACCTCACTTATACAATTGGGGATGCGTTCCTCCCTTCTACAAGTGGGGAAGCGTTCCTCCCCTCTACAATTGGGAATGCAGTCCAATCAAGACAGAAATACGCGGGTGACGCTGCGGACCTTGCATGTACACTTTGCCCGTGGGACCAGGTGAGGCCGATATTGACGCAGACTTAGGCTTCTGGACTGACTCGACGGGCGAAGGGGAATGCAGGTATTATTCGGATGTATTGGTACTGCGTCATCACTTGGGTCCTGCAGGAGATGACTGGCTGGAGCAGATGAAGAAGGTTATTGAGTTGATGCCAGTGATTCTCCCGTCGTCGCGAGGATTGGTTGTAGTGTAACCGGGCAAAAAGCAAAGAGAGCGATGATTGTGGCTTGTTAGCTCAGATGTCGGCGGAGAACTTGATTGGGTTTAAGAAGATACGGAATCGAGCTATTGATGGTTGAGGTTGGTTGGAGAGCAATATGTCAGTGATTGCGCGGACCACTCCATCAGGAATTATTCCAGGAAGTTTTCCAAGCTTTGACGCAAGTTGTGTTTTCAAGTTAAGTAAAGTATACACGCCTCATCTCCATACCTTGATAAATTCTTTATCAACATCATCCTAGTTGATGATCTATCAACCATTCCATCCCATCTCCTCCCAATCCATAATCCTGCACTCCAATCCCACTCCCACCTTACGAAGCCGCCTTCTTCTTCGAAGCCGGTTTCTTAACACCATACTTACTACGACTACTTGTCCGATTGGCCACTCCGCCCACATCCAACGCCCCCCGCACAAGATGATACCTCACACCAGGCAAATCCTGAGCCCGCCCTCCTCGTACAAGCACAATACTGTGATCCTGGACATTATGTCCTATACCGGGGATATACGCCGCCACCGAGCGCCCAGTAGACAATCTCACCGTCGCGACTTTTCTTTGCGCTGAATTGGGTTTCTACTTTAAGCATCTGGAGTAAATAGACCTGTTGGCAAAACACTCCCCGAGCAAGCCAAAAATGAAACATTGAGCGGCTTTGGCCTGTGGGACGGGAGGGAGGGAGGGAGGACGGACCTTGGGCTTGACAATGAAAACTTTCTGCACCACAGCTTTTTTAAACGGACTCTGCTTCAAATCCGGTGCCTCGGGCTTTTTGACTCGTTTCTTTTTCGGGGGCACGCGAGAGCCTCGGAGGATCTGATTGATTGTGACTTTTGTACGGAGGAACGAGAGAATTGGGGATACTGTGACGGGTCTGGTGGTACAGAGACATAATAATGAGGCGGATCGCAGGAGAGGACTCCGTAGAAGGGGGCGTGGTATTATCATTGTGCGATGGTGATGATGGCGAGTTGAGACGGGAACTCGAAAATTCGGATTTCGAGAGGTGGTGAATAGTTGAGTTGTGAGCGTGTTGCTGCGTATGTGGCTGGTTGCTGTAAAAGCCGGGCAGAGAGCTCAAGTTAAGCCAGAGTGCCCGTTTATGCGGGGACTTTACGGTGTAGATCGTTTTCATTGCGGATGCCAATTCGACTCCGTCCTCCTCCGCAACAGCTACTGAACCCGTCTCTCTTCATCCGTCGCTTCAGCACTTGTATCCCACGGACCATGAAAATCGCCGTAGAAGGATGCTGTCACGGCGAACTAGACGCAATCTACGCCTCCCTCCAACGTCTCCAATCCCAAACCTCAACAACAGTCGATCTCCTTCTCATAGGCGGCGACTTCCAGGTCGCCCTTATCCCAGATGACAAGCGTCTAATCGTAGAGTATTCGCAATAATGCAGATATGGCATGTATTGCTATGCCCGAGAAGTTCCGTCGTCTGGGCGACTTTGCAGATTACTATAATGGAAAGAAGCGTGCCCCAGTGCTCACGGTATTCATCGGCGGGAACCACGAAGCAAGTAATTACTTACACGAACTGTAATCCTCCCCAGAAAAGTCCCCAAGGACTAAGAGATAGGTTTTACGGAGGCTGGATCGCTCCAAATATCTATTACCTGGGTGCCTCCGGCGTCGTGACTTACAAAGGCGTAACCATCGCCGGTCTCTCCGGGATCTATAAACGCTACCATTACCACCAAGGCCACCACGAGCGTCTCCCCTACACAGAAGACTCAAAACGCAGTATCTACCATATCCGGGAATATGACGTCCATAAACTCTCGCTGATAGATCCCCCCACCGTATTTATGAGTCATGATTGGCCGACGGGGATACACAGGTTTGGCGACCATGTGGGATTGTTACGGAGGAAGGCGCATTTTAGAGAGGATATTGAGCGGGGCGAGCTGGGGAGTAGGCCTGCGGAGGAGTTGTTGCAGAGGTTGAAGCCTTGGTATTGGTTTAGTGCGCATTTACATGTCAAATTTGCGGCGTTTGTGGATCATGATGCGGTTGCCGGGGGGGCAACGGCCGGGGGCCAGAGTGTCCCCAGGGAAGAGCTGGGGGAGGATGAGGAGGGGGAGATAGTGTTGGAGGACTCGGATGAGGAGGTCCAGAAACCGGCTTCGCCAGGGAAACGCGCATTGTCATCCTCGGCGGGAGAATCCGACTCGAAACGATTAAAGCAAGAGAACCACATTGCAGATGAGAAAGTCAAGACAGGTCGAACGACACGATTCCTGGCCCTAGACAAATGTCTCCCGCACCGCGACTTTCTCCAAATCCTCGACATTGACGCCGATCCAACGACACAATACTCAGACTCCCTGTCCTACGACCCAAAATGGCTAGCCATCACAAAGACATTCCACCCATATCTCTCAACAGCACTTAAACCCCATCCCCTCCCCTCGGCCGAAGAATTACAAACGTATCCCCTCCTCTACCCTGTCAATGGCAAGTGATCTGATGGTAGTCAAATTGAGAAGAATTTGGAGTGGGTTCGGGAAAATGTTCAGGCTTTGACGGTCCCGGAGAATTTTGAGGTTGTTGCTCCCATTCATGATGAAAGAGATCCGCCTCCTTCGAGAAAACAACGTATACTACCGCCTCCGCAATGAGTGTCTGACTTTAGCTCCTTTTTATGAGAATCCGCAGACGGAGGCGTTTTGTAAGTTGTTGGATATGGACAAGTCAAAGATGCCTCGGTGAATGTTATTACAGTCAAATCATTCGTGATACCCGGCTAAGCTAAAGCGGAATTGAACAAGATATACATAACCGAGGTCTTCAGGCGGGGTCTAAAGTTGACGGCTGACAGCGGAGGCGTAGAATCACAAGAAGCGATGAGATGACGGCGACATTTGAGTATGTATGTATATGCAACAACTGGGCTGCCACCCTCAACTGGGTGACACTCTCTATATGCAAGGACCGCCGTTAATCAGTCCGGATGGGGAATCCGCTAATGCAAAACCTAACACTTGCCCCTGTGAAATAAATCGCAACTCCTTTTTACATCGAAATCACCTTTCCCTTAAACTCCTCTGTACTATTGGGGTTGGATGCAGATGTTTGTGATGGGTAAGAATGATGTATACCAATTCTTTGCTCTCGTGTTTTTTAGGCATGCGACGAGGGACAATAAGACCTTGCCTCCGCCATATTGGGCAACCATATCCACGATGCGCTGGTAGTAGGTCGTGTCGTCTGGGGAATCTGACGGTGTGAAATCGAAGATGTATTCTGCTCGGATGGGGTGCTCGTTTGCCCCGTTGTTTGTATTGTTGTTGATATTGTTTTGGAGTAATTGTGTCAATTGATTTATCTGCGCATTTTGCTGGGCCAAGATTTGTTGTGCCCATGGCGGTACGTCTGCCATTTCTAAATGTTCGGACTCGTCCTCTGGGAATATTTCGAGAGGATCTAGCGACTCTGCAGGTTCCTCGACTTCTTCGAAGAACTCCGGTACGGTAGATCCGGCTAATCCAAGGCGGTCGTATAGCGGGAGCTTTTGGTTATTGATGGCCACTCTGATTTCGGCTTCCCCGAGTTCAAGGAGTTCAAGACGGCGTTGGAACTCGTCGTCCGGCAAGTTGTTTATCAGGGATAGGCGACGAACTTGTTCTTTCGGCGGATATCTTGTATACTCAAGTACAAATTCTTCGTCGGGCCGTGGCTTTTGCATTTCGGTTCTTGTTGCTATAATGCTCTCTCTTCTCGTTTGTTTCGGAGCTCGCGACGATCCTCTTCGCGACGACGCTGAAGGAGTAGCTCTGGGTCGCGCCGTGGTGTTTAGTGCCGACGATTTCGTCGACGTGGATCTCGGTAGAAATTCGGTCCCGGTTTGTAGTCCTCAATGAGCGGAGGCAATTCCTTTGGGGTATACGGTAAATCGTCGTCGATATCCGTAAAAAAGAAAAGCATTGCACAGGTCGAAAGAAGCAAATTCCTTGTTTCGAGGGTCGGACAACACGTCCACGACCCTGCTAGACAGCTCTAGACGGTTTTCCGGATGTGAGACTTGTTGATTCAAGAATCTGTAGTTGTGGGTGAGTCTGAAGACCTTCGCCGGAGTCTTTTCCATGGCCTCCCGTAGTTCTTCCGGTCGCATTTTCGCGACAGCCGGTTTATAAGCTATCACGGTGGGGGCATTCCCCTCTGAAAAGATGTGGACGTACTTCTGCGCGCCGAGCCCTTCCCTGACGGTTTCCATGAAGAACTTCTCCGCCTCGGGCGTAAGTCGTTTGTTAACGTGGCATGCGTACGGGACTGGTTTCCCCTTGAACCAGGGTACGACCGACACCAGGTCGGTGCACCTCATCTCTTTCAGGGATTCTGCGCCGACATCCTTCCACATCCAGCAGAGGCGTAAAACCTTTGCCTTCCATTCGGGATCATCCAAGATGTGTTCACCGATGGTCAGCCCCCCAATTCTCTGGAGGTTCTGTCCTTATAGATTCCGTGATCCGCTTCTCGAGGGTTTGTTTCTCGATAGGCGTAGGAGATGTAATTCGCGATTCGAGCTCCCGACCAAGAACGAGCTCAAGCTTTTTCGCAGCTCCGGTTATCGTTATTTCCTCCGTTGGCAACCCCGTAAGAGATATGTCAGATGAAGGTGTTGCTTCACCGGACCAGAACTTCTTGTATTTTGTAACCGTACGAGAAGGAGGATTAGGCGAATTGTCAGGAGCAGTAGGTGATTTGTTTTGACTCGGCGTACGAGGATGTGATGTGATGGCTTCGGGGATATTGCTGATGGATGGCAGATTTTCGACGGATTAGGTTGTTGAGAAACGTCATGTCTCGTTGTTTACCAATCGAAGTACGCCAACGCATCTTCCGAAATATCGGTTGTTCGTACATGGGACCGAGGATTTGTTTGGCTTCGCCACGTACAGAACAATAATTGTCGAAGTCTG
>Ga0302325_10014464_pt1 | contig 16799 bp, 18 predicted proteins | sample Palsa_T0_2_FD_201948 | JGI IMG/M metagenome (GOLD analysis project Ga0302325, IMG submission 201948) | Peat permafrost microbial communities from Stordalen Mire near Abisko, Sweden - Palsa_T0_2 | ecosystem: Environmental > Terrestrial > Soil > Palsa > Peat permafrost | place: Sweden: Abisko... | reverse complement strand
CGGTTCCCGTTGGGGCCAATGGACAGATCGAGGTGTACAACAACACCGGGAGTGTGGATGTCGATGTCGACCTTAACGGCTACTACACGGGCCTTCCTGGGGAATTGGGTAGCGCCTTCACGCCACTGAGCCCTAGTCGGTTCACGGACACTCGCGTTGCGACAAATGGTTCAGTTCTCGAGGCTGACAACACTGAGACATTCACCTTTACAAGTGAAGGTATTCCTTCCATTGCCACTGCATTGGCTGGCAACGCCACCGTATTGTCAGGTGCCGCATCTGGATTCCTAACCATTTACCCGGTCAATGAGTCGACTCCTCCGTCTGTCGGGGACGTGGCAATCAATTCCAACGCGGTGGCACAGAACTTTGCTCTGGCCCCTCTAAATGGCGGGAGCGTGAAGATGTTCAACAGCAGCGCCAGCCCTGTAAACATCGTGATAGACGCGTTCGGGTACTTTGCACCTCCGCCACCCGCCGTTCATGTAAGCGCAAGCTCGACGAGCGTTCCGGCAAATGGGATGAGTACGTCGTCCTTGACCGTGTCGGTGACGACGGGTTCGGGGGTGGCGTTTGACGACCCGGTGTCGTTGACGACAACACCGAGCGTGAGCGGGTCGTGCGGTATTGCCTCTGCGACGGGCAGTACCAATGCGTCGGGGCAGGTCACCAGCACCTATACGGCGTCGACTACTGCCGGCACGTGCACGATCACGGCAACAGAGGCCAACGGAGGTACGAGCGGTTCGGTGGTCATCACCCAGACGTGATCGGCCCAGGTGAAGTCTCGGTGCTAGCTGGGGCGGCCCTTCAGGGCGTATTTGCGCAGCCGCTCATGGTCTGCCGTGTCGAGGAGTTCCACCAGGTCGAAGACGGGTCCGCCGGGACTGCGGAGTGCATCCAAGGCGGTTGAACCGGCACTTCCTCGGGCTGGGGCATCGGTCGTGAGAAGGACCAGCGGGAGGTCCTTGCGTCCCTCGTGGAGCACGGCTGCCTTACCGAGCGCCTTCCACAGGGAGTCGCTTCGCCGCAAGCCGGCCCTGCTGGCCGAGAATGTCCCGGACACGTCGAATGCCCATTCGTGTCCCGTCTGGTCGACGGCAAGGAAGTTGAGCTCGATGCCCAGCCGGGGCAGTTTCACATCGGCGCGGATGTCAACGAATTCGCAGTGCTCCAACAGCAGGTGAGCGAAGTCCTTCGCCTGCCTGCCTTCGGCGGCAGCCCGCACGGGAAAATCGAGACCGGCACCGGTGGATCGTGTAGCCGGGATGTTGACACGGAATGGCGTCGTGGCGAGATCCTCCGGTTGGCGGAGACGCTTTCTCTCTCCGCTGATGCGGGCGTTCGCTCGCGTTATATAGGACTTGTCCGTGTCGAAACCGATGAAGTGCCGGGATGTCTGGAGAGCCGCGATCGCCGTTGTGCCGGATCCCATGAAGGGATCGAGCACGACGTCATCCTCGTAGGTGTAGAGCTCGATCAGTCGTTTCGGTAGCTCGACCGGATACGGCGCGGGGTGACCGACCCTCGTCGCGCTTTCGGGTGCCATTTCCCACAAGTCTGTCGTTGCCTCCAAGAATTCGTCGCGCGAGATCGTGGCGGTGGAGGGCAAGCCGAGGTGCAGCCGCTGCTGCGGTTTCAATGCCCGGTCGAAACGACCTTTGCTGGCGATCACGATGCGCTCGGTGACGTCGCGCAGAACGGGATTGTTCGGCCGTTGGAACGTTCCCCACGCACAGGAGCCTCCCGCGGCTCGGCCCTTCCACCACACGACCTCCCCGCGCAGGAGAAGGCCCAGGTCTTGGAGAATCTCGGTCACGTCCCCGGCGAGCGATCGATATGGCCTTCGGCCCAGGTTGGCGACATTGACGGCGATGCGTCCCCCCGGTTCGAGTACCCGCTTGCATTCACCGAACACGTCATGCAACAAGTCCAGGTATTCGAAGTACGTGCCGGGTACTCCATTCTGGCCCAGGCTTCGCTCGTACTCCTTGCCGGCGAAATACGGCGGCGATGTGACCACCAGGGCGACCGAGCTCGACTCGACCTTGGCCATGTCGCGCGCGTCCTGCTTGTAGATGACGTCCACTTTCTTCGGGGAGGCAACGGTGGCGTCGTCGGAGAGTTCCGGAGCCACGAACCTCTCGTAGAAGGCAGTGGCGTCGTGGCTCTCGCGCCGGGAGGAACCGAACTGGGCCGTCGCCGTAGCACGGCGTGCCCGGCCACTACGCGGCTCCGGCTGTGCTCCTGCGGTCATGACGGCGGATCCTGCCCTTCCCGTGGAAGATCGCCGTCTGCGGGTGGAAGTTGCGCGAGATACGCCGAGACGGCTCGGGTGACCAGAAAGTTGACGGAGACGTCGCGCTCCGAAGCGGCCGACTGCAATTCCCCATGGAGCGAGCTGGGCAGGCGGATGGCGGTCGCCACCCGCGGCTCGTCGTATACCCTCGGGCGGCTCATGCCACGACCGTAGCTATCGGTAGTGACAAAGTGGCGGATAGCGCGCGCAGAAATCCGCGTAAACCATGGGCGATCCGATGCCTCGACACGAGGCCTCGGACTGTGCCCTACGAGCTGACCGGTTCCCTGATCCGCGCCGTCGGTGTGAAGGCGACCGGCATCTCCTCGATCCCCGAGATGAAGTTGGCGGGCCGCCGGGGCAGCGACGAGCGTTCGACGGTGAGGTGGAGATCGGGCAGGCGGGCCAGCACGCGCTCCGTCATCACCTTGAGCTCGAGCCGGGCCAGCTGGTTGCCCAGGCAGAAGTGGGCCCCGAAGCCGAAGGCCAGGTGGGGGTTGGGCGAACGGGTGATGTCGAACGTGTCGGGGTCGCTGAACACGGTGGCGTCCCGGTTGGCCGAGGGGTAGAGCAGTATGAGCTCCTGGCCGGCCTTTATGGAGGCGCCATCCAGCTCGACGTCGCGGGTGGCCACCCGGGCCATGTTCTTGATCGGCGAGACCCAGCGCAGCATCTCCTCCACGGCGCCGGGGACGAGCTCGGGCTGGGCGGCCAGCCGCTCCCACTGATCGGGGTGGGACAGGAGCTCCTCGGTCCCGCCGCTGATCACGTGGCGTGTGGTCTCGTCGCCCCCGATCAGGATCAGGAGGGTCTCGTGGACCAGCGAGTCGTCGTCCAACCGGTCACCATCGATCGTGGCGTGGCAGAGCACCCCCACCAGGTCGTCCTCGGCGCCGCGGCTGCGCCGGTCGTCGAAGACGGGGTGGATGTACTTCGTGTACTCCGTGAATGCGGTGCCGGCTGCATCCATGAGGGTGGGATCGGGGGAGCCGAGTGCCTTGAGCATGTCGTCGGACCAGCGCAAGAGGTCGTCGCGGTCATCGGGCGACACTCCCAGCAGGTCGCCGATGACGATGATCGGAAGGGGGGAGGCGATGTCGCGCACGAAGTCGCAACTCCCCTTCTCGCAGACGTTGTCGATGAGATCGTCGCACGTGGATCGGAGGTCGTCTTCCATGGCCCGCACCCGCTTGGGGGTGAAGCCCTCGGAAACGAGCCGGCGCCGGCGCACGTGCTCGGGCGCATCGAAGTCGATCATCATGGGCAGGGGGAAGCCCTTGGGCCGGATGCCCTGCGCACTGGAGAATGCGTCGGGGTCGAGCGAGGCCGCCTTCACGCCGGCGTAGCTGGCCACCCCCCACAGGTCGTTCGGTTCGTCGTAGTACACGGGGGCGTTGGCCCGCATCCAGGCGTACGCGTCATACGGCTCTCTTCCGTAGAAGGCACCGCTCATCAGGTCAATCCCGAGGTCGTCAGGGGCCTGCGTCATCGACCACTCCTTTTGTCTGCCATGGGTTTCGGGCTGATCTGCACTTTACGTCCCCATCCGGGCCCGCTGAAATGACGAGCGAGCTCGGTCTCCCGCCCCGGGGTGCCGCAGCGGCTCACCTCATACCGGGCCCGCTTACGATGGCCCATGGCATTCGTCCAGTACAGACCCGACACGCCCGAGGGTCGTGACGCCCAGCTCCAGGCGATTGCGATCGTGACCGCCGGTCTGGACAGTGCGGAGCTTCTCAAGCAGGAGTTGCAGGCGGCCATCGGGACGAAGCCCGACCTGAAGCGGTGGACCCTCCTCATGATCGCGCTGGGCCAGGTGGGCATGAAGATGACCGCTCTGGCGGCGACCATGGACGCCCAGAATGTGGATGTGGTCACCGGCGTTCGGGAGCAGATCACGCCTTTCGGCCTCCTCCAGAACTGGGCGAAGCTGCTTCTCGAGGACATCGATCCTTCGGAGTCATAGAGCCAGTGTCGAGTGCGAGACCGGACATGCCGCTCCCGGGTGGGTAGGGTGGGCTGATGGCTGACCAGGCCCGGTTCACCGAAGTCGCGATGGAGCACATGCCGGGTCTGTACAGCGCGGCCCTCCGCATGACGCGCAATGCCTCCGATGCGGAGGACCTGGTCCAAGAGACGTATCTGAAGGCCTACCGGTCCTACGCCTCGTTCGAGGAGGGCACCAACCTGCGGGCATGGCTCTACCGGATCTTGACCAATACCTTCATCAACAGTTATCGAGCGGCCAAGCGCCGGCCCGAGGTGACCGACGTCGAAGATGTGGAGGATCTCTACCTCTACAAGCGGATGACGGGCTCCGGGGGCATCAGGGCCGGGCGCAGCGCCGAGGACGAGGCACTCGACACCTTCACCGACGACGTCGTGAAATCGGCGTTGGAGGAGCTCCCCGAAGCTTTTCGCATGGCGGTGTTGCTGGCTGATGTGGAGGGATTCAGCTACAAGGAGATCTCTGAGATCACCGATGTGCCGATCGGCACCGTCATGAGCCGGATCCACCGGGGAAGAAGGGCGCTCCAAAAGACGTTGCACGATACAGCGGCCGCGCGAGGACTCGTCGGGAGCACATCAGGGGGTTCGATCGAATGAGGAGGTGCTCGGATGCCTGAGGATGCGGAGGTGAGCCGTTCGAGTGATGAGCTCTTCGGCCAGACGATGGACTGCGATGAGGCGGTTCATCAGCTCTACCACTTCCTCGACGGTGAGCTGACCGACGTGCGGCGAGCCCAGATCTCCGAGCACCTGACCTACTGTGCGCCGTGTGGCGGTGCCGTCGAATTCGAAGCCGAACTGCGCATTGTCATCGCCAGCCACTGCCGCGACCACGTGCCCGAGAGCCTCATCCGGCGGATCGCCGCTGCCATCGACGAGGAAAGTCGTCAGCACCACGGCGAGCACTGAGGCTGCCGTGAAGGCTGATGTCGTCGCCGATGTCCCGGGCATGGTCGATTGGGACCTGGCCCAACGGGTCGCCTCTGGTGCCCTGATCCTCAAGCCGGCCCCTGCCACCTATCGCTCCGCTCCCCTGCAGGCACAATTCGATGAGCTGACCGCACGGGCCGAGGTCCTGGTCAGCGAGGCGACCGGGCTGCACTCATCGCACGGTTCGGCCCGGGCGAAAGTGACCGATCGCTCCGAATGGGCGGCGGCCAACGTCCGGTCCATGGAGCGGCTGGTCGGGCCCGCGCTGGCCAACATCCAGCGCACCGGCGTCGGCAAGAAGGTGGGAAAGTCAGCGCTGGCCGCCGGACGCGTGATGAGCGGTACCCAGCTGGGCCTGATGCTGGCCTATATGTCGACCCGGGTCCTGGGCCAGTACGACCTCCTCATCCAGGACGAGAATCCGCAGGATCAGGACCTTGTCTATTACGTGGGACCGAATGTGGTGTCCATCGAGGAGCGGCACGGGTTCGTGCCCAGCCAGTTCCGCCTCTGGCTCGCCCTGCATGAGGTGACCCATCGGATGCAGTTCACGGCCGTGCCATGGCTGCGCGATCACTTCGTGGAATTGGTGGGAGAGCTGCTCGCGCCGCTGGAGGCCGATCCCTCGGGCCTGGGCGAGACGCTGCAGCGGGTTTTCGTCGAGGTTCGGGCCGGTCGCAACCCGCTGGAGGAGTCGGGCGTGATGGGAATGCTCGCCACCCCGGAGCAGCGGCTGGCTCTCTCGAAGATCTCGGGCATGATGAGCCTGCTCGAGGGGCATGGTGACGTGACGATGGATCGGGCCGGTGCGGCGGAGGTCCCGGGAGCTGCGACCTTCAGCAAGGTGCTGCATGACCGCCGGGCCAATACGCGCGGTTTCGCCAAACTGATGTCGCGGCTCCTCGGCCTGGAGGCCAAAATGCGGCAGTACGCCGAGGGTGAGGCGTTCGTCGAGTCGGTCGAGGCGGCTGGCGGCCCCGAATTGTTGGCTCGGGTCTGGCGCGGGCCCGAATGGCTGCCCACGCTGGCCGAAATCCGGAGCCCTGGTGAATGGGTGGCTCGGGCCGGTGGCGCGTTGGCGTGAGCGCCGTGGCCGGCGGCTGGCCGCAACCCGTCGGCGAACTCCTGCCCCGATGTGATTTCCCAGAGCCGGGCACGGCACTGCACTGCGCCGTGTCGGGCGGGGCGGACTCGTTGGCCCTGCTGGTGCTGGCCACCGCGGCCGGATGCGTGGTCACGGCGGTCCACGTCGACCACGGCCTGCGGGAAGCCTCCGCCGCCGAGGCGGACATCGTGGCCGAGGCCGCCGCCCTCCTCGGTGCGAACTTCGTGGCCGAAAAGGTGACCGTTGCGCCCGGGCCCAATCTCGAGGCCCGGGCGCGCGCCGCCCGATTCGGCGTGCTGCCCGCCGGAGTGGCGACCGGCCACACCATGGACGATCAGGCCGAGACGATCCTGCTCAATCTCCTCCGGGGCTCCGGCGCCGACGGGCTGGCCGGGATGGAGCCCGGGCATCGCCACCCACTCCTGGCCTTGCGACGCCGGCAGACCCACGCCGTCTGTGCCGCCCTGGGGCTCCATCCGGTCCATGACGCCAGCAACGACGACCCTTCATTCCTGCGCAACCGGGTCCGGCACGAGTTGCTGCCGCTGTGCGCGGACGTGGCGGGGCGCGACCCCGTCCCATTGCTGGCCCGCCAGGCCGGAGTGCTGCGTGACGAGGTGGCGCTGCTCAACGCATTGGCACGCCAGGCCGCGCCCGATCCGCAGGATGCGCGGGCGTTGGCCACCCTGCCGATCCCGTTGGCGCGGCGGTCGGTGCGCCAATGGCTCCAGGACGAGGGGGGCGCCGGCGAGGGTGTTCGTTCCTACCCGCCGTCACTGGCCGAGGTGGAGCGGGTGCTGGCCCTGGTGGCCGGAACCGCGGTGGCGACGGAGATCTCGGGCGGCCGGCGCGTGCGCCGTCGTTCCGGTCGGCTGTCGGTGGAGGCGTATGGCTCGGATAGTGTCACCCGGGTGATCCCCGATGAGGCCGGTGGCGCGGTCCCGAGCTGGGCCGAGCCGGAGGTCGGACCGGTGCTGGTGGACGGGGCCCGCCTGGCCGCACGGGTGACCGAGCTGGGTGCGCAGATCACGGCCGACTACGCCGACGACCCCCCGCTGCTGGTTGCCGTCCTGAAGGGCGCCATGATCTTCATGAGCGACCTGTGCCGGGCCATCGCCCTGCCGGTCGACGTCGATTTCATGGCAGTTTCGTCCTACGGCAGCGCCACGAGGACTTCGGGCGTCGTCCGTATCGTCAAGGACCTCGACTCGGAGCTCGAGGGCCGGCACGTCCTCGTCGTCGAGGACATCATCGACAGCGGTCTGACCCTGAACTATCTGCGGCACTACCTCAAGGCCCGTTCGCCCAAGAGCGTCGAGGTCTGCGCCCTCTTGGTCAAGGACGGCGAGCAGCGCGTCGAATTGGACCTGCGCTACGTCGGATTCCACATTCCGGCGTCGTTCGTGGTGGGCTACGGGCTCGATGTGGCCGAGCGCTACCGCAACCTGTCCGGCGTGCACATCTACGTCGGATCCGACGGCGAGCCGGCGTGAGGACGAAACGATGAGGGGGAACCGGTGGCGGTAGATGTCGAACGGGTGCGGGCCGCGGTGAGCGAGATACTGATCGCCATCGGCGAGGACGTCGATCGGGACGGATTGGTCAATACCCCGAACCGGGTGGCCAACATGTACGAGGAGCTGTTCTCCGGCCTGCACGACGACCCGGCCCGGCACCTGGAGGTCACCTTCGCGGCCGAACACGACGAGATGGTCATGGTCCGCGACATCCCGTTCGCCTCGCTGTGCGAGCACCACCTGGTGCCATTCCTCGGCAAGGCCCACGTGGCCTACATCCCGGCCGAAGACGGCCGCATCACGGGGCTGTCGAAGCTGGCCCGGCTGGTCGACGGCTATGCCCGCCGGCTCCAGGTGCAAGAGCGGATGACCACGGAGATCGCCGATGCCATCGACAAGGTCCTGGCCCCGCGCGGTGTCCTCGTCGTGATCGAAGCCGAGCACCTCTGCATGTCGATGCGGGGGGTGAAGAAGCCGGGAACCGTGACGGTGACGTCTTCGGTGCGGGGTCTCTTCCGCTCCGACGTAGCCACCCGGGCCGAGGCCATGCAATTCATCCGCGGGCACTGACACCCCGATGCACAATGCCGGGTTGGACCGTCCACTCGTGATGGGCGTCCTCAACGTGACGCCGGATTCGTTCTCGGACGGGGGCCGTTACCTCTCGACGGAGGCTGCGGTGGCCCATGGGCTGGACATGGTGGCCGCGGGGGCCGACATCGTCGATGTCGGGGGCGAGTCGACGCGTCCCGGCGCCGAGCCGGTTCCCGAGGCAGAGGAGCTGGCCCGGGTCGTCCCGGTCGTCGAGGCGCTGTCGGGCCATGTGCGCGTCTCGATCGACACCGTCAAGCCTGGCGTGGCCGCGGCGGCGCTCGGGGCCGGGGCCACGCTGGTGAACGACACGACGGCCTCGCTCTGGCAGGTTGCGGCGGCCGGAGGCGCGGGTTGGGTGGCCATGCACATGCAGGGGACGCCCCCGACGATGCAGGCCGCGCCGCACTATGACGACGTGGTGACCGACGTCTTCGAGTTCGTGCTGGAACGGGCCCGGGTGGCCCTGTCCGCCGGGGTCGACGAGGTGTGGGTCGATCCGGGAATCGGCTTCGGCAAGACGATGGAGCACAATCTGCGCCTGCTCCATCACCTTCCCGAGCTGGTCGCCGCGGCCGACGCCGCCGGCTGTGCCGGCGTGCTGGTCGGTACCAGCCGGAAATTCTTTCTGGGCCTTCTGGCCGCGCCGGCCCCCGGTGGGGAGCCAGCGGGCGTGGAGGACAGGCAGGAGGGCTCCCTGGCCACGGCCGCGCAGGCCATGGTGGCGGGCGTGCGCGTCCTCCGGGTGCACGATGTGGCGGTCACGGTGCAGGCTGCGCGGTTGTATGGTCCAGCAGCATGAAGGGAAAGTGGGCAGCCGGGATTCCACCCCGGAATTTCACCTGGGTCATGAAGGACCACCTGGCCATCAGCGAGCGTCCCGGTGGGTACGCCCCGAACCACCGCAAGGTCCGTCGCCGCGAAGAGATCATCTGGCTCCGCAACCAGGGCTTCGGACGGGTGATCTCCCTACTCCCCTCCCCCCACAACCTGGCTGCGTACGACGACGAGGGGTTGGCGTGGGCTCACTACCCGGTGCCCAAGGTCGGTGACCCCCGCGTCGTCCTGACCGAGTGCTTCCAGGACATCGACAGTTCGCTGGCGGCCGGCCTCCGGTTGCTGGTGCACCAGGATGAGCTGGGCGATCGTGTCATGGGGGTGGTAGCCGGCTATCTGGTGTGGTCCAAGCGCCTCCACAGCCAGCCCCAGGCGGTGGCGCTCATCGAGCACGTCTGCGGGCACGCCATGGGCGAGCCCGGACGCGAGCTCCTGGCCACACTGGAAGGTCCGCCCCGGCGCTCCGAAGGGCCATGACCGGGCGGTCGCCGGGCGACCGGATCGAGATCCTGGACCTGCGCGTGGTCGGCGTGCACGGCGTGCTGCCCGAGGAACGCGAACGGGCGCAACCGTTCTCGGTCGACATCGTGGCCTGGCTCGACATGGCGGCGGCACAACGGTCCGACGCCCTGGCCGACACGGTCGACTACGGGGCGCTGGCGCAGACGGCGGCCGATGTCGTGGGTCAGCGGTCGTACCAGCTCCTCGAGGCCCTGGCCGGAAGGCTCGCCGATGCGTTGTTGATCACCGACGGCCGTCTCGAAGCAGTCGAGGTGACGGTGCGCAAGCTGCGCCCGCCCCTGGCGCTGGACGTGGCGTCAACCGGGGTCCGGGTGCGGCGCGCCCGCTGATCCGGCCCGCGGGACCGCTCCCAGCCCGGAAGAAGAACCGACCGGGGGCGGCGGCCACCGAGTCCGAGTGCACGAATCCTCATCGAGGATCTCGTCGAGAACCTCACGGTTCTCCCCGATCAATTCGGAGGTGACCGTGTCCGGGAACGCTCCGGCTCGCCACCTTTTTGCCACTTATTTGCCACCTGGGTGCCACCAGCGACCAATATGTTCTATGAATGGCGGACATGGCTATCCGGCGCGTGAGCCGATTACAAGACGCCCTCGTTTTGCGCCGCGGGGCTAACAGCCTCAACTTCCTCCGTCTCGTGCTGGCGTCGCTGGTCATCGTCTCCCATTCGATCACGCTCGGAGGTTTCGGCAACCAGCAATTCCTCGGCAATCAGACCCTCGGCTCTCTCGCTGTAGACGGATTCTTCGGCATATCGGGCTATCTCATCTGTGCCTCGGCTGTGCGTCACACTGGGCAGCACGGTCGATTGATCGGATTGGGACGATACCTCTGGGATCGGATACTCAGGATCTATCCTGCATTTTGGGTTTGCCTTCTTGTAACAGCGCTGATCTTCGGACCAATCGGGTGGCTGGCGGACCATCAATCGCTTGGCGGATACTGGAGCCACCCAGACGGTCCACTCCATTACGTCACCGTCAACTTCACGCTCGTGATGCACCAGTATCCGATCTCCGGGACGCCGGCCCATGTGCCAAATTCAGGGGGCTGGGACTTCTCCCTGTGGACATTGGAATGGGAATTCCTCTGTTATCTGGGCATCGGTCTTCTCGCAATCCTCGGGTTACTGCTGCGCCGACGTGTTGTCCTGATGCTGGCCGTGTTCGCATGGCTCCTTGAGTTCTTGATGTACCTCCACGTCCGGGTGGTGCCGCAACCCCTGTGGACGATGTTGCGCTTCGCCCCGATCTTCATGGTTGGCGCACTCCTGTACCTTTATCGTGATCGCGTGCCCGATTCGGGGTACCTCGCGCTGGGACTCACCGCGCTCGCCGTGGTCGGGTTGAAGACCGGACAGCCCAATCTTTTCTTCTCGGACTGGCTGACCGGGCCGGCTCTCGCGTACCCCGTGCTCTGGCTCGGCGCGCATCTCCCGTGCCGTCGGATCGGCGCGACAAACGACATCAGCTACGGGGTCTATATCTATGGCTGGGCGGTGGGGCAACTCTTGGCCCTCGCCGGCGTTCAAGCTGCAGGGTACTTCCCATACATGCTTGCGACCGTGGCTTGCACTGTGCCCTTGGCAGCAGCGAGTTGGTGGTTGATAGAGAAGCGGGCACTCAAGGCTCGGAGCTGGGTTCCAGCGCCATTGCGACGATTCATGTCGCAACCTGTGGCCATTTCTGACGAAGGGGTCCCAAGCGTGGCGCAGCCGCACGGGGGCTCGGCGAACTGAGCGACCACTTCACCAGCCAAATCGCCGGCCCTCATTCGACTTTGTGCGGATCCGCACCCCGTCCGAGGGCCTATTGCTGAGATCATTTCGACCACCCTCTGAATTCGCATCTCCACCATGGCCCAGCTCAGCCTGCCGATGGCCCGCGAGTGTCCCCCGGGCGTTGCGCCTTCGACGAGCGCCGCACCAGCTCGACCTGCCCCAGGTGTCGGGCCAAGGCGGCCAAACCTAAATACCCCATCCCCTATAAGTCCCTAACGGAGCTATAGGTTGGCCGGAGTGGACCAGGTGCTCAATCCGTACAGTCCCGGTCGGGGCATCCGTCCCCTCGAGCTGGCCGGTCGGGGGGTCGAGATCTCGGAGATGGATGTGGCACTCCAGCGCATCCGGACCGGGCGGAGCGCCAAGAGCCAGCTGGTCACCGGGCTGCGCGGGGTGGGCAAGACGGTCCTGCTGCACGAGTTCGCCCGGGTGGCCGGGAAGCGGGGCTTCATCCATGAGCACATCGAGATGGATCAGGACGGCGCGCTCCCGCTGCGGCTCGCCATGGCGCTGCGCAAGGCCGTCCTCAAGCTCGGCGGGCGGAAGAAGGCCAAGGGTGCGGACCGGCGGGCGCTCGGCGTGCTCAAGGCGTTCGTCCTCACGCTCCCCGACGGCGCCCGCCTGCCCATAGAGGCCGATGTCGTGCTGGGCACGGCGGACTCGGGGGACCTGGCCAGCGATCTGGGTGCGCTCCTCGAGGAGGTGGGGCAGGCGGCGGCAGCGCACGAGTCGGGCATCTTCCTCACCCTCGATGGGCTGCACCACCTGCCCGCGGCCTGTCTCGAAGCCCTCCTCGTCGGCTTGCACGGGGCCCACCGGCTCGGGCTCCCGGTGGCGCTGGCCGGGGCGGGGTTGCCCACGCCGGCCGGTCTGACGGGCGAGGCGCGGTATTGCGCCGAGCAGATGTTCCGATTTCGCCCGCTCGGACCGCTCGGACCCGACGACGCCGCCCTCGCCGTGCAGGCGCCCGCGGCGGCCGAGAACGTGAGCTGGAAGGGCTCCGCCGTGGCCCGCCTGTACGAGGTGACGCAGGGATACCCGTATTTCATCCAGGAGCTCGCCAAGCAGGCGTGGGACCTGGCCGAAGAGGGCTCGAAGGCCATTCGGCAGGGCGATGTCGAGCGCGGCATCCCGCTGGCCCTGGCCGAGCTCGACGCGAGCTTCTTCGGCGTCGGCGCGGCCAGGACGACGGCTCCCGAGCGTTCCTACCTCCGGGCCATGGCGGAATTGGGCCCCGGCATCGTGAGCTCGGGTGCCGTCGCCGCGGTGCTGCGGAAGAAGACGACCCAGGTCGCTCCCGTCCGCGACACGTTGATCAAGAAGGCGCTGTGCTTCTCGCCCCGCTTCAACGAGCTGGCCTTCACGGCGCCGCTGTTCGACCAGTTCATGAAGCGTTGGATTCCGAGCCTGGCGTGAGCGCGCCACCTGTCCGGCGGGCATTCATCGGACTTGGTTCCAACCTGGGTGACCGCATGGCGACCCTGCGCCACGGCGTGGCCCAGCTCGAGGCGGCCGGTGACGTCGTCGCCGTGTCCCCGCTCTATGAGACCGAGCCCGTCGGCGGGCCGGCCGACCAGGGCCGATTCCTCAACGTCGTCGTCGAGCTGGCCACGACGGACGGCCCGCGCCAGCTCCTGGCCCGCTGCCAGGCCCTGGAGGAGGCGGCGCACCGGGTCCGGACCGTTCGCTTCGGACCGCGCACCCTCGATGCGGACGTCCTGCTGGTGGGCGATCTGGTGGTGGACGACGATGACCTGATCGTTCCGCATCCCCGTATGTGGGAGCGCCGTTTCGTGCTCCAGCCGCTCGCGGACCTGGCGCCCGAGCTGGTCACGCCGGAGGGACTAATTGCCTCTGGTGGCGAGGTCACCTACGTGGGTAATCTATAGGGGTCTGTTGTTTCGATCGTCTGTAGGCGAACGGCACCCGAAAGGGGCTGGAACGCCGAAGGAGGTTTCGTGCAATCCATCCGAATCATCGGCCCCGGGCGGGCCGGTACGTCTCTTGCCGCGGCCCTGGCCGGGCGCGGCTGGGATGTCGTCGGTTTCCTCGGACGTCATGACGACCTGACGCACGCCGCCCACGGGGTGGACGTCCTGGTCATCGCCACACCGGATGACGTCGTGGCCCGGGTGGCCGCGTCGGTCGCCCCCAATGGGCGCACCACGGTCGTGCATCTCTCCGGGTCGCTCGGGCTTGACGTGCTGGCGCCCCATCGGCGTCGGGGGGCCCTGCACCCGCTGATCCCCCTTCCCAACGCGGTGGTCGGGGCCACCCGGTTGACCTCGGGTGTCACGTTCGCGGTGACGGGCGAGCCCGTGGCCCGCGCCATGGCGCTCTCACTGGGGGGCCGTGTGGTCGACGTGGCCGACGCCGACCGGGCCGCCTACCACGCCGCCGCCTGCATCGCGGCGAACCACGTGGTGGCGCTGTTGGGCCAGGTGGAGCGGGTGGCTGCGGCGGCCGGCCTCGACCTCGAGGCGTTCCTGCCGCTGACGAGGGCCGCGGTCGACGACGTCGAGGCATTGGGCCCACGCCGGGCGTTGACCGGACCGGCGGTGCGCGGCGACTGGGACACGCTCAGCCGGCATCTCGATGCGCTCCCGGCCCGGGAGCGGGCGGGATACCAGGCCGGGGCGGCCCTGGCGACGCAGTTGGCCGCATCCTCCGCATCCTCCGCATCGTCCGCATCCTCCGCATCCACCGTGCCTCCGGTCCCGACCATCCCGGCCGCGGTGTAGTCGATGCAGATCGTCGAGACCACCCGTGACCTTCGGGACGTGCTGGACGCGGCCCGCGCCACCGGCCGCACGGTGGGGCTGGTGCCCACGATGGGAGCGCTGCACGCCGGGCATATCTCGCTCATGGCCCGAGCCCGGGCCGAATGCGAGGTGGTCGCGGTCAGCATCTTCGTGAACCCCCTGCAGTTCGGGGATCCGGAGGACATCGCCCACTACCCCCGCACGCTCGACTGGGATCTGGGCGTGTGCGCCGAGGCCGGCGTCGACGTGGTCTTCGTGCCCTCCGTGGTCGAGATGTACCCCGGCTGGCCGGAACCCGTTGCAACCACCGTGTCGGTCCGGGGCGTCAGCGAGGGCTGGGAAGGGGCGTCGCGCCCCGGGCATTTCGACGGCGTGGCCACCGTGGTGGCGAAGCTCTTCTCGATCGCCGGTCCGTCCCGGGCGTACTTCGGCGAGAAGGACTATCAGCAGCTGGCGGTGGTGCGTCAGATGGCGGGCGACCTCTCCCTGCCCGTCGAGGTGGTCGGCTGCCCCATCGTGCGTGAGCCCGACGGGTTGGCACTCTCGAGCCGCAACGTCCGCCTGTCGTCCGAGGAACGCCGGGCCGCGGTCGTGCTCTCGCGTGCCCTGGCGGCCGGGCGGGCCCAGCTCGACCTGGGCGTCGGCTACTCGTCGGCCGTGATGGAGGCCATGCGGGCCGTGGTGGCGGGCGAGCCGCTCGTCCATCTCGACTACGCCGTGGCCGTGGCGGCCGGGGACCTGGTGGCGTGCGAGGTGATCGACGATCCGTCGTCGGTCCGCCTCCTGATCGCCGCCGACGTCGGCCCCGTGCGGCTGATCGACAACTGTGCCGGCACCGAGGTGGCGCCATCCGCTCGGGGGCTCGAAGGGCTCGCCGGGGACACGCCGCGTCAACTAGAAAGGATCGGTTGAACAGGTGCGCCGCCGCATGATGAAGTCGAAGATCCACCGGGCCACCGTGACCGGGGCCAACCTGCACTACGTGGGCTCGGTCAGCATCGACACCGAGCTGATGGCCCTGGCCGACATCCTCCCCTACGAGCAGGTGGCCGTTCTCGACATCGACAACGGGGCCCGCTTCGAGACGTACGCCATCGAGGGCGAGCGGGGCCAGATATGCCTCAACGGCGCGGCCGCCCGGCTGGTCTCGCCCGGGGACAAGGTCATTCTCATCACGTATGCCGAATACGAGCGGGAAGAGCTGTCGTCGTACGTGCCGCGGGTGGTCCACGTCGATGGACGCAACCGGGTCATCGACGAAGCCTCGGCCCGTCTCGACACCGAGCTGACCCTGACAGATCCGGCGTGAGCAGGCCGGTCCCGCCGGGACCGTTCAAGGTCCTGGTCCTGGGCAGTGGTGTCGCCGGGCTCTCGGCCGCCGTCCGCCTGGCCGGGCCGGCGCCGAACCGGGGATCATCGCCCTCGCTCGGGGTGCTGACCAAGGGCGCCCTCTCGCAGTCCGCCACCCGATGGGCCCAGGGCGGCGTGGCCGCCGTCCTCGGGGGCGACGAGGACTCGACCGATCTCCACCTGGCCGACACGTTGGCCGCCGGAGCCGGGCTGTGCGACGAGGAGGCGGTGCGGATCCTGGTGGACGAGGGCCCGGGCCGGGTCCACGAGCTGATCACGCTCGGGGTGGAGTTCGACCGCGAGGCCACGGGGCTGCTGGCACTGGCTCGCGAAGGGGGGCACTCCCGGCCGCGGGTGGTCCACGCCGGGGGCGCCGCAACCGGGGCCGAGGTCGAGCGGGCCCTGGTGGACGCCACGTATCGCACGGCGAGCGCCGTGCTCGAGGGGTGGTTCGCCCTCGACCTCATAATTGAGGACGGGCGGTGCGTGGGCGTGACCGCCCTGCCGCCCACCGGTCCGGCGGTGCAGGTGCGGGCCGAACACGTGGTGTTGGCCACCGGCGGTGCGGGCCAGCTGTTCTCCGTGACCACCAACCCCCCGGAATCGACCGGTGACGGGGTGGCCATGGCGCTGCGGGCCGGCGTGCCGACCGCAGACGTGGAATTCGTCCAGTTCCACCCGACCGCGCTGCACCATCCTGCGATGCCCCGGCCCTTGCTGTCGGAGGCGCTGCGCGGGCACGGTGCGCTGTTGCGCGACGCCGCCGGGAACCAATTCGTCGACGAGCTGGCGCCGCGCGATGTGGTCAGCCGCGCCATGGCGGCGCGCATGGCCGAGCAGGGGACCGACCACCTGTGGCTCGACGCCACCGGCCTGGAGCGGTTCCCGCAGCGCTTTCCCACCATCGCGGCCTCGTTGTCCTCTATCGGGCTCGATCCTGAGACGGACTGGCTGCCCATCGCCCCGGCAGCCCACCATCTCTCGGGCGGGGTCGTCACCGACCTGTGGGGCGCCACGGCCATGCCCGGCCTGTGGGCGATCGGCGAAGTGGCGTGCACGGGGGTGCACGGGGCCAACCGGTTGGCGTCCAACTCCC
>Ga0302325_10014462_pt1 | contig 16800 bp, 13 predicted proteins | sample Palsa_T0_2_FD_201948 | JGI IMG/M metagenome (GOLD analysis project Ga0302325, IMG submission 201948) | Peat permafrost microbial communities from Stordalen Mire near Abisko, Sweden - Palsa_T0_2 | ecosystem: Environmental > Terrestrial > Soil > Palsa > Peat permafrost | place: Sweden: Abisko... | reverse complement strand
GCAGTTTGTGCGCACCTCAATCGCGGATATCGCCACGGTGATTCAAGCGTACCGGAATCTTCAGTACGCCGCCCGATCGGCCGGGGATGTTGCCGCCGCGGTACAACTCGCCATAGAAGCAGAAGAATCTGCCGACCTCAACTACCTCATGGTGCAAGCTCCGCTCGCCGTGGACGGTGCTATCGAAGGCCTCGACCGAATCGCGACCATCGTACGTTCAATGAAGGAATTTGCGCATCCTGATCAGACTGAAAAGACCTTGGCGGACCTGAATCAGGCCATTCGCAGTACGCTCGTGATCGCGCACAATGAATACAAGTACGTCGCGGCATTGGACTTGCAGCTCGGCGAGCTGCCGCTTGTGCAATGTTATCTCGGCGAGATCAATCAAGTGGTTCTCAACCTGATCATCAATGCATCCCACGCGATCGGCGATGTCGTGAAAGGCAGCTCGGATCTGGGGCAACTGACCGTGCGCACACGTCGCATCGATGACCAGGTCGAGATCAGCATCGGCGACACCGGCACGGGTATTCCGGAGGCGGCGCGCGACAAGATATTCGATCCCTTTTTCACTACCAAGGAGGTGGGAAAAGGGACAGGCCAGGGTTTGGCTATCGCCCGCAGCGTTATCGTCAACAAGCACGGGGGAACCTTGGCTTTCCAGACCGAATGCGGCACTGGCACGACATTTATTATTCGCCTACCCATCGATGCGGCGGACGCGGCACACATGAACCAAGCCGCCGCATGATACTCGGGAAGTATTATTGATGATTCGTATTCTTTTTGTCGACGACGAAGTCAACGTTTTGCAGGCGATGCGTCGCACGCTGCACGGCATGCGGAATGAGTGGGACATGGAGTTCGTGTCGAACGGAGCGGAGGCATTGTTGGCTCTGATCAGAGCGCCGCTCGATGTAATTGTCTGCGACATGAAAATGCCGGGAACGGATGGGTGGCAAGTGTTGGCCGAGGTGAAGAAACTCTCCCCGCAAACCGTGCGGTTGGTACTGTCAGGGCACGCAGAAGCCGGTGCAATCATGCGGTCCGTCGGAGCGGCTCACCAGTATCTCGCCAAGCCCTGTGATGGCGCATCGCTCAAAGCGGCAATCGCGCAGATTCAGAATCTGCGACGCTTGCTGAGCAGCGACCATCTCGCGGCACTGATAGGCCGCGTCGGCATGCTGCCGAGTTCCCCGCAAATCTTTCAAGAGCTGCTCGCCTGTATGCAGCAGTCTTCCTCCTCCATAACTGACGTGGCGCGCATCGTGCGTCGCGACGTGGCGATGACGGCCAATATCATGAAGCTGGTCAATTCGGCTTTCTTCGGCTCACGCCGGCCGATCACGACGCCTGAGCGAGCCGTGGCTTACCTGGGTTTGGATACCCTGGGTGCACTGGTCCTCGGACATGGTGTGTTCAGAGGCGCTGCTACCGACTCTACGGCAGGCTTCAGTCATGAACAGCTTTGGCAACACAGCCTGCAGACCGCTGTGGCTGCCCGTGCGATCGCGCTTCACGAGCACTTTTCCAACGCGGTTGCCGAGCAGGCGTTCCTGGTGGGAGTGCTTCATGACGTGGGTAAGCTGGTGCTGGCGACCCGGCCCGCGGACGGACGCGCCGATCTGCCGCTGTCGCGAGAGGATGCGGTCGCACAGATTCGAGATCATCATGCCGAGGTCGGAGCGTATTTACTGGGGTTGTGGGGATTCCCCACGTCCATCGTGGAAGCCGTCGCGTTTCATCATCAACCCAGCATGGCTACAGGCCCCGGGCTGGGGCTGTCGGGAATCCTGCACATTGCCGACCGGCTCACGCGGCAACGCAGCCTCGATCCCAATGCCGCCGAGTTCGATTTCGAACGCGGCTTTCTCGAAAGCTTGGACCTGGTGGACCACGTACCGCGTTGGTGCAACGCCTTGAATACGCTTGACGGCGCGCCGGTGGCGGCATGAGTTCTCGCGTGCTCTTCGTCGACGATGAGCCCAATGTGCTGGACGCCATCCAGCGCACGCTGCGCAAACAAGTCGAACTGCAGACGGCGCCGAGCGGAGCGGAAGGGCTGCGCCTGCTACGAGAGGCCGGACCGTTCGCGCTGGTCATTTCCGACATGCGCATGCCCGCCATGAACGGCGCGCAATTCCTGGCAAAGGTTCGCCAGGAGCAACCGGACACGGTGCGAATGATCTTGAGCGGCCAGGCCGACCTCCAGGCAACGATTGCCGCCGTCAATGAGGGACACATCTATCGATTCCTAAGTAAGCCCTGTCCGTCGGATCAATTGCTCGCGGCAGTCGAGGATGGTCTGCGCCAGCATCAGTTGCTGACCGCCGAAAAGGTGCTGCTCGAACAGACCCTGAGCGGCGCGGTAAAAATGCTGATCGAAATGCTCGGCATGGTAAGCCCCATTGCATCGAACCGCGCCTCACGAGTGCAGGGATACACGCTCGGCATGTCGGCCGCGCTAGGGCTCTCGGAACGCTGGGAATGCGGCCTTGCCGCCTTTGTATCGCAAATTGGCTGCGTCGCGTTGCCGCACGGGATATTGACCAAGGTCGAGGTAGGCCAAGCACTGACCGAAGAGGAACAGCGGCTGTACGATTCGCATCCCGAGGTTGCGGGTAGGCTGCTCGCAGCCATCCCGCGCCTGGAGAATGTCGCCGCGATCGTGGCCGCTCAGCTGGACAAACCGACTCTCGCGGGCAAGCCCGATGATCTGCGTGAGTGGGACATCCGCAGTGCCGGTCAGGTTCTGTTGAAGGCATCGCTGGAATTCGATCGTCTCATCGTGCGCGGCTCCAATCGAGAGGCCGCGGTGGAAACGCTGCGCGCATCCAAGTTTGGGCTGCCGGGCGCCATCCTCAACGCGTTGCTAACGATATCAATTACCAATCATAAGCGCGTTCTGCGTCAAATCCGCGTCAAGGATCTCGTGCCCGGAATGATTCTCGACGAAGATCTCGTAAGCCCGAAAGGCATCCGCTTGGTGCCCGCCGGCCATGAAGTGACCCGATCCCTTATCGTGCGACTCACCAGTATCGCCGAAGGCGTGGGTGTCTCCGAGCCGTTTCGCGCATTGGTACCGTGCTGAAACACCCGTCTGACCACAGGATCCTCGTATGAACAAAGCCACCATTCTTCTCGTCGATGACGAACCCAACGTCACCGAAGCGCTTAAACGGGCACTGCGGCGCGAACCGTACATATTTCTCACGGCCACCTCGGCCGACGCTGCGCAGATCATTCTCGCCGCCAATCCCGTGGAGGTTGTGATTTCGGACGAACAAATGCCCGGCATGTCGGGATCCGCGTTTCTCGGGCTCGTGCGCAAACAATATCCCGATACTATCCGGATGATTCTGTCGGGTCAGGCGAGCCTCGAAGCCGCCGTCCGCGCGATCAACGAGGGCGAGGTTTATCGCTTCTTTCTCAAGCCTTGCAATCCGACGGATCTTGTGTTCACGGTGCAACAAGCCTTGTTTCACAAACGGTTGGAGGCTCAGAGCCGGCGGTTATTGCGCGAGTATCACCGCCAGGCGACGCTGCTGGCGCGGGTCGAACTTCGTAGTCCCGGCCTTATGCATCTCGACACGGACGAGCATGGCGCGGTCATCGTTGACGAATCCGATGCGGAGGGCAACGCGATGGATTTGCTGGCGGAAATCGAGACAGCGATGGCTCGTGCCTAGCCGCAGTGGCATGGACTCGTGCGCAGGTTCGCCGCGAATCTGAGAGAGCGGTGCGGGCTTGCCGAAGGCGTATCCCGGCGCGTAATCAATAACCTTCCGTCTCACGTCGGCAACGTAAGGGTAAATGCCGCGCCTTTACCGACCGAGGCCCGTGCAGGAGATTGTGCCTCCAGGACGCTCAAGAATGCGCCGAACGATCGCGAGACCCAGATCTGTACCTTCAAATTCGCTCTCACTATGCAACCGTTGAAAATTCGAGAACAAAGGTATTTGCGCTGCGAGCCTCCGCAAACGAGTGTTTCGTCACGGACACCGATCCATATTCGACGGATAGTAGTTACGTTCAGACTCCTTGAATCCCACCGACTATGTAACTGACATCTACAAGTCCACTCTCGTGCCGGTCGATGTCTCCGCGCAGCCATGCAAACTGAAGAGCTGCTTGCCGGATTTACGCCGCCTCACAGTATCTCCGCTCTATGTTCGCCAACGCACGGTCTGTGAATTGGCAACCTGTTTAAATGGCCGGCGGGAAGCTCCAGTGCACGAGCCTCTTGTCACGATGGGGTTGGCGGTGGGGCGAAGTGACGGTGACTTTTGTTATGGATTTGAATGAAAGCGAAATTGCCACTCATTCCGACGGTGCAATTCGGATTGCTCGCGGTTGCCGTCATACTTCTTATCGTCGGTGGCGTCGTTTATCGCGCCGTCGTCGCCTCTAGCTTCTTGGCATTGCTGATCGCCGCCATGTGCGGCTGGGCAGTCGCGCGCGGGTACACCGCGCGCGCGCGTGCGGAGGGCTCGCTAATTGGCAGCGAGGAGCGCATGCGGATTCTGGTCGAGAGCGTGCAGGACTATGCCATCCTTATGCTCGACCCGCTGGGAAGGGTGATAACTTGGAATGCCGGCGCCGAACGAATCAAGGGCTACAAAGCGAATGAAATCGTCGGACAAAATTTTTCTCGCTTCTATCCACAAGAAGATGTCGACCAGGGCAAACCGGAAGAGGTGTTGCGGATCGCCGCTGCCAGCGGGCGGTGCGAAACAGAACAGTGGCGCGTGCGCAAAGACGGATCGCGGTTCCTGGCCAACCTAGTCATCACGGCGGCGCGCAGCTCATCGGGGGCACTACTTGGCTTTTCCGAGATCAGTCACGACATCACCGGGCTCAAGGAAACGGAGGCAAAGTACCGCGGCCTGCTGGAAGCCGCGCCCGATGCAATGGTAGTGGTGGACCAAGGCGGGGCGATCGTACTGCTGAACTTTCAGGCGGAGAAGCAATTCGGCTACCACCGTAACGAACTCATCGGGCAGCCGGTCAAGGAGATCATCCCGCAAGGCTTCGCGGAGCGCCTTATCGCTGATGGCACACGAAGCGCGGCGGAGGCACTGGCGCAGCAGATCGGTACGGGAATCGAGCTTCAAGGACGACGCAAGGATGGCAGCGACTTCCCGATCGAGATCATGTTGAGCCCGCTGCAGAGCCGGGAAGGCGTCCTTGTGACGGCAGCCATCCGCGACATCAGCGCACGCAAAACCGCGGAGAAGCATCTTACGCAGATGGAGGGCAGGTATCGCGGCCTGCTGGAAGCAGCGCCCGATGCGATGGTGGTGGTCAACCAAGCTGGTGAAATCGTGCTGCTGAATGTCCAGGCGGAGAAGCAATTTGGCTATCACCGTGACGAACTCATCGGGCAGCCGGTCAAGGAGATCATCCCGCAAGGCTTCGCGGAGCGCCTGATCGCCGACGGGGCACGAAGTGCGGCGGAGGCACTGGCGCAGCAGATCGGTACGGGAATCGAGCTCCAAGGGCGGCGCAAGGATGGCAGCGGTTTCCCGATCGAAATCATGCTGAGCCCATTGGAGAGCACCCAAGGCATTCTGGTGACGGCGGCCATTCGTGACATCACCGAGCGCAAGGAATCCGAGGAGCACTTGTTGAAGACGATGGGAGAACTGAAGCGTTCCAATGACGACCTCGGGCACTTCGCCTATGTCGCTTCACATGACCTTCAGGAGCCGCTACGCATGGTGGCGAGTTACACGCAGCTCCTTGCTAAGCGCTACCAGGGGCGTCTGGATTCCGATGCCGATGAGTTCATCGCCTATGCAGTAGATGGTTGCACCCGCATGCAGCAGCTGATCCAGGATCTACTGGCCTACTCGCGCGCGGGGGAAAACGGCAAGATGCCGCGCAGGATTTCCAGCGAAGGGGCACTGCAACAAGCGCTTAACAACTTACGGGCAGTCATCGAGGAAAGCGGTGCGCAAGTAACTCATGATTCACTCCCAGCCATCATGATGGACGATACGCAATTGGTTCAGGTATTTCAGAACCTCGTCGGGAACGCGCTCAAGTATCGCAGTGCCGAAGTTCCCCACATACACGTCTCTGCCGCAACAAGCAGCGGTGATGAATGGATCTTTTCGGTGCGCGACAATGGCTTGGGGATCGCGCCTCAGTACTTTGACAGGATCTTCGTCCTATTTCAGCGCTTGCACGGCCGAGAGGAGTTCACGGGCACTGGGATTGGCTTGGCCATTTGCAAGAAAATCCTGGAACGTCTAGGAGGGAGAATTTGGGTCGAGTCGCAACCGGAAATGGGCTCGACGTTCCACTTTGCCCTACCGCAAGGAGTTGGCGCATGACGCAATTGATTCAAAACTTCCCCGCATCCATCGAGGTGCTGTTGGTCGAAGATAGTCCGGGCGACGTCCGGCTCACAAGAGAAGCCTTGAAGGATGCCAAGGTGCAAGTCGGCCTGCACGTGGCGTCGGACGGAATAGAAGCAATCGAATTTCTCAAGCGCGAGGGGAAGCACGCCAATGCGCCCCGCCCAGATCTGATCTTGCTCGATCTGAACCTCCCCAGGAAGGACGGCCGGGAAGTGCTGAAGGAAATCAAAGAGGATGCGGCTCTGAAGAGCATCCCCGTCGTCATCTTGACCACCTCTGCGTCCGAGGCGGATATTTTGCGCAGTTATCAGCTACATGCAAACTGCTACATCAGCAAGCCGGTGGACCTCGAGGGTTTCCTCAAGGTCGTACAGAGCATAGACAGTTTCTGGCTGTCCGTGGTCAAGTTGCCGCCTCAAGACCCATCGTGAAAAAAAAGCCACTGCAAGTTCTCCTGGTTGAAGACAATTCGGGAGACGCTCGTTTATTGCGTGAGATGTTCAGGACGGAGAGTCCGGGCAGCTTTGAATTGACCCACGTCCTGCGCTTGAGCGAAGCGCTGGTTTTTCTTGCGAAAGGCGGTGTCGACATCGTTCTTCTGGACATGGGGTTGCCGGACGGACATGGTCTTGAGACCGTGCGGCGTGCGCACGCCGTGGCTCCCGAAGTACCGCTGATCGTGCTGACGGGTCTCGACGATGAAGGCTTGGCCGCCGAAGCCATGAAAGAAGGCGCGCAGGATTATTTGATCAAGGGGCAAATCGAAAATCGCGCGCTACCTCGGGCTCTGCGCCATTCGATCGAGCGCCAACGCATGCAAACGGAAACCGACCTCATTCGCACGCATCAGATGCAGTTCAAGGATGAGTTCCTCTCGCACGTATCGCACGAGCTGCGGTCACCCCTCACCGCGATCCATCAATTTGTGACCATCCTGCTGGACGGCCTGGCCGGCGATTTGAAAGTCGATCAACGCCAGTACCTGGAGATCGTGCTACGAAACATCAAGCAGCTTGATTCGATGATCAATGACCTACTTGAAGTCACTCGAGTTCAAGCCGGCAAACTCGTCATTGAGCTGCAATGTACCTCAGTCTCAGATGCCATCGTTTTCGTCGTCAACACGCTACAGGGAGCGGCGCAAGCCAAAGGAATCACTCTCTATCCAGATATTGAAGACGGCCTGCCATTGGTATGTGCCGATCCCACCCGCATTCGTCAGATTCTCATCGTCCTGGTCGATAATGCCATTAAGTTCACTCCCGCCAACGGTACGGTGAAGGTCAAAGCTCGGGTTTTCGAGGAAGACGCCGATCTTTTGGTCTTGGAAGTCTCGGATACTGGGTCCGGCATCAGGCCTGACATGACCGAGCGCATTTTTGAACGCCTCTTCCAGGCCCCGGATATGGCTTGGGCGGGACGTAAAGGCCTCGGTTTGGGCCTGTACATCTGCAAGGAGCTGGTGATGCATCAGGGGGGCCAAATTTGGGCCGAGAGCGAACCGGGACAAGGCGCCGTCTTTTCCTTTACCTTACCCGTGTTTTCCTTGCCCAAGCTGATCGAGCCGGCCCTGCGGCAGAACGACCATGCGGAAGGTGTTATGACGCTGCTTGTGGCCGAATTAGCTTCTCAAACGGGCTGGCTTTCGGACGAAGTGCGCGCGGAACACTGTCACGGGGTCCGCGATCTCCTGCATCGGTGTCTGCATTCGGATCTGGACGTTTTATTGCCAAAGATGGGAGCCGCGGGAGCGGCGGAACTTTTCTTCATGGTGGTCATTACCGACGCCATTGGCACCGAGGCGATAGTCAGACGGATTCGGGAGCAATTCAGTGTTCGTGAGCGGACCTTGCAATCGGGCTTGACCCTATCGGTTTTCCCCCGGTCACTCGATGCCATCAAACGAAGTGCGAGCGAATCGGCGGATGCGTCTCTGGAAAAGGCGTCAACTGACATTCAAACACTGATGAACGAGGAAATCTCGTCGAGGATGGTAAGCAATGGCCCTTAAGAAAATCCTCATCGTGGATGACGATCCGGATGTACGCCAGGGAATGCATGTGCGTCTCAAGGGCAGCGGTTACGACACCTGCTTTGCGGCGGATGCACTTTCCAGCATCGCGGTGGCACGCAAGGAGGAACCGGATCTGATCATTCTCGACTTAGGTCTTCCGGCGGATGACGGGTTTGTCGTGATGGAAAAGCTGAATAGACACCCGTTCCTCGGGGTAATCCCCATCATCGTCGTCTCCGCTCGCGATGCCCGTGCGAACCGAGAACGCGCTATCAAGGCGGGAGCGAACGCCTATCTGCAAAAGCCCGTGGATAATACGGAGCTCTTGGCGGTCATTCGAAGAGCGCTCGGAGAGCTCGCGCCGCCGGAGGCACCTGTCGGCGCATTACCTTAGACCTCCCTCATCAGCCATGATTTAGGATCCGTTCAAGCATTTGGGCTGCATCGGTGAAGCGCAGGTTGTCCACGTGGTCATGCACCAGATCGTACGAGTCCTTGCCCAGATGCCCGCGCAGCTGTGGTGAGAGGGACTTAAAGTGGTCCAGCGCCAAGAGGCTCTGGTCGCGCAACAGTTTGACGAGGTCGGCGAGGAGTCGTGGATCCAGCTCGACTTCGAGCGGCACTGCAGGTTCTGCGGCCTGCGCCTGCGCGGCATTGAAAATCGGTGCGGTACATTGGCGCAACATTTGCATCTGAGCGGCAAGCATCGCCGCAAGATGTCGAGCTTCCTCAGTCTCACCTGCGGCACAGGCCGTTTCGGCTTCGCCCGCAAGCCGATGGATCGCCTTCGCCCCCAGCATGCCCGCACAGCCCTTCAGCTTGTGCATCCGTCCCGCATGGAGAGCGAGCGTTCCCCGGCCTTCCGCCGTCGCGGGAAGCGTCAAATCGGCAAACTCTTCGAAAAGGCGTCCCAGCATCGATCGGAACAAAGCCACGTCGCCGCCAAATCGCGCACGCGCGTCGCTCGAGTCAATGCCGTCGATTTCCGGCCACTGCACCCCGGCCTGCGTCGCTTCTTCAGGCGCCGCTTTGAAGATTGTTTCGGCCTGAAAGCTCGCAGGCCGAACGTGGCGCAGTATGCTGGCCACCAACTCCTCCACATCGAACGGCTTGATGACAAAAGCATTCATACCGGCGGCAGCGCCCCGTTGGCGTTCGCTGCTCAGCGCACCAGCCGTCAGCGCGATGATTGGCAAGCCTATTAATCCTAGTTCGACTCGAATGCGTCGTGTCGCCTCGTAGCCATCGAGCACGGGCATCTGAACATCCATGAGTACCACATCAAACGCGTACGGCCGTGCCTCGAGGCAATCGAAGGCATCTTGCCCGTTGCCCGCCAGCCAGATCTGCGCGCCATGCAATTCGAGGATGCGCTTCGCCACGTCCAGGTTGATCTCGCTGTCGTCGACGATCAGGATGCGCACGCCATGCAACGGGCGCACGCCGGGCACGGCTGCTGTGCTCTGATGGACAGCCAGCATGCCTTGTTCGGCCAGCGCAAACTCAAGCATGACACTGAACTCACTGCCGACGCCGGGCTTGCTCCGTAGGTCAACCTGTCCGCCCAAATGCTCCGTCAACCTCTTGACGATCGACAGGCCCAGTCCTGTGCCACCGTAGCGCCGTGTAATCGATGCGTCAGCTTGGGCAAACGGTGCGAACAGTCGGGCCTGCGCTTCGGGTTCAATGCCTATGCCCGAGTCTTGCACGATGAATCGAAGCGTCACCCCGGTGGGGGTGGTGGCGATCCGACGAACGCGCAGCTCGACGCCGCCGTGGTCGGTAAATTTGATGGCGTTGGAGAGCAAATTGGTCAAGATCTGCTTGAGACGCGTGGCATCTCCTTGAAGCGCCAAGGGCAGATCGCCCGATGCATCGACTTTGAAGGAGATTCCCTTGGCATTCGCCGGCACCGCCATGACCTCGGACACTTCGTTCAGCAACTCGCCCAGGCTGAACGCGGCGCACTCGACGATCAGCTCGCCCGCCTCGATCTTCGATAGATCCAGCACGTCGGTAATCACCGCAAGTAGCGACTTGCTGGCGAGCTTGATCTTCGCGAGAAAGGCCGACTGCTCCTCGTTCAGCGACGTCTGCCCAAGCAAGTACGATAGGCCGATCACTGCGTTCATCGGCGTGCGAATCTCGTGGCTCATGTTCGCCAGGAACAGGCTCTTGGCGCCGCTCGCCTGCTCGGCCTTGCCCATCGCCCTGCGCAACGATGCTTCGTAGTGTTTTTGGCGTGTCACATCATGCGCCACCCCTACGTAGCCGAGCAGCTCACCGGCAGCGGTCCGCATGGCGGTCACTACCAGCGAGACGGTCACGCGCCCACCGTCCTTGCGTACATGCGTCCACTCACGCGGCCGCTGCAGCATCGAGGGCTCGACCAGCACGGCCAGACCTTCGACCACATGGCCGAGCTGCGCGCTCAATTCCTCGCCGGACACACGCAATTCGTCGGGATCATGAATGAGGGAAAGCGTCGCATGGTCGATCATCTCTTCGGCGGCGTACCCCAACTGCCGTTCGGCGCCTGCATTGAATACCTTGATGGTCAAGCTCGGATCGACCGCAATGATCGAGACTTCCGATGCAGAGTCGAGCACCGTGCGTAGGAGCGAGGAGGTCCGGAGTAGTTCCAGCTCGGCGCGTCTGCGTTCGGTCACATCGAAGTTGGCCCCCGTTATCGTGAGGGCGCTGCCATCCAAGGCGCGCAGCGTGCGCGAGGCGGCCTTCAGGTAGCGAGTCTCGCCGTCCGGTCGAATGATGCGGAACTCGCTATTGAACTCGTTCGCGCCTCGCAGCGCCGCGGCGAACTCCGCTTCGCAGCGCTCTCGATCTTGCGGGTGTAGACCACCGGCCCACAGCGCGTGGGCCTCAGTACCGCCCCCGCGCAGGACACCGTAGAGCCGGTACATCCCATCGTCCCAGGTGAGACTATTGCCGACCACGTCGTGTTCCCAAACACCGATACCGGCAGATTCCGCGGCGATCGCGAAGCGTTCGCTGATCTCATGCAACTGCGACTCGATCTGCTTGCGCTGGGTGATGTCGCGGGAGACGCCGAAGGTGCCGATGATGTTGCCCTCCGGATCGCGCAGCGGCATCTTTGTGGTCAGATGCCAGGTCGGCGGGCCATCGGGCCGCTGCTCGAGTTCCTCCAAATCGATCACCGGCTCGCCGCTGTCCATGATTTGCCGCTCGATTGCAGCCGTGCGGCCGGAACGCGCCGCGGTGAAATAGTCCGCATCCGACTTGCCAAATAACTCTGCCGGATCCTTGAGCCCGCGCATGCGTGCCACACTTGGGTTCGCGCGCAGGAATCGATGGTGAATGTCCTTGAAGTAGATCTGGTCCGGCAGCGTATCGAGCAACGATGCCATCAGATGGCGTTCTTGCTCGAGCGAAGTCTCGGTTTCTTTGCGGGCGGCGAAGATGCGATCCAGCAAAGTTGCACTGTCGCGCAGTCTGCTCTCGGCCACATCGATGGCGCGCTGCAGGGCTTCGTTCTCCCGCAGCGCTGCGGCGAGCATCAGGCGACCTTGGTTGAGCTCGCCGTCCGTGGAGCCTTCCGTAGTGACCGCAGCGCCGGCGCCGAGGCGCGTGCTCGGGCTCACGCCGCTCGGAGCGGCCGGTTGGAAGGCCGACCAATATCCCGGGCGAGGTGTGCTGCGTCAATATCGGCCATGTCCAGTAGCCTCGCCCGAGCTCGACCGGCGTGCTTGGCGGAATACAACGCTTTGTCAGCAGCCAAAACAAGATCGCTGGCGGCGCCGCGTGCGTTCCGGTCGCTTGCGTACCGGTGTTCGGCAGACGGAATCGACCAGCACGCGCTGACTTCGTCGTAACAGCCGATGCCGATACTTACCGTGACATTCTCTGCCGTCAGGGAAGCGCCGTGACGGATACCGAGCGCAGCGACTTTGTCCAGGATCCGATGGGCAGCGTGCTCAGCGCCACCGCGCGGGGTCTGCGGCAGCAATATCGCGAACTCCTCACCGCCGCAGCGGGCTACGAGGTCGACCGGGCGCAAGCAGGCGGCCGCCAAGGCCTCAGCGACTTGTCGCAGGCACGCGTCGCCCTTCGGGTGCCCGTAGCGATCGTTGTACAGCTTGAAGTGGTCTATGTCGATCAGCAACAGCGATAGCGGGTCGCCCTCGCGCAGGGCGCGCAGCCATTCGCGCTGAAGCGAATCGTCGAAGTGACGCCTGCTGGCGAGGCCGGTCAGGCTGTCGGTTAAGGCGATGCGGCGCAGCTCGTCAGTCATGCGCTTCAGGCGCAGATGCGTGTTGACGCGGGCCAGCACGAGAGAGGATTTGAAGGGCTTGGAGATGAAGTCGGCGGCGCCCATCTCCAGGGCAGAAACCTCGAATCCGGCTTCGCCATGGCTGGTGACGAAGATCACCGGCACGTCAACCAGCGGCGGTTCAGCCTTCAGCGAGTCCAAGACTTGAAAGCCGCTCATGCCGGGCATTTCAGCATCGAGCAGAATGAGATCGGGCGCGGCCTTGTGCACCATGCGTAACGCATCCTCGCCGTTGCAGGCGAACTGCAAGTTGCCTACCCCGGAGAGTATCCGACCCAAAAGCTGAATCGTGCCTGGATCGTCGTCGACCAGTAAGATGGTGTCATTCATGATTGTTGATGCCTGGCATGCTGCAAGTAGCCACTCAATATCAGATCTTATCTCGCATAACGCTGTGTCGCACCTCTCGGTATCAACCATTATCGGTTCGCTAGTTGCCCCTTCAGCGTTTCCCAACCGCTTACCCGGCGCCGAGCGCAAGACTCACCAGCTATTGGCACGCTGATGACCTCGCCTTCGGTCACTTCCAGGATGATTCGCCCAGACCCTTGTGCCATCGGCCTTCGCGAAAAGCGGAGAGCAATTTCTTGGCCCGGCCGGAATCCAGGCCGAGGAAACAGCTAGAGCCACTAAAAAAATCGTTGGTACCGGAGATCAGTGCGAGTTCCTTGCGGGAGACCTGTGAGAATCCCATAGTCCAGTGTGCAAAGGATCTACTCGGAATCGCTTCGGCTACGATCTTGGTCACTTGCTTGTGGCGCTTGTCCAGTTCGATCCTGGCGTAGAGCGCCTCCACGGCGTCGGGAACTCCTTCCAGCACCTGAAAAAAGGTGCCCTCAGTGTAAAGCAGCATTCCGGTGAGAGCGGCCCCGTCATTGTGCTTGCGCGCCAGCTGCAGCAATGCCGTCAGCTCAGCCGTTTCGAAATGACGCGTTGCCGCGCTGGCGTAGATACAATGCATTAATTCAGGCATGTGGGCTCTGCGTCGTTGCGGCGCCGATATCCAGTGCGAGCCGCTGACCCCATTCCACCAAGCAACGCAGATGGTGCGGCTCGACGGCCCCAGCCTCGGGCGTACCGATGAGTGCCTCGAGCAAATTCTCGAGGCTTCCGGCGCTCCGGCTGATCGCGGCGAAAGCCAGGGTAGCTCCGCTGCCGTTAATTCTGTGGGCATAAGTCTTCAGTGGCACGAGCCCCGTTGAATCGCCCGCCTGTATGCGCGCCAGCAGCTCCAAAAGGACAGGTAGTTCGCCTCGCGTGCGCCGTAAGAAGGTCTCGCGAATCGCCGCCAATCTTCCCGCTAATGCTGCTTGCTCGCCGAAATCATGCATGCATGAGACCCCTAAAGCCTTGCGAATGACTGCCAGGAGCTCGGCATTGTCCACGGGCTTTTGCAGATAAGCCTCCGCTCCGCCCTTGATGGCGCGTTCCCGATTTGCGCGCGCATCGCGAGCGGAGACCACGATGATTGGGATCGCGGCCAGAGCCGGGTGCGCCTTGAGCCGCTCGATGAGAAGAAACCCATCGTCCGTAGGTAGACCCAGGTCGAGGATGATCAAATCCGGTTGCTCCGTGCTTGCCACGGCCACCGCGGAGGCTGCATCTGCCGCGAAACACGTATCGTAACCGTTGTATTCGAGGCGCAATTGCATTCCCCGATGTATGTCCGGATCGTCATCCACGATAAGGATTTCCTTCATCTAACCTCCCCATGGAACGGGCAGAAAGGATCCTTCGCCGCAGGCGCACGCTCGCGTTGACGATTTTGTCAACATGCCCACCCCACCTGGCGCAGCCTCGCTTGCGTTCACCTGCCGCGCCAGCTGATCTGCAGAATCCGCAAGTTGTTTCAGCAAAGAAGATTCGAATACCGAACCACGGCCCTCCGTCCCGGCCATCACACGCGCTATTAGGCTCTCGATCCCACCGGCTGCCGCACTGACTTCGGCAAACCCGAACATCGCTCCTGCGCCGTAGATCGAGTGAGCTATGTGGCTGGCTTCTTCGAGCACCGATTGGTCTTCATGATGTGCACGTTCAATGATAGCCCGCAGGCGAATCACGTCGAGCTTCGTGCGTTCGAGAAAACCGCCCGTAAGCGAACCGACTACAGCCCGCACTTTGCACTGTGCGGCGTGGATCACTCTGGTTTCTTCATCGATACCCGACTGGTTCCATAGCGCGAACAAGTCATCGCACAGCTTCAGCGGATCGAAGGGCTTACTGATGACGCCCAACGCGCCCAACTGAAGGAAATGAAAGATTTCTGCAGGAAGGACTTTCGCTGTCAGGAAGATCACGGGAATATTCGCCAGCAGCGCGTGACCACGCATGCGTTTGAGTGTGGACGGTCCGTCGAGGCCGGGCATGATCACATCCATAAGGACGAGATCGGGCCGCAACTCGTACGCAAGATCGATCGCCTGTTCGCCGGAACCCGCGGTATGCACCTCGAGACCTGCGATCAAGCATAGTGCGGTTCTTACGACCTCGCAAATATCGGGGTCGTCATCGACGTACAGAATTGACTCAATGTTTCGCGTTGGCATGGCGTCAGTACCGAGTCGCCGGTCTGTGTGACGCCGCCAGCCCGCTGATGCCGTGGAGTACGTCACGCTGCCGGCAATTCGTATGCTAGAGCGCAACGAATCAGCTCAGACCGATTGGCGACACCCAGCTTCAGCATCATTCGGCTGCGGTATGTGTCAACGGTTTTACGGGACAATGAAAGGTGCAGCGCAATGGCGGAGCTCGTCGCTCCGGTAACGATGTGCCGCAATATATCGCGCTCACGCGAGCTGAGTCGTTCAAATGGACTCTTGGAGATCGAGGTGTCGAGTACTCCGTCAACGAACAACGCAGCAATGGGGGGGCTGACAAATTGCTCGCCGGCGATCACCGCCTTGATCGCGCTAAGCAGTTCGGCCGCCGCCGATGTCTTCATCACATATCCGTGCGCGCCGGCGCGCAGCACTCGAAAGACCTGCTCTGAGGTGTGACAGGCAGACAGCGCAATGATCCGGGTCTGCGGAAGCTCGCTGATTATGCGGCGTGTGGCATCGATGCCGCTGAGCACCGGCAGTACCAAATCCATAATGACCATATCCGGCCGCAGTCGATGAGCGGCGCGAACCGCTTCCTCGCCGCTCGCGGCGGATCCGACGACCTGCAGGCCGTCGTTGCGATCGAGAAGCACAGTCAAGCCCTCCCGCACGACGCAGTGATCATCTACCACCAGAATTCGGACAGGGGACGCTGTCAAAGCACCAATCATGGAAGTATCCTTTTCCACGCTCACATTGACAGCAGTATGCGCGCCCGCGGTGGCAAATGGGGCGATGGGAGCGGGCTTACTGAGCGTAATGCATGGTGCGTCGCATTTGGTCAGCAAATGCGTTGCGCGAACAGTGCCTTTAACTCAGCATATTGACAAATTGGCCGCCCGCGCTCGCAAGGAGTTATTCTAGAAACGGGACATATTGACAGAAGCATCGATCCACGGCCGGTTGGTGTCGACATATTAAAACACCTCTAGAATGCGGTATTGATTCACGTTTCAACGGGAAATTCGGATATATTTGTTCCCCATGAAGTACAAAGGCCTCGAAGTTCTCGGTGAAGTCAGCAAACGCCGCGGTATCGCCTACTACCATCAGGTCTACACGCTGCTGGCAATGGCCTTGGCGGACGGCTCCATCGCCGCCGGGAGCGCGCTGCCCAGCGAGACGGAACTCATGGAGCACTTTCGCGTATCGCGCAACACTGTGCGGCGTGCCCTGGGACAACTGGAAACCGAGAAGCGCATCGTCAGGCGCCGCGGCAGCGGAAGTTACGCTCGCTCGGGTCCGGCGCCCACCGTGACTCGGGAGGCGATCGCGGAAATCGTGCATGACATCGACTCCGCGAAGTCGCTCACTTCGAGTCGTCTGCTTCGCGTGCAGAGCGGGCCTACACCGGAGTTCATCCGGCGCCGTGACCCCCAGTTCGGCGACGTCAGCATGATGGTTCAGCGGTGCCGGAGCTATAAAGAGATCCCGTTTCTTCTGACGACGAGTTTTGTTCCTGATGCGCTGGCACGCCGGCTGACGCGACGTCACTTGTCCCAGCAT
>Ga0302325_10014461_pt1 | contig 16801 bp, 9 predicted proteins | sample Palsa_T0_2_FD_201948 | JGI IMG/M metagenome (GOLD analysis project Ga0302325, IMG submission 201948) | Peat permafrost microbial communities from Stordalen Mire near Abisko, Sweden - Palsa_T0_2 | ecosystem: Environmental > Terrestrial > Soil > Palsa > Peat permafrost | place: Sweden: Abisko... | reverse complement strand
CGCATCAGGGCGGCCAGATGGCGGTGCACGGTCTGCCGGTGCCAGCCGAGATGCTCGGCGATGGTGTCCTCGGTGTGTCCCGCCGTCAGCAGCGTCAGCAGGGCGCGCTCGGTGGCGGTAGGCGCGCCAGTGGCCGCCGCGCCTGCCTGATTCGCCCACAGCCGCAGCGGCATCGCCTGTTCCCAGTAGGCCTCGAACATTGCCGACAGCGCGTCATACAGCGCCGAGCCGCGGACGATCAGCCAGTCGCCCAGGTCGTCCGGGCTGCGCAGCGGCAGCATAGCGAGCGGCTCGTCGCTCAGCCAGAGCTTCATCGGGACGTCCGCCACCCGGGAGATCTCGCCGACCGCCGCGGAACGCTCAAGATCGCGGATCCGGCCCGGTGCGATCACGGCGCGGCGATCGTAGAGCACCCGGAAACGGATACCGCGCGCAAGGTGCTTGAATTCGATGTGATCACTGCTATCCCAGTTGGAGAGCAGATAGGGCGGTCCGTCGAAGGACCTGATCTCGCGCTTCGCCCCGGTATGCAGCCTCTCATACCATTCGACGGTGGCTTCCGTGCCGTGGCAGACCTCTACAAGCGCCGCCGGGTCGACCGCGGTCGCCTGCTGGAATCGGGCGGTCAGCTCGGTAAGGCGGCGGCGTGCGGCGCCAAGTTCCCGCTCCCGCTCGGTGATCACGTCAGCCAGTGCCTCGTCGGCGGGCACCACCGCGTACCGTGCGGGATCCCCAGACAGCCGGGTCACGAGGCCGCGTTCCTTCAGCCGCAACAGCGAGGCGCCGTCCCCGGCCTCGGCGGCGCTGAACGTCGGCCGGGTCAGCAGCAGTTCGTACAGCCGCTGCTCAGCTGCGGACAGCCCGAGAGCATGCGGGGCATCCATCGATTTGGGTGAATTTGTTGGCACGCGAGGACTTTACGCCATTGACGTAAAGGTCTCTTGACCGGATTCGTTGGAATCGCCGACCATCGGACGCGTTGTGCTCCAGAGGTCGGCGTCGCGCCGACCCGGCGAAGAGATCGGTGGTCAATTGCAGCACCTAAGAATTGTGCGCAGATCCGCGGTACTGGCCGGCGTGGCGCTTAGCGCGGTGCTGGCGATGGCCGGGCTGACCATGGCCCCGGCCGGCGCCGCGACGCGGCAGGCGAGTACCCCCGCCACCGCAAGCTCCGCGACAAGTAACGTGCCGAACGTCGCACCCGAGACGAGCGGCGCGCTCAGCCAGGTCTGCTCAGCCCCCAAGGCGAAGGGCGTCGCGAGCTGTCTTGCGATCCGGGTCGACAAGGCCCGCTCGGGCTTCGGCGTCAGGCTCGGCACCACGGCTGCACCGTCCGGTTTCGGCCCGAGCCAGCTGCTCAGCGCCTATGACCTGCCAGGCGACGGCGGCGAGGGCGCGACGATCGCCATCGTGGACGCTTACGACGACCCCGACGCCGCCGCCGATCTCGCCGTCTACCGCGAGCAGTTCGGACTGCCCGCGCTTGCGTCCGGGCAGTTCCGAAAGGTCAACCAGGAGGGCTTCCCCGGTGATTACCCGGCGGGCGACCCGAGCTGGGCCACCGAGATCTCGCTCGACCTTGACATGATCTCCGCGCTCGCGCCCAAGGCCGACATCATCCTGGTCGAGGCCGACAGCGCGACCGAGGTCAACCTCGGCACCGCGGTGAACGAGGCCGTCGCCCTCGGCGCATCCTACGTCTCGAACAGCTACGGCGGAACCGACAGTGCCGTGGGTCCGCAGCTCAACGCGGACTACTTCGACCACCCCGGCGTGGCAATCGTCGCGAGCGCGGGCGACGGCGGCTACGGCGTCGAGTTTCCCGCCGCTTCGCCCGACGTGACCGCCGTCGGCGGCACTACCCTTTCGCAGGCACCGGGGACCACGCGCGGCTGGACCGAGACGGCGTGGAGCGACACTGGCTCAGGCTGCTCCGCCTACGAGCCCAAGCCCAGCTTCCAGCAGGACACGGGCTGCGCCAAGCGGACCGTCGCCGACGTCTCGGCGGACGCCAATCCCTACAGCGGCGTGGCGGTCTACGACAGCTACAGCGACGGCGACGCCGCCTACGGGCAAGGCTGGGGCCAGTATGGCGGCACCAGCGTCGCGGCGCCGGTCATCACCGCCACGTACGCGCTCGCCGGCCCGATCGCGACGGGCTCCTACCCCAACGCCGACCCGTACAAGCACACCGCCGACCTGAACGATGTCACCTCCGGGTCGAACGGGACCTGCTCGCCGTCCTACCTGTGCACGGCGGGTCCGGGCTACGACGGTCCGACCGGCCTCGGCACGCCGGCAGGCACCGCCGCGTTCGCCGACACCAGCTACGGCGTCCTGACAGGAAAGGTCACAAGCACCGCCGGCCAGCCGGTCGCCGGCGCTCAGCTCCGCATCACGGGATCGGCGTCGGCGACCACCACGACAGGCGCCGATGGCACCTACCAGACGAGGCTTCCCGCGGGCGACTACCAGATTTCCGTCACGTCTTACGGCTATGCGGCCGGCACCTCGGACGGAGTCACGATCGCCGTGGGAGCAACCACGGTCCGTTCCGTCAAACTGAGGGCAGAACCGCGGATCACGCTCAGCGGCGCGGTGACGGACAGCTCGGGCCACGGGTGGCCCGTGCATTCCCTGGTGGTGCTTGATTACGGTACCGGCACCCTGGAGACCTACACCAGCCCGGTCACCGGCAGGTACTCCCTGCGGGTCCCCGGTGAATCCAGCTACCAGGTCCAGGTGACACCGCAGATCAGCGGTTACTCGACCACTGACGTCAGCGTGACCCTGGGCGCCGCGAATACCACCCGTAACCTCGGGGTCTCCGCCGACCTGCTTGCCAGCGAGGGATCGGCACCGGGCTATGACCAGAACACCAGCGGCACTGCCCAGACGTTCGCCGCCGGGACGCTGCCATCCGGCTGGACCCTCGCCACGGCGGCCGGCTCCCCGTGGTCGTTCCTGAGCGCTGCTTTGCTGGGAACGTCAAGCGGGGAGGCGTACGTCGCCGACTTCACCGAGACCCCGACCGACGCCTCGCTGTACACGCCGGTCGCGAGTGTGCCGGCCGGGCAGTCACCGGTCGTCTCCTTCACCACCGAGGAGCTTCTCGGCCTCGCCCAGGTCGACATCACCACGGACGGCGGGAAGACCTGGCAGACCGAGTGGAGCTCCGGCGACATCTACGACGGGCAGGTCGAGTTCACGCTGCCAAGCGCCGGCGAGGCGCGCTCTGTCCAGCTCCGCTTCCGCTACCAGGCCTATGACGCGGCCAGCAGCACGGGCGCTCTGTGGGACGTCGGCGACGTGCTCCTCGGCACCGCGTGGCTGACGTTGCAGCCAGGCGGCCTGGTCGAGGGCAACGTCACCGACGCGAATACCGGCGAGGGACTTGACGGTGTGAGCGTCGACGTCGCCGGGCAGCCGGAGTCGGCCACCACCTCGGCGGCGATGGCCGGGCTCGGCGCGGACAGCGACGGGTTCTACTACCTGTTCTCGGCCGCTGGCAGGCACACCATCACCGGCACGCTGCTGAACTACGGCGAGGGCCGGGCAGCGGTGGACGTGGCCGCTGACGGGATCGCCGTGGGCGAGGTCGTCATGCCCGCCGGACAGGTCGCGACCAGCGGGAACATCAGCGCCACGGTCTCGCCAGGCGGCACCGCGACCGGTGCGCTGACGCTGGCCAACACCGGGAACAAGGAGGCCACCGTCGTCATCGACCAGTTCCCTGGCTCGGGCGCTGAGGATGCGGCTGCGCTTTCGCAGGCGGTGTCGCGGGAGACGGAGCCGACAGCGCGAGCGCAGACCATCGCGGTCAAGCCAGGCACCGGCGAGTCCCTTGTGCAGCGGCTCGTGGCGGCCAGGCACTCCGCCGCGACCGCCGCGACCGCCGCGACGGCGGCAGGGCTCGCGGCGGGGGCCGCGACGGCGACGACCTCCGCTCCGGCGTGGTCCGCGCTCACGGACCTGCCCACCGCCACGTATGAGGGCGTCGCGGGCAGCTATGACGGCACCGTGTACGAGGGGCTCGGCGCCAACGACCTGCTGGCCACCTCGAACCTGCTGTACTCCTACGATCGAGCCACCGGAGCCTGGAATACGGAGGCGAGCGCGCCGGTGGCCGTGGGCGAGGCAGGTTACGCCATCATCGGTGACAACCTCTACGTGACCGGCGGCATCGGCGGCAGTCTCGCCACCGGGCTCACCCTGGTGACAACCACCCAGGTGTATGACTTCGCGACCGACACCTGGAGCCAGGTCGCGGCCGATCCCTACACGATCGCCGGCACGGACGTCGCGCTCGACGGCGAGCTGTACCAGATCGGCGGGGTGAGTGCCGCGACGCTCAGCCTGTCGAACATCGTCTCGGTCTACGACCCGTCGACCAACACCTGGAGCGAGGTGACCTCCTACCCGGCCGACATCGACGACCAGGCGTGTGGCGCGATCGCCGGCACGCTGTACTGCGCGGGAGGCGACGACGTCTCCTCCGCCCCCGTGTCGGACGCCTACGCCTACACGCCGGGCGACACGAACTGGCAGCAGATCAGCGCGCTGCCGATCTCGCTCGCGGGCGCGGCGTTCAGCGTGGCCGACGGCGAACTGCTGGTGTCCGGCGGCGAGACCGCTACCAGCTCGGAGATGACCACGGCGGGCTACAAGTATGACCCCGCCATGAACTGGTGGGTACCGCTTCCCCCCGCCGCGACGGCAACGTTTGGTGCAGCAGGCGCGCTCGGCTTCTACGCCTTGGGCGGTCTAACGCAGGGCGGGGTCATCGGCGATGCCGCTGTGCTGACCGGCTACGACCAGGTCGACGCGGTCAGCCTGCCGTGGCTGTCGCTCAGCCAGGACACGATATCGATCCAGCCAGGCCGCAAGGTCACGATCGAGATCGGGCTGGACGCGGCTGAAGCCGGGCTGAGCGGCAGCGGCACGGTAACCGCGGCGCTCGGTTTTGAGACCGACACGCCGTATGAGGTGACCCCGGTGGCAGTCTCCCTGACGGTCCGGTAACCGGGACCGTAAGCCGGGGCGGTCCGTACCAGGATGCGGGCCGCCCCGGCCAGGCAGGAGGTCATCGCGCGGCTCGTTGTTCACCGTTTGCCGTCCGCGCGTGGCTGATCAGCTGCCGAACGTTCCGTGTAGCGACACCCGCACCTGGAGTTCGCCCGGGCACCGGGCGACGTCGATGTCGGCCCCGAGCGCGGACTCCATCTCGCCGCGAAGGCTTTCGCGCCACGCCGTGTCGGCGAAGTCCCTGGCGTCGTCGTCACGGGGATCGCCTGCGGCCCAGCTGATGATGGTCTCGATGGCTAGGGTCTCGTCGGTGCCAAGGACGCGGATGCGCGCGTTCGGCAGTTGGCCGTCAGACGTGGGGGAACCTGACGCCAGGAACAGGGCCAGTTCGGCTATGTCGGCGGCGAACTGCGCTGTTTTCTGGCCCATGCCGTCAGCGAAGGAACGGATATCCACGACGGGAGGTGCGGCAAGAAGCCAGGCGGTCTGGTTCCTGATGGTTTCCGCGGGCCGTTCTCCCAGCCAGCGGGGTGAGAACCGGCCTATTAGTCCGCGTAGTGAGGTAGCCGCCTCGCTGACTTGCCTGGCGACCGAATCGAGCAGCTCCGTCTGATTGCTCGGTAGCTGGTCGCGGATCAGATGCAAGCCCAGGATGGCGGACGCAAGGCCCTGCACCGGGCCGTCGTGCAGGGTTTCGGCGACCGTGGCACGTTCATGTGCCCGGAGCGAACCCGACATGCCGAGGAGCGTCACACCGGGCCCGGCGGAGGCTGCCAATTCGCGTGCGGTCGCGGCCAGCGGCGCGGTCGCGCTAGGCAGTTCCTCCGGCCCCGCGCTTCCGGCGGTCGCTGGCTCCGTCCCGCACAGCGTCCGCACGGCGTCGAGCAGCTGATCGGGCTGGAACGGCTTGGCCAGTACGGCAACATCTGGGTGGACGCCCAGGGGGCCTCCGCTCATCAGTAGGCACCGGCTTGCGAGCCCTGGATCCGCCGCTATCAGGTCGGCGATGAGAGTAGCGCCTCGTTCGGAACCCAGGTGCATGTCGACGAGGACCGCGTCGTATTCGCGCGGTCTCATGGCACCCGCCTCGGCAAGCGTCCCCACCGCGTCGACGCGGTATCCGTGCGACACTAGCATCCGGCAGATCGCCACGCGCATGTCCGCGGCGTCGTCCACTACCAGGACGCGCGGGGAGCCAGAGTCACTCGTCATAACGCGCCCTTATCCCAGGGCCCCCTGGGAACCCTCTCGCAAGTCCACGATCCATGTACTCATAGTATCGTGTTGATTGCATAAGGTGACTGAGGTTGCCAGCTGGGAGGAGTCGCCATGGAAGACGTCAGCCCACGCCGCGAGGACACAGGGCAGGCGAAGACTCGCGTCTTCCTGCTGGAAGATCACGAGGTGATGAGGCGGGGACTGCTTACGGTCCTGTCCGCCGAGCCCGACATCGAGGTGGTCGGCGACGCCGGGACCGTCGCCTCGGCCCTCGTGCGACTGCCCGCGGTGCACCCGGACGTGGCCATCCTCGATGTGCGCTTGCCCGATGGCGACGGCATCTCCGCGTGCCGTGACATCCGGTCGATGCTGCCTGATACGGCGTGCCTGATGTTCACCGCGTACGAGGACGACCAGGCTCTGCTTGGCGCGTTCATGGCGGGCGCCGCGGGTTATGTGATGAAGGGCGCACCCGTGCAGGACGTGGTGGAGGCGGTGCGCATCGTCGCCACCGGAAAATCCATACTCGACGCACGTGCCGTGCAGCGGATCGTGGTGCAGTTGCGGGAAGGAACGCCGGGCAGTGGTCGGAGCCCCGACCGACTGGCGGCATTGACCGCGCAGGAGAAGCGGGTGCTCGACCTCGTCAGCGAAGGACTCACCAACCGGCAGATCGCGGAGCGGATGTTCCTGGCCGAGAAGACCGCCAAGAACTATGTCTCGTCACTGCTCACGAAGCTCGGCCTGGAACGCCGCTCGCAGGCCGCGGTGATGGCCGTGCGGCACGCCAACCCGAACTACTCATGAGCGTCGGTCGGATCGCGGGCTGTCCCGCAAAATTGGCGAATGGCGGTTCTCCTCTTTTGTGGCTCATTGCGCCCCGTCGCCACCGACACCACCGCTTCCGGCCCTGATCGGGCTGCTCGCCCTCGCGTCGCCACCGCGGTGCGGGACTCCGCGACGCGTAAGTCCGCGAGCGCCGCCATGCGGAAAAGGCCCGGGCCGTCGGCCGCTGCGGTGGTCGCGGCGGCCCAGGCGGCGCGCCGACGCTGTACCCGCACCCTGGGCTGATCTAGATGGCTACCCGGGTGCCGGCAACTCCCGGCAAAAATCCCTAATCCGTCCACTGCGATACGTGCACGACGGGAGCCCCTGCATCGTCGATCTCGATGAGAACCGATTCCCGCCGGGAACCCGCGCACCACTCCAATCCCGCACGTCACACCAGGATGCGCGGCTGCAGTACCGGGCACTGCTGCGCATCATCACAAAGTGCGGTTGGAGCGTTGGGTCCAGTGGGCCGCGCGGACGCGCGGACGCGCGTGAGCGCGCTGAGCGGCGAATTTTACGTAATAAAGAGATTTTTGTCCAATTTTTTGTAAATCCGACATTATGCGTTTACGATCCCGTGATGTCAGGCGCTCAGAAGGCTGCCTGCACTCGTGCATCACCAGTGCACCGTGCAGGCAGCCTTCATGGTGAGCGCGACCTTCACGGGAAGGAGCCCTTTGGGCGCCCCAGCAAGTTCAGCAAGTTCAGCAAGTTCAGCAATCAGGCGTCGGCTGCCAATCGCCGCCGCACCCGCCGCAATGGCCGGCCTGGCCGCGGCGTTCGCCCTCGGTAACGCACCCGCTGCCGTCGCCGCGACGGCAGGCGCGTCAGTGCACCACGCGGCGGTTACCGCCGCCACCCTCCAGACCGGCGTCTCCGCCGCACAGTTGGTGTCGATCACCGGGCAGTCCGCCGCCGGGCTGCCGCCCGTCGTCCGACTGGACGCGACCAGGATCGCTGCGATCAAGCCGAAGGGGAAGCACCACCGCGCGCTGTCGGCGACGTACGTCGTCAAGTCCGGTGACACGCTCGCCTCGATCGCGCAGCACCTCTACCACAGTCCGGACTACTGGCCGGCGCTGTACTGGGCCAACCATGGCAAGATCAAGTACGCGAACGAGATCCAGGTGGGACAGGTGCTGACCGTCTCGGCCAAGCCTGCCAAGATCCCCAGCGCGCCCACGGTGCTCGCGCCTTCCCCGGCGCCGACAACCAGCACGGTCAGCTACGGGGAGAGCTACTCGTCGGCAAGCACGGCCGAGGCCGCGCCCGTGCAGACGGAAAGCACGCCCGTGCAGACGGGAAGCACCTACACCGGCAGCAGCGGCTCGTTCCAGTCGTGCGTCATCGCCGCTGAGTCCGGCGGCAACTCCCAGGTCACGAACTCCAGCGGCCACTATGGTCTCTACCAGTTCAGCGCCTCGACCTGGGCCGCCTACGGCGGCAACCCCGCCGACTTCGGCGACGCTAGCGTGGCGGAGCAGAACCAGGTGTTCGACAACGCCATCGCGGCCGGCGGCGGGTCCAACTGGGCACCGTACGACGGCTGCTGAGCCGCTTGATCGCGGCCGTGCGCCGCAGCGGGCCGGATAGCTGCCCGCGCGCCCCGGCGCTCCGCTGAGGGCTCGTTCCACGCACTCCTGGCGGTGGCTCGCGTGCGCATACAGGCGGGTCGGCGGCACTTGGCCGCCGACCCGCCTTCGCCGCTTCCTGGCGCTACGAAACGCCCAAGCCGGCCACCGCAGGGTGCGCAGGTTCCGTGTGTGAATTTCCTCATATCTTGACAAAAGCGCGCAATAGCGAGTGAAACTCTTCAGCAGGAACGCACAGTCGCGTTCGGAATGAGGAGATTGGCTATGCCCCGCGACGACCATGACGTCAGCATCCAGGTGACAGAACCCTCCCCGGCGGCACCGGCCCCGGTCGTGCCGGCTTCGGCCACCCGCCGGCCCCGAAGACGAGATTTCCTGCGATTTTCCGGTGGCGTCGCCGCGGTGGGCGGCCTCGCGGGAACGATCGCAGGGACCGGCGTGCTTGCGCCTGCGAGCGCTGGCGCGGCCGTCACGTCGCAAAGCGACACGGCGGCCGCGACCGGAAGCCTGGCGGCCACCCCGATCCGCCCGCCGGCCGCCCCGCTCGCGGTGCGTGGCCCGTACCTGAGCACCTGGCTGCCTGCCACGGTCTCTCCCGCGACGTGGCAGGAGTTCTGGCAGGGGCACACCACGGCGATGGGCGGCATCGCCAGGATCGATGGCGTGGCGTACGTATTCATGGGAGATCCGGGCATCATCTTGACCGTTCCTAACGGCAATTACGGAACTCCCTCGACCGTCCAGGGCTTCCAGCAGGCGTTGCAGCAGACCAGTCTTGAGGTGACTCCCACCCGCACCGTGTTCACCCTGGAAGGTGGCGGAGTCGGGCTGACCCTGGAGTTCCTGTCCCCGGTCGAGCCGGGTGATCTGACTCGCCAGTCGATCCCGCTGAGCTACCTGGTGATCAGTGCGCGGAGCATCGACGGCGCAACGCATGACGTGCAGGTCTATGCCGACATCAGCGGCGAGTGGTGCAGCGCCGACGACAGCCAGGAAATCACCTGGGCACCGGCGCAGGTGAGCTACGGCGGTGGCACGCTGCAGGCCTGGACCATCCAGTTGGCTAACCAGCAGCCGCTCACCGAGCAGAACCAGCAGGCCGCCTGGGGCACGACGGTGTGGTCCACGCCGGTCACCTCCGGCCTGACCTACCAGTCGGGTCAGGACATCTTGGTCAGGGCCCAGTTCGTCGATAACGGACAGCTGACCAATACCAGCGACCCGAACTACCGTGCCATTCAAGACGACTGGCCGGTGTTCGGCTTCTGCGTCGATCTTGGCCAGCTCGGGGGCACGGCGAAATCGGTTCCGCTGTCGGTCGGTCTTGTCCGCACCCCGGCGGTCAGCTACCTGGGCCAGGACTTGCAGCCGCTGTGGGCGGCCAGGTTCTCCTCCTGGCAGGACATGCTTGGCTTCTTCCACGCCGACCTGGCCGCGGCCAGGGGGCGGGCCGACCTCCTAGACGCGAAGATCACCAGCGACGCCAGATCCGTCGGCGGTACGGCGTATGCGGGGCTGTGCGCGATCGCGCTGCGCCAGGCCTACGGCGGAACCGAACTGGTCGTCGGCCCGGACGGCCAGCCGTGGGCGTTCTTGAAGGAGATCTCCAGCGACGGCAACGTCTCCACCGTCGACGTGCTGTTCCCGGCTTCACCCGCGTGGATCTACGCCGATCCTGGCTACCTCGCCCTGCTGCTTGAACCGCTGCTTTCCTACGCGGAGTCGGGTGACTGGCCGGAGACCTTCGCCCCGCACGACCTCGGCTCCGCCTACCCGGTCGCCTCGGGCCACAATGACGGCGGCGGAGAGAACATGCCGATGGAGGAGACCGGCAACATGCTCATCATGACGGCCGCCTACATACAGCAGGCGCCGGGGCCGGGGGCGGCCTTCGCCACGGCGCACTACACGATCCTGAAGCAGTGGGCCGATTACCTGGTGGCCAACCTGCCCGACCCCGGCTACCAGAACCAGACCGACGACTTCGCCGGCCCGATCGCCCATAGCGTCAACCTGGCCCTGAAGGGGATCATCGCCGTCGCCGCGATGAGCAAGATCGCCGCGGTGGCTGGCAACACCGCCGACGCGGCGAGCTACAAGTCGCAGGCGCAGCAGTTCATCTCCTACTGGGTGACGCACGCCCAGGACCCGTCGGCCGCGCACCTCGACCTGACCTACAACGGGCCAGACGGCGGCAACGGGACGTGGGGCACGACGTACAACGGCTTCGCGGACCGGTTGCTCGGTACCGGCCTGATTCCGTCGTCTGTCCTTGCCGAGCAGGCGGCGTGGTATGAGTCGGTGAGCAACCTGTTCGGGCTGCCGCTCCAGGTGCCGCACAGCTACGCCAAGTCCGACTGGGAGATGTTCACCGCCGCCTGGCTGTCGCAATACCCGGTCAGCCAGCAGCTCATCGAGCAGGTCTACACCTACGCCAACACCACCCCAAGCAGGGTGCCGTTCAGCGATCTGTACGACACGATCAGCGGCAACCAGGTCGGCTTCCAGGCCCGGCCGGTACAGGGCGGGATATTCGCCCTACTCGCACTGCTTCATCGCAACGCGGAAGGCTGACCGCGACTCGGCTCCGGGCCGGGACCTCCGGCCCGGAGCCGTGCGAACGCGGCGGCTGTTAGGGTTCACGGGTGGCTGTAAGGGAACCTGAGGAGTTGCTGCCGGCTACGCGGCGGGCACTGCTGCGCCGGGTGGCCGTGGGGCAGGCCGAGGGCCGCGCGCCGTCGTTGGTCGGGGCGGTGGTGCGGGACGGCGGCCAGGCATGGTGGGGCTCGCGGAGCATGCTGGAAGGTCACGAACCTGACGGGGACATCCAGTACCGCATCGGCTCGCTGACCAAGACGTTCGTCGCGGTTCTGATCATGCGCCTGCGCGCGGAGGGGCTGCTCGACCTCGCCGACCCGGTCGGCAAGTACCTGGATCCCGGCGAGGCCGGGTCCGCGACGATCGCTCAGCTGCTGTCGCATACGGCGGGACTGGCCGCCGAGGCCCGCGGGCCGTGGTGGGAGCGGACTCCTGGTGAACTGCGGCCCTCGCTCGGCGACATCTTCGGCGACCGGCCGCGGCCGCTGCCCGCCGGACGTCAGTTCCACTACTCCAACCCCGGGTTCGCGCTGCTTGGCGCGCTCGCGGGGCAGTTGCGCGGGCACAGCTGGGACGAGGCGGTGCGCCGCGAGATTCTCTCGCCGCTCGGCATGACACGGACCACGCTCCGGGCGCAGTCGCCCCACGCGGGCGGCTTCGCCGTGCACCCGTGGGCCGACGTGATGCAATCCGAGCCGACCGAGCATACCGGCCACATGGCATCGGCAGGGGACCTGTGGTCGACAGTCGATGACCTGTGCCGTTTTGCCGCGTTCCTGCTTGACGGTGACGACCGGGTGCTGCCCGCCGCCACCCTGGAGGAGATGCGGTCGCACGCCGCGCCGCCACCAGGAGGCAACGGCGGATACGGCTTCGGCATCCAGATCCTGGAGCGCGGCGACCGGACCCTGTTCGGCCACGGCGGGTCGATGCCCGGGTTCCTCGCCGCCTTGCTGGTGTCCCCGGACGACGGTCTCGGCGCGGTGGTCCTCTCCAACGCCACCGCGGGACCGGCGGTCGGTGAGATCGCCGTCGACCTTATCGAAATCGTCGCGTCGAACGAGCCGCGTCTGCCGGAGCGGTGGAAGCCGCAGCCCGGCATCGGCCCGGAACTCCTCGCGCTCACCGGCCTGTGGTACTGGGGCCCGCGTGCGACCGTGCTGCGAGTGCTGTCCGCTGAGATGCTGGAGCTCACGCCGGCCTCCGAGCATGGCCGTGGGTCGCGTTTCCGTGCTTCGGGCGATGGAACCTGGACCGGGCTTGACGGCTACTACACCGGTGAGACGCTCCGCCCGGTCCCCGCCACCGGTGGTGTCGCCGAGCACCTGGACCTTGGGACGTTCGTCTTTACGCGGGAACCCTACGGAGTAGGGTCTCCCCTCGCGGCCCGGCCGCACGACGGCGGATGGCGCTCGCTGCCCTAGCCGGAAATGATTCGGGCCAGCGCGCCGGTCGCCGTGCTGAGCTCGGCGGCCCATCCTTGTGCACGGTAGTAGTTGGTGCCGGCCACCCAGACGTTGGTCCCGGCCGCGGTGATGGCTCCGCCGGGATTGCTGGTCGCGAACGGCGCCCCTGAGATGTTATGGATCAGCTGTCCGGACGTGGCGCCGATTTCGGCGACCGAACCTTCGGGACCAGAGTCGCCGACACCCTTCACGCCGGCATTGGTCACGAACCAGACGCCGGCCCCGCCCGAAGCGGCCGCAAACGAGAATTTGGGCAGCGACGTGATGACCTGGATCAGCGCGCCGGTCGTGGCGTTGATCTCGGTGACCGAACTGTTGTCCGAGTTACTGCAGACCACCCAGACACGATTCCCGGTCAAGGCGACCTCAACAGGGCCGCTGAGCTGATACCGCTCAGCCGAGATGACCCTGACCAGGGCGCCGGTCCTGGCGTTGATCTCGGTGACCGAGTTACCGCTTGCGTTAGGTATCCAGACGCTGGTGCGGTCCGCGGCTATCGCGACAGAGAAGCCGCCACTGCTGAGCTGATACCGCTTACCCGAGATGACCCGCATCAGCGCGCCGGTGCTGGCGTTGATCTCGGTGATCGAGCCGTTGCCCGCGTCGGCTACCCAGACGCGGTTCCCGTCCGCCGTTACCGCGCCTGGATCGTTGAGCTGGTACCGCTGAGCCGAGATGACCCTGATCAGCGCGCCGGTCGTGGCGTTGATCTCGGTGACGGAACTGCCGAGCGTGTTGACCACCCAGACGCGGTTCCCGTCCGCGGCGATCGCCTCGGGATCGGTGAGCCCATCCCGTCTGGCCGAGATGACCCTGATCAGCGCGCCGGTCTTGGCGCTGAGCTCGGTGACGCAGCCCCCGGCGCTACCCGTCATCGGATAGCGCGAATTGGCGACCCAGACGCGGTTCCCGTCCGCGGCGATGGCCACGGGAGCAGAGAGCGCCTTCCCGGGTACCTTGACGCGGCTTAGCGAGACATCGGATGCTCTCGCAGGCGCAGCTTTTGGCAACGCTGTGCCCGGGCCCCAAGGCCACAAGAACACCGCGAACACGATGGCGCACGCGCCCGCAAGGACCGTGCTCGCCGTCTGCCTCTGTCCCATCACGGATCCGTCTCCTCGTACCGGGAAGCCCAGCACCGCTGACTTCACTTCGCAGACTTAGACGGAGTCCGACGGCCAGTTGGTTGCCGACATCACCCAGAAACGGCCATCTGATTACCGGCTCAACGTCAAGATGAGGGTGGGTAGACCCCTCCCACGCAGATCGAGTAGGTCAGGCCGTCGGGTGCGGACTTCCGCAGGTCCGGAAGCTTGAAAGTGGTGTCGCCGTTTCCGCCGTACTCGGTCCCGAGCAAGGCGAAGAGCGCCGTGTCGTCGATGATGTTCAGGGTCTGACCGTCTGCCAGGAGCGTTCCTGGCGGAGTCGTCCTCCCCGCGCTCAGCAGGATTTGCCCGACATAGCACGACGAATTCGCCGTGCCAGTGACGCCGCTGGCGGTGTTGGTCTTCGCGCCGAAGATGCCGGTCGTTCCCGCGGGCCCCTGCGGGCCCGTCGTGTTCCATGACACGGCCCTTGTCCCGGAGGGGCAGGACGACTTCAGCCGCACGCTCAGCGCGCCAGTCTTGGCGTTCTCGCAGCCGTGGATCGTGGTGCCCGCGGTCGAGGGCAGCACCGCCGCGGCGGCGGTCGCGCCACTTCCCAGCAGCACGATCGCCCCAGTTATTTCCGCTATCGTCCTGAAATGGCGATATTTCGTGATTTGTCCAATAGTGTGCATGAGTATTCCAATCGTGGATGAAGGCTCAGTGTGTGGCGGATCGGCGCCGGGAAGAAGAAGGCGGCGCGCCGTCCCCCGGCCCGGTACGGAAACCGTACCGGAGAATAATGCGCCTGAATGATCGTGGAAGGTGATCTTTGGGAGATGCTGACCATTGGCTAAGTTAAGTCCTGTGAACGGCACCTCACCCACCGCGGCGTGCTCTGGCTCGGCCTCGCTGTGATGTCCGCTGCAAGTTCTGCGACGACGAGCACGTCCCCACGGCGCAGAAAGCCCGGATGAGCCCGGACGACGCGATTCGGCGCTTGATAAGTTCCGCTTCTACTACCGTTCGGCTCCGTGGACGCTGCAGCCGACCTGACGGTCCCTCACCTTGCTGCTATCAGCTGAGATTTCCCGTGAAGTCGTCGCGGACGCGGTGGCGGGCCGCCAGGAACCGGCGGATCGCCAGCAGGGCCAGGGGCGGCGTGACGAGAATCGCCAGTGCGCCCGCGATCACGTTGCCCAGAGCCGCGCCATGGGACAGGGTGCCGCCCCGGGACAGTGTGATGGCCTCGATCGCCGCTCCCCAGATGGCCAGCACCGGGACCGCTGCTGCCAGGACGGTCGAGGTTGCTAGTTTGGTCCACGGACTAGCCCCACCGACTTGGAGGAGCCGGCCGGCAGGGGCAGGCGCCCCGGCCCGGCGGGACACCACGGCCCAGCGGATCATGCCGACCACAAAGCGGGTGCCGAAGTTGTACAGCCAAGTGCCCGCCAGTGCCCCGGCGACGCCCAGCCCGATGGCTACCAGGATCCGGGCGTCGCCGACAGGCGCCGGGAGCAGCAGGCCCAGCGATGCTCCCCCGATGCCGCCGCCCACGCACAGCCCTGCCCGCCCGAGGCCCGCGGCCATCAGCGTAATACGGCCGCCAGTCGGCCGTACCCGCAGCTGCTGGCAGCTCTCCGCGTCCATCAGGGACGGCACCTTGCGGCTCGCGGACATCGGGCCCAGGGCTACTGGCTGCTTATGGAGCCCTAGGTGCTGGCAGACTTCCCGAACGCCCGGTCCCCATGCTCCTGGCACCTTCAGCAGGACGCGATGCCTGGCGTCGAGGACGAGCAGAGCCTCGCGAACGCGCCCGCCGGCAAGTACCTCGAATTCGGGATGGATCCACACCTGCCTGATTGACCTGGCAGGAATCTCGACGCGCTGGCCGCCGAAGCCGTAAGCCACCAGCATCTTGCCCTCAGCGAGCAGTCGCACGGGCACCTCTCCCAGGAGGCCAGCCCGGCCCTCAACCGGATAAGCGGCGGGGAACCCGGGATCGCCCAGCCTGCCGAACACAACGGTCCGCATGTTTCATACACTACGCGCTCAACGCTGGCGCCACCAGCCGCCGACGCCTGCCTTTCAGCCGGCCCGGCGAGCCAGCGCCCGGCGCTGCTGCCACGGGACGGGCGACCTCGTAGGCCTCCTCGATCCTGTTGAGGTACTCCCACCAGTGCTCGGCAGCGGGGCCGAACGCCAACAAGAGGTGGCCTGTTATGACGAAGGAAAGCGCGGCCGCGTCCTTAGGCGCGACAGGACCTCGTGCATCTCCTCGTGTTCGTTTCGCATCGCGTGGCCGACCGGTCAGATGTCCATGTTCAGGTCGGTGACGTACCAGCCGCCGTCGACCTTGGAGAGCTTGAACGAGATGCCGAACGACTTCGCCGTCACGCCGGTGCCGTGCGCGATCATGAGCGAGCTCAGCGTGGTGCCTGAGGCGCTGACCTCGGTGCCGCTGACGGTCGCCTTCGCTCCCGTGACCTGGGCGGAGGTGACGCTGATCGGGGTGGCGGCCTTGAGCCCGTCGACGGTGAAGTTTTCGTGCAGCGCGGCGAGCGTCGTCACCGCCTTGGAGGCCGCGCAGGCCGCCGCGGCGCGTGGGCCCGGCGTCGCCGTCCCGCCGCCCGTGTCCGACATGTCCGCGCAGGCCGCCTTGTAGTCGCCGACAACGATCTGATGCAGCCAGTCCGCAAGTACCGCCTTGGGGGTGCCGTGAACGTCGGCGGTGCTTGCGGCCGGACTTGAGGCCTGGCCGGTGGCGGTAGCGGTGGTGGCGGTGGTGGCGGTAGCGGTGGTGGCGGCCGTGGAGGCTGACCCGCTTGCGCACGCGGCGACACAGCAGCCGACGGCCAGGGCGCCGGCCAACGGCACAAGCGGGTGACCGGCGCGGAGGCGCGAGAACTCGGCGGCGCGGTTCCAGGGGTTAATCAAGAAGAACTCCCGGGGGTGCATGAGTCTAGGCGCGGGGATCCGCTGATAA
>Ga0302325_10014459_pt1 | contig 16802 bp, 21 predicted proteins | sample Palsa_T0_2_FD_201948 | JGI IMG/M metagenome (GOLD analysis project Ga0302325, IMG submission 201948) | Peat permafrost microbial communities from Stordalen Mire near Abisko, Sweden - Palsa_T0_2 | ecosystem: Environmental > Terrestrial > Soil > Palsa > Peat permafrost | place: Sweden: Abisko... | reverse complement strand
TGTGAGATTGCCCGGTTCGGCTTTGGATTTGAGCCGAAGTTTCGATTGGCTATGTGTCAAAAGAGAATCCAAACGCTAGCAAGGTACTCTTCAGCCTTACTAAATAATAATTCTACAGAATCTATTAATATTTCTTTTAGCATCCTCGGTTCGGGATGCTGGACGAGGTTGGAATAAATCTCTGAATATATACTGAAGCCCGATACATGCTCCAGTTCACCTTATCAAAAGATAGGAGATAATATTTGTACTCACCAAAGCAATTTTCTATTAATATACTTGAAGTGTACAAGACGAGCCCTATCTTCTATTGTGTTGTGAAAAAATCTTCGCTAAATTTCATTTGCATTCGCCTTCGCTGCCGCTACCGCTACCGCTACTTCTAATCTCTTCAAAGTGAGAGGTACTTCCTGCTGTGAAACCGTCACTTCTACAAATTGAACACAGATGCTAAATTTAGCTACACTGCACTTCCAGAAATGATTATGTTTGCCTGGAATTACCTCAAATAATTGCCATTAGCAAAGTTTGGATCATTCTACAACACTTCCATCTGCTCTTTAGTTGGAATCTTGAACGTCTGTACAGAATCCTTAACCTCTCGTTGCTAAAGGAATCTCCATATATTTCCATATTTAGATATCGTTGTACCTAGCCTCCATTCCATGGACCCATCACTCAATGATATAACCGTCATTATTAAGCAGGAAAATAATCAGATCCAGCTCACATCAAATTATGTCGCTGATTGACTGGGCTGTCAGCTGGAAGCTTTCATCTCCCTCAAATAGAACCACTCGTTGCTTTAATCTTAGTTCTCTGGCAGCAATGCTGGCTACTTGGGCTGCAGTCAGGACATAACCAATGCAGCCCCACAGAGTCTGTGATATGGCTAACATGCCAGGCTTGAACTTCGTGTCCCAGACTCCAAGGTAGGAAGTTCGCGTCTCGGTAATCAAGATATCATTTGGCTGTACTCAATCCGATAGCTTAGACCACAGATATTCTTAAGTAGTTGCATCTGCTAGATATTGTTCTTAGTCTTAGCTCAGGTACGAGCCAGCTAGATAGGATTGATCTTAAGCTTCGATGGATCCAATTGAGACATGATTGAGTCGATCAGACCCGGAGTATGGAGATTGTAGCGTCCATGGTTCATGCAGGCGAAATAGGTGTGCAAATTGACCAAGTGTCGTAGAATGAGCACAGCGAGGGGCGGTATATATTACACGATTAAGCATTGTGCAATAGTGGTTCCACTTTTGCCACATCAAGGCTTGGCTTCTAATCCAGTAAGTGAAACTTGTAGTATTGAAGTCCGGTTGGAGGCCACCAATGCTAAGCACACAGTCTGAGCTCTCGGCGTAGTCACGCACGGAGTCAAAGGATCCGTCTCCAGAGTAAACGCCAGCAAATTTCTCGTACATTTCGTTTACCAGGCCTTTGTGGAACGGTTTTTCCGATGAGGATTGATTGATGTTTTTCTAAGAAAACTCTAGCCCTATAAAAGCTCTGCAAATTGCGTCTCCACTTAAAAGTAGGGCATAGCCCCTGATTTTCAACATCCTTTGCTCATACATGCCATAAAAAAAATAAAAGGGATAAAGATTTAGATACCACGAATCTGAGCTGAAAAGATTTATATACCATCGAAAGATTTAAATACCATCGACCCCGCGATTGATAATTGTAAGAGCGGTGAGCTCACCGCTCTCACCGCCGACGAGCATGTCGACGATTTTCCAGTGCAATTGAAGTTATATCATAGTGTTGTAAGTACGATTTGTAGAGCTGTATTCCACCCATTGTTCTTCCTTCTCTTTCCACACCATGGCCTCACTCCACGAGCTTTGTGATATTCCAAATGAAGGCGATTACTTCCTCTCTTTCGACGACCTTCTTAAGGTGATTCGTGACACATCTGTCAAGCACAAATTCAGCTTCAAAGCCCCTCATAAAGACAAGAAACGAGCTCGCTATAGGTGTGCAAATGCCTCTTGCCCGTGGAGTGTTATCGCCCACCTAAATGCCGAGAACGAGAACGAGATTATCGTTGATACTGTCGATCCTCAGCACACTTGCATCGGTGATGCTATATCCAAAGGGGGTGCTGCAAGTTGTCAAGTATGGGTTTAGAAGGTAATTGCTCGCCATATGGATGTGAATTCGAATACGCCAATGGAAGAGATTCGGAGCATGCTAGTGGTATTAAATCTTTCGATGGTATATAAATCTTTTGTGCTGAAAATCGTGGTATCTAAATCTTTATCCCAAAATAAAAATATAATAAAAGAAAAGAAATTGGGGATTTTGGACTTTCGACCGAGAGTGTCTACTACAGAGGTCAAATATTGGACATGATGGCAAACAACCCCTCAAAGATGGCAGGAGTGAGTGGGATTGACTCTGGTCGGTTGTGCGCTGCCGTCAATGAGAAAGACTAGGCGTGCGGAATTATAAAGTCTTTGCAAAATTATCTCGACAAGGTGACTTTCTTTGTCTTCGTTGTTTGTCGGGTAGGATAAGTCGAGAGGAGTGTCGTGGGCAGTCCATTGAACAGTTGAACCAACTTATTGGCGATATCCGTGGGCAGTTGAATATAAACCGGCCGACTTCGTATCCAAGCATTCTCTTACAGTAGAACTCGATCGATTTCTGCAGCAGCTGTTTCTGGATTGCAAATATCTGCTTGAGCAACCGTAATGGGCTCAGCAACCTCCCGAAAGACTCTAAAGTCACCATTTCCAAATGTGTGATATAGTAGTATCTTTCTCTTTGAGCCTTGTTAGATGGAGTGTCAGTGATGTGGAAAACAACCACATTATCAGCCCAAGATCCTCCGATAGCATTGGTCGATGACAGCTCGTCTACCCCAAACGTTATGACAACTGCCCCAATTCCCTTGATTAGAGTATAGCCATCTGCAGCATAACTTCTGACCCATTAATCCAACTTTATTTTAGGGTTTTAGGGATATTTGGCTCACCGGCAATGAGTTCATTGGCACTACTTACCCATTCCAGCCCGCACTGTCAACACAATCCAGAGCATTAAGGTTGAAGTCTCCAGGCATACCATGAAATGATGAAGGGAACGAATGCCGAACCAAAAAATACGAAAAAATATATATATTCGACTAAACTAATAGAATAAGTTATGTGAGGAAGAGAACGAGATTAAGGATCTGATAGCAGTTGAGAGAATATTGTTCTTCTGCAGTGCATGAAGTTGAAAAGAAATAGCCCCCAAATATACGTCCTGGTGGAGCCTAGTTAGTGCCATAATGGTGCTTTTATTACCATACATGTTCTATTCAAGAACTGATTCAATGCGGTGTGCTCATATCGTAGACAGAGTTGTGGGGAGTCGCCCCCTTCCTCGCTTAACCCGTTCGGCTATCATCGCCATCCCTTGCTTCTTCTCTTATATACTCCCGGGCCTTGTGTACATCCAAATTTGCGTCCACTAGATTCAAAAACATATCCCCAAAGCAGTTAGTATGCGAGAGGGGTTCGAGAACGCGGAATTCTTAAGTGACAAGGCAGAGGCTGTTTTCATGGGATTAGGAACATATGGATATAAGGCTGTGTGGTAGACTGCGCTTTGGAGTCCTCGAACAAAAATTGGGAAGTCGGGCACGGCTCTTGCTGACTACTATTTGAACACGTTACACTCAAATATTGAGGATACTGTTAATAGTGATTGGTTGAAATCATATTCATTCTTGGGCCTCTTGGCAATCCACCTCCCACATTCCACTTGAAAGACAAATGAAGCCGCCAAGCTCTCTATCTTTAAGTGTCAATGAATTGACCATGTAAGTTCAAGCCCCAAATAAAACTAACACCACCAACACCCACAGTCCACAATGCATCCAGATTTATCCCAGCCCAATTTACATTAACGGCGGTATCATTTGTAATAATACTCCGCACCAATGTCCCTCCGGATCCGGAACATCGACAGAGCTTCCAGAGGCTATCAAAACCAAGTCTTTTGAGACTTTTAATGGATCCGTAATCTAGTCTTGGGACATAAAAATGGGGTTTCTTGTTGACCGAATACGGGTTCCGTCCTGCATTATGGACAACACCGAAAGCATATATCGTATGAGGATTCGTGGCGTTGTAAATAAAATATCCTACCCTATACTGTTGGAGTAGTTTTGCAATGATAGCGGATAGCACCTGTGTCTGAAATATAAAGCGTCTTACTATCTGGACTGAACATATGCCGTTAGGCACTTAGAGAGAATTCTCTACAACAGAAACCACTCCAGTGGAAAGTCTAAACCGATAGTTCTGAGAAGGCAGCATGGCGCGTGCTCATTCATCCCATTGCCTCATCCATAAGCACTGTCCGTAAACCAGATCATGATAAATCAGATCGATGGTCAAATCATCTATCCCGTTGAATGACCACCCGAAGTAGTTGTTGAGCAAGGGGGTGGAGACTCCAGATGAAACATCAAGGGTTTATACTCCAGGATGAGCATGGTAAAAAGTATTGTCGCCACTAGTCTCGTAGTATATCAAACCATTGTAGAAAACACCACCTTCAACAGAAGAAGTCAGCGGATTTGCAAGTTGTTGATCAAGAATAGGCGGGTCCGTCGCTCATTTCAACATACTCTGAGATAAGACATTGGGGCTCAAGTCTGAGAAGAAGTGCTCGTTCGTATCCGGTGCATAGATCGTTACATCGTGGTGGAAACTGTCTGCAATCTTTTGCACAATAGGTGTTCGAAGTATTGGCTTGTTGGAGAGGAAATTCTCAAGGTTTATCCCATATAATGAAGGAAACATTTACCAACAGGGTGAACGAAGAATCAGTTGCCTCGACACCTTCAGTCTCTGCAAAAACCGGCTAGGCGTCAGGTTCAATACACATGTTGATTGGTCCCGGGTCCGCGGTAAAAGCTGTCGGGGCAAAACGGCAGCTTGAAGTTGACTGACACAGACTGCGTTCGACCGGAAGGGACAACAAGGTTTGACTAGAGCTGAAGACGTCTGAATGCTTGGCCCCAAAATCAAAGTCCATGCACAAATTTGTAAACTGATCCTGTTGATAAAGTGACCCATTGTCGTAGTGGAAACTCCTACTTCTAGGAAAGTAGCAGGCCGGAAGAAGGAAAGTAGAAGAGTTCGATCAATCGAGATCAATAATTTGCCCTGTTTAGTACAAAAATAGTAATGAGGATGTGGTAAAGACTAGATTGTTGACTGTCCTCAGATACTCATCAAAAGGCTTCCCTTCCACGTGGCAAGGCTTTTCAACTCTATATGAGATAGAATTTTTCGGCTATGCGGGCTTAAGAATTTCACACCAAGGAAAAAAATGTCGATCCCGCACGTTCTGGATCATCTCAGTTATACTATACTGAAGAGTTTGGATTTGTATGACACTTGTTTACTCGCTCGCTAAGAAAGGGGCTGGATGCATGACCACTTGGTTGATTGATAAAGATATTGTCAAGGCCGTGGTGATATTTTTATTTGATGAAATTTTTTTTCTTCTTCACAGCTTTCTCCATTGGCCTCGTTCTTAACTTCGCTTGTTTTTCCGTCGGAATGTCTAGGTAGACTTCCCCCTTTTATCTCACGTGACCCGCTCCATTTTACTCTGGCTCGGCTTAACGGCCCGTCTCAGGTCTGCATCTCCTCACCTTATTTTACGACACGATGCAGTCAAGACTTATCTCACCAGAAATCTTTAACATTCAAACGAGGGCTGCCAACGAACCCAGCTCCTAGATCCTAGATTTAGATTGCTACCTGCTCTCTCCTTGACTTGAAGGCCTTAAATGGGATTCTCAGCTCGATGTCGCTCGCTTCTAATCATGACCTCATCAGGAAATCTCCAGACATCCGTGCTGCAAAGCAACCAACGGCAGCAGCGCTTTGGCCAGCGGGCCCATTCGTGGAAGGAAATCCGGCTTGTTTCTCCTCGGGTAGGTGACCTGTGCGGAGCATGGCTACAAGCTGGGTCTAGCACGGATCAGTGACAGGTGTTGCGAACTTTCGAATTGACACTTTACGCCACCTCAGATGGGACGGAGAAAGCGGCACTACTTTTGAATTGTCCCACAGGACTCACACCAAGTCTCGACACTGACGTGGGAATCATCGAGTGCTGCTTTTTCTGTCTGCAACCGACCTTCCCGATAAGAAAGCGGCTCGGTTTGTAGCCGAGACACGAATACGACGACTTGCACTTGCGGTTTTCCTTCTGCTTCTCGATATCTCTTCCTCCTCTTCCTCCTCTTCCTCCTCTTCCTCATTTTCTTTGTTCGTTTCCCTTTCAAAGGCACTCTCACGGCCTACTGTATTTTCCTCACTTACCCATGGCCGCCTCGATCCTTTACATTTAGGACAAAACACGCTGTACACCGTTTCCTTCAATACGCGGTCTCTAACTGCGAATCGGTGGGTTAGATAAGAAAGGCTTACTCGGAGAACACCAACCGCCACCACCAACCACCATGGGACAAAACGGCTACGACCTCTGCAACGCAGTGTCCCCAGAGTGCCCCGTTAGCGGCACGCTCTACGGCTACTACCCGAACCTAGGCGCGAACGTCTTCTTTGCTGCGCTCTTCGGCCTCCTCCTGCTCGCACAAATCATCATTGGGATCACAACACGAACATGGAGCTTCCTGCTCGCCGTCGGGCTCGGCGTGTTCGGTGAGATGTGTGGCTATATCGGCCGTATCATCATGCACGGGAATCCCTGGTCAGACGCTGGCTTCGAGATGCAGATCTGCTGTCTTGTGCTCGCGCCGAGTTTCCTCGCGGCGGGGATTTATTTGACGCTGAAGCATACGGTGCTTTACTGTGGGCCGGAGTATAGCAGGTTGAAGGCGAAGTGGTATCCGTGGATCTTCATTGGGAGCGATTTGGGGAGTATTATCGTGCAGGCGATTGGAGGCGGGGTGGCGGCGAGCGCGAAGAGCAGCACGAATCCCGCGCTGCTGACGGCGGGCGATGCGCTGATTATTGCGGGGATTGCACTACAGAGCGTCACGATGGCTGTGTGTGGGAGCTTGGTCCTGGACTTCTTTCTGAGCAGGAGGAGAGCTAGGGTAGAACACAAAGTCGAGGCAGAGGGGACGGATGCGAGTCTGGATGCAGCTACGCTGCCTAACGACGTGCATACGAAGAGCCCGCTCCGATTCCGGATCTTCTGTTGGGCGATCGGCTTCGCGTTTGTCACGATCCTGATACGGTGTATATACCGTATCCCGGAGATGGCTGGCGGCTGGGGCAATCCGAGGATGAGGGATGAGCCGGTGTTTTTGGGGCTGGATGGAGCGATGGTTGCGTTGGCTTCGATTGCCTTTACGGTTGCGCACCCGGGCTTTATGTTTCCGCCGATGAGGAAGGGGATGAAATCTAAATCTTGATGCTGGCTGTTGATAGGTGTCATGTTCGGAGTTCTGTCTGGTTTGGCAGAATGGGTATATATTACTTTCAAGCTTATGAATAAAATTAAATAGATGCACATATCACACTCAAATTTTCACTTTCATGACAACGAATGCCCTGCTGCGAAACAAGGTTCGTTGCGCATGAGGGAGAGAGGTGAAGCGGGGAGGGGGGAAACCTCAAACCTTGCCTAATGTCTTCCTGCTATTTATTAAAACCAACACTAGCTTCATAAATCAAATTAGACGTCGAACATTTCTATTCAACACCACGTGCATACGCAAGAGCTTTTTACATCAATTCGTAGTCAACCGAGCTACCTGGATTTAGGTACAACCCTCTCCTTTTCCAACTGATCAAGGGTCTCCTCAAAAGCCTTCCCAGGTATCAATGTACCCACTCCAGCCAAACCTCCTCGCCTTATACATGCTAATAACGATATTGCCACTCCCTTCCAAGCACGAAACCCAAGAATCCCCAAGTAGTCTTTTCTAATGCATCCTTCTTCACCCCCTCCCGCCGCAATCCTGGCCCATGCATTCTTCACCTTTTCCCTCTAACTCTACTTCACCAAATCAATCCACTCGACAACCTTCCCTTGACTAATCTTCCCCTCCATCCTCATCACAGCAGCCAAGTCCTCAAACGGAGGCAGTTCCACCAGCTGCATCTCACTCGCATCCGGAGTGCTCCTCCTGAACTCCCTCGAAGGAACACACCAAACGTCCTCGCGAACTTCGGTCTCCGCATCCCCATTCACCGCATTAAACGCCAGATTCCCACACCCATTCTCCAGCGCAGTCCACAGATTAAACGCCGCATGAAGCTACGAGTACGTGAAGCAACCAAACAAATTATAGAATCCCTCTAAACCAAGGAATTCCAACACCCCGTTATCCAACTCTTTGCAAACGGAAGCATATATGCCCAGAGAGGTGCTCGGATTCATGAAATTCCCCCGCGTGACACTGATCATGCCGTTCGGATACGTGACCACCCACTCCCAAACCCCCTTCTCCGCAGCAGTCGCTGCTGCGTGTAGTAGAAGTTCGGTAGGTGGTTTTTGCCTTCGATCCAAGAGTTAGTTTCGAGCATGGGGCATTTGACGGCCAAGGTGCACGCCGTATTGTTTCGGCCAGTGGTGAGGAGGACGTGCTTTACGAAGTTAGGTTCTTCGAGGCGCCCGTGAGTGTGAGGGCTGAGAGGGAGTTCTGGAGCATGGCGCCTGGGAGTGTTAGCGCATGCAATATTTTGGGGGAGGGAGGGTGCGGACCATTGATGATGCCTCCTTCTCGTCGTCCTTGGCTAGGTACGCTGTGAAGAAGAGATATTCGCCCTCGACGTCCTGGTTCTTGACCAGCTTTGCAATCTCTTGCGCACTGGCTGTTAAGTCGATATAGCTGTACTGGACGCTCGGAGGGTATTCATCCTTCTTGCTTCGAGAAAGGGGCTGGATCTTTGTCCCTTTCGCGTCCTTCCCGGCAATCTCCCTCCCAAGTATTCCCGTTCCTCCCATGACAATTGCGGTAGGCATATTCGATTCGCGATAACAGTTTGCCTGAGATATTACGTAGAGAGGAATTGGACAGGCATGCTCGTGGAAGGAGGTTGCTGAATAGAAGTATTACATCGTATCGGGATGACGTCGATGATTCCCTGGAAGGAACTCCAATTCTCCGGGTCGGTAATACGGGAGGCGCACTTTGAATTGACTGACTTTTCCATCTCTAGGAGGAATACCATTATGTTTGTCGTTGGCGGCGAGGATGGAAGTGTTGCAAGGCTCGCGTGGTAGAAGAGAGATGGGGTTAGGGCGCGGTTTTCAGGGATGGGCGCCTGGTGGTCGCGTGCGTGTTGACCCCTAGCAGCACCTCGGACCTGGCAAAGACAACCACTGAGATCTAAACTTGACAACTTGGCACGAAAGTTATAGATGGACTCAGTTAATGGCACTAGCAGTTGAGATTACTAATCAGCTAGAGACAATAGCGTAAATTCTAAGCAGTCACGTTGTTTCTTACCACTCTGGTTTCATCCTTACGCCAAAACGAGATGGGTGAACGAATACCAAGAGTTTACTGCACCTCCTGTCACGCGTTTCTCTTTGGACATGAAGGCACTCATGCAAATTGCGAACTTAATAACATGAACAGCTTGGAAGAACGCAGTGTGCATCTTACGGAGATTTAAAATCTCCGTTGGGCATGTCGATGACAGCACTGCTTCTAAGAACTTCCAAGACTCTTCTAAGAGACTCGTCACCTCGCGCTCGGGATTCCACAGCCAGGCGACTCGGTACTGTATAAATCCGACATAAGACAGGCATAAAAGATCAGGTACAGACGCGTCCCAGAGCACTGGCGTCCGGATGCCAACTCTATCCGGTTCCGCTGTCTTTCGCCATTCGCAGCTGCGGCGAAGAAAACGGTTGGGAATTCGTTTAGTGAAATTGAGCGTTTTAAAGTTTACGAATTGGTTTATTATAGGATTTTGAGCGCAACACAGTACTGTACTGTAGTTCTATTTGCGTCTTCGACGTCATAAGGAGTCTCAACCGGCTCGGTATTCGTAGATAGACCCGGCAGGGTCCGTTGAGGATGACGATGACCTGGCCGTACTAACCTTATCGTCTATCAACATCCTTGTGAAGATCATGCTCTGTTCTGAACGTTGTCTTTTCCCTCGCTCTTCTTTCGCCCTTTCTTCGGCCGAGTTGCTCTGCTTGTGTTACAGAACTTTCTCTTCGGGCTTCCAGCTCGGCTCCAGGTTGATAATTCAACATGGCATAACCTTAGCTAATTCCACCCGCGTACGAATACCGCGGCATAAAGTCATACCACGTCAGCGTTCCACCACCTTACTGTACTTCGTTACGGACGTTGAGACAGGGTTGGCTGACCCGCATCTTAACGAGTAAGGTTACAACCACCGACCATCCGTCAGTCAGGGACCACGGCGGAAGATCTTCCCCGTCCAGACTCCGGACCCGGAAGGATTTGAGTACTGTATACCAGTAGAACGAGTGCGCGAGGCTGATAGGTGTAGTTACTGCTGTAAGTAGTTACTCGTTAGCTGCAATGTGCTGCTGCGTCGTAGGGTAAGCATCGGCCAAGCCTTCCAAGAGCCCCCAGACCAATGCGTCCTGCTGAATCACCGTGAGCTGGGCCAATTAACCGGCAGGGTATATGTCAAGTGCTTTCTATCTGCAAACCTCCTCGCAACGGGTGCTCTTTTGTTCCGACGACTAAGGATGGATGCCTTAAGAAGGTCCCACGGATGAGGATGAGGTCAATGGCCGGTGCGACTAGAGGAAGGCACTAGCCATGCGAGCGAGCATCTGAGCATCTTCACCTTCTACAAAAACATCTCAATTTTAGACATTCACTCTCAGCTATGATCAACATCGAGTGAAATAACACGATACGGCGACCGTGCTCTGCTCGCTTGCTTCCTCTTCTACCGCGGCACAGTCAAAGTGTTTAAGGTTACTGTTCACATTCACGTTTAACCGGTTCACAACAACGACAACTGTGCGGATTGAGGGGCAACGCTCGTGTCAACAATGGCGTCACACGGAGATCGCGAGTTCCAGCCAATTCGGACTGAGAATATCCTCCATGAAGAACGCTCAACGGGACAACCGAAGGAAGATGAGCTCGCTGAGCGGCCAAGCATGCTGCCCTCCCATAGCTCGACCGACGTTGAAGAGAAGTCAGAGCTGGAGAGGAAGCAGACCAGCAAATCAGCCCAAGAACAACGACAGTTTGAGCCCATCCGATCCGGAGATCGAGAGGAACTCCATCGGATTGCTTCATCTTTCAGTGGCTCAGTCGCACTTGCCAGATCGATGACAGCCGAATCGACTGGCCTCGAAAGGAAAGATACGTTGGCTGGAGTGAATCTTGGAGATGCCGTACTCGATCCCTCATCTCCAGAATTTGACGTGTACAAATGGTCACGGATGTGAGTTACACCACCGTTATCGGCTCGTACGCATGTGACACAAAAAGAATCAGACTGATGCGCAGCAGGTTGATGCGATTGATGGACGAAAACGACGTCATCCAGCGACGTGCGGGTATAGTGTGGAAGAACATGAAAGTCTGTGGTTCTGGCTCTGCGATCAATCTTCAAATGAACGTGGGATCGCTCTTGCTAGCACCCCTTCGAATTGGGGAATTCTTTGGCAAAGGCCCAGAGAAGACTATTTTGAATGAGTTCGACGGTGTTTTGAAGTCTGGAGAAATGCTTGTCGTTCTCGGCCGACCTGGCAGTGGCTGCTCTACACTTCTGAAAACCCTCATGGGTGAACTCCACGGACTGGATTTAAAGTCACAGTCTGAAGTCCACTACAACGGTAAGCTATTCCTTTACATTGTGCAAAAACAACCCAGAATTAGGGTCGTTCTCGACCATGGGGCTTGGGCAGGACACAACGGCTTACGTCGAGTAGGAATCACCCAGAAGCAGATGTTGAAACAGTTCAAAGGCGAAATCGTTTATAACCAAGAAGTCGACAAACATTTCCCTCACCTCACAGTTGGACAGACGCTAGAATTTGCTGCCCGTGTCAGGACTCCACAACGACGTCCTATTGATGGCCTTAGTAGAGAATCGTGGGCCAAGCATTTGGCCAAGGTCGTGATGACCGTCTTTGGACTTTCACATACATACAACACCAAAGTTGGAAATGACTTCGTTCGAGGTGTGTCGGGTGGAGAGAGAAAGCGTGTCAGTATCGCGGAGATGGCTCTGGCCGGCTCACCAATTGCTTCCTGGGACAATTCGACTAGAGGTCTCGATGCTGCAACTGCGTTGGAATTCACCAGAGCCCTTCGAATGTCTGCAAACCTCGGTGGATCCGTGCATCTGGTTGCCATTTACCAAGCTTCGCAAGCCATTTATGACGAGTTCGACAAAGCTGTTGTTCTGTATGAAGGCAGGCAGATATATTTCGGGCCTTGCGACCAAGCGAAGCAGTATTTCGTCGACATGGGTTGGGAATGTCCCGCACGTCAAACCACGGGAGATTTCTTGACGTCAGTCACTAATCCTACTGAGCGGAAGGTACGGGAGGGTTTTGAAAACAAGGTCCCACGCACACCAGACGAGTTTGAGAAATATTGGAAAGAGTCCCCGCATCGGAAGGCTCTCATGGAAGAGATGAGAGATCATGAAGCCGAGTTCCCCATGGGTGGGAAGACTCTTGATGAGTTCCACGTAAGCTATCTCTCCTATCTTTATAGCCCTCCAATGGCGAGTATTTCTAGAAGTAAATGCTAACTCGAATACAGGCAAGTCGACAAGGCATGCAGGCAAAGCATGTCAGACCCGAATCCCCTTACACCGTGAGCATCCCGATGCAAGTCAGATACTGCACACAGCGAGCCTATCAACGACTTTGGAACGACAAAACCTCCACCATAACTACTATCATCGGTCAAATCGTTATGGCCTTAATCATTGGATCCATTTTCTACAACACACCAAATACAACATCAAGCTTCTTTCAGAAGGGAGGTGTTCTTTTCTTTGCAGTTCTCTTGAATGCATTGATCGCCATTGGTGAGGTCAACAATTTGTACGCTCAACGTCCGATTGTGGAGAAGCAGGCATCATATGCTTTTTATCATCCATTTACAGAAGCAATGGCCGGGATCGTGGCAGACATACCCGTCAAATTTATGATTGCTACCGGCTTTAACATCATCCTATACTTTTTGGCTGGATTGAGAAGAGAACCCTCGCAGTTTTTTATCTTCTTCTTGTTCAACTTCGTTGCAATTCTCACGGTTAGTCTATCATCTTCCTGACTCCGTTAGCGACCAACTAATACCTATTCAGATGTCACAAATTTACCGAAGTATTGCTGCCTCAACCAAGACAGTCTCCCAGGCCCTTGCAATTGCTGGTGTAGTGACTCTCGCAATTGTCATTTACACCGGATTTGTAATTCCGCGTCCTAACATGCATCCTTGGTTCAAATGGATTAGTTGGATCAACCCAGTCGCATATGCTTTCGAAGGTCTATTTGTCAACGAACTTCATGGTCAACGCTACACATGCTCAGCTCTGGTTCCATCAGGTGGTCCCTACACTCTCACGGGTAATACTTTCGTCTGCGCTATTGCCGGCGCTGTCGTTGGCCAGACTACCGTTTCCGGGGATGACTACTTGGAAAGCCAGTTCCAATACTCATATGCTCACATCTGGCGCAATCTGGGTTTTATGTTCGCCTTCATGATTTTTTTCTTGTTCCTATATCTCTTCGCTACGGAATTCAACTCGGCCACAAGCAGCACTGCAGAAGTGCTCGTCTTTCGGCGTGGCCACGTTCCAAAGCATCTCGAAGCTGCCGAGAAAGCTGCAAAGAATGACGAGGAATCTCCGATTGCGGCCGCAGGAAGCGGCAACGCTGGACAGAATGATGCAGAGCAGGAAAAAGAACAAGAAGAAAAGGTCAACGCCTTACCTCCCCAGACGGACGTCTTCACATGGAAAGACGTCTGCTACGATATCAAGATCAAAGGAGAACCACGCCGTCTCTTAGACAATGTTTCTGGCTGGGTCAAACCCGGTACATTAACTGCGCTCATGGGTGTATCCGGTGCCGGCAAGACGACTCTCCTCGATGTCCTCGCTCAACGTGTCTCCATGGGTGTGGTCACTGGAGATATGCTGGTTTCTGGAAAGGCTCTAGATGAATCTTTTCAACGGAAAACTGGGTATGTTCAACAGCAGGATCTTCACCTCGAAACTACGACTGTGAGGGAAGCGCTTCGATTCTCGGCTATGCTGCGTCAACCTAAAGCTGTCTCTAAGGAGGAAAAATACGCGTTTGTTGAAGATGTTATTAAGATGCTGAATATGCAAGATTTTTCAGAGGCCGTGGTTGGTGTCCCAGGAGAAGGTCTCAATGTTGAGCAGCGCAAGCTTCTTACCGTTGGTGTGGAATTGGCTGCGAAGCCTGCTCTCCTCCTCTTCTTGGACGAACCAACATCTGGCCTTGATTCGCAATCTTCATGGGCAATCGTTGCTTTCTTGAGGAAGCTGGCTGACAGTGGACAAGCCGTTCTGGCAACTATCCATCAACCGAGTGCTATCCTTTTCCAGGAATTCGATCGGCTCCTGTTCTTGGCCAAGGGCGGAAAAACGGTGTACTTTGGCGATATTGGCAAGAACTCTCGAACGCTGTTGGATTACTTTGAATCAAACGGTGCAGACAAGTGCGGAGATGATGACAACCCAGCTGAGTACAGTATGTTTCATGTTGTGCATGCCAAGAGAGGAGAAGCTAACCTGTGTTCAGTGTTAACTATGGTTGGAGCTGGCGCGTCAGGAAAATCAACGAAAGACTGGCATGAAGTTTGGAAGGGAAGTAACGAAGCCAAGGAAGTTCAAAACGAGCTTGCTCGTATCAAGCAAGAAATGGGCAACGAAGCAGCCGAAGAAAACGAAGGAACCCATAATGAATTCGCCATGCCATTCACCACCCAGCTCCGCGAAGTCACTATTCGCGTCTTCCAGCAATACTGGCGCACTCCTGGATACATATACAGCAAGCTTCTACTTGGTGTTATGTCGGCTCTCTTCATCGGCTTCTCATTTTTCCACGCAGACAATACGCAGCAGGGTCTGCAAGATGCCATTTTCTCTATCTTCATGATTACAACCATCTTTACGACGTTGGTTCAACAGATCATGCCACGCTTCATCCTCCAACGAGATCTATACGAAGTCCGTGAGCGACCGTCAAAGGCCTACAGCTGGAGGGCATTTTTGTTAGCTAATATCTTCGTCGAGATCCCGTATCAAGTAAGTCTGCTCATTCTCGGATTCTGGATCTAGCTAATCCTTTTCAGATTCTCTTGGGAGTTATGGTTTTTGCATCATACTTCTACCCGATCTTCACCAAAGGTGGAATCCCAGCCTCCGGCCGCCAAGGATTGACCCTACTGTTGATTGTGCAATTCTTCGTTTTCACAAGCACGTTTGCACACATGCTGATCGCCGCACTTCCTGATTCTGAGACTGCTGGCAATATTGCGACCTTAATGTTCTCTCTTATGCTCACATTCAACGGTGTTTTTCAACCGCCGCAGGCACTACCTGGATTCTGGATATTTATGTACCGTGTTTCTCCCCTGACTTGTAAGCTCCCTTCCCCATATTTCTCGACTCCATTCATTAACAATATTTACATCAGATCTCGTCTCGGCAATTGCATCAACCGGCCTGTCCGGCCGACCAATCGACTGCTCATCAAACGAGCTCGCCGTCATGCAACCACCACCCGACCAAACCTGCGGCCAATACCTCCAAGCCTACGCCACAGCCGGCGGAGGAAGAATCTACAACCCAACAGCAACAGCCGATTGCCAATACTGCGCTCTCTCCAACACCGACGAATATCTCCAGGGCGTTGCAATCAGCTACTCCACTCGCTGGAGAGACTACGGCATCGGGTTCGCGTTCATCGTGTTCAATATAGTCGTCGCTGTCCTCCTGTACTATCTGATCAGGGTTAGAAAGAGTTCTGGGAAAGGGATTGGAGAGAAACTCTCGCCACTTTTGGGACTGTTTAAGAAGGATCCCAAGAAGGAGAATAAGGGGAGTGAGAAGAAGGCTCTTCAGGATCCGACGGAAAAAATCGTTCCATGAGTTAGTTCCATTTGAGTTTAGGGAACGGATTGAAGATAAAATTCCATTTGTTAGCGAGGAGTTTGCTACGAAAATGGGGTTTCCGAGGGCATTGTAGATGGGGTATTAATGTAATGGTCTTTGATTGAATCACTATGTCTCTTATGATCCGAATAAGGACGGGTTGTTGAGCAATCATGTGACCCGGCTATATCTGACTCTTTGCTACTTCGTATGGAAGATACTCTTCTTCGAGTCACCACTATTAATACCGAACTACTATTAGCGGATAAAACCCGTCGAATTCAACTTCCCCAACATCCCCCACCATAAAACGTCCACGTAATCGCTTCCATCTCAATAATCATAACTTCACCCCTGCCCATTCCCCCTCACGCCTGCCCCTCTCACACCCTCCACACCCCTCGCCTACACCTCTACAGCGCCCTCCCCTCGGCCGCAGCTGTATTCAAGCACCTCTTCTCCACCCCCGAAAACAATCCTCACGGAGGCGTCGTCAGGCACACGCACACAGAAGCGGAGCGGCGGGCTAATCTAGCAAGTCAAGCAAGTTCTACGGCGAGAGGGGAGAATGCGTAGATTGTTGCTATCCTCAAAGAAAGGGCTACGCGATAGAGTGTTTGGAGGCGGTGATTGAGAATGGGTTTGTGGAGTTGGGGGTTCAGAAGGTGTTTCTTGAGACGAGTGGGGGGGTTGGGCGTTTGGGGGGGGTGATGG
>Ga0302325_10014458_pt1 | contig 16802 bp, 16 predicted proteins | sample Palsa_T0_2_FD_201948 | JGI IMG/M metagenome (GOLD analysis project Ga0302325, IMG submission 201948) | Peat permafrost microbial communities from Stordalen Mire near Abisko, Sweden - Palsa_T0_2 | ecosystem: Environmental > Terrestrial > Soil > Palsa > Peat permafrost | place: Sweden: Abisko... | reverse complement strand
AATCGTTGCACGCTTCGCTCGAGCAAATCGTCATCCACGACATCAAGGAATCGACCTTCTTCGCCAAACTCGTCGTTCGTCAAAACGGCGACACGCGCGAAATCGACGCGAGACCGTCCGACTGCATCGCGCTGGCGCTGCGCATGCAAGCTCCGATCTTCGTCTCGGATAAGATCGTGCTCGAAGAAACGGTTGCCGACAAGAAAGCCGAAGCCGAAGAATCGCAGCGCTTCAAGAAGTTCATCGAAGAGCTGAAGCCCAGCGACTTCCGCGAGTAGTCTTGTCGGCAACTGACGCTGGCTGGGAGCAGCGCGTCGCGGCGCTGTGGGCAAACATCGATTCGTACGACGAAGTGGACTTCGTCGCGCGCATGGACGGCCTATGCGCGGAATTACCGCCCGGCGATCCCATCGGAGCGTTCGAACGTGGAGGCGCGTACGATTCAACGGGACACTCCGATCTCGCGGTACCGCTCTACGAAGCCGCACTCGCACAAGGCCTGTCGGGAATACGACGGCGCAGAGCGGCGATCCAACTCGCCAGTTCGCTGCGAAATTTGGGAGAACACGAGCGGTCGATCGAGCTTCTCGAAGGCGAGCTGAAACTACCTGACGATGAGTTAACCGGAGCGGTGCGAGCCGTCTTAGCTCTCGCACTCACCAACGCCGGCCGCGAGCGCGAGGCCGTTTCCGTCGCACTCACTGCGCTGTCCGAGTATCTCCCGCGCTACAACCGTTCCTTAGCAAGGTACGCCCAGGAGCTCATCGCCGAAGAGCGCTGACAAGAAGTTTCGAAGAATTGAGCCCGGATGCGCATACAGACGATCCACTTCGCGTGCCTATCGAGTCTGCTCGCCTCGTGTTCGGGAATGCACGACTCCTCGTCGCATGTAGGTCAAAGTACACCCGTGTCACTCTATAAGCTCGAAAAGGTCGGTGAAGGGATTGCATGCTACGTGCCGGACGCCAAAACGTACGGCGTTGTGATGTATCCCGTCCAGGCTATCGGCAAGCCCGGCGTTCCACTTCTAGATGCAAGCCAACTTGCGCTTGTTCGGAGAATCGAAAAATATTTCAAGCCCAAAACGCTGCGCTTCTTTTTCAGCTCGAAAGAGTTCATCGTTTTCAACCTCGCGGGAGATCCGTGCGGCGAGTACAGAGCGCTGAATGACTCGTGCAACCTCGGCGTTATTCCTGTCGACCGCCTCAACGGACTCGGTGGGTTCCCTGGAGGATGTCGCAACACGGCGCGCCCGTGGATCCCGGGGGATGAAAACAACGGAAATGTGCCATGGCAAACTTGGTACGGACCCATCTAATCGAGCTTACTTGCGCGCTAGATCGACCATTGCCAGGCGTTCCACCAGGGGGCGATGGCGGGAGATAGATCGTAGCCTTTGAGGTCGACGCTGCGTGCAGTCGCGTGGCGCACGAGATACACGGGGATGTAGGGAACGGTGTCGTGGATGCGCCGCTCGACTTTGTGGTAGATTGCGGCGCGCTTGGCGGGATCGTCGGTCGCGAGGCCGGCTCGTTCGCCCGCATCGACGATCGGATCGCAGTAGCCGTAGATGTTCTCGCCTTTGGGCGAGAATTGATCGCAGGCAAGGTACACGGTATTGTCGGGATCCCAAGGCAACGTATAGCTGTACCCCGCGAAATCGAAGCGGCGCGTGAAGATCGGGCCGTCGTGGGCGAAGATGAGATTGTACGGATACTGTTTGAGCGTCAGGGCGATGCCCACGTCGTGAAAGTAGCCCTGCAGCTGCACGGCGATGTTGCGCTCGTTAGCGGAGCCGGTGCCGAGCGCCATCGTGAAATCGAGGCGCTCGGCGCCCTTGCGACGGATGCCGTCCGGTCCCGGCAGCCAGCCGTTGCGCTCGAGTAGCGCGCGTGCACCCGCCGGATCGTACGCATACGGTTCGTTCGCGGTGTAGCCGATGGCGGTCGGTGGCACGATGTCCCGCGCGCGAACCGGGACGCCGTGCTCGACCTTGTCGATGATCGCTTGATAGTCGATCGCGCTCGCGATGGCGCGTCGCACTTCCAGATGCCGCAGGCCCGGACGCCCGTTGTTCATGACCAACACGTTTTCCGCGTTCCACGGGTAGAGTTCCGCGACGACGCCGTCGAGCCGGCGCGCGCTGTCGTAGAGCGTGGTCGCAACGCGCAGCTGATCGAGGTCGTGCGTTCGTATCGCGTCGAGCAGCGTGTTGTCGTCAGGGATGACCGTAAACTCGATGCGCTCGAGTTTGGGAACGCCTTTGAAGTAATGCTCGTTGCGCTCGAAGATAATCCGGCGTCCGCGCTCCCACTTCACGAACTTGAACGGACCGGTCCCAACCGGGGAAGAGTTGAAGGGAGCGGTATTGATGTTCGACAGCTTGCCCAAGATGTGCTCGGGCAGAATCGGTTTCGCGCCTTCCTGCAGCGACGTGAAGAAGCGCGTAACGAAAGGCGGGTAACGCCGTTTGAGGTGCACGACGACCGTGGCGGCGTCGGGCGTGTCGATGCTCGCGACCTCGTCGTAACCCTCGCGGTGAAAAACGTTATTTTTGGGATTCACCACGGCGCGCCAGCTAAAGACGACATCGCGCGATGTGAAGGCCGCTCCGTCGTGCCAGAGCACGCCTCTGTGAAGGTGGTAGACGTACGTTCTCCCGTCTTGGGAGATGCCGCCGTTGGCGCGCGTCGGTACGGAGGTCGCGAGATCGCCGATCAGTTTTCCGTTCCCGTCCGCGATGACAAGGTACGACATAACGAGCGAGGAGAGATCCTCGACGAGGTCCATCGTTGAAAGGAGCGAGTCGAACTGATCGGGATCGCTCGTGTCGCCGATACGCAGAACACCGGGCTTCGACCATGGATGCCGGCCGGCGCCGGCCGTGTCGACGCGCGTGCAGGCCGTCAGCGCCGCCAACGCCAGAATCGCAAGCGCTCGAATCACCCCGGCGCTTTCGAGGGGAGCGCGCGTCCGACCCACGAACCCGAGGCCCGGGCAGCGCGAAACTTTTCCCGCGGCCACCTCTACTAAAGGAGTCGATGTTGACGACGGAACGGGCCGAGATCGGCGTTTTCGGTGGATCCGGTTTTTACTCGCTGATCGAGAACGCGCGCGAGGTCGTGGTCGAGACGCCCTACGGCGCACCGAGCGATATGTTAGCGCTGGGCGAAGTCGCCGGAAAGCGCGTAGCCTTCTTGCCGCGGCACGGCAAGCACCATCAATATCCGCCCCAAGCCATCAATTTCCGCGCGAACCTTTGGGCAATGAAAGAACTCGGCGTCACGCGCATTATCGGTCCGACCGCTTGCGGTTCCCTGAAAGCCGACGTGAAGCCGGGCGAGATGGTCGTCGCCGATCAAGTCGTCGACCGGACGACCGGCCGCATCGATACCTACTACGACGGTCCGATCACGACGCACATCAGCTTTGCCGATCCTTATTGTCCGCAGATGCGGCCGATCGCGATTGACGCGCTACGGGCAACCGGCGTCACGACGCACGAACGCGGAACGATCGTCGTGATTCAAGGTCCGCGCTTCTCGACGCGAGCTGAGTCGAAGTGGTTTCAGGACGCCGGCTGGGAAGTCATCAACATGACCCAGTACCCGGAGTGCTATCTCGCGCGCGAACTTGAGATGTGTTACGTCAACATATCGTTGATCACCGACTACGATGTCGGCCTGGAAGGCATGCCGGACGTCGAGCCCGTGACCCACGAGGCCGTCATGAAGATCTTCGCGAGCAACAACGAGCGCGTGAAGTCGGCGATCTTCAAAATCATCGAAGCGACGCCGGCGGAGCGAACCTGCTCCTGCGGCTCAGCGCTGCGGGGCGCGCGTTTCTGAAAGGGCCCGTCAAATGAAACTGCGCGTCGACCTCGTGCCGTATGCGCGCGCGGTCCTGATGCTCTTCCGTTTCCCGGCGGTCATCCTCGCGCCGCTCCTCATGCAAGTTGCGCAAATCTTGATCTTTCGCTTGCTCTCGTTCTCGAGCGTGGGAGGTCCGGTCGCCGGCGCGACGACCGGAATCATGGGACTCATCGTTCAGCTGCTCAACTGCTTCGCGCTGAGCGTGTCGCTGATCGTCGCAGATCACGCCTGGCGCAGCGGCCGGGCGCCGTTCGATCAATCGTGGGACGAGGCGCGTCGCAAAGCACCGGACATCTTGCTGGCCTCGCTCGGGTTTGGGTTCATTCTCTGGGTGGCGAGCCAAGCCGGCGGACTGCTCGGCTCGTTTGGTGCACTCGCGCTGCCGGCCGTCGCGCTGTTCTTCTTCATCTATACGCTGCCGGCGGCAGCCATCGGCGGCATTCCGGGCGGCGCCGCATTGCAGATTTCGCTTGAGCGAGCCCGCCGCGCCGTGCCGGCAACGATCTTCGTAACGGTCGTCTCCGTGCTCGCGTACTTCGTCTTACCGATACTCGCCTCGGTCTTGATTTTGCCGCTCCTTCTGGTCACGTCGTTCGAAGCCTCGAGCGCCGTGTCTTCACTCGTCACCGGCTTCGTCCTCGCGATCGCGGCGGGCTACGTCGCGCTCGTTCTGGCCAAAGTCTACAACGACGTCTCGTACGGGCGCTCGTACTAACTCGCGCGGGACGGCTCGCTAGGCCGGCGCGAGTTGCATGCGCAGGTAGTCGACGACGAGGCCGGCCGAAACGTTCGTGTTCGAAAGCCGCTCGGCTTCGCTGAGGGCGGCGAGCAGCGCGAGGGTGGCTTCGGGCGGACGCCGAGGTAACCGGCTCAAGCGGCGGCGTTGATCCGCCGCCAGCAGGGGCACGTCGTCGCCTGCGAGCGAGAGCGCTGCCCAATCGCGCGCGGCGACACGCACGACTTCGATCAACTCGGCGACGATCGCGCGCTTCTCGCCGGCGCTCAAACTGCGGTCGTCGAGACGCAAGAAGCTCTGATCTGCGACCTCGCCGCCGAGCGTCTCGGCAAACCAGGTGAAGGCCGCCTCGCGCAAGCCTTCGTCTTCTTCGCCGAGCACGGCGCGCGCGCGCGTGATGCTGCCGAGCGAGACCTTCGCGGCCAGCGCCGCCGCTTTGGGCTCGACGCCTCCGGCCACCAGCACGCTCTCGACCGTAGCGGTCTCGAGCGGCTGGAACGCAATCTCGACGAAGCGCGAGCGAATCGTCTCCAAGAGCGTGCCCGAGGCACTTGAGGTCAAGACCACGACGACGCCGGGCGCAGGTTCCTCGAAGAACTTGAGCAACGCGTTGGCGGCTTCGTGCGTCGCAAATTCAACGTCGCCGAGCACCACGACGCGGCGCGCCCCGCGGTAGCCGTGAAGCGCGAGTTCGCGCACGAGATCGCGCGCGGTTAACTCCTCGTCATGCAAGGCGCTTCCCGCCTCTTTTCCGATTTTGATCGAACCCTCGTGAAAGAGGAAGTCGGGGTGCGTTCCCGCTTCGAACAGCTTGCAGCCGATGCAGTGTCCGCAGTACCCGAGAACGGTCGACTTCGGCGTCTCGCAGAGCAGCGACTGGGCAAAGCGGCGCGCAAACGTTTTCTTGCCGACACCCGCCGGTCCGCTGAAAAGATATCCATGCGAAACGCGTTGCGGCTCGAGCGAGGCGAAATAGGCCAGCGCCCCGCGCGCTCCGACGACGTCGAAGGCACCCTCGACGCCGATCATGGCGCCGCTTCGATCCGTTGCCACGCTACATTCGCGACCTCATCCGCCGGCAGCGTTCCGTCGAGAACCGCGATGCGCGGGTCCAGGCTCGCGAGCGCGAGATAGCCGGCCCGCACGCGTTCGTGAAAGGCGTCATCCTCGCGCTCGAGCCGGTCAATCTCGATGCCCGACGCGCTGGCGCGGGCCGCGACCCGGCTGCGTGAAAGCGCGACCGGCACGTCGAGCAGCAAAACTCGGTCCGGTTCGACGCCGCGCGTTGCGATCGAGCCGAGCTCTCGCAAGACGCTGAGATCGAGTTCGCGACCGAAGCCCTGATACGCGAGCGTTGCCGTCGTGTACCGGTCGCACAGCACCCACGACCCCGCTCGCAGGGCCGGCTCGATCACTTCCGCCACGAGTTGCGCGCGCGACGCACTGAGCGCGAAAGCTTCGGCCAGCGGGTCGACGGAAGCCCCGGGCGTGACGAAAGCGCTGCGCACGCGGTCGCCAAACGCGGTTCCGCCGGGTTCCCGCGTCACGACAAGCGCGTGCCCTGCCGACTGGATCCGGCGCGCGAGCGAGGCGAGCAGCGTCGACTTGCCGCTCCCCTCGATGCCCTCGACGGTGATGAACAGCTAGGCCGAAGCTCCCGTTCCGTAGGGTAAATCCGGTGCGCGGTAGAGCAAGACGCGCCGGTTCGGCTCGAGTCCGGTGCTGCGCGACTGAACGCGGTGCTGCTCCGCCATTTGATGTTGCAAACGCCGCACGTACGACGTTTGGGGCGAGAGTTCGATCGGTTTGTTCTCCAGCAATACCTTGTAGATTGCTTCGCCGGCTTCGCGCAAGGCGATTTCTTCCGTGTCGAGCGTCGGCAGGTTGAAGAGATCCTTGAGCGCGGCCATGATCTGCGCGACGGTGTTCGTTTTGATCGAGTAGATCGGAACGTTCTCCGCCGCGATCGAGCGCAGTTTCTCCGATTCCTTGCGTTCGAGCGTCTTCAACGTCAACACGACGTCGGCGTCGTCCCATTTGCGCGCGATGGAAGCCCCAACCCGCAAATTCGCGATCGCGCGTTCGATCTTATTCCGCGACACGCCGTACGGGAAGATCAGTTTGAGACCTTCGCGCTCGGCGTCGTCGAGCTCACCGTCGCGTCCCAAAACCGCGTCGAATTCCGAGTCGATGGCGCGTTTGCTCAGGATCGCGGGCACCGCCTCTTGGAGCACGGCCACGCTGCCGCCGGGCATGCGTTGGCGAACTTCGGCCTGCGGCGCGTACCCGCGCAGCAGCGAATCGACGGTATCCGAAACGTTTTGATAGATCGAGAGACGGTTGCGATCGTTGATCTCGATCAGCACGTCAAAGGTTGGCGGCGCTTTGCGCTCGAGTACCGTTTTGCGGGTTCCGCGCCGGCGCGCTTCCTCGTCCGACAGCGTGACCGAAGTGATTCCGCCGACCAAATCCGACAGAGTCGGATTCATCAAGATGTTCTCGAGCGTTTTGCCGTGCGCGGTTCCGATGAGCTGGACGCCGCGTTCGGCGATGGTCCGCGCCGCCAGCGCTTCCGCCTCGGTTCCGATCTCGTCGATGACGACGACTTCGGGCATGTGGTTCTCGACCGCCTCGACCATCACGTGATGCTGCAGCGAGGGATCGGGAACTTGCATGCGGCGAGCGTGTCCGATGCCGAGGTGCGGGATGTCGCCGTCGCCGGCGATCTCGTTGGACGTGTCGACGATCACCACGCGCTTGCGATCCTCGGAGATAACCCGAGCGCACTCGCGCAACATCGTCGTCTTTCCGACGCCCGGCGGTCCCAAAAGGCAGATGGACTTGCCGCTACGGACGACGTCGAGGATGATATCGATCGTTCCATAGACGGCCCGTCCGACGCGGCACGTCAAGCCGACGATCTTACCCGTTCGATTGCGAATCGCCGAAATGCGATGCAACGTTTGTTCGATGCCGGCACGATTGTCGGCACCAAAGTCGGACAGCCGCGAACTCACGTGCGCGAGATCTTCGTACGTCACCACGTGATCCGACAAGTAGGCGAAGTCGTCCGGAAAACGGGCCTCGGGTGGGCGGCCCAGGTCGAGTACGACTTCGATCAGCGCTTCGAGGTTCGGAAGGCGAACGAGCGCTTGCCGGATCGGGAGCGGGAAGATATCGAGGAGTTGGGTGAGTTCCCAGTGCGGAGAGACGGACTCGGCGTTAAGAGCCAATGCGCATCCTCGTTACGGAATCGGGCGGCACCGGAAGATTTCCGGCCGTAACCGTTGGTTCGATTTTCAGTGATCCGGGCCCGAGGACCTTTGACGCTCGGCTGCTTTTCGGACGGACATCATCACACTCCTGATACTACCCGAATGGTACGAAGTTCCGCATCGAAGGGACCCTGCATCCGGACGCCGGCTTTTTTTTCGAGATTCAGGTAGTCGATGATCTCCTGAGTGATTTCCTCGCCCGGCGAAACGACCGGAATGCCGGGCGGATACGGCGTGATCACCTCGGCGCAGACGCGTCCCGCGCTCTCCTTGAACGGCGTGAACTCGGTCTGCGCGAGGAACGCGTCGCGCGGGTTCATGCGGATCGGCGGAATCTTCGGGAGGTTGTAGGTTCCCGTCTGCAGGCGCCGCTCGAGAACGCCCGACGGCGAGAATACGTCGATCGGACGATCCTCGCGTGAGAGTTCCTTGACGCCGTACACGAGCCGGTCGGCAGCTTCCTGAGTCGTTCCAATCGTAAACAAGGCCAGACAGTTGAACAGGTCGGCGAGCTCGAGCTGGACGTTGTAGCGGCGCCGGAGGATCTCTTCCGCTTCATATCCGGTGTACCCGAGCTCTTTCACCGTGATCGTGATCTTGGTTGGATCGAGATCGAACACGCCGGGACGGCCTTCTTGCTCGTTGCCGAAACAATAGATTCCGTCGATCGCATTCAAGCGGCGCCGCGTGTCGTTGGCCAGCTCGATCGTACGCGAGAGCAACGCCCGGCCCTCGGTGGCCATTTGCTTGCGCGCGACGTCGAGTGAGGCGACCAGCACAAGGTTGGGTGAGGTCGAAAGGAAGAGCTTGACGACCGCCTGCAGCCGGTCCAGACGAACCCGCTCACCCTGCATATGCAACATCGCCGTCTGCGAAAGGCTGCCGAGCATCTTGTGCGTCGAGTTGACGCAGATGTCGGCGCCGGCTTCCATCGCGTCGATCGGTAAGGCGGGGTGAAAGTGGAAGTGCGGCCCCCACGCTTCGTCCACGAGAAACGGGATGTTGCGCGCGTGGACTACGGCTGCGATGCCTTCCAAGTCCGCCGCGACGCCGTAATAGGTCGGGCTGACGATGTAGACTGCCTTGACGTCCGGGTTTTCGTCGAGCGTGCGGCGCACCGTTTCGGGCGTAACGGTATGGTCCATGTGCAGCGCGTCGTCGACCTCGGGAGCCATCCAGACTGGAACCGCCCCGCTCATGATCAGTCCGCCCATCGCGCTCTTGTGCGAGTTGCGCGGGAGCGCGATCTTCTCGAGCGGATTCACCGCGCTCATCATCATGATCTGATTGCCGCTGGTCGACCCGTTGATGAGAAAGAACGAATGCGCGGCGCCATACGCTTCGGCCGCAAGGTTTTGGGCTTCTTCGATCGCCTCGCTCGGTTGCAGCAGATCGTCGAGCCCGCGGATCTGGGTGAGATCGATCGCGAGTACGTTATCGCCGAGGAAGTCGCGTAGCGCTCGATCCATGCCGCGGCCCTGCATATGGCCGGGCGTATGAAACGGGATGACGCCGGAGTCCACATAGTCGAGAAGCACGTCGAAATACGGCGTCCGGCTCTGATCCACTGCGGCGCCATTCGGCAGGTCTCCGGCCGCTCCCACCGTTTTCGGCGCCGCCGGGATGCGCCGGCACCGTGGAGGTAGAAAGACCGCTGCGTGCGCGCTCTACATATAAGGGAGGCTCGTTCTCCCGCCCGAAACGCCCTGTTCGTTCTTGCGGGTTCGGCGCTCATCGCGCTCGGAGCGCAGATTTCTCTGCCCGTTTCGTTCTCGCCGGTTCCGATTACGCTCCAGACCTTGGCTCTCGCGTTGGTGGTTGCGTTGCTCGGTACGCGCGGCGGAACGCTCGCGGCCCTCGCGTACTTGGCCGAAGGCGCGGCCGGCCTCCCGGTGTTCGCACCGGCCGGGCGCTTCTATCCCGGGTTCGCGTTTTTCTTCGGCCCGACCGGCGGTTACCTCATCGCGTTTCCGATCGCCGCGTTCGTGACCGGCTGGCTCTTCGACCGCGGCCTTTGGCAGGGATTCGCGGCTCGCGCCCTCGCGATTCTGATCGGATCGCTGGTCGTGCTGGCCGGCGGCGCCGTTTGGTTACAGCACTTCGTCGGCTGGAACGCCGCCTTCGCACTCGGCGTGACGCCGTTCCTCATCGGAGATTTCGCGAAGACGCTCGTCGCGGCTGCGGCCGCGCCGTGGGTTCGCAAGAGCGGCGGCTACTCCAGCCGTTCTTCGATCGACACGTTGTAAAGAAACAGAAACTTGTGCCACTCGTCAGGCAGCGTATTGCGCTTGACGCGGATCCACGGGATGTACTTCGGCGCTTTGGGTTTACGCCGCATCGACATGTTGGCGTGTTCGGGCGTGCGGTTGTTCTTCCGGTTGTTGCAGCGCATGCAAGCGCAGACGAGATTTTCCCAGGTCGAAGGGCCGCCTTTGCTGCGCGGTACGACGTGGTCGACGGTCATGAGGCGTTCGCCCTTGAGTCCGCAGTACTGGCACGTGTAGTCGTCGCGCAACAGAATGTTCTTCTTCGTCAGCGCGACCTTCTGCGTCGGCCGCTTGATGTAGTAGAGCATCCTGATAACGGAAGGCAGGCGCATCTCGAAGCTGGGTGAGGCGAGGCGCGCTTCGCGGCCGTGCACGACCTCCGCCTTACCTGAGAAAAGTAGTTTCACCGCGCGCTGGAAGCTGGTGATATTGAGTGCTTCGTAGGTGAAATTCAAGACGAGAACGTCGGTCATGCCGCGTTCCCCACGCCTGCTTGCGGCACGAAAAAGGCGAGGTCAGTCAGCCTCGCCTTTTCGACATTCCCGCTCCGGATCGCAGACTGCCGCCTGGGACCGTGCAGGTCCCATGCTGTTCGAGCGGCTCTCGCCTTGGTCGCAACTCCCGGCGTCTTGCGAAGCATTCGCACACCAGATACGCCGACGTGAGGCGCCTTCCCCGCCAAGGGGCGATTCGCATACAAGGTTTTGAGGCCGGGCGCACTGTACCCTATGCCCTGGGCGCCGCGCGAGTGAGCGCCCCTGCCTTCGTCATGAACGACGCTGCCATTTCCATTCTGGAGGAACCAATGGTCAAACGTATTCTACTCGCTGTGGGCGCAGGCGTTCTGCTTGCCGCCATTGCACCGGTCGCGCAGTCGCAAGCTGCCGGCGCGGGTCCGATTTCAATCTCGCAATGCTTCGTTACCGTCCCCAAAGCTATGAGCAAGAAAGCCAGCGGGACGCAGATCGACTACACGAACCTCGGACCGAAGACGGCCAAACACATCACGTTCGCCGTGAAGTATCGCAATTCCGAGACGACCTATCTGCGTAAGGTCATCGACGACGGCACGTTCACCCCGAACGCGCCCGTCGTGCACCATTTTTCGCTGTACAACGACGTGACGTACGGCGGAAAAGCCGCCACGTGTTCTGCGGTTTTGGTCATTTGGGCCGACGGCACCAAATGGGTTGCCGGAGCGATGTAGCTCTCCCCCGGCGCAACAGCGTCGTTGACAAGCGCCTCGCCGACTAGTTCGGCGAGGCCTTTTCTTTTTTCGCGGCGGCGCTGGCGCGCACCATATCGAGGAAGTACTCGTGCACGCGGGCGTCACCGGTCAACTCGGGATGAAAGGATGTGCCCAACACGTTCTTCTCACGAACGAACACGCCGTGACCGCCGTGCTCCGCTAAGACTTCGACCTCTGGCCCGGAACGCTCGATCCAGGGCGCCCGGATGAAGATAGCGGGAAAAGGCTCGGGTCCCAGCGCCGGAATCGCCAGCGGGACTTCGCTCGATGCGACCTGCCGTCCGTACGCGTTGCGGCGCACCGTGACGTCGATGAGATCGAGGGTTTCTTGGTTGAGATCGGCGACGTCGTGCGCGGCGACGATCAAGCCCATGCACGTACCCCACAGCGGCATTCCGGCGCGCACGCGCTCGCGAATCGGCGCATCGAGCCCGAAGCGCTTGAGCAAACGGATCACCGTGGTCGACTCGCCGCCTGGAATGACCAGCCCCTCGACCGGCGCGAGTTCGGCGACACTCTTGACGCTACGCGGCTCGGCACCTGCGGCCGCAAGCGCGCGCAAGTGCTCCTCGACGTCCCCTTGGACGCCGAGCACGCCGACAACGGGTTTCACTCTAGCTACAGCTGTTAGCTACCGCGGACGGCGAGTAATTCGTCGGGGCGCAGCGTACGCAGGTCGAGTCCGTGCATCGCTTCTGATTCCTTGCCGATGCGGCGGCACGCTTCCAAGACAACTTCGGGTTTGTCGAAGTGCGTCGTCGCATCGACGATCGCGCGCGCGAACGTCTTCGGATCGTTCGACTTGAAGATGCCGCTGCCGACGAACAAGCCTTCGGCTCCAAGTTGCATCATCAGCGCCGCGTCGGCCGGAGTCGCAATTCCGCCCGCGCAAAACAACACGACCGGCAGGCGTTTCTCGCGAGCGACCTCGCGCACGAGTTCGAGCGGCGCGCCCAGATCGCGCGCACGTGCCACGAGTTCTTCGGGCGGCAGCGCCGAAAGTTCGGCGATTCCGTCGCGAATCGCGCGCATGTGGCGCACGGCCTCGACGATGTTCCCGCTGCCCGCTTCGCCCTTGCTGCGAATCATGGCCGCGCCTTCGGCGATACGGCGCAATGCCTCACCAAGATCGCGCGCGCCGCAAACGAACGGCACGGCGAAGTGCTGCTTGTCGATGTGGTACTTGTCGTCGGCCGGAGTCAGCACTTCCGACTCGTCGATGTAGTCGACTCCGAGCGCGGCGAGGGTCTGAGCCTCGGCGAAGTGCCCGATGCGCGCCTTGGCCATCACCGGAATCGTCACCGCATCCATGATCTCGGCGACGAGGTTGATGTTGCTCATGCGCGCGACGCCGCCGGCTGCGCGAATGTCGGCCGGGATCCGTTCGAGCGCCATGACCGCGACCGCACCGGCTTCTTGGGCGATCAGAGCATGCTCGGGCGTCACGACGTCCATGATCACGCCGCCCTTGAGCATCTGAGCCAGCCCGCGCTTGACCGCCGGCGTGCCGGTCTGTGCTCCGTTCGAACCCTGTTCCACCCGCGCTCCTTTTCAGTGAACCTTTACAGTCTACCAGAGCATGACACGCCGCGCGCCCGAAAGGTTAGGGACTGGGCAAGGTGATCGTCCCGGAAGCTCCCGTGGGTGGGTCGGTGGAGACCTCGCCGGGAGAGTGGCTCACGATCGGAATCGGGAGGGGCGGGGAGGTGTAGCGTCCCTCGGGCGAGCGGGTGGGGCTCGGGGAGGGGCTGGGGGTCGCCTTGCGCGGCGGCGGCGGCGGTGGTGGCGGCGGGGTGACCCGCGGGTCCGGGAAGCCGGGGTCGGTCGCGACCGCCATGACCTGCGTGTGCTTCCAAGCGACGGCGGCTTCCGCGTCGGTACTCGACGGCCCGGGCGAGGGGGTCGGGCTGGCAGAGTACTGTGGAATTCGGCCGGCAACTTGCGAGACGACCCGGCTTCCCATTCCGTTGCCCAGCGCCAAGGCGACGAGCAACGTGGCGGCACCCAAGAGCAAAATGCTCGAAAGCCCGGCGCGTCGACGCATTAGGCCGGCGTTTCAACCAGCGCGGCGCCGGTGAGATCGGGCGCCGAAGGCAAGGTCTCGCGATCGAGTGGGTGGCCCGCAAACGTCACTTCGGCCAACTCGCCGGCCAGGAGACGCTTGCGCAGGACGCGCCCACGAAACTCGAGCGTCGTCTCACGCGCCTCGTCGAGCAAATTGCAGAGGAACACTCGCACCGCGCCGGCTTCATCTTCGAAGGCTACCGCGCCGACTTCGATCGGCGAGGTCGACACCTCGCCGCTCACGTCGGTACCCGCATAGACGCAGCGGTACGGTTCTTCAGCCGAGGCTTCCCGCATGTCGCCGAAGATCGACTTGCGCTTATGGTCGATCACGTACGTGCAGCGCCGTCCGAGCCAATGGACGCGAACGCCGGCCGACCATTGCCAGCCCGCCGGCAACTGCGGCGAGAGATGCGGCCGTCCACTGGTTCGATAGCCGTCGAGTCCGCCGACCGTTTCCGCCACCGCCCAAAGATATTTCGCGCCCGTCCACGGTGAGAGGTACATTCCGCGATTGGTCAGCGACCCGCCGTCGAACCATTCGCCGAATTGCCCGGGAACGGTGTTGCGCGAGGCCCCCGCTTCCATCGTCGCATAAATGCGCTCGAGCCATTGCGCCGACTCTTCGACGAAACCGTTGCGCGCGAGCGCCAGCGCGAACCAGAGCGTGAGATCCGGCCAGACGCCGCCCAGCAAACCGAAACCGTGCGAGGGAAAGTACCACGAATCCGCGGTCGAGATCGTCCGCAAACCGACCGGCGTTACGAAATCCGGCTCGAGCAGCCGGCGCAAGATTGCGCGGCGCTGCTCGGGTCCGGCGACGCCGAAGAGCACCGGGAAGACTTCGTCGGCGGTAAAATTGTCCTGGTAGTTGCGATCCTTGTCGTAATTGAGAACGAACGCACCCGTGTCGGCATTGAACAACTGCGTCATCATCTTCTCGCGCAGCGCCGAAGCTTCGCGCGCGTAGGTTTCCCAGTGCGCGTGATCGCCAGCGACGGCGCACAGCATCGCCGCCGCTTCGAGCGCGAAGACCGCCTCGGCGTTGATCTCCGTCACCGCGCCGTCGAGCGTGTAGTACGGGATGATGTTGCGCCAAGAACTGATGCCGTACATGTCGACGCCCTTAGCATTGCAGCAGACGAGGCCGTTCTCGTCGCGCTGGGAAAGCAAATAGTCCGCAACTTTGATGATGAGGGCGAGCAGTCCGCGCACCCACGCCTCGTCCAGGGTTGCGTTGTAGTGATGCAGGATCGCGATCAAATGCAGGGGCGTATCGTCGTTGATGTTCAGGTCGTAGGAGGTCTTGAAGCCGCTGACGCCGCGCACGTACTCGACGACTTGCCCCGAGGGTTCGACGGCCCGGTTAAAGACCTCGAGTGCGTCGCGGCTGAAGCCGGGCAAAAAGTAGTCGAAGCCGTGCACGAACCACGACGTATCTCGCGAAACGAGGATGTCGGAGGGCGGCGAGTTCGTCGAGCCCCAACCCTGTGGGTAGTCCTTGATCACGCGCAACATGTTGCACTTCGCCCAGACGACGCCGCGGCTCACGACCGGTGAGGGAACCATGAAGCGCGCGTCTGCCAATGCATTCGCGTAATAGCGCTGCGTTTCGTGGAGCGCTCGTGGATCGGCCAAGAGATCGTCGAACATCGGGCGCGAGAACTCGTCGCCGCGCCGGTCGAAAACGACCGCTAGCCGCAACGACTCGCGGGCGCCGGGCGCTACCGTCATGCGATACTCCGCCGCGCCAAAGATGCGTCCGCTGACGTACTCGGCTAGCGCGGGCGTCACTTCTTCGAGATGACCCTCGTCGCGCAGAACGCCGCGCTCCATTCCGGCCAGCAGCACCTGTTCGCGCAGCGACACCACCACCGCGTGCGGCGCGCGCGAGCCGCCCCACCAGCGCGACGCGCCGGTATCGCCGTTCCAAATGCGAAGATTCGGTCCGTCGATCGCGGCGTGCACTTCCTTCTCGGGTTCGCCGTAGAAGCGCTGACCGACGAGCGAAGCCCACGGAAACACCGCGGCGTCGACGGGTTGGCGGCTCGAGTTCAGCAGCGTCACTTCCACCACGAACGCGACCGCGCGATCGTGCTTCGGACCATGTGGTACGTAGAAGCACTCCGTCACCAACAGACGCTCGTCGAGCGCGAACTCTGAGATCTGCGCGTACGGCAAGAACGTGAATTCGCGCTCGATCCGGTAGGGGAACATCGTGCGGCCGCGGTCGCGCAGCCGGTACGCGATTTGATGCGTTCCGAAAATGATCTGGTCCGTGTCGGCGTCCCAGAGCCCGCGAATGCCGCCCTTTGGGGTGCTCGACGCGAAGGTCTTGAAGTTTCCAAGGGTCAGCCCGAAGGGCGTCTCGGCTTCTCGTAACACGTAGGCGCAAAACTCGTTGTGCTGAGCGTCGTAGCTGGAAACCACGTTCACTCCTTCGCAGCATAGGCGGCGCGGGCATTCCCGGAACGGGCCGGCGGCGTGGGGCAAGCGCAACTTCGGTGCGAAGTGCGCAGCGATGTCCACGCTCCTCGCGCCGGCGAAGGTCAACCTGACGCTCGAGATCTTGTCTCGCCGGGACGACGGCTATCACACCTTGCGCAGCGTCATGGTACCGGTCGGACTCTACGATCGGATCGTCCTCGAGCCGGCGAGCGTCGCGGCCTTTTCCTCGAGCGATGCCGCCCTCGAGCGCGGCAACCTTATCGAGCGGGCGCTCGAACGTGCCGGGGTAACGGCGCCGCTCGACGTGCGCCTCGAAAAGAAGATTCCCGTCGGCGGCGGTCTGGGCGGCGGCTCGAGCGATGCAGCCACGATCCTGCGCGCGGCGATGAACGGCGCGTTCGGGCCGCCCGCCGAGCGGGATTGGCTCGAAGTCGCGCGCGAGCTCGGTTCCGACGTTCCGTTCTTTCTCGCCGGCAACGCGGCGCTCGTCGAAGGGACCGGCGAACGCGTGACGGCGCTCGGTGCGCTTCCGGCTTGGTGGACGATCGTCGCAAGGCCGCATGTCGCGGTTGCGACCGCGGACGCGTACCGGCGTCTCGACGCCGCGCGGCACCCGCCGGTCGCAAGCCGGCCGCGCGCCGAAAGCCGCTCGCTGGCCGCAGTCGACGCGTTGCAACGGGGCGCTTTCGCCGAGCTCCAGGCAGCCCTGGTGAACGACTTCCACGACGTCATCCTCGCGGCGTTTCCGGAGATCGCGCGAACCGCAGCCGCGCTCGAGCGCGCCGGCGCGAGCGGCGCGTTGCTTTCCGGATCCGGCTCTTGCGTGTTCGCTTTATTCGAAGACGAAGGGGCGGCTACGGCCTGCGTGGCGCGCGTCGATCCGGCAGCGTA